>Ga0302299_10000219_pt1 | contig 28124 bp, 30 predicted proteins | sample III_Fen_N3_4_FD_198795 | JGI IMG/M metagenome (GOLD analysis project Ga0302299, IMG submission 198795) | Peat permafrost microbial communities from Stordalen Mire near Abisko, Sweden - III_Fen_N3_4 | ecosystem: Environmental > Terrestrial > Soil > Wetlands > Permafrost | place: Sweden: Abisko...
GCGGCGACGACGACGCCACGCACCTCGCCGTCCCGGGTGATCACCCGGACACGCTGGCCGCAGGCGTCCGCCGCCCTCCAGCCCGCCAGCCTGGCGACGCCGAGGAGGCCGTCCGCGCCCACGGTGCGAACGGCCATCCCGACCTGGTCGGCATGCGCGAAGAGCCCGAGCATGCGCCCACCCGCCGTGCCGCGTACGACGGCCGTGGTGGAGCCGAGCGCGTCAGATGAGACCTCGGCGCCGAGGGCGGCCGCCTCCCGGCGCACGATCGCCTGCACCGCGTCCTCGTAGCCCGACGTGCCGGGTGCCTCGAGCAGCTCGGCGAGGAGGGGCGGGATCGTCTCCATCAGGCGGCCGCCACCTCCGCGAGGTACGCCTCCGCCTTGTCGGGGAACATGAACCAGTCGTAGTACTCCGGCGGGTTGTCGAAGCCGTTGGCGAACCGGTGCGCGACGGCCGGATACGCGCCGGCCGCTCCGAGCACCTCGAGCACGTGCGGCGGCGGGGGCAGGAGCAGGGCGTTCGTCCAGCCGACGACCTTCTCCGCGTACGCCCACAGCCGCTCGAACGTCTCCTGCATCCAGATCGCGTCGAACGGGCCCTCGCCACGCTCGAGGATCGCCTGCAGGTACACGGCGGCGCCCTTCGAGGCGTTGTTCGAGCCCTGCCCGGTGATCGGGTCGTTGAGCAGCACGGCGTCCGCCATCCCGAGCACCGGCCGGCCGGACGGCAGCCAGCCGACGGGCTTGCGCACCGTCGGAGCGAAGCGTCCCGCGAGGATGCCGAGGTCGTCGGTGAGCTCGACCGAGCGACAGCGCTCCGCCTCCCAGGGCAGGAAGGTATCGAGGATCCACTTCGACCTCGCGAGGTGCTCTGCGGGGGTGGCCACGTCGTCCCAGCAGTCCATCGGACCGCCGGGCACTCCCTCGAAGACCATGATCTCGCAGGGCCCGCTCGTCGTCAGCGCCGGGAAGACGAAGTACTCCCCCACGCCCGGGATGATGTTGAAGCAGACGGCCGAGAAATCCGGCCGCGGCGTCATGCCGGTCACGTACGTGAGCGCGAGGGCACGCATCGGCTGGTCGAACTGCGACCGCTCGGCGTCGCGCTCGAAGAAGCGCGCGATCTCGCCCTTGCCGGCGGCGACCACGAGGAGATCGCCCTCGGCCGCGTAGCGCTCCATGTCGTCCACGGCCGCCTCGTGGAACACGAGGTCGCCGCCGCTCGCGGCGAAGTGCTCCATCCACTGCGGGAACTTCACCCGCTGGTCGACCGACTGCGCCACACGGTCTAGGCGGGCGCCCCAGTCGATCGCCTTCGCCCCGGGGATCTCCGGGTGCGGGACGGCGAGGGCGATGCCCTCGACCGGCGGGCAGGTGTCCTCCCAGAAGTCGAGCCCGAGCACGCGCTCGTTGTCGAGCGCGCTCGCGAACATGCACTGGCTCGAGGTGACGCGCCCGTCCCTGATCTGGTCGGGCGTACGGTCGGACACGATCGTGACGTCGTAGCCGTTCTGCAGCAGGCCGGTGCCGAGCTGAAGCCCGGACTGGCCGCCGCCGATGATCGTGATCTTCGCCATGGTCTCTCCTTTACTCCATCAGCCTGGGAATGGCAGGAATAGCGCCCTCGGGACCCATCGCGGAGTAGCCTCCGTCGACGGCCCAGTCGGCGCCGGTCACGAAGCTGGCGTCGTCCGAGAGGAGGAACGCGACGACCCGTGCCACCTCCTCCGGGTCGCCGACGCGGCCGAGCAGGTGGAACGGCGCCGCAACCAGGTCGGTCTTGGCCCGGTCGCCGCCGCTCAGCTCGACCATCACCTTCGACCACGTCCAGCCGGGCGAGACCGCGTTGACGCGGATGCCGTCGGGAGCGAGGTCCATCGCCATGTTGCGCGTCAGCTGCACGATCGCGGCCTTGCTGACGGGGTAGAGCCACCGCCCGGTCTGGGCAACGTCGGCCGAGATCGAGGCGAAGTTGACGATCGCGCCGTGGCCGCTCGCCTTCAGGTGCGGGTGTGCCGCCTGCGCCATCGCGACGGCGCTGACGACGTTGACGTCGAGTGCGGTGAGCCAGTCGGCCCGGGGCGACGCGAAGCCCTCGTCGAGGTAGGTGCAGGCGAGGTTCACGAGCGCGTCGAGGCCGCCGTAGATGCTCACGGCCTCCTCCACGATTGCCTCGACGTCGCCGTCCTGCGTGATGTCCGTGTGCCGGAAGACGACCCGCTCGCCCAACTCGGCCTCGAGCGCCTCGCCGGGGCCGTCGTCGATGTCGGCGATTGCGACGGCCATCCCGTGGCCGTGCAGCTCCCGCACCACCGCCTGCCCGATCAGCGTCGAGCCGCCGGTGACGATCGCTGTCCTACCTGCCAGCCCGTTCATCGGTACCTCCGGGGCGAACGTCGGATATGCGAGCACTGTAGAACGTTCGCCCCGGTCGTGCCTCTCGCTAGGCAGCGGGCTGCCGACCTCGTAGACTGGGCTGCATGCCCGCCGTCTCCGAGCACATGGCCGCCAACCTCCTCACGGTCTCGGCCGGGACGCCGCTCGCCGAGGCCGCGCGCGAGATGGACGAGCGGAGCGTCGGCGCGGTGCTCGTCCTCGCAGGCGAGAGGCTGCAGGGTGTCTTCACCGAGCGCGACGTGCTGCGTGCGGTCGCGCGCGGGCAGGTCGGCGACGCGACCGTCGGTGACTTCATGACGCCGCACCCGGAGACGATCGAGCCTGACGACACGACCGAGCACGCCGCGGTCCTGATGATCCACGGCGGCTTCCGGCACCTGCCCGTGGTGGACGCGGGGAAGGTCGTCGGCATCCTCTCGATCCGGGATCTGATGCGGTCGGTGCTCGACGACGCGGCTCCACGCGGCGTCTGATCACGGCTTGCGCCCCCTCGGCCGCTCCCGCTAGGGTCTTCGTCACATGATCTCCGCATCCGCTTGCACGTGGTGGTGGGCCCAGGGGCGATGCGGGAGCGTGCGCTAGAGGCGCCACGACAACCCGATCTCGCCCATCTGAAGGCCTCCGCGGAGGTCTTTTTCGTTTCCCGAGCACCATCCCGAGCCGCACCGATCCCGAGAGCCGACCGACGACATGACGAGCAGCATCAACACCGACCTCCTCACCCCGCTCGCCGCGTACCTGCGCCTGCGCGACGCGGGCACCGCGAGCTTCATCCTGGAGTCGGTCGAGCGCGGCCGCCTCGGCCGCAACTCGTGGATGGGAGCCGGCTCCCGGATCGTCGACTTCGACGAGGCGGCGGAGCTCGCGCTGCCGATCGTCGGTTACCTCGCCTACGACCACGTCGCGCGCCTCGAGCCCACGGTGCCCCTGCCCGAGGACGGCCGCGGCTTCCCGGAAAGTCGGCTCGTCGTCTGCGAGACGCTCGTCCGCTTCGACCACGGTGCCGGCATCGCCGAAGTGCTCGCCGGCGACGCCGAGGAGATCGCCGGGCGCCTCGAGGCGGGCATCCCCTGGCGGCGTGAGCCGCGTGGGGTCGCGGCCCCGATTCGCCGCATGCCAGAGCGCGCACGCTACCTCGAGATGGTCGAGAGCGTGAAGGAGCACATCGTCGCCGGAGACGTCTTCCAGTGCGTACCGTCGCAGCGGGCGGAGCGGCCGACCTCGGCCTCGCCGCTGGACATCTACCGGGCGCTGCGCCGCGTCAACCCGTCGCCGTACCTGTTCCTGCTCGAACTGGACGGAGTCGCGCTCGTCGGGTCGTCACCCGAACGGCTCGTCGCCTGCGAGAATGGCCATGCGAGCCTCTGCCCCATCGCCGGCACGACAGAGCCGACCGAGGGCGACGTCGAGCGGCTGCTCTCGTCGGAGAAGGACCGCGCGGAGCACGTGATGCTCGTGGACCTCGGCCGCAACGACCTCTCGCGGGTGTGCAAGGCGGGCACGGTCCACGTCGCGCGCGACATGGAGGTCGAGCGCTTCTCGCACGTCTCGCACCTCGTCTCGGAGGTTGTCGGCGAGCTTCGCGACGGCGTAACGCCGTTCGAGGTGCTGCGCGCGTGCTTCCCCGCCGGCACCGTCAGCGGCGCTCCGAAGGTGCGCGCGATGCAGCTGATCTCCGAGCTCGAGGGGTTCCGCCGCGGCCCGTACGGCGGCGCCGTGCTGTACTCCCTCCCGGATGGGACGATGGACGCCTGCATCGCACTGCGTACGATGGTGATCGCCGACGGCGTCGCCTATCTGCAGGCCGGCGCGGGCGTCGTGGCCGACTCGGACCCCGCCTCCGAGCACGAGGAGTGCCTGAAGAAGCTCGCCGCGCTCGAGGCCGCGATCGACCTGGCAGAAGTGGAGTTCCCGGCGTGAAGGTTCTCATGATCGACAACTACGACTCGTTCACCTACAACCTCGTGCACCTGTTCGAGGAGCTGGGAGCGGAGGTCGTGACGGTGCGGAACGACGCGATCACGGTCGAGGAGGCACGCGCGGGCGGCTTCGACCGCCTCGTCGTCTCCCCCGGCCCGGGCCGCCCCGAGAGCGCCGGTGTCTCGATCGAGCTGATCCGGGCGCTCGGGCCGGTAGTGCCGACCCTCGGCGTCTGCCTCGGGCACCAGGCGATCGTCGAGGCGTTCGGCGGCACGGTCGGCCAGGCGAGGGCGCTCCTGCACGGGAAGTCGAGCGTGATCGACCACGACGGCAAGGGTGTCTACGCAGGGCTGCCCGCCGCGGTCGAGGTCGGACGCTACCACTCCCTCGCGGCCACGGAGGTGCCGGCGGAGCTGACCGTCACGGCCCACACGCCCGACGGTGAGGTGATGGGGGTGCGCCACGTCGAGCTACCGATCGAGGGCGTCCAGTTTCACCCGGAGAGCGTGCTGACGCCGCTCGGGCCCGAGATGGCGAGGAACTTTCTCCGGTGATCGTCGGCCCCGCGATCCAGTTGCTGCTCGACGGACACCACCTCTCGCGCGAGGACGCGCACGAGCTGATGGGCTCGATCATGGACGGCGAGGCGACACCCGCCCAGATCGCCGGGTTCCTCGTCGCGCTGCGCACCAAGGGAGAGACGGCTGACGAGATCGCCGGGTTCGCCGGGGCGATGCGGGAGCACGTCGTTCCCGTGACTCCGCGGCGCTCACCCGTGGTCGACATCGTCGGTACGGGCGGTGACGGGGCGCGCACCTTCAACATCTCCACCGCCGCCGCGCTCGTCGCGGCGGCGGCGGGTGCCGCGGTAGCAAAGCACGGGAACCGCGCGGCCAGCTCGGCCGCAGGCTCGGCCGACGTGCTGGAGGCGCTCGGGATCGACCTCGAGCAGCACCCCGACCGGATCGCGCGCTCCATCGACGAGCTCGGCTTCGGCTTCATGTTCGCGCGCGCCCACCACCCCGCCATGCGCTTCGTGGCGCCCGTGCGGCAGGAGATCGGCATCCGCACGGTCTTCAACGTCCTCGGCCCGCTCGCCAACCCGGCGGGCGCCTGCGACGGCGTCTTCGGCGTCTACTCGGCCGAGCTTGCCGTCACCTACGCCGAGGCGCTCGCGGAGCTGGGCGCACGGCGCGCCTTCGTCGTGTACGGGGCGGGCGGCCTCGACGAGCTCTCGCCGTTCGGGACGAGCCTCGTGGTCGAGATCGTCGACGGCGACGTGCGCGAGTGGGAGCTCGACCCCGGCGACCTCGGCATCGAGCCGGGCGATCCCGAGGCGCTGCGGGGCGGCAGCGCCCGGGAGAACGCGGCCATCGTCCGCGCGGTGCTCGCGGGCGAGTCGGGGGCCCGTCGGGATGCGGTGCTTCTGAACGCCGCTGCCGGCCTCGTCGCGGCAGGGCTCGCCGACGACCTGGTCGAAGGGCTCGCGCTCGGCGCCGAGACGATCGACTCCGGCGCAGCGCACAGCCGCCTGGACGCGCTCGTCGCCTTCTCGGCCGGGGAGCACGGCTGATGGGCCGCTTCGACGACGCCCTCGCGCAGCCGGGCCTCGGCGCGATCGCCGAGATCAAGAGGCGTTCCCCCTCGGCGGGTGATCTCCGCCCCGATGCCGACCCTGCGGCGATCGCCCCCGCCTACGCAGATGCCGGGGCAGCCGCGATCTCGGTGCTCGTCGACGAGCGCTTCGGCGGCACCTGGGACGACCTCCGGGCGGCCCGGGCCGCGACGACCGCGCCCCTGCTCGCGAAGGGCTTCTTCTCCACCGAGGAGCACCTGCGCACGGCGAAGGAGGCCGGCGCCGACGCGGCGCTGCTGCTCCTGCGCGACCTGGACGACGGGCAGACCGCACACCTGATGCAGGTCGCCGCCGGGCTCGGCCTCGACACGCTGGTCGAGGCCCACGATGCAGGAGAGCTCGACCGCGGCATCGCCCTCGGGGCGAGGGTGCTCGGCGTGAACGCCCGCGACCTCTCGACCTTCACGATCGACCGCGCCGCGCAGCTCGCGCTCCTGGCGCGTATCCCGGCCGACCGGATCGTGATCGCCGAGAGCGGCATCCAGACGCGCGCCCAGGGGGCGGCCGCGGAGCTGGCGGGAGCTGACGCCGTGCTCGTCGGCTCCACCTTGATGCGCGCCGCGGATCCCGCCGCGAAGCTGGCGGAGCTCCTCTCCCGTCCGCTCGTGAAGGTGTGCGGGCTGACCCGCGAGCAGGACGTGGCCGTTGCCGCCGAGGCCGGGGCCGACCTCGCGGGGTTCGTGCTCGTGCCGGAGAGCCCGCGTGCGGCCACCGCTGTACTGCCCGTGCCGGAGGGCATGCTCTCGGTCGCGGTCTGGGTCGGCGAGGCAGGCGCATCGGATGCAGACTTCGACCAGGTGCACACGGTCGAGGAGGGCAAGGTGCGCGGCCGTGAGGCGTCGCTCCGCCGCGAGGGCCGCGAGGTGGCGCGGGTCCTCGACCTCCCCTGGGAGGGCACCGACCCCGGCCACTGGCGCACGGCCGCCGAGGCCGAGGGCAGGATCGTGCTGGCAGGGCGGCTCGGGCCCGACAACGTGCGCGCGGCGATCGCGGCAGTGCGGCCGTGGGCGGTCGACGCGGCCTCGTCGCTCGAGTCCGCGCCGGGCATCAAGAATCACGACAAGGTCAGGCGATACGTGGAGGCAGCCCGCTCATGACGACGACCGAAGAGACCTACGGCCCCTACGGCGGCCGCTACGTGCCCGAAACGCTGATCCCGGCGCTCGACGAGCTGACCGCGGCGTGGCACGAGGCGCTCGTGGACCCCGCCTACCTGGCGGAGGTGGAGCATCTCGGCCGCACCTACACCGGTCGGCCCTCTCCTATCACGCTGGCACCGCGCTTCGCCCCTGACAGGAGGCTCTACCTGAAGCGCGAGGACCTCAATCACACGGGCGCCCACAAGATCAACAACGCACTCGGGCAGGTCGTGCTCGCCCGGCGGCTCGGCAAGACGCGGATCATCGCCGAGACCGGCGCCGGCCAGCACGGCGTCGCGACGGCGACGGCCTGCGCGCGCTTCGGGCTGGAGTGTGTCGTCTTCATGGGCTCCGAGGACATGCGCCGCCAGGCGCCCAACGTCGAGCGCATGCACCTGATGGGGGCCACTGTCGTCCCGGTCGAGTTCGGTACGCGCACGCTGAAGGAAGCGACGAGCGAGGCGATTCGCGACTGGATCACGAACGTCGAGACCACCCACTACGTGATCGGCTCGTGCGTGGGCCCGGCGCCCTACCCCGAGATCGTCCGGGAGCTGCAGGCCGTGATCGGCCGCGAGGCGCGCGAGCAGCTGCTCCAGGCCGAAGGCCGGCTGCCCGAGGCGGTCGTCGCCTGCGTCGGCGGCGGCTCCAACGCAATCGGGATGTTCGCGGGATTCATCGACGACCCCGGCGTGCGCCTGATCGGCGTCGAGGCAGCGGGGGCTGCGTCGCTCGGCAGCGGTCGCACCGGGGTCCTCCACGGCTCGCGCTCGTCGATCCTCTCCGACGAGGACGGCCAGATCGCCGACGCGCACTCGATCTCGGCCGGGCTCGACTACCCCGGCGTCGGCCCCGAGCACGCGTTCCTGCGCGACACGGGCCGGGCCGAGTACATCCCGTGCACCGACGAGCAGGCGCTCGAGGCCTTCCAGCGGCTCTCGCGCACGGAGGGCATCATCCCGGCGCTCGAGTCATCGCATGCGCTCGCGGTCGTCGACTCGATCGACGCCGAGTACATCTGCGTGTGCCTGTCGGGGCGGGGGGACAAGGACCTCGCGGAGGCCCTGGCGGCACTGGGGACGACGTCGTGAGCAAGGCGCTCGTCATCTACCTGATGGCCGGCGCCGAGACGCCTGCTCTCGCCCAGGCCGCGGTCGCCGGCGGTGCCGACATCGTCGAGATCGGCTTCCCGTTCTCCGACCCGCTCGCGGACGGCCCGGTCATTCGCGCCGCAGCCGAGCAGGCCCTCGCCGCAGGCATGCGCACAGCTGCCTGCCTCGAGTGCCTCCGGCAGACGCGCGCGCTCGTCGGCGCCACGCCGCTGATCCCGATGACCTACGCCTCCCTGCTCGAGGCCTACGGCTGGGAGCGCTTCGAGGCCGACGCGCGCGCCGCGGGGGCGACGAGCTTCATCATCGCCGACACCGCCGCGGGCTCCCGTCCCGAGCTGAAGCGGATCCAGCTCGTCGCGCCCACCTCGACCGACGAGCGGATCGCGCTCGCGGCGTCGGAGACGGACGGCTGGCTCTACCTCGTCACGCTCACCGGAACGACAGGTGCCCGCACGGAGCTGTCGGACGCGCTCGCGGGGCTGGCGGCACGTACCCGGACGCTCACGGACGTGCCGCTCTACGCCGGCTTCGGGATCTCGACGCCGGAGCAGGCCCGCGCGGCCGCTGACCTCACCGACGGGATCGTGGTCGGCTCGCGCGCGGTGCTCGTGGCGGAGGAAGGCCCTGACGCGCTGCTGGAGTACGTCGCCTCGCTACGAGAGGCGCTCGACGCCTGAGCACGAACGAGGGGCCCCTTGCAGGGCCCCTCGCTGAAGCGTCGTGCGGGGTCGGCGAGATCAGCTATCGCCGTTGTCGTAGCCGGCCGAGCGGTCGGCATTCGACGGGATCAGCTCCCACGTGTTGTTGTCGCCGTGCTGCTGCGTCCAGAAGGCCCGCCAATTGCCGTCCTTGCCGAACGGCTTGGGCTTCTTCGTGCCGAGGACGCCGTTCTTGCCCGGATCGCCGTCGGAGACGTGGATGCCGGTGATCTCGTTGTCGCCCTCGTTCGTGAACACGCCGGACGGCCACTTCAGAGATCCGAGCGCCGAGTCGGTCGTCGCAGAGGCGTCACGTCCCTCTGCGATGAAGCGCACCGGCGCGTTCGTGGTCTTCGAGTAGTCGGCCTTTGTGTCGAACATGTAGGCCGAGTCGAGCGCGTTGCGCTGGGTGTGAAGCGTGTCGCCTGCATCCTCCACGGCCGCCAGCTGGTTCCCCCCGAAGAACTGGATGTTGTCGAGGCCCGTGTGGGCCGAGTCACCGTTGAAGAAGATGGTGATCGAGCCGTCGTTCGATTTCGGATCCTGGGTCAGGTGGAAGAGCCCGCCCCAGCCGCCGTACACCGCGTTCGCAGCACTGTCGGCGTTCGTGTCACCCGTCTCCGTGAAGTAGAAGTCCTTGAACTTCGAGCCGGGCTGGAAGACGCCGTTCTCGGGCCGCTTCAGCGGCGTCGCGCCCGACTTGCGCGCGAGCGCGTTGACGTCCGGCCAGAGAGCGTCCTTCTGGTCGAGCGGGATCCACTTGGTGGCGAAGGACGTGCCGTAGGTGTGGATGTCCTTCATGTCCTGCGAGAGGATCGTCGAGTCGGGTGCGACGCCCGCGGCGGACGACGGATCGCCGTAGGTCATCGGGTCGCCGTTCTTGCGGAGGATCTGGAGCGCCTGGAACGTGCCGCCCTTCGTCAGATCGCCCGGGTCCTTCGGCAGGAACCGGTAGATGTAGCTGTTGGGCCGCTTGGACGCCTTCGTGTTGGGTGACGTGGAGCCGCCCGCGTTTCCGCCGGAGTCTTCGACGATGTAGACGTTCCCGCGATCGTCGTTCTGGATGCCCTCGTAGCCGCCCTTACCGAGCACGTTCGAGAGGTTGTCGACGGTGCTCGGGACGTCCAGCGTCGCCTGCCAGACCCCTCCCTTGTTGCCGTTCTCCGCGGTCATCAGCAGTCGCTTGGCCCACGGATCCCACGTCGAGCCGTCGAAGTTGGGCAGGTTCGCGTTGGAGCTGTCCTTCGTCGCCAGCAACGTCACGCGGTGCGCGCCGTCGGCGTCGAGGTTGATCCGCGTGATGTAGCCGGGTGAGCCAGTCTCGTGGCCCTGAAAGAGGAAGTGCCGGCCGTAGTCGTAGTTCGGGTCGGCACCGGTCTGCTTGTCGAGCACGAGGTACGTGTTCTTGTCGGGCTCCGTCTTCTGAGCCTCGACGGGAGTGACGCTCAGCTGCACCGGCGAGACCGAGCCGGGTGTCGTGTTGGCGGGCAGCGGCAGGAACGTGCTGCCGTCGTCGTAGCCGTAGGTGCTGACTCCGTTCGACGGGTTCTCCACCTTCATGGAGCCGTGCGCCCAGAGCACCTGCTGAAGCTCCGGCGAGAGAATGTTCGGCGCGGACATGCCGGACGCCTTGGCGTTCGGCGCGGCCACGTTGGCGAGCGAGGTCGACGGCCCGGCGGCGCCGGTCGCGGCGAGAACGCCGACAGCAGCCAGGCTGGCGCCTGCGACCGCGGCCACGAGCTTCGTACGCTTCTCCATGTGTTCCTCCCCGTGCGAGTTGAGATCGAGCACTTGCTCCGAGTCTCTGCCGGGAGGCCCCGTGGATGCGGTGAAGCTCAGGTGAGGATCTGGCGCCTCGCTACTTCGAGGGCACGCGCTCGCCGCAGCGTTCGCAGCGCTGAAAGCGCTCCGTGAGGAAGAACCACTTCGCCTTCGGCACCCTGTGCCCGAACAGCTTGCAGCGCCAGCTGCTCACGCGTCCGGTCCCACCTTGACGAGCATCTTCCCGACGTTCTCGCCCGCCAGCAGGCCGATGAAGGCATCCGGCGCGTGCTCGATGCCGTTCACGATCGTCTCGCGGTAGCGCACGCTGCCGTCGCGCACCCACGGAGCCACCTCCGCGAGAAACGCCGGCAGGCGGTCGTAGTGATCCGAGATGATGAAGCCCTCCATCCGCAGCCGCTTCGTGACGAGGAGGAACAGGTTCCGCGGCCCAAGCGGCAGCTCGGTGGCGTTGTACTGGGAGATCGCGCCGCACGCGACGACCCTCCCCCGCACGCGCAGGGCACCGAGCGCGGCCTCGAGCGTCTGCCCCCCGACGTTGTCGAAGTACACGTCGATGCCCTCCCGAAGCGCCTCGCGCGTGTCGGTCTCGCGGTAGTCGAACGCCTCGTCGAAGCCGAGCTCGCGCAGCCAGGCCACCTTCTCGGGCGACCCGGCGCTGCCGATCACCCGGCAGCCCTTCAGCCTCGCGATCTGGCCGACGAGCGACCCCACGGCACCGGCCGCTCCGGAGACGAAGACGGTCTCGCCCTCCGCCGGGCGCCCGATGTCGAGCAGGCCGACGTAGGCGGTCAGCCCGGGCATCCCGAGCACGCCGAGCCCGGTCGAGACGGGGCCGAAGGACGGATCGAACGGCAGCAGGCCACTGCCGTCGGAGAGCGCGAGCTCGCGCCAGCCGAGCCTGTGGACCACCCACGAGCCCTCCGGGACGCGCTCGTTGCGCGACGCGACGACCTGCCCGACCGCGGCGCCGTCGAGCACTTCGCCGAGCTGGAAGGGCGGCACGTACGACTTCGCGTCGTTCATGCGGCCGCGCATGTACGGGTCGACCGACATGTAAGCGTTCCGGATCAGCACCTCCCCCTCGACGGGATCGGGCACGTCGACCTCGACGAGCGAGAAGTCGGACGGACGCGGAACGCCGTTCGGGCGGGCGGCAAGGTGAATCTCGCGGCTGGCTGTCATGGGTGATGGATCCTCTGCCTCTCGGTTGGGCGGCGACCGTCACAATACGCACGTGGACTCACTCCGTGGACAGCTGCTCGTCGCCGGCCCCGATCTGCTCGACCCGAACTTCCGCCGCACCGTCATCCTCGTCGGTGAGCACGGCGAGGAGGGCGCGATGGGAGTGATCCTGAACCGGCCCTCCCCTGTCTCGGTCGCCGAGGCGGTGCCGCCGCTCGCGGAGCTCGTCGCCGACGAGGAGCTCGTCTATGTCGGCGGCCCCGTGCAGCCGCAGGCGATCGTCGTGCTGGGCGACTTCAGCGACACCGGCGAGTCCGCCGCGCTCGTGCTCGGCTCGATCGGGTTCCTTCCGGCCGAGATCGAGACGGCCGCCGACGTCGAGAGCCTCGAGCGCGCACGTGTCTTCGCCGGCTACGCCGGCTGGGGCCCGGGCCAGCTCGAGGACGAGATCGAGGAGTCGTCCTGGATCCTCGGCGACGCGCTCGAGGAGGACGTCTTCACGGAGGAGCCGGAGCTGCTCTGGAGCACGGTCCTGCGCCGGAAGGGCGGGCCGTTCGCGGTGCTGGCGCTGATGCCACCCGACCCGAGCCAGAACTAGCCTTCCGGAGCGCTGGTAGGTTCAGCCGGATGACGTCGGGGTCGGCAGCAGCCAGGCTTGCACGCCGCCTCGACGCCAGGGGCATCCACTACGGCTGGGTCGTCGCCGCCGTCTCGTTCCTGACCCTGATCACCGCCGCCGGGTTCCGGTCGACGGTCGGCGTCCTGATCGTGCCCCTCCAGGACGAGTTCGGCTGGTCGCGCGCCACGATCTCGGCGGCGGTCGCGATCAACCTCGTGCTCTACGGGCTCGGCGGCCCCTTTGCCGCCGGCTTCTACGACCGCTTCGGGGTGCGACGCGTGATCGTGATCGCGCTCGCCACGATCTCGGTCAGCTCGACCCTGACCACGCAGATCAGCGCCCCCTGGCAGCTCGACCTGCTCTGGGGCGTGGCGAACGGCCTCGCCACCGGCGCCATCGGCGTCACGCTGGCCGCGGTGATCGCGAGCCGCTGGTTCGTGCAGCGCCGCGGGGTGGTGACAGGGATGCTGACCGCGAGCAACGCCACCGGGCAGCTCGTGTTCCTGCCGCTGCTCGGGTGGATCGTGACCGCCAACGGATGGAGGACAGCGGCGCTGACCGTGTCCGTCGTGGCGCTCGGTGTGACGCTCCCGCTCGTCGCGGTCTTCCTGCGCGACAGCCCCTCCGAGGTCGGGCTGCGCGCCTACGGCGCGGTCGCCGACGATCCGCCGCTCGTGCAGCAGAACCCGTTCCGGGCTGCCCTCGGCGGCGTCGCGATGGCTTCGCGCACCAGGACGTTCTGGCTCCTCACGGGCAGCTTCTTCGTCTGCGGCGCCACGACCAACGGCCTCATCGGCACGCACCTGATCCCCGCTTCGATGGACCACGGGATGTCGGAGGTGACGGCCGCGAGCCTCCTCGCCGTGATCGGCGTCTTCGACCTCGTCGGCACCCTCTGCTCGGGCTGGCTGACCGACCGCTACGACCCCCGCTGGCTGCTGTTCTGGTACTACGGCCTGCGCGGCCTCTCGCTGCTCGCGCTGCCGTTCGTGATCGGGTCGTCGCACCTCGGGCTGGTGGCGTTCGTCGTGTTCTACGGGCTCGACTGGGTGGCGACGGTGCCGCCGACGGTCGCGATCACCGCCTCCGCCTTCGGCCGCGAGCGCGTCGGGATCGTCTTCGGCTGGGTGTTCGGCGCCCACCAGCTCGGCGCAGCGCTCGCCGCCTGGGGAGCCGGCGCGGCGAGGACGTGGCTGGGCGACTACCAGGTGGCGTTCGTGAGCGCCGGGCTGCTCGCGCTGATCGCGTCCGGGCTCGTGATCCGCATCTCGCCCCGGCGCCCGGGCGCCGTACCGGCCGGCGCCGTCCCCGCCGAAGCCGGGGCATGAGGCGGGCGGCAGCCGGGCTCGCGGCGGCGGCCGCGCTCGCCGGGCTGCTCGCCGGCACTGCCGCCGCCCACCCCCGGGTCGCCTCGTCCTCACCCGCGGCCGGCGCACACCTCGAACAGGCTCCGGCGCAGATCGTCGTCAGGCTGACGGAGCCGGTGCAGCCCGTCGGCGACGGAATCACGGTCACCGGCCCGGACGGTGCCACGGTCACGCGCGGCCCTGTCTCCGTCGCGGGCACGGCTCTGACGCGGGCCCTCGACGCCCGGGCGCGAGGCACGTACGTCGTGGAGTGGCAGGTCGTCGGCGACGACTCGCACCCCGCGTCGGGCGTCTTCGTCTTCGGCGTCGGCGAGGCCGGCACCGCAACCCTGCCCACGCGGGGGCACGCGGGCACGGCGCTCCAGGCCCTCGGTCACTGGCTCTCGCTGCTCGGCTACGCGCTCGGCTTCGGCGTCCCGTTCGCCGCGCTCCTCTCCGGAGGGATGGCGCGGCGGCTCTGGCGGCTCGTCACCGCCGGAATCGTGCTGATGCTCGTTGCCGAGCCCGTCTCGCTGCTCGGCGAGACGGCTGCTCTCTCCCCCGGCCGCGCCTACGACGCCGGGCTCGCCCGCGACGTCCTCCAGACGAGCTACGGCCACGTCGCCGGCCTGCGGCTCGGGGCGGCGCTGGGCCTCTGGGCCCTTGCCGGCGCGCTCCGGCAGGCCTCCCCGCGGGCGCAGTGGTCGATCCCGGCCCTCGGCGCGGTGACGGCGCTCGCCTACGCCGACGCGGCCCACCGGATCGCGGGCCTGCCGAGGGCGCTCTCGCTCCTCGTCGAGGCGCTGCACGTGGCAGCGTTCGGGGCGTGGCTGGGCTGCGTCGTCGTGGCGGTGGTCGCGTCACGCAGCCGCGAGCTGGCGCGGCACGCGGTGCCCGCCGCGATCCTGCTCGTCGCGACCGGCGTCGGGCTCGCGCTCGCGCACCTCGGACGGCCGGGCGACGTGCCCGACACGGCCTACGGCCGTGCCCTCGCGATCAAGGTGGCGCTCGTCGCGATTGCCCTGGCCCTCGGCGCGGCCGCCCGGCGCCGCGCCGAGCTCGCGGCGGCGCTCGCCGCCCTCGCGGCGGCGGGCGTGCTCGTCTCGCTGGCGCCGCCCCTCTAGCCGGCTCAGCTCGCCCGGGCCGCGGCGATCAGCCGGTCGGCCGGCTCCCAGAAGAGGCGCTGCGCGTCCGGGCCCGGGTCGAGCGGCGCGAAGTGGTCGGCGGTCAGATCGGTGGTCGAATGGACGACCGAGCCGCGGATGTTCTGCTGCGGGAAGCCGAACGCCAGCAGCCGCTCCAGCAGCTCTGCGGCGCCCGCGTTGCCGACGGCCTCGTCGCGGTCGCCGACGAGGATCCGGAGCTGCATCCCACGATCGAGCTTGCGGAGGTCGATCGGCGGCTCCATCGCTGGGTTGATCTGCGACGGGAACACGCTCAGGACGGCCTTCGGCGTCGGACGCCGAAGCGCGGCCCACTCGACGACGAGGCGCCCACCGCGGGAGTAGCCGATCCCGACGAGCGGGACGTCGGGATTCCCGAGCGCGTCGAGGCCGTTCCGCACGCCCGCGAGGATGTGCGCGACGGCGCGCGTGCCGCCGGGGCGTGTCTCGTAGGCGGGGTAGATCACGGCGCTCCCCTCGGCCGCCAGGTGCCGCAGCCAGGGCAGGTGGTTGGTGGGCAGGATCTCGGTCGGCCCGCCGAGGCCGTGCACGAAGACGACCACGCTCTGGGGCGACCCCTCCGGCTCCAGCACCCAGGCGCGGTCGGCTCCCTTCCCGACGGGCTCGTCGAGAGCGTCCTGCGTCGCGCCCCGGCCGCAGCCCGCGAGGAGCACGAGAGCCGCGGCGAGCGCCGCAGCCATGACGAGCCTGTCCGCCTCCAGCAGGGCCATCGCCCACTGAGACGAACGGCGGCCGCATATGGCTGTTGCGTCCTCGGGCAGAGACGACTGCGGGCGAAGCCGGAGCCCCGCCCGCCGCACGCCGTCAGAGAGCCGATTCTAGGCCGCGATCGCGCCCTCGTCCGCCGTCACCGTCGCCGGGGCGAACCGGTGCCCCGACCGGAAGACGCCGCCCGGGTCGACCGACGCCTTGATCCGCGCGAGCCGCGAGAACACGTCGTTCCCGAGCGCGTCTCCGAGCGAGACCTGCTTCTCGGCGAAGTTGAGGTACGGCTTGCCCCGCGACCACGGTGCGAGGGCCTCCTTCAGCGCCTCGATCCGGCCGTCGATCGCCTCCGCCATCCCGGGCGCCATCGGCGCGCCCACGGCGAAGAACGCGAACGAGCCGTCCAGCGCCCCGAGCGCGCCCGCGCCCGGCTTTCGCCTGCGAAGGGCTCCGCCCAGCTGGCGCAGCTCCACGGCGATCAGCGGCGAGTCGGTCCCCGGGCCGGCGATCTCGACCAGCCGGGTCACGGCCTCCGCGTCGAGCTCGTCGACCATGACGCCGTCGCCGATTCCGGGCATGGGCGGCTCGGGATCCATGTGCAGTCGCGTCAGGGCGATCGCCGGCATGGTGCCGAACGTGTCCAGCTCCGGCCCGAGCTCGCGCAGCGGGGCGAGGATCGCGTCCGCCTCCTCCTCGGTGCCGAGCACGGCGCCGTCGAAGACGACGAGCTGCCGTCCGCGGAACGCCTCCGGGATGTCGGGCAGCGGCGGGATCTGGAGCAGCCGTGCCGAGGCGCTGACGGACTCGGGCGCCGTCTCCGCCCACTCGACGTACCGCGTCAGGACCTCCGCCGAGCGCTCCCACGGCCACACGAGCATGCCGGCGACGAGCTCCCCGACGTCGTAGAGCGCGATCTCGACGGCGACGATCACGCCGAGGCCGCCGCCGCCGCCACGCAGCGCCCAGAACAGGTCTGTGTTCTGCGTCCGGTCGGCGCGCAGCACCTCGCCCGCCGCGGTGACGATCTCGATCGCGACGACGCTCTCGGCCGAGAGGCCGTGCTTGCGGGCCATCCAGCCGATCCCACCGCCGAGCGAATAGCCGACGACCCCGACGTTCGGGGACGACCCGTGCAGCGCCGTCAGGCCCTGCGCGGTCGCCGGCACGACGACGTCCTCCCAGTAGGCGCCGGCCTCCACCCGGGCGCACCGGGCGGCAGCGTCGATCTCGACCCCGCGCATCCCGCGCATGTTGACCAGCATGGCCCCCTGCAGGGACGCGTGCACGGATGCGCCGTGACCCGTGCCCTGGACGACGACCTGGAGGTCGCGCTCCACGGCGTAGTTGACGGCCGTGACGACGTCCTCGACGGACTCCGGCAGGGCGACCACGGCGGGCCGCAGGTCGGCCGCCAGGTTCCAGGCCTGGCGGGCGTCGTCCCAGCGGACGTCGCCGGGAAAGACGAGCTGATGGTGACTGCGTGCAGGCATTTCCGGGCTCCTTTGCTCAGGGGTGCGTGATGCCCTGAAGCTAGGAGAGCCCGAGGTGCGCGGCGGTTCGGTCTTCCGTACTCCCGTGGGTCGGGGAGCACGTGGATTTACCGCGTGCGGCGCAAGGCGATCCGGCCGGGAATCCCGAACCGGTCGGCCAGGCAGCCGGGGCAGCACGGGTGCAAGTCGCCGAACTCGTCCACGAAGTACGCCCACCCGAGCGCGTCGGCCCTGCTCTCATCCGCCATCGCCGTGTCACACCAGGCACAGAACTCGGCATGCCGTACGAGGCGGAGCACGTGCGCACACTCGTGACAGAAGGAGGCGCCGGCGGGGATCAGTTCGGTGTCCCTGACCCAGCCCGCCTCGAGCATGCCGCAGTCCTCTGCGTCGTACCCGCAGCAATCACATGCCTCCGGCACCTGCCCCCGCTCGACCCCCATGCCCTTCACTCTACGAAGGGGTGGGCCGGTGCGCCAGATGAGGGATGCACGTTCACCCGAACGGGTGATGCGACCATTCGAGCCGCTAGGGTGCCGAGATGGGCCTCTTCCCCGTGATCGCGTTCGTGTGCATCGCCGTGCCGCTCGTCGTGATCGCCTTCTTCGCTCTGCGGCGCTCGAAGGCCGCCGGCGAGCATCCGGCGAACGAGACCGCCGAGATGCGGGCGCGCACCGAGGACGAGTTCGCCGCGGCGGAGGCCTATCAGGAGCAGTGGCGCGAGGAAGAGAAGAAGCACCCGCGCGACACGATCGTCTAGCCACGCCCGTGACCACCGTCCGCATCGACAAGTGGCTCTGGGCGGCGCGGTTCTTCAAGACCCGTACCGCCGCCACCGACGCCGTCGTGGGCGGGCGCGTACACCTGAACGGCGCCCGCGTGAAACCGTCGCGGGACGTCTTCCCGGGCGACACGGTCGAGGTGCGGATCGGGCATCAGCAGTGGACGGTTGTCGTCCGCGGGCTCTCCGAGAAGCGCGGCTCCGCGAGCATCGCCGCCACCCTGTACGAGGAAACGCCCGAGTCGGCAGCGCTGCGCGCGCAGCGGGCGCTGGAGGCCCGCATGTCGCGCCCGCTCGGGGCCGATCTGGGGATGCGGCCGACGAAGCAGGACCGGCGGCGGATCGAGAGCCTCAGGCGCGCCGACCGCGGCGGCCGCTGATCCTGCCGCTCTCTGCGCGGGAAAGCCGCGCCCCGGGCGGCGTGCAAATCCGGGTTCTCACGGATGCCGATGGGGCAAACCCTCCCCATCATCAGCTGACATGGAAAGCTGGTTCACCCTGCTCGGGCGGCACCGATCGCTGGGTATCGGCCTCGCCTTCCTCGTCGAGGCGGCGATCCTCGGCTCGCTCGCGGCGGCCGACGTGCCGATGGTCGGCGTCCCGGCCGCCATCGTAGCGGCGGTCGCCGGATCGGTCGCCGTCGCCCTCGGCCCCTGGGACGGCGCGCTGGTGGCGTTCGGCGGCGCCGTCGTCTTCGGAGCGGTCAACGGCTGGGGCGGCGACGAGCTTGCTGCGCTCATCGTCTGGCCCGCGATCGTCGTGCCCGTCGGCTTCTTCGGGCGCCGGGTGGCCGAGCAGCGGATGGCGCTGGGGCAGCTCGTCGTCGCGCAGGAGCTCGAGCGCCAGCGCCTCGCCGTCGAGCTCCACGACGAGGCCGCGCAGTCCCTCGCTGCTGCGCTGATGGCCCTGCGGCGCCTCGAGAGCGCGCAGTCTCCGGAGCACGCCGATGCCAGCCGGGCCGAGTTGCGGGAGCTGATCCAGGAGACGCTCCAGCGCGTGCGGGAGCTCGCCGTCGACCTGCGGCCGCGATCACTCGACGACCTCGGCCTGCCGGCCGCCGCCCAGCATCTCGCCTCGACGTTCACGGCGCGGACGGGCGTGCCGGTGGAGGTCTACTTCGATCGCACACAGCGTCTCCCGGCGGAGATCGAGCTGCCGCTCTTCCGCGTGCTTCAGGAGGCGCTCCAGAGCGTCAGCGAGCACGCCGATGCGACGCGCGTGCGCGTGACGCTCACGACCACGTCGACCGGGACGGTGTTCGAGGTCGCCGACGACGGTGCTGCCACAGCTCCCGGCGCCGCCGAGAGCACCCGCCTCGCCTCGGCGCGCGAGCGGCTGCGGCTCGTCGGCGGGCGCCTTACGGTGCTGACGCCGCCGGGCGCCGGGACGATCGTCCGGGCGACCGTGCCCGCCGCAGTCTAGTCAGGCGTGAGCCCGGGCGACCGGCTGAAGCCGGTCACCACAGCGGGCAGGCGGGCGGGCTCAGGAGCCTGAGCCCGCCAGGACTGCGGCGAACACCTGCCAGGCGAGCAGCGCCTTCGCCGTCAGGCTGAGGAGGATGTAGGCCTTCTCGCCCACGAGGTAGTCCCGCCACGGGCCGATCTGCCGGTACTGGAGCCACATGTTGACGGCGAACACGTTGAAGAGGACGAAGAGGCTGAAGATGATCGCGTACACGAACGTCGGAGGCTTGGCCCCGTCCAGCCCGGGGCTCCAGACGTAGATCACGATGATGATCCACGGGATGATCCCCGCGAACGTTCCGAACCAGAACGAGAGCCAGCTGGGCCTGCCGGGGGACTCGTACTTCTCCAGCAGCAGCCCGAAGAAGATCATGCAGGCGTTGACGCCGAAGATCGCGATCAGGGCGGCGATGTCGCTGACGCCCGTGATCATGGCGATGAGAACGATCATGATCGACGAGCTGACCGCGTACTCGATCCAGCGCCCGTAGTTGCGGCTCTGCCGGAGATTGCGCACGTACCACTCGAAGACGCCGGGCGAGGCGATCACGAGCAGCGCCCCGGCCGAGATGGCGAGAAACGCGAACACACCCCAGCCGAGCGGAAAGCCGAACAACGTGTCGAGCTGCGGCGCCGTCCCCGGAGGTCCGGTCATGAACGTCGAGGTTACGGGAAGGCTGAAGTCGTTCGTCAGGAGCGCGATGGCGAACGCCTGGACGGCGAGGATCGACCCGACGACGATGTTCCACAGGCGGAGGTTGCGAAACCGTGCTGCGTCCACCTGTTCTTCGGTCATCCTGGAGGGCCTTTCGCCGGGCGGAGGTCCGCGTGAGTGTCGACAGCGACACCGTAGTCGCAGCAACCGGTAGCCGAGGCGGTTTGTCCGGAGTTGGTCGAACGCGACGGTCGGCCGCCTCCACCGGGCTCAGCGCGTCTTCACGAACCGCTGCACGGCGCCGAGCAGCTCCGCCGTCTTCTCGTCCGCCGCGTGCTCGTCGCCCGAGGCGATCGCGTCGCGCACGCAGTGGGTGACGTGACCCTCGAGGAGCTTCGCCCCGACCTGTTCGAGCGCGGTCTTGACGGCGGCGATCTGGGTGAGGATGTCGATGCAATAGCGATCCTCCTCGACCATGCGCTCGATCCCCCGCACCTGGCCCTCGATGCGGTGCAGGCGCTTGACGAGCAGGGCCTTGTCGTCGGCGTATCCGTGCATTCAGATCTCCTCCCGGAGGCTGCGGAAGCGCCGCAGGCGCAGGCTGTTCGTGACGACGAACACGCTCGAGAAGCCCATCGCCCCGGCCGCGATGACGGGGTTGAGCAGGCCGGCGATGGCGAGCGGGATCGCGGCGACGTTGTAGGCGAATGCCCAGAAGAGGTTCGCCTTGATCGTCCTGAGCGTGCGGCGGGCGAGCCGGATCGCGTCTGCGGCGGCGCGGAGGTCCCCGGAGACGAGCGTCAGGTCGCTTGCCTCGATCGCTACGTCGGTGCCGGTGCCGATTGCGAGGCCGAGGTCGGCCTGGGCGAGCGCCGGGGCATCGTTGACGCCGTCCCCCACCATGGCGACGGTCTCGCCCTCACGCTGGAGCCGCGAGACGACCGCGCTCTTGTCCGCCGGCAGGACGTTCGCGATCACCTGCTCGATCCCGGCCTCCCCCGCGATAGCCCGGGCAGTGCGCTCGTTGTCGCCGGTGAGCAGCACCGGCGTGAGGCCGAGCGCGCGCAATTGAGTGACGGCCGTGGCAGAGGTCGGCTTGATCCGGTCGGCGAGGACGAACAGCCCCGCGACAACGCCGTCGACCGCGGCGACGACGACGGTGTGCCCCGCGGACTCCTCTCGCGCGAACGCCTGCTCGAGCTCCTGCGGAAGCGCCAGCCCCCACTCGGCGAGCAGCGACGGCCGCCCCACGACGACCGCGCGGCCGGCGACGACGGCCTCGACGCCCATCCCGCTGCGGTTCGCGAAGCTCTCGACGGGCTCGAGCGAGGCTCCCTCGGAGCGTGCGTAGGCGGCGATAGCCTGCGCGACCGGGTGCTCGCTCGCGTCCTCCGCGGAGCCGGCGAGCCGGAGCAGGACGGCGCTGTCAGCCCGGCCGGCCGGAACGAGGCCGGTCACCCACATCTTCCCCTCGGTCACCGTGCCCGTCTTGTCGAGCACGATCGTCGTGATCCGTCGGGTCTGCTCCAGGATCTCGGGGCCTTTGATCAGGATGCCCAGCTGGGCGCCGCGTCCCGTCCCGACCATGAGTGCCGTCGGCGTGGCGAGCCCGAGGGCGCACGGGCAGGCGATGATCAGCACCGCGACGGCGGCGCTGAAGGCCGCGCCCGCGTCGTCCGTGAGCACGAGCCACCCGACGAGCGTCGCCAGCGAGATCGCGATCACGATGGGCACGAAGACGGCGGAGACACGGTCGACCAGGCGCTGGATCGGGGCCTTGCCCGCCTGCGCCTCGGCCACGAGCCGCGCGATCTGGGCGAGTGCGGTGTCCGCGCCGACCTTCGTCGCCTCCACGACGAGGCGCCCGGAGGCGTTGAGGGTCGCCCCGGCGACCGTCGAGCCCTCCCCCACGTCGACCGGCACCGGCTCGCCGGTCAGCATCGACTGGTCGACGGCGGAGTTCCCTTCGACGACGACGCCGTCCGTCGCGATCTTCTCCCCCGGCCGGACGACGAACAGGTCGCCGACGGCCACCTCCTCGACGGGCACGAGCACCTCGGCGCCGTCGCGGAGCACGCGCGCGTCCTTCGCCCCGAGCTCGAGCAGGGCCCGGATCGCCTCGCCCGAGCGGCGGCGTGCCCGCGCCTCGAAGTAGCGGCCGAGCAGGATCAGCGTCGTGATGACCGCGCCCGCCTCGAAGTAGGTGTCGGCGTCGGCTCCGCTCAGGAGGACGACCGTCGACCAGCCCCAGGCGGCGAGGGTGCCGACGGAGATGAGCGTGTCCATGCTCACCGCGCCGTGGCGGGCGTTGACGAGGGCGGCGCGGTGGAAGGGCCAGCCGGCCCAGAGCACGACCGGGGTCGAGAGCGCGAGCGCCACCCACTGCCAGCCGGCGAACTGGAGCGGCATCACCATCGAGAGCGCGACAAGCGGGACGCTCAGAGCCGCCGCCGCGAGCAGCCGACGCCGGATCGGCGCGACATCGTCGCGGCCTGAGCTGCCCGCGTCCTCGAGGAACGCGTGGTATCCGGCTGCCTCGACGGTGGCGAGCAGGTCGTCGACGGTGACGACGCTCGCGTCGAAGGTGACGGCAGCCTGGTCGGAGGCGTAGTTGACGGTCGCCTCGACGCCGTCCAGCTTGTTCAGCTTCTTCTCGATCCGGGCCGCGCAGGAGGCGCAGGTCATGCCCTCGAGATCGAGCCGGACCTTCTCCGGGCGGGGTGGAGCGGCCGCGCTCACGCGGCCTCGTACCCGGCTTCCTCGATCGCGGCGCGGATGGCGCCGTCGTCCAGGGCCTTACCCCGCACCTCGACGCACTTCGTCTCGAGGTCGACCTCGACCGCTTCGACTCCGGCCAGCGCAGCGACCTCCTCCCTGACGGCGGCCTCGCAGTGGCTGCAGCTCATGCCGGGGACGGTGTAGACGGCGATCGCCATGGTCGCTCCTTTCTTCCGTATATACCCCCACAGGGTATCAGAAGCGACGAGGTGCCCTGCCTTCAGCCGGGTGCCCAGACGCCGTCTGCCGAAAACCCTCAGCTGTCGGGGGATCGAGCAACCCAGGCGGCCGGCAGAAGCAGGTCACCGATGTCGGGCACCGTCCCGCACTCGGGGCACGCCGTCGGCTCTCCCCCGAGCAGGGCGTCCGGCTCGTGGTCGGTCAGGGGCTGGGACGTCGTCGTGAAGACCGTGCCGCATTGGGCACAGACGACCTCCATGCGGTCGGCTGGTCGGGTCATCGCGCACCTCCTACCTCGACGATCCCACCTGCCCCGGCGGGCGCCATCGTGGCGGCCGCTGAGCGGGGCTGCGTCGATCTACGGACGGCTCAGAGGACGATCACGAGCAAGGTCGCCAACCCGAGCCCGAGGCCGGCCACCGTGAACCCGAGCGCGGCGCCATGGCTGAACGGGATGAACCGTCCTTCCAGCAGAGCCCGCTCCATGGCCCGCTGGCGCCAGAAGCCGTAGCCCACGAACGCCACACCGAGCAGCGCGTACCCGACGCCGACGATCTCGTAGCCGATCGACCTGCCCGACGTGAGCTCTGGCACGAGCTTGCCGACGCCGAGGCTGACCGCCCATGCCGCGAGGGCGCTGCGCCACCAGGCGAGGTAGGTGCGCTCGCTCGCGAGCCGCGTCCGTCTCGTCGCGTCGACAACGTCCTCGAACCCCTCCTGCTCCATGCTCCTGAGCCTACTGCGTCCCGGTCCCGGCGTCCGCGACACGCGCGAGTCGGCGCTGGACCGGTACAACCAGTGGTGATGCGCGCGGACGCCTTCACACGCTCTTCACATGAGCTTCTCGGTCGCTTTGCGGCTTTCCCAGCGTGCTCACAGGAACGGGTGCTTCTCTGAAACCGGACACACAACCCATCGAGAACGAGGAGCAACCAGGCATGAATGCGAACGAAGGGCCGAAGAGCGCCGGGCGCCGTGTGCTGCTGATCGCGGCTCCGTTCGCCGCGGGCGCGGTCGTGGCAGGCGGAGTCTTCGCCGGCCTCGGGATCACCGATTCCTCCAACGGCTCGCAGCCGGGCGCGACGACGGCCGCCGCAGTCGCGACGACGAGCATCTCCCAGACCTCCGCGAAGCTGGACGCCGCGACGATCTACCGGCAGGACAGCCCCGGCGTGGTCGACATCACCGTCACCACGACGTCGTCCTCGGGCAGCGGGATCTCCCCGTTCGCACCGGGCGGCGGCTCCCAGGACGCGCAGGCCGAGGGCACCGGCTACGTCTACGACAAGAGCGGCAACATCATCACGGCGGACCACGTCGTCGACGGCGCCAAGGCGATCAAGGTCCGCTTCAGCGACGGCTCGACCGCGAAGGCGACCCTCGTCGGCACCGACTCCTCGACCGACACCGCCGTGATCAAGGTCTCCGTACCTGCGGGCAAGCTCACCCCGCTCACGCTCGCCGACAGCTCGACCGTCGTGCCGGGCCAGGCGGTCGTCGCAATCGGTAGCCCCTTCGGGTACTCCGAGAGCATCACGGCCGGCATCGTCAGCGCGGTCAACCGCACGATCAAGGCACCGAACGGCTACTCGATCTCGAACACGATCCAGACCGACGCCGCCATCAACCACGGCAACTCGGGCGGGCCGCTGATCGACGAGAGCGGAAAGGTGGTCGGCACCAACGTCCAGATCGCCGTCGACGACCAGAACGGCGGCAGCGCCAACGCCGGTGTCGGCTTCGCCGTCCCGTCCAGCACGGTCAAGTCCGTCGCCGACGACCTGATCGCAGGCAGGGTCGTCAAGCACGCCTACCTCGGGGTCGCCGTGGGCGACAATCCCGCGGGCGGCGGCGCGAAGATCGGCACCGTCAGGGCCGGCAGCCCCGCCGAGACGGCCGGGCTCAAGGTCGGCGACATCGTCACCTCGATCGATGGCGAGGCGATCGCCGACGCGAACGAGCTCACCGCCGCCGTCGGCGAGCACGCTCCCGGCGACACGATCCAGCTCACCGTCGAGCGCAACGGCGCCACCGTCCACGTGACGGCCAAGCTCGGTACCCGCCCGGCATCGACCACCGCATAAGCCCAGATCGATCGGAGGGCAGGAGGCAGGCGCCTCCTGCCCTCCCACTCGCAGGCAGGATGACGGGAGCGATGAGCGGGGCGAACGGCAATACAGACGACGAGCGCAGGCTCCTGCAGGCGATCCTCGACGCCCCGCCCGCACTGGTGGACGCCGTCGGCTCGCTCGTCGAGCACGGGATCGCCCGAGCCCTCTCGGCACCGCATCCCGTCACCTCCGCGGCCGAGGGAAAGCGACTGCTGGCACGGGAAGAAGGAAGCGAGGCAACGGCCGACCAGGTGCAACGGGTCGTCGTGCTCGCGGTGCCGGTCGTGCGGACGCTGGCCCGCGGCGCGCGGTTCACCCGCCTACCGTGGGTGCTGATCGCATCGACGACGTTCTCGATCGGCACGACGGTCAGGGCGGGGATCAGCGAGGTGCAGATGATCGGCGCCCTTCTCGCCCACCGGCTCGAGACCACGACGGGCCGGCCGGCCGATCCGTCGCTCGTGCGACGCCTTGCGGTCGAGCTGTACCTCGCTCCGCGCCGGACACCGCAGCTGGACGACCACCCACTGCCGTTGCGACGGCTGCTGCAACGGTGGCTGTTCAAGGGCGCCTTCGGCCGCGACACCAGTCGCGCGGCGTCGAAGGCGCTGGACGCGGCCGAGCGGCTCGACGTCAAGGCCTACGCGAAGCGCTAGACGAGCGTCGCGGGCGCCGCCCCGTGGCAGCGCTTCCACTTCCGCCCGCTCCCGCAGGTGCAGGGGTCGTTGCGGCCTCGCCGCGCGTCGGCGGCGGCATAGTCGGCCATGATTGCCGCCGGCGGCCTCCCCTGGCGCAGCAGCTCGCCCATCGTGCGCATCGGCGCATCGACGTGGTGGAAGAAGGTCTTGAAGCCCGGGCAGAGGTAGTTCAGCCCTGGCTCGCCGTCCGGGGTCGGCGTGAACCGGTCCTTCGGACAGCCGCCGTGGCAGGCGAAGCGCACGTCACACGCACGACAGAACTGCGGCAGGGTGTCGCGCTTGTCGAGGCCGAACCGGACCTGCCGCTCGGAGCTCACGAGGTCGAGCATCCGGTGCTCGGCGATGTTGCCCAGCAGGTACTTCGGCTCCACGAAGTGGTCGCAGGAGTAGAGATCGCCGGTGTGCTCGAGCGCCAGGGCGAGCCCGCAGGTCTCCGAGTGGATGCAGAGCGACGGCGGCTCACCCACCCAGTTCGCGAGCGAGACGTCGAACATCTGCACGTAGACCGTCCCCACGTCGCGCCGCACCCACTCCTCGAAGACGTCCACGAGGAAGCGGCCGTACTGCTCGGCGCCGATCGAGCGGCCGGTGACGACGTCGCCCTGTTGCACGTAGAGCGGGCGGTCGCGCCAGGACGACCACGGCACGACGCCGTCCCCCCCGGCCTCGGCCACGCGCTCGATGATCGGAATGAACTGGACGAACCGGGCCCCGCACCCGTCACGCAGGAAGCAGTAGACCTCACGCCCCCGGTCGCCGTTCGCGGCGTGGACCGTCGTGAGCGCGTTCCACTCGACGCCGGCGGATCGCAGGAAGTCGAGCCCCGCCATCACCTGGTCGAACGACCCCTTGCCGCCCTTGTTGACGCGATAGGCGTTGTGCAGCTGCCGCGGGCCGTCGATAGAGATGCCGACGAGGAAGTCGTGCTCGCGGAAGAACGCGGCCCACTCCTCGTCGATCAGGGTGCCGTTCGTCTGGATCGTGTAGAGCACCCGCTGCCCCGGCGCGAGGTACCGCTTCGTGAACTCGACCGAGCGGCGGAAGAAGTCGACGCCCATCAGCGTCGGCTCGCCGCCCTGCCAGGCCACGTTGACCTCGGGCACGCCCGCATGCGCCTCCACGAGCTGCCGCACGTACTCCTCCAGCATCGTGTCCGCCATCCGGAAGCGGCTGCCCGGGTAGAGCATCTCCTTCGACAGGAAGAAGCAGTACGAGCAGTCCAGGTTGCAGACCGCGCCTGTGGGCTTGGCGAGGAGATGGAAGCCTCCGAGGGCCGGGCTGACGGCGTTTCCGGGGACGGCCACCGTCCGATTCAAGCACGAACGGCCCGCGCGGCTGCCGGCGGCGAATGCGATACGGTCGGCGCGTGGATCGCGGGGTTGCTCTCGTCACGGGTGGAAGCCGCGGCATCGGCGCCGCCGTGGCGCGGGGCGCCGCCGCAGCCGGCTGGGCCGTCTGCCTCACCTACCAGGGCGACGCGGCGGCGGCCGCCGGGGTCGTGGCCGGGATCGAGGCCGCCGGCGGCGTCGCAGTCGCCGTCCGGGCCGACGTCTCCGTCGAGGGCGACGTGCTCGCCGCCTTCGCCGCTGCGGAGGAGCTCGGAACGATCACCGCGCTCGTCGCGAACGCCGGGATCGTCGGCCCGAAGGCCCGCGTCGACGAGATGACGACGGCGCGGGTCGAGCGCATCCTCGCGGTCAACGCACTCGGTCCGATCATCTGCTGCCGCGAGGCGGTGCGGCGCATGTCGACGCTGCACGGAGGCAGCGGCGGCTCGATCGTGCTCGTGGGGTCGGCGGCGAGCCGGATCGGCGGCTCCTTCGAGTTCGTCGACTACGCAGCGTCGAAGGGCGCGGTCGACACGCTGGGGCTCGGGCTCGCGCGCGAGGTCGCCGCCGAGCGCATCCGGGTCAACGTCGTCCGCCCCGGTGTGATCGACACCGAGATCCACGCGACCGGCGGCCAGCCGGACCGGGTCGAGCGACTGACGCCCCTGCTGCCGATGGCCCGCGCAGGGGAGGCGGACGAGGTCGCCGCCGCAATCCTCTGGTTCCTCGGCGACGATGCCTCCTACTGCACCGGCAGCATCCTGGACGTGGCGGGCGGCCGCTAGTTCAGCCGGTCGTACACGAGCGCGAACAGCCTGTTGGCAGTGGAGAGCTCGCGCTTCGCGGCTGCAGCGTCAGTCAGGTCGACGAGCAGCGTCCCGATGCTCCCCTTGCCGACGAGGAAGTACGCCGTCG
>Ga0302299_10000220_pt1 | contig 28103 bp, 28 predicted proteins | sample III_Fen_N3_4_FD_198795 | JGI IMG/M metagenome (GOLD analysis project Ga0302299, IMG submission 198795) | Peat permafrost microbial communities from Stordalen Mire near Abisko, Sweden - III_Fen_N3_4 | ecosystem: Environmental > Terrestrial > Soil > Wetlands > Permafrost | place: Sweden: Abisko...
CATGCACGGCGGTACCCACTGCTACTGGGCCGTCCTGACCGCGGACTCCCTCGGTGGCATCGCCGACTGCGGGGCCACCGCCCCCGGGACGCCGACAGCGTCGCGCGCCTTCGCGTCGGACGGGATCCTCGTCTCGGCGACCGTGCCCACCAACGGCGGCCCGACCGTCGAGTACGTGGTCTACGGCACGGCCACGGATGACGCGAACGGCGCGCCGGTCGTCCAGTTCCCGTACGCGGGTTCGGACCCGATGCCCCTCGGGTTCCCCTCACCACCCGCGGGGACGATGTGGTACCTGCACCTCAAGGCGATCAACGTCATGGGCACGAGCCCCACCGTCGACCTCGGGCCCGTCATGCAGTCCGCGCTCACGCGCAGCACCCCACCCGCGAAGCTCGTCGACGGGAAGCCGATCGCGCTGTCGGGCACGGTGACCGCGACGGTGCCGGGTGCCGCTGCGACGCCGTTGCCGGCGTCGTCGTTGTCGCTGCACTGCTACGCGAGCGGCCCCAAGGCCTGGTCGACGCGCGTCTTCTCGCCCGCCACCTCCACCGCGGCCTACAGCGTCAGCTTCGTCCCCCGGGGTACGACGTCGTGCTCGGTCGCCTTCGCCGGCGACACGGTCCACGGTCTGTCCTACGCGTCGACGTCGACGTTCATGGTCCGGGTGATCCCTGCAGTGTCGGCCAAGCCGACCGTCTCGAAGGTGCGGCGGGGCAGGGGAGACAAGGTGACCGTCTCGATGTCACCGATCGGCCGCGACACGTGGGTCTACCTCGACCAGTGGAACGGCAAGAAGTGGGTGCACATCGACTACGTGCGGGCGAAGGGCCACGCGGCGGTCACCTTCACCGTGACCAAGAAGAAGGCCGGCACCTACACCTATCGCGCGATCGTGCCCTACACCGACTACCACGAGACCGGCAGCACCAGAGGGTTCACGATCAAGGTCGTGTGATCAGGTCGGCGGCGCGGCGTCGTCGTCGGCGTCGAGGCGCGGCTCGAGCACGTGCTCGAGAGGGCCCGACAGCAGCATGAGCAGCAGCGCGAGGTAGTTCACGCGGATGAAGACGACGCCGACGACCAGGGCGACGCCGAACAAGACCGACGTCGCGACCGGGGGCGTCAGGAGCGGACGGGCCCGGCCCTCACGCAGCTCGGGGTGACGTCGTACTCGCACCACCACGAGCGTGAGCAGCACGCTGCTCGCGAGCATGGTGCCGACGTAGAAGGCAACGGCGCCGCGAGTCGTGCCGAACTGCGCCGCGACCTGTGTGGGCAGCGGGAGGAACACCAGGGTGAAGGCCCAGAGCAGGTTGAGCGCTGCGAGCGGGGCGTCGGCCGCGGTCACCTGGGTGAAGAGGCGGTGGTGGGCGAACCAGAGGCGCGCGATCACGGCGAAGCTGATCGCGAAGGCGAGGAGCGCGTAGGTCTCCTGCGCGAGGAAGGCGCCGGTCGACCACGAGGCGTCGGGCAGCGCGTCGTGCTGCTTGGCATAGGCGCTGGCGTCGTCGACGAGCGGGAGCACGAGCAGGGTGGCCGCGATGGCCACGAGCGCGTCGGTGAAGTAGAGCAGGCGGTCGACGCCGAACTGGCGCGAGCGGTGATCGGTGCTCATGGTCGGTCAGACCGTGAACTCGGCGAGGGCGGGCACGCTGGGTTCTCCCGCGGCGTCGGCGAAGTCGCGCAGCGCGGCGAGCACGTCGGCCCGCCTCGCGGCCGGCAGCCGCCGCAGGATCGAGCGGATCTCGTCACGACGCGACTCGGTCACCTCGGCCACGAGGTCGCGCCCCTGGGCGGTGAGGCTCACCAGGGTCTCCCGGCGGTTGTCGGGGTTCTCCGCCCGCGTGACCCAGCCGCTGCTCACGAGGCGGTCGGTGGTGCGCGTGAAGGTCGAGGAGTGTACGCCGAGAGCGTCGGCGAGGTCGCGGTGGCGCACGGGCGCGCCGGAGGTCGACAGCACGACCAGCACCCGGAACTGGGGGACGGTGACCTGCTCGAGAGCGGGGGCCACCGACCGGGCCACGACGGCGAGCAGCGCGCGAGATGCCGTGAGGACGGCGGCGGCGGTGTCGTCGAGGTCGGTCACGCTGCTCAGACTGCCCAATGCCGACCCGGGACGCGACCCTGAACAGTGTATCTATACATATGTTGTCATATAGCACTACTCTGGGACGATGGTCGACACCGACGTGCGGCAGCTCGCGCCCTCGCCTCCGCTCGTGCCTCCGCTGCGCGAGCGCTTCTGGTTCCAGTCGCTGGTCGTCGTGCTCGCGGTCGTCGCGTTCGTGGCCGTGGTGGCGCACGTGGTGCGCGGTGACGTGGTCGCGGGCTGGCAGGTGGTCGCCACCTGCCCCGCGGCCGCCGGTGCTTCGCCGGCCGTGGTGACGACGTCGGTCGACGCGTCCGCGTGCGCAGCTGCACCGACCCGCCGTGCCACGTCGCACGGGTGGCCCGTCGTGCCCGTCGCCCTCCCGGCGTCAGCGGGTCTCGATCCCCGCATCACGCGAGTGCTGTCCGACCGGCAGGCGCGCACGTTCCGCCTCGAGTACGCCGTCGCCTCCAGCGCGTCTGAGCCCTCCGGGGGGACCGTTCTGGTCTTCGTCGAGGTGCCGCCGGGCTCGGTCCCGGACGCGCCGTTCACGATCGAGGGTTCCACGGGCCCGGTCACGGTCACGATCGTCCCGGCGACCTGACGCCGATGCCGCTCGCGCATCAGGCGCTGCGCGCCTCCGCACCGCCGTAGGCTCGTGGGTCCCAGCGGTAGCCCGACGTGCGGATGGTGGAGATCTGGTCAGGGTCGACAGGCGCCTCGCGCAACCGGATGCGCACCCGCTTGATGGCGGACGTGACGCGGTCCGGGGGTGTCGACGCGGTGCCCCACGCGTGCCGAGCGATCTCGTCGCGGGTGAGCATCACGTGGGGGTGGCTGGAGAGCAGCGCGAAGACGGCGTACTCGACGTCGCTGAGCACGGCGACGCGGTCCGCGAAGGTCGCGGTGCGTCCCTCGGGTCGAGCACCAGCGCGTCGGGGGAGTCCGGGGCGTGGTCGTTCGGGGCGAAGGCGGGACGCAGCCGGCTGCGGTCGCGGCTGCGGGCACAGTGCCGGCGTGCCGGGTGGACGGGTGGACGGGCGGACGGTCGTGGACGCGAGAACCTCGGGTGGACGTCGGGACGATCGGGCAGCGAGGCCCGAGGCGACGTGCTCGAGGAGAGGCGGTCAGCGCCGGACTGGACCGGCCTGACGCAGCGCTCTGGAGACGCGCGCGAGACCGACGTGCGGGCGCGTGACCAGGGTCGCCAGTGCTCCTCCAGCGCGTCGTCTTGCTCACGTACGAGTCAATGTCTAGCATATGAATAGAGATACCGTGGCACAGGGTGCGACACGCTCGCGAGGCGCGTAGGTGGGAGCGCGCGGAACCTGGGAGCATGCTGGGACGTCACGCAGAGCGTGGGCGTGGCTGACGGGGGTGGACCAGCGGTGCGCTCGACGACCCGCGTGCGCAGCATCGCGCTCGTGATCGTCTCCGCTGTCCTCGCGTTGACCGCCTGCTCGGCCGGTCCGACCTCCCCGCCCACGAGCCCGACCTCGCGGCGCTCGGTGAGCCCGTCCTCGTCGCCGACCACGCCGACGGCGAGCCCTTCCGTCCCCGGTCCTGCCGCGACGTGGTCGTCGTTCGTCGCCACCGAGAACGCCCGGAGCGGATCGGCGGCGGCGCTGTCCGACCGCACACGGCTCACGGCTCCCGGTCTCGCCGCGTACGCCGACCGGGTCTCGGTGCTCCCCGGGCAGGACGTCGGGCTCTACGTGCGCACGTCGGGCGCGCAACGCGTCTCTGTCACGGCGTACCGCGTGGGCTGGTACGGCGGCACCGGCTTCCGGTCCGTGTGGCACGGAACGGTGACCGCCGGATCACAGCCTCCCGCCGAGACGATCTCGCAGCCGTTGGCGGACGCCGGCGACGCGACGGGAACGCGGGCGGTCGTCGCCCCCTGGCACCTGACCGGCCTGGTGCCCACCACCGGATGGCCCGAGGGCATGTACGTGCTGCGGCTCGACGGCGCGGACGCGTCGCGCCTCGTGCCGCTGACCTTGCGGTCGGCCGACGTCGCCGGTCGCCTGCTCGTCCTCGACTCGCCGATGACCTGGCAGGCCTACAACGTGTGGGGCGGGCGCGGGCTCTACGGCGACGAGAACAAGTCCATCAGCCACCGGTCGTACGCCGTGAGCTTCGACCGGCCCTACGACGACGGTTACGGCGCCGGCCGCTTCTTCACCTACGTCGCTCCGATCCTGCGCGAGGCCGAGCGGCTCGGGCTGCCGCTGGCGTGGGGCACCGACTACGACGTCGCCGTCGACCCCGCGATGCTGCGCGGGGCTGCCGGCATCGTGATGGGCAGCCACCAGGAGTACTGGAGCGCGCCGGAGTGGGACGCGGTGGTCGCGGCGACGCACGCGGGCACGAACGTGGCGTTCTTCGGGGCGAACACCGCCTACTGGCGCGTGCGGCTCGCGGGGCGCGACGTCGGCATCCCGGGCGCGCCGACGCGGCGCGACGGGCGACCGCGTCTCGTGTTCGGCCCGAAGTCCGCACGGCTCGACCCGCTCGCGGCGACCGACCCGTCAGGCGCTACCGCGCGCTTCCGCGACCAGCCGTTCCCACGGTCGGAGGAGCTGCTCACCGGCCTGCGCTACGACTGCTACCCGGTGCACGCCGGCTGGGTCGTCTCAGACCCGGCCTGGTGGGGGTACGACGGCACCGGGCTGCACCGCGGTGATCGTCTGCGCGGCCTCGTCGGCCCGGAGTCCGACCGGCTCGTGGGTTCGGCCGACCTGCCGCGTCCGATGCAGGTGGTGGCGCAGTCGCCGGTCACCTGCCGGCACCGCACGAGCATGCACGCGGCCGTGTACTGGTCGACGCCTGCGGGCGCCGGAGCGTTCACGGCGGGCACGATGGGCTGGTCCGACGGGCTCGTGAGCGCCGACGTCGGCGCGCAGGTGCGCAGGATCACCGACAACGTGCTGCGCCGGTTCGCCGTACCTCATGCAGGTGCGATCGATCCTCCCCGCGACAACGTGGGCGCGATCGATCCGCCCAGCGACGTGCCGGCGCCGTCGCCCTGACCGGTCACGTCCGCGGCGCGACGACCACGAAGTCCTTCGTGAAGCGCGAGTAGTAGATCGTCGGCGGGCGCGCGATCCAGCTCGCGATCTTCGAGCCGGTGACGTGCGATCCGCTGTGGCTGTAGAGATAGCCGGTCGGCCAGAGCGCGTTCATGTCGAGCATCATCGCCTCGCGCACGCCGACACCCACGAGCGCGTCGCCGACCTCGACGGGTGTGACGTCGCGGCCGGCGAGGAACACGAGTCCGCCGTCGGGGAGCAGACCGAGCGCGGAGCGGTTCACGGCGGTGCGCTTGCCGATTGTGACGCCCCACCTCGAGACGCCGTCGCTCGCACGGGCTCGGACGACGCCGGCGAGCACGATCGGCGGCAGGTTCTCGCGCACCACCGTGGTCGTGGGGGTGAGGTGGAGGTCGGCACCCCACACGCCGACGTGCAGGACCCCGTCGCCCGTGACGGTGAACGCCGCCAGCCCGGCCCGCAGCGCCGCGACCGTCCGTCCGCGGTAGTAGTAGCCGCCCACGTGGTCGGAGAGCTTGAACCCTCCGTCGAAGGCGGCGACCATGCGCGACGTCCAGGTGGACGGCGTGCTGTCAGCCGGAGCCGCCGGGCTGCCCTCCGGCCAGCGCGTGCCCGGGACGAAGCGGAACCGCAGCCGCGTCGGGTCGAGCCACAGCAACGTGATCCGGCCGTGGTCGGTCGTCGCGCGGCGCAAGCCGTCCGACTGCGCCACCACGTGCCACGCGGCTCCGGACGGCGGAGTCGGAGGAGGAGAGGAGCTCGGCGTCGACGTGGCCCTCGTGGTCGGGGATGTCGGGACCGCCGCCGACGTGGCGGACGAGCCCGCAGGGCGCGAACCCGACGTAGGCGTGCGCGCGGGCACGGTCGACACGGCGGTCGGCGTCGAGGGCGCGCCGCCGCACCCGGAGAGCAGCAGGGTCCCGACGACGACGCTCAGGATCGGCGCGGTTCGGCGTAGGGGCGGCACGGGCGCATCCTCACCCGCGCACCTGTACGGGCGCTGAGTCTGCCGAGCGCCGACCGTGGCTCAGACGGCGCGCTGGGCGTCCACGGCGTCGCGGTGCAGCCGGGAGTGCAGCAGGTCGAGCGTGTCGGCCTCGGCTCCGTGCTGCTGCAGCCAGCCGCGCGCCCCACCGAGGGCAGAGAGCCGGCGCAGGAACTCGCGCATCGCGTCGGGCTGGGGCGACTGGGCCGCCCAGTCCGGCTCGGCCACGTGCGCGTAGGCGGCGCGCGTGCCCAGCCGCAGGATCACCGGCACCACCCGCTGCGCGGTCAGCTGGTAGTCGTCGAGGATGACGTCGTGCCCGGCTCCGACGAGGTCGAGGAGCAACGCGCACACGACGCCGGTGCGGTCCTTGCCGACCGCGCAGTGCACGTAGACGGCCGACGGATCCCACGCTGCGCGCGCGATCGCACCGGTGAGCCGGGATCCGCCGTTGTCGAGGTACTGCACGTACCGGTCCGCGATCGTCGGGGCGTCGTGCACCCGGCCGATGGGGTCGTCCTCCACCGGCGCGCCGGCGAGCGGCACGTTCTCGTGCACGAGATCGCGGGCGTCGTAGGCGTCGGCGAGGACTCCGTCGCCGTCCGTCGCCCGCTCGGACTTCTCACGCAGGTCGAGGACTCGACCCACTCCGTAGCGGCGGAGGTCGTCGGCGCCCTCGACGCTCAGGTGGACCACCGTCTCGCCGCGGACGACGACCCCGAAGGATGTCTCGCCGTCGGGCAGCGGGATCCCCCCGAGGTCGCGGACGTTGTGCATGCCGTCGATGTCGAGCCATCGGGTGCTCATGCCTCCACCGTGACGGCGCCGGTCGCGCCCACGCCGAGGTCCGCGCGAACGTCGGGCGAACGGTGGGTGAGGAGTTGCCTCACCCACGTGTGAGTCGGCTCACCGCCGACCACGCGACCGGTCGGGAACGAATGCCTGCGCCCCTACGCTTGTACCACTGTGAACTTCCCCTCCTCCTGGCTGACGAACACCTATCGCGAGCCGTACGTACGGCTCGCGGTCCTGTCGTCCGCGGCTGCAGCCGCTGCCTTCGGGATCGGGTCGCTCACCCCTCACGTGTCGGCCGTCGTGGCAGCGATCACAGCCCTCATCAGCGTCCGGCCCACCTTCCACGCGTCGGTGCAGGAGGGTCTGCGCCAGGTGCTCGGCGTCGTCATCGGCGCTCTCACCGGCTTCGCCGCGCTGCAGGTCGTCGGGTTCTCGGCGCTCGCCTTCTTCGTCGCGCTCGTCGCGTCCTTCGTGGGCGCGCGGCTGCTGCGCCTCGGCGAGGAGGGTGCGGTCGCCGTCGGCGTCACGGTCATCCTCGTGATCGGTCCGGCGTTCAACACCGCCGCGGTCGAGACCCGGCTGCTCGGCGTCCTGCTCGGCTCGGTCGTGGCCCTGGGGTTCTCCTACGTGATGCGCCCCGGTACGCCGCACGGGCGCGCGCTCGACGACGCGGTCGAGCAGGGTCGCCGCGTGTCCCACCTGCTCACCGCGATCGGTCGCGCGATCGCAGACCACTCCGGTCGCCTGCCCGGCGCGCTGGCCGCCGTCTGGCTCGCTGAGGCCGAGGACATCCTGGCCCGCACCGTCGACGTCCGCCTCGACGCGGAGGACGCCGTGGCCGGCGCACGGTTCTCGCCTCTCATCCGGCGCAGCGAGGCCGAGGCGGTACTCGCCCAGGCACGCACCACGGAGGCCACGGCCATCACGCTGGTGAGCATGTGCCGCGACCTGTGGGTCGCGTCCGACCACGAGGCCGCGCTGCCCGCCGGCGTCGCGACCTCGATCTCCGACGTCCTGCTCGCCACCGCCACCGCCGTCACCTGGCAGGGGGACGCCGCGCTGCACGCCCCCGCCGGACGTCTCGACGACAGCACCGGCCCCGTGCGCGTGGCCGACCGGTCGCGCGCCGAGGCCGCGTCGCAGGTGCGTCGCCTCGACGACACGCAACCGATCCTGCTCGGCGGGTCCCTGCTGCGCGACTCCGAGAAGATCACCCAGCTGCTCTCCGGCCGCTGAGGCCACCGCCGCGCGAGGTCTCGCCCCCGCGGCTCACGTGCAGGGCGGCCGGTCAGCCGGTCAGCCCGCGTCGCGCACCACCATCGGCTCGCCGCGCAGCCGTGTCGCCAGCAGGTGGACGGTCTCGGGATCCACGGCGTGACGCTCGAGCCAGGCCCGAGCGCCGCCCTGGGCCGCGAGACCATCGAGGCAGCGGGCCATCGCGTCCGGCGACGGCTCGGTCGACGACCAGTCGGTGAGGGCCAGGTCCCAGTACGTCGGTCGCTCCGCCAGGCGCACGAGCACGCGGGGGAGCCGCTGCGCCGAGAGCAGGTAGTCGTCGACGATGTCGTCGCGCGCGGCACCGGCCAGCTCGAGGAGGAGCGCCGACACCACCCCGGTGCGGTCGCAGCCGGCGGCGCCATGGACGTACGACGCCGACGTCGACCACGCCGTGCGGGCCAGCGCGTCCGCGAGGAGGAACGAGCCGCGGTGCAGGTACGTCACGAACCGCTCAGCACGTCGTGGCGGCGTCTCCTCGGGCGCCCCGAAGGGGCCCGTCTCGCACGGAGCGTCGAGGGGGACGTGCTCGTGCAGCAGGAGGCTGCGCTGGTAGTCCGCGGCGAGCAGCCCGTCGCCCTCGGCCTCGCGCTCGGGCACGGACCGCAGGTCGAGCACGTGGCGCACGCCGAGGCGGCGCACGTCGTCGGCGCCGCGGTCCGTGAGTCCCACCAGCGTCTCGCCGCGCAGCACCACCCCGTACGCCGTCGTGCCCCCGGGCAGCGGGACACCACCGAGGTCGCGCACGTTGTGCAGACCGTCGATCTGCACCCAGCGGGAGGACACGGCACCACTGTGACGCGCGAGATCAGCGAGACGGGGCGGACGGGAGACAACGGCAGGGGAACGTCGTGCGTACGGAAGATGACGTGGTTCGCGCGCGGCTCAGCACCGGCGCGACCGGCTCATGGCATCCTGCGGTTGCGCCGGACCTGCCCGGGCGTCGCCCAACGAGCCCAGGGACGGACCGGATGACCTTCGCCGACCTCGGCGGCCACGCGCCGTTCGTCGTCGACCACCTCGAGGGCTGGACCCTCGTGCGCGTCCGGCGTGACGTGGGCGCCGACGCCCTGGCTCCGGTGCTCGACCTGCTGCGAGCCGACCCGTCGCGGCAGGTGGCCCTCGATCTCAAGGGCCATGACCTCCTCGAGGCCGCCCCCGCGGTGGCGGAGCTCGTGCGGGAGAAGGCGGCCGGAGGCGCGGTGGTCGTCGTCGTCGCGAGCGACCAGCCACTGCGCGAGGCGCTTCGCGACGCAGGCGTCGCAGAGGTGCACGAGTCGCTCGACCAGGCTCTGGCTGTCGACGCTCCGGCGATCGTGTTCCAGCACGACCGCGTCGCTGCCCCGCTCCCGCCCTCCCAGGCCGACGTCACGGTGGTGACCGCCACAGACCTGCTCGGCCCCGGCGCCCGCTGACGGGAACGGCGCCCCGGTCGACGGGCGGAACGGTTTGTTCACCTGGGGGATGTAGCGTCCGCCTCATGGCCAAGGCTGACCCCGTCGAACTGCTCGAGAAGTGGCGCAACGCGGAGCTGAAGTACCGCGAGCTCGCCGATGGTGTCCTCACCGAGGGCACCGTCGACAAGGACACGGTGGTCGCGCTCACGAAGTCCCGCGTCAAGGCCGACCGCCGCATGCAGGAGTACTTCGACCGCGCTCTGCGCTGACGTCGGCCGCGGGCGGGCGAGGCCCGGCACGATCGCGCTGCGCCTCAGGTGGTGGGCGCCATCGTCGCCCGGTCCGCGAGTAGGTTCGCGGCCATGGGACTCGTCGAGTGCGTACCGAACTTCTCCGAGGGACGGCGGCCCGAGGTCGTCGACGCCATCCGTGCCGCCATCGCGGCGGTGCCGGGGGTCGCGGTCCTCGACGTGTCGTCGGACGCGAGCCACAACCGCACGGTCGTCACGTTCGTGGCACCCGCCGAGACCGTCGTCGACGCCGCGTACGCCGGCATCTCCCGAGCGGCCGAGCTCATCGACCTCACCACGCACACGGGCGAGCACCCGCGCATCGGCGCGACCGACGTCTGCCCGTTCGTGCCGCTGGCGGGCACCACGATGGACGACTGCATCGCTCTGGCCCGCGAGCTCGGGCAGCGCGTGGGTGACGACCTCGGCATCCCGGTGTTCCTCTACGAGCGCGCCGCGACGCGTCCCGACCGCGCGAACCTCGCCGACGTGCGCCGCGGCGAGTTCGAGGCCGCGCGCGAGCAGATCGGCACCGACCCCGAACGCGTGCCCGACTTCGGCCCGAACGCGATCCACCCCACGGCCGGCGCGACGGTGATCGGTGCGCGCCCGTTCCTCGTCGCCTACAACGTCTACCTCGGGGGCGTCGAGAACCTGACGGTGGCCAAGGAGGTCGCGAAGGCGGTGCGCGAGTCGAGCGGCGGCCTCCCCGCGGTCAAGGCGCTCGGCCTCGAGGTCGACGGCCAGGCCCAGGTGTCGATGAACCTCGTCGACACCGAGCGCACCCCGCTCGCCGTCGTCTACGACGAGGTGCGCGAGCAGGCCGAGGCGCGCGGTGTCAGTGCCACGCACAGCGAGCTCGTCGGGCTCGTGCCCGAGAAGGTGCTGTTCGACACCGCGGTGCACCACGTGCGGCTCGACGGCTTCACGCCGTCGCTCGTCCTCGAGCACGAGGTGCGCGCCGTCGCGGCGGCGAGCCTCACGCTCGAGGGGTTCGTCGCCGACGTCGCGGGCAGCGACCCGGTGCCCGGCGGCGGCAGCGTCAGCGCGCTGGCGGGCCAGCTCGCGGCGGCCCTGACTCGCATGGTCGCCGGCCTCACCCGCGGTCGTCCCAAGTACGCGGCCGTCGAGGACACCATGCGCGGGCTCGCCGGCGACGCCGACGCCCTCGTTCTCCGGCTCGGGGCTCTCGTGCGGGAGGACGCCGACGCCTACGCGCTGGTGAGCTCGGCGTACCGCATCCCCAAGGCCGACTCCGGGCGCGCGGCGGCGATCGAGGCGGCGCTCGTCGAGGCGGCGCGGGTGCCGCTCGAGACGGCGCGAGCGTGTCGCGACGTCGCGGCACTGGCCGTCACGTGCGCGGAGCACGGGAACCGCAACACGGTCACCGACGCCGGTGTCGCGGCGCTCCTCGCGGACGCCGGCTGCAGGGGAGCGGCGTACAACGTGCGCATCAATGTCGTGTCTCTCACCGACCCGGCCTCGGGCGCTGCGACGGCCGACGCGGCGCGAGCGCTGGTGGGGGAGACGCGTGCCCTCGCGGCTCAGGTGGAAGCGCTGGTCGAGGCCGCTCTCTCCTGAGCCCGCGGTCGGCCCTGGAACCGCCTGATCGGCGCGATCCCGTGGCACCAGAGGCCTCTCAGCCTGGAGCGATCGCCTCAGGTAAGCCTAACCTGAGTAATTGACGATATGCGCAAGTCAGCGGATTGGCTCACGAAATTCTGCTCAAGGTGCTTCCGTGAGCCCCGTTCGCGTGTCAGAGTTCGGGCACCGGAGGCCGCACCGGTGAACAGTTCGTACGCATGACGCCCTGGTCTACGTGACCGATCGCCTGCTGTCTGTTCGGAGGTGCCCGTGTCGGTGTCGCCCGACGTCCCCGTCTCCACGAGCAACGACGATCTCGCCCGACTGCTCCAGGATCCTGAGATCCGGCAGTCGCTCGCGATGCTCGTCGCCAACGCGCCCACCTTGGCGGCGTTGACCACGATGGGCTCGGCGCTGCTGCAGCGCGGCCCGGAGATCGTCGACAACGTCAACTCGATGGTCCTGCAGGCGCGTGGCCCGCTCGGCGAGACGAGCGGCAGCCAGCGGCTCACGACGGCGGTCGGCGCTCTGGCCGACATCGCGCCGCTCGCCGAGCCGCTCGGTGCCCGCACCGAGGTGATCACCGCGTTCCTCGACTCGAAGATCCTCCAGCCGGAGATCGTCGACATCGTGGGCCGCCTCGGTGAGGCCGCGCTGCACGCCGACGAGGCCACGCGGGGTCGGCAGTCGGAGGTGGGCGGCATCTTCGCGCTCCTCGGCGTCCTCAAGGACCCCCAGGTGCAGGAGACGCTCGCGTTCTTCGTCGAGTTCGCCAAAGCCTTCGGCCAGCAGCAGTCCTCCGCATCGCGCTCGTCGTCCTGACGCTCGCCGCACGTCTGCTCGATCTCGCACCACTCCCGCACCACAAGCCCTCGGCCCACGGCGACCGCCGCCGGCCACGCTCCATCTAGGAGGCACCGTGACGTCCGTTCTCTGGTTCCAGGGCGGCGCCTGCAGCGGCAACACCATGTCCTTCATCAACGCCGCGGAACCGTCGGTCGTCGACCTCATCGTCGACTACGGCCTCGAGATCGTGTACCACCCGACGCTCTCCATGGAGATCGGCAAGGTGGCGCAGGACCTCTTCTGGTCGTACGCCAAGGGCGAGAAGGAGGTCGACATCTTCGTGTACGAAGGGTCGATCATCCAGGGCCCCAACGGCACCGGACGGTTCGACATGTTCGCCGGGCGCCCGATGATGGACTGGGTGCGCGACATCGCGCCCAAGGCCGGCATCGTCGTCGCGATCGGCGACTGCGCCACGTGGGGCGGTCTGCCCGCGGTGCCACCGAACCCGAGCGACTCGACCGGCCTGCAGTTCGACCGCGGCTCGGTCAAGGGCGGCTTCCTCGGCGCCGACTTCACCTCGAAGCTGGGCCTGCCGGTCATCAACATCCCCGGCTGCCCCGCGCACCCCGACTGGATCAGCCAGATCCTCGTGGCGTTGGCAGCAGGACGTGTCGGAGACCTCGCCCTCGACGAGCTGCACCGGCCGAGCACGTTCTTCACGGCCTTCACCCAGACCGGCTGCACGCGCGTGCAGTTCTACACATACAAGCAGGACCCGCCGTCGTTCGGCCAGGGCACCCGCACCGGCTGCCTGTTCTACGAGTTCGGCTGCCGCGGCCCGATGACGCACTCGTCGTGCAACCGCATCCTGTGGAACCGCCAGTCGTCCAAGACCCGTGCGGGCATGCCGTGCACGGGCTGCACCGAGCCCGGCTATCCGCACGGCGACCTCGCCGTCGGCACCGTGTTCAAGACCCGGAAGGTGGCCGGCGTGATCCCGGCCGAGGAGCCCACCGGGATGGACCCCGCGTCCTACATGGCCCTGGCCAGCGTGTCGCGCGCCGTCGCGCCCGACTGGTCCAAGAAGGACATGTTCGTCGTCTGACCCGCCCGAGCAGGCTTCCACCTCAGGAGACCCACGCATGACCACGATGGACCTCAACGTCAGCCCGCTCGGCCAGGTCGAGGGTGACCTCGACGTCCGTGTGACGATCACCGACGGTGTCGTCACCGACGCCTGGACCGAGGCCGCGATGTTCCGCGGTTTCGAGATCATCCTGCGGGGCAAGGACCCCCAGGCCGGCCTCATCATGACGCCGCGCATCTGCGGCATCTGCGGCGGCAGCCACCTCTACAAGGCCTGCTACGCGCTCGACACCGCGTGGGGCACGTACGTGCCGCCGAACGCCACGCGCGTGCGCAACCTCGGCCAGATCACCGAGACGCTGCAGAGCGTGCCGCGCTACTTCTACGCGATCATGGGGCCCGACCTCACGGCCGCGCAGTACGCCGGTGCGCCGTCGTACGAGGAGGCGGCCCGCCGCTTCGCGCCGTACGTCGGCACCTCGTACCAGAAGGGCGTCACGCTCTCCCAGCTGCCCGTCGAGGTCTACGCGATCTTCGGCGGCCAGTGGCCGCACTCGTCGTTCATGATCCCGGGCGGCGTGATGTGCGCGCCGACGCTGTCGGACATCACGCGCTCGCACGCGATCCTCGACCACTGGGCGCGCGAGTGGCTCGAGGGCGACTGGCTCGGTTGCTCGGTCGAGCGCTACCTCGAGATCAAGACGTGGGACGACTTCCTCGCCTGGATGGACGAGAACGAGTCGCAGCACAACAGCGACCTCGCGTTCTTCACGCGCTACGCCCTCGAGATCGGGCTCGACAAGTACGGCCAGGGCTACGGCAACTTCCTGTCGACCGGCACGTTCCTCAACCCCGAGCTCTACACGCACCCCACGGTCGAGGGTCGCAACGCCGCCCTGCAGTCGCGCTCGGGCATCTACGCCGACGGGCAGTACTACGACTTCGACCAGATGCGCGTGTCCGAGGACATCACGCACTCGTTCTTCCGCGGAACCGGCTCGCTGCACCCGTGGGAGGGCGTGACCGACCCGATCGACCCCGAGGAGGGGCGCAAGCAGGGCAAGTACACGTGGGCCAAGTCGCCGCGCTACGACGTCCCGGGCCTCGGCCACGTGCCGCTCGAGGTGGGCCCGCTCGCCCGCCAGATCATGGCCAACCGGCCCGACCCCGCCGCGCATCAGGACGCCGACCCGTTCGTCGCCGACATGATCAGCAAGGTCGGCGTCAACGTCCTCACCCGCGTGCTGGCGCGCATGCACGAGGAGGCGAAGTACTTCACCTTCGCCAAGAAGTGGCTCTCGGAGATCGACCTCCACGACGACTTCTACGCCAAGCCCGCAGAACCGCAGTCGGGCAAGGGCTTCGGCTCCACCGAGGCCGCGCGCGGCGCCCTCTCGGACTGGATCGTCATCGAGGACGGCAAGATCGCCAACTACCAGGTGATCACCCCGACCGCGTGGAACATCGGCCCGCGCGACGGCAGCGACAACCACGGCCCCATGGAGCAGGCGTTCATCGGGGCACCGGTCGAGAACCCGGACTTCCCCGTCGAGCTCGCGCAGGTGGCTCACTCGTACGACTCGTGCCTGGTCTGCACCGTGCACGCGTACGACGGCAAGACCGGCAAGCAGCTCGCTCAGTTCCGGATGGGTGGCGGCTGACCGCCCCTGCCCCTGTCGCTCGACCCGGGACCCCGGCACCCTGGTGCCGGGGTCCCGGCATCCCGCCGGACCGACCGTGAGGAGTCGAGGTGCTGCAGCCGCCGCCCACCGACACCCTCGTCGTGGGGTGCGGCAACCTGCTGCGCGGCGACGACGCCGTCGGCCCGATCCTCGTGCGCATGCTCGCCGACCGCGACCTGCCCGAGGGGGTGCGCCTCATCGACGGCGGCACCGCCGGAATGGATGTCGCGTTCGCCATGCGCGGCGTACGCCGGGTGCTGCTCGTCGACGCCTCGCGGATCGGCGTCGAGCCCGGGACGGTGCACCGCGTGCCCGGCAGCGAGCTCACCGACCTCGCGCCGCCCGAGGGCAACCTGCACGCCTTCCGCTGGGACCAGGCGCTGGGGTTCGCGCAGTGGCTGCTCAAGGACGAGTACCCCGAGGACATCACCGTCTACCTCGTCGAGGGCGCGTCGTTCACCCACGGCGAGGCGCTCTCACCCGAGGTGCAGGCGGCCGCCGAGCGGGTCTGCGACGCCATCGTCGTCGATGTGCGCGCAGACGCCGGTCGAGCGGCGGCTCCGCGCACGACGACGGGGGAGGCGGGCGATGCCTGAGACGTCGTGGAACCCGCCCGCGCAGCCGTACGTGGAGGACGCGCTGTCGGCCGACGCCGTGGTGGTGGAGGAGCACGGCCGCTGGGTCGTCTACCTCGACGTCGTGCTCGAGTCGGGCGCGGTTCGCCGACGGCTGGGCGACCATCACGACGAGCGCCGCGCGCTGCAGGCTGCGAGCATCATCGAGCGCAACGCCCGGCGCTGCATCCCGCGGCTGGTCACGCGCGACCCGCGCGAGTTCACCCCGGACCACCGGATCGACCACCGCCCGATCGAAGGAGCTCCGTGACCGCGCTCGCCCCCCGACCTCAGCCCCTGGGCGCGCTGCCCTGGCCCGCCGGGATGCTGCTGCTCCCCGACGTCGCCGGAGCCGACGTACTCGCGGGCGACCTCGCCGTGGGCCGCGAGCCCGCCGCGTGGCCCGAGGGCACCGAGCACGTGCAGCACGCGCTCGTGGGCGACCTCGACGCCGCGGTGGCCGCCGTGCCCGGCGACGACGTCGTGAGCCGGTTCAACCGCGCCGTCCTCGTCGGCGGCGCCGGCGTATGGGAGTCGCTCGAGACCGACACCGAGGGCGAGCTCAACGCCCTCGTGCGCACGGCGGCGTACAGCGTCGGCATCACCGACGAGCCGCCGGAGTACGCCGGGTCGACGGGCGAGATCGCCGCGATGGTCGGCAGCGCGCGAGCAGCGGCGGCCATCGAGGAGGGCGACGCCGTCGGCGCCGCCGCCGAGCTGGCGACCGCCGTGACCGCCGCGACCGAGGCGGGCAGCCCGCTGTTCGCCGCGTCGCTGGTGCTCACCCGGACCGAGATCCTGCGCGAGCACCTCGACGACGCAGCCACAGCCGCCCGCGAGGCCGACGCGATGATCCGCGGGCTCCCGCTGAGCACCCCGCGGGAGCTGCGGGCCGAGCTGCAGGTGGCGAGGGCGCTGTCGCGCCAGGCGCTGGCCGGCACCGACAAGGGCGCGCTGCTCGCCGTGGTCGCCGACCTCACCGAGGCCGTCAAGATCCTGCGCGAGGACACGCACCCGGAGATGTTCGCCACCATCAACGAGCAGCTCGCGCTCGCGTATCTGATGATGCCGATGAACGACGAGGCCGACCGCATCCGCCTGGGCGTCGCGGTCACGTCGCTGCGCGCGGCGCTGCGTGTCTTCACGCCCGAGACGCACCCGGTCGCCTGGTCGAGCGCCCAGCTCAACCTGGCCAACGCGCTGCAGTACCTGCCCAGCGTGCACCAGGAGCAGAACCTCGACGAGGCCGTGCACCTCTACGAGGAGGTCCTGTCCTACCGCGACGAGTTCGTCGACCCGGTGGGAGCGGCGCGCGTGCTGCTCAACCAGGGCAACGCGCTCGGGCACCTCGGCGCGTTCGTCGACGCCGACGAGAAGCTCGGCCGTGCCCGCGCGCTGTTCGAGCGCGCCGGTGAGAGTGAGGGCGTGGTGACCGCCGACGGGCTGCTGGCCGAGGTCGCCGCCGCGCGGGCGGGCGCGTGATGGAGCCCTACCTGCGCCAGCAGTTCGACCTGCTCCTGCACGAGGCCGCCGGCAACTACGCCGAGCGCGTCTCGCACCGGTGCGGTGGCACCACGGTGGCGCTCGAGCGGCTGCGCACCGATCCCGAGGGCGACGGCGTCTGGCTCTCGGAGTATGTCGGCACCGTGTTCGAGGAGCACCTGCTCGACACCACGGCCGGCTCCTGCTTCGTGCTCGAGGCGCTCGAGCGGCGCACGGTGCCCTCCGACCCTGGAGGCGCCGTCGCCGACGTCCTGTCGCGGCTGGCGCGGGCAGCGTTCGCCGAGCTCCTCGCGCAGCAGACCGCCCAGCTGCTCCAGCGCTCGCTGGCGTTCGAGGGATGATCCGATGAGGCCCGTACTCCACCGGGAGGCGTCATGACCGCGCTCGACGAGAACACCGCCGCGTCGTTCGAGGAGCTCGCTGCGCGCGTCGACGAGCTGCGCGACCGCGTGCGCCACACCGACCAGCACGCGCGCGAGCTGCTCGAGGAGACCATCGACGCCGTGACCGCGTTCAACCGCGCCGGCCTCGTCGAGCTCGTGCACCTCTTGCGCAGCGACCCGCGTGGCGAGGAGCTGCTGTTCACCGCCGTCGACCGGCCCGAGGTGATGGCGCTCCTCGTGGCGCACGACATCGTGCGCGTCGACCGGACGATGGACGTGCTCCGTGTGGTCGACCAGCTGCGTCCGCACCTCGCCGCCGCGTCGGTCGAGCTCGAGGTCGTGCGGGTCGAGGCCGAGACGGTCGTGGTGTCGTTCGGCACGGGGTGCAGCGCACCGGCGGAGAACGTGCGCGACGAGATCCGCCAGGTGATGCAGTCGCGGCTGTCGGGGATGCAGGTCGTCGAGGCCGAGCCGGCGTCCGGGCAGGCCTTCGTGCCCCTGGGCTCGCTGCGGATCGGCCCCCCGTGACCGTGGTGCAGCGCGGGGGAGCGCTGTGACGGGCGTCCCGGTGCGCCGTCTGGGCGGCGCCTCGCCCGGAGCGCTGGCGCTCCCGCCGGCAGCGGCGGAGCCCGGCCTCATGTACGCGCCGCGGGGCGTCTGGACCGACGGCGAGCGCGTGGTGGTGGCCGACACGGGCAACCATCGCGTGCTGGTGTGGCACTCGTGGCCCGACCACGACGGCGCCCCTGCCGACACGGTGATCGGCCAGCCCGACCTCACGAGCGAGGGGCCGGCCGCAGGCGGCGCCGACACGGTGCGGGGCCTCAACCTCCCCACGGGCGTGGGCGTCGTCGACGGCGACCTCGTGGTGGCCGACGGCTGGCACCACCGGTTGCTCCGCTACGACGGCATCCCGCACGACGACTTCGCGGTGCCCGTCGCCGTCCTCGGCCAGGGGACGCCGGACGCGGTCGAGGCGAACCGCGGCGGCGAGCCGGGGCCGACCACGCTCTACTGGCCGTTCGGGTTCGGCGCCGTCGCGGGCCGGTTCTGGGTGGCCGACACCGGCAACCGACGGGTGCTCGGCTGGGACGGCACCGCGTTCCCCGACGCCGACCGCGTGCCCGACGTCGTGCTCGGCCAGACGACGGCGTTCGAGCGCGGCGACAACCGCGGCGGCGAGCAGGGACCGGCGTCGTTCCGCTGGCCGCACGCCGTCGCAGGTGACGACGACGTGCTCTACGTGGCCGACGCAGGCGACCACCGCGTGCTCGGCTGGTCGCCGCCGCCGTCCGCCGACGAACCGGCCACGCTCGTGCTGGGTCAGCAGGACTTCGCGGCGTTCGACGAGTTCAAGAACCGCGCCCAGGGCGCGTCGCGCCTGCGCTTCCCCTACGCCGTCGTCCTGCGGGCCGACCGGCTGATCGTGGCCGACACGTCGAACAACCGCGTGCTCGTGTGGGACGACGCGCCCCGAAGCGGTGCGGGCGCGCCGGCCGACCACGTGCTCGCGCAGCCCGACATGGACGCCAACGGCGAGAACCGCTGGGACGCCGTCGCCGACGACTCGCTGTGCTGGCCCTACGGGCTCAGTGCCGCCGGTGACCTCCTGGCCGTGGCCGACTCGGGCAACAACCGCGTGACGTTCTGGCGGCTGTCGTGACGACGTGGAGCGAGGTGCGCAGGGCGATCCGCGTCACCGGCGTCGTGCAGGGCGTGGGCTACCGCCCGTTCGTGCACGCGACGGCGACCGCGCTCGGCCTCACCGGGCTCGTGGGCAACGACGCGGGCGGCGTCTTCGTCGAGGTCGAGGGCGCGCCTGCAGCGGTCGACGACCTCGTGCGCCGGCTGCGCGACGACGCCCCGCCGTTGGCGCTCGTCGAGTCGGTGACCGTCGTCGACCTCGACGTGCGCGGCGACGACGCGTTCACGATCGTCGAGAGTGTGGCCTCCGACTCCGACGAGGTCGCTCTGATCCCGCCCGACACTGCGTCGTGCTCGCACTGCACCGCCGAGGTCGACGATCCCGCCGATCGTCGCTACCGCTACCCGTTCACGGCCTGCACCTACTGCGGCCCGCGCTACACGCTGGTCACCGGCCTGCCCTACGACCGGCCGTTCACCACGATGGCGGCGTTCCCACTGTGCGACGACTGCCGTCGCGAGTACGACGACCCCACCGACCGGCGCTTCCACGCGCAGCCCACGGCGTGCCCCGTGTGCGGCCCGCAGCTGCGGTTCCGGCGTGGCGGGGTGTCGACGGCGCGCGGCGACGAGGCGCTCTCGGCCGCGCTGGCCGCGCTCGCCGCGGGCGAGATCGTGGCCGTGAAGGGTGTGGGCGGCTACCACCTCGTGTGCGACGCCGAGGACCTCGACGCGGTGGCGCGCCTGCGCGCGCGCAAGCAGCGCGGCGGCAAGCCGTTCGCGGTGATGGCACGCGACCTCGAGGCGGCGCGCCTCCTCGCCGCGGTCGACGACGCGGCAGCGGCCACGATGGCCTCGCCGCAGGCCCCGATCGTGCTGTGCCCCGCGCTTCCGGCCGACGCCGCAGCGATGCAGGTCGTCGATGCGGTGGCCCCGGGAGTCGGCACCGTCGGCGTGATGCTGCCCTACTCGCCGCTGCACCACCTGCTGTTCGCGCCGCACCCGGCGCGTCCGGGCGCGGAACCTCCTCGCCTGCTGGTCATGACGAGCGGCAACCTCTCGGACGAGCCGATCTGCACCGACCCCGCCGAGGCCGACGAGCGGCTCGCCGCTCTGGCCGACGCGTTCCTGCACCACGACCGGCCTATCCACGTCGCGTGCGACGACTCGGTCGTCCGCTCGGGCGGTGGCCGCACGCGCCCGGTTCGCCGCAGCCGCGGCTACGCGCCCATGCCCGTGCGCCTGCCCGTCCGTGCCCGGCCGTCGCTGGCCGTCGGCGGCGAGCTCAAGACGACCGCGTGCGTCGCGTCCGGCGACCGCGCCTGGCTCAGCCAGCACGTCGGCGACACCGAGAACCTCGAGACGCTCACGATGCTCGAGCGCACGGTCGAGACGCTCGCCGACCTCACCCGCGTGACTCCCGAGGTCGTCGTCGCCGACGCCCATCCCGGCTACCTCTCCCGCCGCTGGGCGCAGACCTGGGCCGACGAGCGAGGGCTGCAGCTCACCCTGGTGCAGCACCACCACGCGCACCTCGCGTCGTTGCTCGCCGAGCACGGCGTCCCCGACGGCGAGCCCGTGCTCGGCGTCGTCTGCGACGGCACCGGGTGGGGCACCGACGGCGCGATCTGGGGCGGCGAGCTGCTGCTCGGGTCGTACGCCGAGGTCCGTCGCGTGGGCCATCTCGCGCCGGTGGCCCTGCCCGGCGGCGACGCGGCGATCCGGCGCCCGGTGCGCACCGCCCTGGCGCACCTGTCGGCGGCCGGGATCGGATGGGACGCCGACCTCGCGCCGGTGGCCGCGGCCGACGAGCGGGAGCGCACCGCGCTGGCCGGGATGCTGCGCAGCGGGTTCGGGTGCACGCCCACGACCAGTATGGGGCGTCTGTTCGACGCTGTGGCGAGCCTGCTCGGCACGCGCCACGACGCCGAGTACGAGGGCCAGGCGGCGATGGAGCTCGAGGCGCTGGCCGCCACCGCCGACGCGAGGGCCGAGCTGCGCATCGACCTGGTCGACGGCCCCGACGGCCTGATCCTCGATCCCGCGCCCCTGCTGGCCGGTGCGGTGGCGGCGCTGCGTGCCGGCACCTCTCCTGCGCAGCTCGCCCGCGGCTTCCACGACGCGGTCGCCGAGGCGGTCGCACGTGCGGCGGTGCGCGTGAGCGAGGATGCCGGGGTGCGCACGGTGGGCCTCTCCGGCGGCGTGTTCCAGAACGACTATCTCAGCACTGCGTGCCGAGGCAGACTGGAGCAGCACGGGTTACGGGTCCTCGAGCACGCGGTCGTGCCGCCGAACGACGGCGGTCTCGCCCTCGGTCAGGTTGCGGTCGCCGCAGCCGGGGGAGGCACCAGCACGGCACCGGCAGCACCGACGACGGAGAGGAACGCCTGACATGTGTCTCGGAGTACCTGGCAAGGTCACGGAGATCTTCGAGGCCGAGGGCACGCGCTTCGCGATGGTCGACTTCGGCGGCGTCCACAAGCGCGTGTGCCTGGCCTACGTGCCCGAGGTCGTCGTCGGCGACTACACGATCGTGCACGTGGGCTTCGCGCTCACCAAGCTCGACGAGAAGTCGGCGCTCGAGACCCTCGAGCTGTTCCGCTCGGTCGGCCTGCTCGACGAGGAGCTCGGCCGGATGGACGACGCGCCCGCTCCTGCACCTGCGTCCGCGGCCGAGGCGGGCTGAACGCGTGAAGTACCTCGACGAGTTCGGTGACCCCGAGCTGGCGCGCGCGCTGCTCGACGACATCGCCCGCACCGTCACGCGGCCCTGGGCGATCATGGAGGTCTGCGGCGGCCAGACGCACACGATCATCCGCAACGGCATCGACCAGCTTCTGCCCGAGCAGGTGCAGCTCATCCACGGCCCTGGCTGCCCGGTCTGCGTCACGCCGCTCGAGACCATCGACAAGGCGCTCGCGATCGCGGCGACGCCCGGTGTCATCTTCTGCTCGTTCGGCGACATGCTGCGCGTGCCCGGCTCGAGCAAGGACCTGTTCCGTGTGAAGAGCGAGGGCGGCGACGTGCGCGTCGTCTACTCGCCGCTCGACGCCGTCCAGCTCGCGAAGGACAACCCCGACAAGCAGGTGGTGTTCTTCGGCATCGGCTTCGAGACGACGGCACCGGCCAACGCCATGACGGTGAAGATGGCCAAGGAGCAGGGGATCCCCAACTTCTCGCTGCTCGTATCGCACGTGCTCGTGCCGCCGGCGATCACCGCGCTCCTGGAGTCGCCCAACCGCCGCGTGCAGGGCTTCCTCGCGGCCGGCCACGTGTGCACGGTGATGGGCATGGGGGAGTACGTGCCGCTCGTCGAGCGCTACCACGTGCCGATCGTCGTCACGGGCTTCGAGCCGCTCGACGTGCTCGAGGGCATCCGGCGCGTGCTCGTGCAGCTCGAGGAGGGCCGCGCCGAGCTCGAGAACGCCTACCCGCGGGCCGTCTCGGCCGAGGGCAACCTTCCGGCGCAGGCCGTCGTGCGCGAGGTGTTCGAGACGTGCGACCGCGCGTGGCGCGGCATCGGCACGATCCCGCAGTCGGGCTGGCGGCTGTCGCCGGCGTACGCCGACTTCGACGCCGAGCGCCGCTTCGACGTGAGCGGCGTCGTCGCCGAGGAGTCGTCGCTGTGCCGCTCGGGCGAGGTGCTGCAGGGGCTCATCAAACCCGTCCAGTGCGAGGCGTTCGGCAAGGAGTGCACGCCGCGCTCGCCGCTGGGCGCCCCGATGGTGTCGAGCGAGGGCGCATGCGCGGCCTACTACCAGTTCCGCCGCCTCGAGCGCCCGGCGGTGACGGCGTGACGGAGCCGCTCGACCTCGAGGCGTGGTCGTGCCCCCTGCCGCTGCGCGACCACCCCAACGTCGTGATGGGCCACGGGGGCGGCGGCACGTTGTCGTCCGAGCTCGTCGAGCACCTGTTCCTCCCGGCGTACGGCGACTCCGAGGGCGTGCTCGCCCAGCTCGGTGACGCCGCGGTCCTCGGGGTGCCGGGCGGGCGGATCGCGATGAGCACCGACTCCTTCGTGGTGCGGCCGCGGTTCTTCCCGGGCGGCAACATCGGCGACCTCGCCGTCAACGGCACGGTCAACGACGTCGCGATGGCCGGTGCCACGCCGCTGTTCCTCTCGGTGGGCATGGTGCTCGAGGAGGGGCTGCCGCTCGACGAGCTCGACCACATCGCGCGCACCATGGGCGCCGCTGCGCAGCGCGCGGGCGTCCGGATCGTCACCGGCGACACCAAGGTGGTGGACGCCGGCCACGGCGACGGCGTCTACATCACCACCACCGGCATCGGCGTCGTGCCCGAGGGTGTCGACCTCGGCCCGCACCGCGTGCAGCCAGGCGACGTCGTGATCGTCTCCGGGCCGGTGGGGCTGCACGGCATCGCCGTGATGTCGTGCCGCGAGGGTCTGGAGTTCGGGTCCGAGATCTGCAGCGACTGCGCGCCGCTCAACGGCCTGGTCGACGCGCTGCTCGGCGCCGGGGTCGACGTCCACATGCTGCGCGACCCCACGCGCGGCGGCGTCGCCGCGACGCTGAACGAGATCGCGCGTTCGTCGCGGACGGGTGTCGAGATCGTCGAGCGCGACGTGCCGGTCCCTGACGACGTACGTGCTGCCTGCGGCTTCCTCGGCCTCGACCCGCTCTACGTCGCGAACGAGGGCAAGCTCGTCGCGTTCGTCGCCGCAGCCGACGCCGAGCTCGCGCTCGCGACGCTGATGGCGCACGAGCTGGGCGCCGGGGCCACGCGGATCGGCACCGTCGTCGAGGCTCATCCCGGCGTTGTCGTCGCCCGCACCGGCATCGGCGGCACGCGCGTGGTCGACCTGCCGCTCGCCGAGCAGCTGCCGAGGATCTGCTGACGTGCACGAGCTGTCGTTGTCGCAGTCGATCGGCCAGATCGTGCGCAAGCACGCGGCGGGCCGAACGGTGCAGGTCGTGCACCTGCAGGTGGGGCAGCTGCGGCAGGTGGTGCCCGACTCGCTCGTCTACTGCTGGGGCCTGGTCAACGAGGGCACCGAGTGCGAGGGCAGCGTCCTCGACATCGACCACGTGCCGGCGGCGATCCGGTGCGACGAGTGCAGCAGCACCACCGTGCTCGACGAGATGCGGATGGCGTGCGCGTCGTGCGGCAGCAGCAACGTGCAGGTGACGGCGGGCGAGGAGCTCCTCGTGACGTCGATCGAGCTGGCGGAGGTCTAGGCATGGGGCGCTTCCACCGTCACGACGACGGCACCGAGCACACGCACGACCACGACCACGCACACGACCACACGCCTGACGGGCACGCGGCGTCCGACGTCGGCGACATGAGCGGCTACGAGACGGGTGCGCAGCGGGTCGAGGTGCTCGAGGCGATCTTCGGCGAGAACGACCGCGTGGCCGCGGCGAACCGGTCGGACTTCGCGGCCGCCGGCGTCCGCGTGGTCAACGTCATGTCGTCCCCGGGCGCGGGGAAGACGACGTTGCTGCGCGAGACCCTGGTGCGCCTGCAGGGCCGTACCCGCATCGGCATCATCGAGGGCGACATCGAGACCAGCATCGACGCCGACCGCCTCGAGGGGCTCGGGGCGAGCATCGCCCTGGTGAACACCGGGGAGGGCTTCGGCGGCGAGTGCCACCTCGATGCGCCCATGGTGCGGTCCGCGCTCCCACGCGTGCCGCTCGCCGAGCTCGACGTGCTGTTCATCGAGAACGTCGGCAACCTCGTGTGCCCGGCCGAGTTCGACGTCGGCGAGCACGCCCGCGCGATGGTCTACTCGCCGACCGAGGGCGAGGAGAAGCCGCTCAAGTACCCGATCATGTTCCGCACCGCCGACGTCGTGGTCGTGAACAAGGTCGACCTCCTGCCCTACCTCGACGTCGACATGGACCTGTTCCGGCGCAACCTCGCCGCGGTGAACCCCGCCGCGCACGTGCTCGAGATCAGCGCGAAGACCGGAGAGGGTGTCGACGCCTGGGTCGACTGGGTGCTCGGCCGCTGACCGAGGACGTCGCGGGACTCACACGCCCGCGCCTCTGCGGCACCGCGACGCGAGCGGCAGGAGGACGCTGGTGACGTGACCGACGTGACCGACGTGACGGCGTACCCGGCGCTCGCCGAGGTCGCGGCGTCGGACCCCGCGGCAGCGTTGGCGTCGCTGAGGTCGAGCGCTCTCGGCCTGTCGGCCGAGGAGGCGGGGCACCGGCTCGACGACGTCGGCCCCAACGCCATCCGCACCCATCGCGTTCGTGCGCTGTCGCTCCTCTGGTCGCAGGTGCGCTCGCCCCTGCTCCTGCTGCTCGCCGCCACCGCGACGCTGTCGGCGGTGCTCGGACAGGGCACCGACGCCGTGATCATCGGAGTGATCCTCGCGGCGTCGGTCGGGCTCGGGTTCGTCAACGAGTACCGGGCGGCGAGGGCAGCCCAGGCCCTGCACACCCAGCTGCGGCACCACGTCACCGTGCATCGTGACGGCTCAGCCACGGTGATCGATGTCACCGACCTCGTGCCCGGCGACGTCGTCGATCTCGCTGCCGGCGAGGTCGTGCCGGCGGACGTGCGCCTGCTCGCGGCCGCGGACCTGGAGTGCGACGAGTCGGTGCTCACCGGCGAGTCGCTGCCGTCGGCGAAGTCGGTCGAGCCCGTCCCACCCGGGTGCGGGGTGGGCGACCTCACGTCGTGCGCGCTCATGGGCACGGTCGTGCGGTCGGGCACCGGCCGCGGGGTCGTCGTCGCGACGGGGAGCCGGGCCGAGTTCGGTCGGCTCGCGCTCGAGCTCGGTGAGACCGAGCCCGAGACGGAGTTCCAGAAGGGTCTCCGCGACTTCTCCATGCTGCTGGTCAAGGTGGCAGCAGTGCTCACCGTGGGCATCTTCGCCGTCAACGTCGCGCTGCACCGTCCGCTCCTCGAGGCTGTGCTGTTCTCGCTGGCCATCGCCGTCGGCATCTCGCCGCAGCTCCTGCCTGCGGTCGTGTCCACGAGCCTCGCCGCCGGCTCGCGCGAGCTCGCGCGGCAGAAGGTGCTCGTGAAGCGGCTGGTGTGCATCGAGGACCTGGGCGACATCGAGGTGCTGTTCACCGACAAGACGGGCACCCTGACCGACGGACGGGTCCGGTTCATGCGCGCGTTCGGGGCCGACGGGCTGGAGAGCAGCGCCGCGCTCGTTCTCGGACTCGTGTGCAACGACGCCGTGGTGGAGGACGGTCGCGCTGTGAGCGGGAGCGCACTGGACTGCGCCCTGTGGGACTCGCCGGTCGCGGAGGCTCACGCGGCCGAGGTGGCGGGGTGGCAGGTGATCGCCGACCGGCCGTTCGACCACGTCTCGCGCACGGCTGCTGTGGTGGCGCGCGACCCCGACGGCGGTCGCTGGCTCGTGGTGAAGGGTGCACCGGAGAGCCTGCTGCTGAGGTGCGGCGACGGAGATGCCGGTCTGCGTCGTCAGCTCGACGCCGAGTTCTCCGCGGGCAACCGGGTGATCGCGGTCGCACGCTCGGCGGTGGGCGACGACGTCGACCGCGTGCCGGACGGCGACGACGTCGACCGCGTGCCGGACGGCGACGCACCGCTCGAGCTCGTCGGCATGCTCGTACTGCTCGACCCGCCCCGGCCCGACGCCCGGGAGGCGTTGGCGCGCCTGGCGGATCTCGGAATCGACGTCAAGGTGATCACCGGCGACAACGCGGTGGTGGCGGCCCGGGTGTGCGACGAGCTGGGGCTCACCGTCGGCGGAGCCCTGAGCGGAGCCGACATCGAGGAGCTCGACGACGCTTCGCTCACTGCGGCCATTCCCGGCACTCGCGTGTTCGCCCGCGTGACGCCCGAGCAGAAGGCTCGCGTCGTACGCCTGCACCGGAAGGCTGGCTTCGCCGTGGCGTTCCTGGGCGACGGCGTCAACGATGCGGTGGCCCTGCACGCGGCCGACGTCGGCATCTCCGTCGACTCCGCCACCGACGTGGCGAAGGACGCCGCCGACGTGATCCTGCTGGAGAAGAGCCTCGACGTCCTCGCCACGGGAGTGGTCGAGGGGCGACGCGTGTTCGCCAACACCATCAAGTACGTGCTCATGGGGACGTCGAGCAACTTCGGCAACATGTTCAGTGCGGCGGGGGCGTCGGCGGTCCTGTCGTTCCTGCCGATGCTGCCCTCGCAGATCCTGCTCAACAACCTGCTCTACGACTCCAGCCAGCTCGCGATCCCCACCGACCACGTCGACCCCGACCAGCTGCGCCGGCCGTCGCACTGGGACATCGGCATGATCCGGCGGTTCATGCTGTTCTTCGGCCCGATCTCGTCCGCGTTCGACTTCGTCACGTTCTGGCTCATGCTCAACGTGCTCCACGCGACCGTCCCGGAGTTCCGGGCCGGCTGGTTCGTGGAGTCGCTCGCGACCCAGACGTTGGTCATCTTCGCGATCCGCACCCGGCGCGTGCCGTTCGTGCGCAGCCGTCCGAGCCGGCCGCTTCTGCTGGCAGCCATCGCCGTGGTGGTCATCGGCGCGTGGATCCCGGCGTCACCGATGTCGTCGATGCTCGGCTTCGCGCCGCTGCCGGTCGGCTTCTACGCCGTGCTCGTGGTCCTCGTGGTGATCTACCTCGTCATCATCGACACCGCGAAGGCGTGGTTCTTCGTGCACCTCGCTGGCGCCCCGGGCGTGCGGCATCCCGCGCCGACCCGACGCGTGCACCGCCGCGCCTCGCGCTTCAGCACCCACCGCGCGCTCCCGTCGCCCTGACGCCGTCGACGTGTGCGGTGCCGTCGCTAGAGCGACGCGTGAGCACACATCAACGGGCGCCGTGGGCGGGCCATGGGGGCTCTGTGGATGACACGCCGCCTGTGTTCGCCTGTCGATATCGGTCGCGGCGGCGCTGTCCTCGGACCCGGTCCTGCTGGCGGGGGTGCCTGATGCGCGGCTGGAGTCGATGGCCCTGGAGCTGCACGGGTCGGTGGATGCGG
>Ga0302299_10000222_pt1 | contig 28051 bp, 19 predicted proteins | sample III_Fen_N3_4_FD_198795 | JGI IMG/M metagenome (GOLD analysis project Ga0302299, IMG submission 198795) | Peat permafrost microbial communities from Stordalen Mire near Abisko, Sweden - III_Fen_N3_4 | ecosystem: Environmental > Terrestrial > Soil > Wetlands > Permafrost | place: Sweden: Abisko...
CGTCGCGGCGGCGACGGTCGAGAAGCGGCTGCTCGACGCCCGGGGCAACCCGTCCTTCCAGCTGATCTTCTACGTGCTCAACAAGAAGGGCGAGTACGCGGGCGTCTCGATGTACTCGCGCGACGGCGCCGAGGCGGAGCGCTACGCCGTCTGCACCGAGAAGGGCCTCGAGCTGATCGACTGCGAGGCCTTGTTCGGGGAGGCGCCGGCCGTTTGAGCGACGAGGCCGCGCGCCGGGGAGTCGGCGGGCATCGTCCGCCGCTGTTCACCCCGCGCTACTTCATGATGTGCGGGTTCACCTTCACGGTGTTCCTGTCGCTGTTCCAGCTGCTGCCGACCGCGCCCTTCCGCATCCTCGACCTCGGCGGCAGCACCGCGCTCGCCGGCGTCTTCCTCGGCGTCCTGACCTACGCCTCGGCCCTCTCGGCCCCGGTCACGGGCGCCCTCGCCGACCGCATCGGCAAGCGCGTGATGCTGCTCGGCACCAGCCTCGCGATCGCCTGTTTCTCGGTGGCCTACGCGCTGAGCACCAGCTACTGGGTGCCTCTGGTGCTGGTGTTCTTCCACGGGCTGTTCTGGTCGGGGCTGCTGTCGGCCTCCTCTGCGTATATGACCGAGGTGATCCCGGAGGACCGGCGAGCCGAGGGCATCGGCTACTGGGGCATGGCGACCATGCTGGCGACAGCGAGCGCGCCCGCGATCGGCCTGTGGATGTACCGTCACGGCTGGGCCTGGCTGTGTGCGGGGACGGCTGTGCTCAACCTGGTGATGGCGGCGATCGCCTGGCGGCTGCCGCCGGACTCGACGGTCTCCTCGCGCTTCACGCAGGGGCGCTTCTTCGGCCGGCACATGGTCGAGTGGCGCGTGGTGGCGGTCACTATGGCCCTCTTCCTGATCTCGTTCGGCTACGGCGGCATCACCAGCTTCGTGGCGGTGCTCTCGGACCGGCTCGGCATCACCCCCCGCAGCATCTTCTTCACGGCCTTCGCGCTGACGGTGCTCGTGACGCGCATCTTCTCCGGCCGGCTGGCCGACCGCGTCGGCTACCGCCGCGTCCTGTTGCCGTGCCTCGCGATCGTCACCGTCGGCCTCGCGCTGACGGCCGTCGCGCAGACGAGGACGCAGCTCGTGTTCGCGGCCGTCGTGTTCGGCGTCGGCTTCGGCAACCAGTACCCGGCCTTCGTCGGCCACGTGCTGAAGTTCGTGGGCTCCGACCGCCGCGGAGCCGCCTTCGGCGGGATCCTCGCGGCCTTCGACACGGGCATCGGCACCGGCTCGATCGCGGTGGGCTGGATGGCCCAGCACCTCGGCTTCCGTGGGGCGTTCGGCGTGGCCGCCGTCCTGAGCGCCTTCTCGATCCCGTACTTCCTCTGGGCCGAGCGGCGCTTCCTCTTGCGTGGCGCTCAGGCTGCGGGCGGCGAGGGTTCCTCCCCGATCGCGTAGAGGATCATCAGCTTCTGCCAGATCTTGCGCGAGAGGCCGGTCGTGAGGTCCTCCACCTCGTTGACGGCTTGCAGCGCGACCGGGTCCTGGAAGCCCTCGATGTAGAGCGCCGCCACCTTGCCGGTGAGCGAGAGAGCTTCGGAGCAGTAGTCGAGGTAGCGGGACAGCTCGAAGCGGCTCATCGTGCGCGGCTGCAGGACGCCCGTCTCGCGCCCGCGGTCGAGCACCCACTCCGGGTCCTTCGTGAGCTGGTGCATGTCGATCACGTGGGCGATCGCGCGCAGCTCGTGGATCGCGCGCAGCGCGCGGCGCCTCTTGATGCGCGACTCGATCGTGACCAGGAAGAAGATCGCGGCGCCCACGAACAGCAGGTCGTTGATCCCGGACTCGAGGCCCTGCACCAGCTCGGTCACGCTCACCGGTCGCGCGGCGGGGCGCAGGGCGGCCACGCTGACGACGAGGCCGGCCACCATCAACACGGCGAGCAGCACGGTCGCGACGCGCAGCGGCAGGATCGGCCGCTCGATCCAGGCCACCGTCGCGGCCGTGCGCCGCGCGACGCGGTCGAGCTCGCCGCACACGCGCGCCAGCCCGGAGTCCGGGAAACGCTTCTCGACGCGCCGGCACAGTGTCTCGATCGTGCGTGCGACAGCGGCGGGGTCGAGGCTGCGGGAGGCCATCTGGCTAGAGCTCGCCCGGTCCCCAGAGCCAGGCCGCGCCGCGCACGCCGCTCGAGTCCCCGTGCACGGGCGGGGCGAGGCGCGTGTCGACGCGGTCGGAGAACGCCCACTCTTGCCAGAGGCGCGGCAGATTGCGGTACAGGCGCTGCACCCGCGACATGCCGCCGCCGAGCACGACCGCGTCGGGATCCAGGATGTTGAGGACGACGGCCAGCGCGCGGGCCATGCGGTCCTCGTAGCGCTCGAGGGCCGCCAGCGCGGGCGCCTCGCCCGTCTCCGCGCGCCGTGCGATCTCGGGCGCCTCGATCGCCTGGCCGGTCGCCTCGCGGTAGTCGCGGGCGAGGCCGGGGCCGGAGAGGAAGCTCTCGACGCAGCCCGTCTTGCCGCAGTAGCAGGCCGGGCCCGGCCACTCGCCCGGGCGGGGCCACGGCAGCGGGTTGTGGCCCCACTCGCCCGCGATCGCGTTCGGGCCCGTGAGGACCCTGCGCTCCACCACCACGCCGCCGCCGGTGCCGGTGCCGACGATCACCCCGAAGACGACGCGCGCGCCGGCCGCCGCTCCGTCGACGGCCTCGGACAGCGCGAAGCAGTTCGCGTCGTTCGCGAGCCGCACCGGCCGCTCGAGCCGTGCCGACAGGTCGCGGTCGAGCGGCCGGCCGATCAGCCAGGTCGAGTTGGCGTTCTTGACCAGGCCGCTCGCCGGCGAGATGGCACCCGGCATGCCGACGCCGACCGTCCCGCGCAGGCCGGCCTCCTGCTCGAGGGACAGCGCCAGGGCCGCGATCGCCTCGACGGTTCCGTCGTAGTCGAAGCGGGGCGTCGCGACGCGCCGACGTGCCAGCGTGCCACCGGCGTCGTCGAGGGCGATGCCCTCGATCTTCGTCCCCCCGAGGTCGATGCCGATGCGCACCGGCGCGGATTCTCGTCCGACGGCGCCCCGGGTTCAAGCCCGCCGGGGTTTCGCTCCGTCCCGGGCCCGGGCCTAGAATCGGGCGAGCCCGGGATGAACCGCTTCTGGATGATGACCGGCGCGCTCGTGGTGACCCTGGCGGCGCTCGCCCTGGCGCTGCTGCTCGGCTCCGCGGGCTTCGACTTCCGCCGCTACACGCAGCACGAGGGCCGGTTGCGCAAGGTGCTGCGCGAGGCGCCGAGCCTCGAGCGGCTCACGCGGGGCCTGCAGGAAGAGGGGACCGTGCTCCTCGCCGCTCCGGCCGGCCGCGACGAGGCGGAGCGCGTGATCGCGGGGCGCGGCGGGCGCAAGGCCGCGGAGATCCGCGCGAAGTCGGCGCGCTACCCGCTGCTGCGCGTCTACCGCGCCGCGGACATGCTGTACTTCGTGTACTTCGACGGGGAGGGCGTGATGCGCGACTTCACCTGCGTCAGCAGCTGAGAGGCTACTGCACGAAGGTGACCTTGTTGATCTCGCGCAGGCTGGTCGCGCCCGCGAACACGCGCTCGAGCGCGGAGTCGCGCAGGAAGGTCATGCCCTCCTCGCGCGCCGCCTGCTTGATCTCGGTCGCGGGCCGCCGCTCCAGGATCAGCTGGCGGATGCGATCCGACATGTCGAGCAGCTCCGCGACCGCCGTGCGGCCGCGGAAGCCGGTGCCGCCGCACTCGTCGCAGCCCGTGGGCTCGTAGAAGGCCTGGTCCTGGTACAGATCGGGGTCGAGGCCCGACTCGCGCAGCAGCGCCGGCGCGACCGCCGCCTGTCTCTTGCAGTCGGCGCACAGCACTCGCACCAGGCGCTGCGCCATCACGCAGTTGAGCGCCGAGACGAAGTTGTAGGGCTCGACGCCCATGTGGATGAAGCGGCCGATCACGTCGAAGACGTTGTTCGCGTGCACCGTCGTGAACACGAGGTGCCCGGTCAGCGCCGACTGCACCGCGATCTGCGCGGTCTCCGGGTCGCGCACCTCGCCGACCATGATCTTGTCGGGATCGTGGCGCAGGATCGAACGCAGCCCGCGCGCGAACGTGAGTCCCTTCTTCTCGTTGACGGGCACCTGCACGATGCCGGGGATCTGGTACTCGACCGGGTCCTCGATCGTGATGATCTTGTCCTCGGGGCTCGCGATCTCGCAGAGAGCCGCGTAGAGCGTCGTCGTCTTGCCGCTGCCGGTTGGCCCCGTGACCACGACCATGCCGTAGGGCTCGGTGATGTACTTGCGCAGCTTGCGCAGGTCTGCCTCGGCGAAGCCGAGCACGTCCAGGCGCAGGCTGCGGAACGACGCGTTGAGCTGCTCCTTGTCGAGCACGCGGACGACCGCGTCCTCGCCGTGGATCGAGGGCATGATCGAGACCCGGAAGTCGATCGTGCGCCCTCGCACGCGCAGGCGGAAGCGGCCGTCCTGCGGCACCCGCTTCTCCGCGATGTCGAGCTCCGACATCACCTTCAGGCGGCTCACGATCATGTCGTGGTGGCGCTTGTCGAGTGGCTCGAGCGCGGGGTAGAGCACGCCGTCGATGCGGTACTTGACGAGCACCTCGCGGTCCTTGGTCTCGAGGTGGATGTCCGAGGCGCGGCGCTCGATCGCGCCCAGGATCAGCGAATCGACGAGTCGGATGATCGGGCTCTCGGCAGGCGTCGCGCGCGCTTCTGGGCCCTCGGACTCGTCCTCGGTCAGCAGCTGCAGGCGCAGGCCCTCGCTCGCCTGCTCGAGCAGGATCTCGCCGCCGCGGTGCCGGCGCAGCAACTCCGCCACGCGCTTCGCCGGGGCGATCGTCGCCTCGATCGGGCGCTCGAGCAGGAACTCCAGCTCGTCGACGCGCTCCGGCGGCTCGAGGTCGGCGAACGCGAGCACGACCCGCGCCCCCTCGCGGCGCAGCGGTACGCACGAGAAGCGCACCAGCAGCTCGAGCGGCACCTCGGCCCAGAGCGCGGGATCCGTGGGGGAGGTGTCGAGGGGCTCGAACGGCAGCTGCAACCGCTCCGCGAGGCGGCGCGCCTCCTCGCAGTCGTCCTTGGCGGGGGCCATCCCGGCCATGCTAGCACGCGCTCCGGGAGGCCCCCGGGGCGAAGCTACGCGCCCGGAGCCAGGCGCCGGGACGGCCGCGCGCGCCGCTCGAAGCGGCCCTCGCGCTCGACGTAACCCATGGCCGACAGCAGCGCGGGCAGCTCGGCCGGCGCGCAGCCCAGCACCGCGACCAGGTCCCGCGGGGGCAAGAACGGCCCGGCGTGGGAGAGGCGCGCGGCGAGCGCGGCCGCACGCTCGAGCCGGTCGAGTCGCACCGCGCGCGGACCCAGGGGCAGGTAGCCGCAGGCGAGGTAGAAGGCCTGCGGCCGCGCGAGGTCGTGCGGCACCGACGGCGCGCCGTCCGCACCGGCCCCGGCCGGCCGGCCGGTCTTGACCGCGAACAGGCGGGCGCGCAGGCGCATGCGGGCGGGCGCCTGAAGCGCGGGCAGGAAGACGGCGAGGCGGCCGATGGTCACGCCGAGGCGGGCGAGGGCGCGCCGGTCGTCGCCGCCCAGGGCCGCCAGCTGCTCCGCGACCGTGCGCCGCGACGCGGCGCCGAGGCCCTCGACCAGCACGAAGGCCAGCCCGCGCGCGGCCCCGGGCGGAGCCTGCTCGCGCAGGGAGAACAGCGCCGCGAGCTCAGCGCGCAGGTGCGCGTCGAGCCAGGTGGCCAGGCGGCGCCGGACGCGCTCCCGCAGCGGGGGGTCGAGCAGCTCCGTCGCCAGCACGTCGACCTGCGGCGACAGCACGCCCTCGCCGGCGACCAGCCGGGCCACCGGCGCCCCGCGCCAGAGCAGCTCGGCGCCGGGGCCGAGGCTGAAGGCCGCGTCCGGCTCGCTCTCGAGCGACTGCACACGAACGCGCACGAGCTCGCGCAGCGCGCGGTTCGCCGCCGCCAGCAGGCCGCGCGAGCCCTCGCTGGCCACGCGCTCGGGGCGGAAGCGAAAACCCTCGAGCACACCCGCGCGCAGGCCCTGCACCAGCACCTCGCCGTCGCCGGCGACGCTGGTCACGAGCTCCGACGGGTCGTAGCGGGCGATCAGCGTCCCGGGCCGGTCCACGAACTCCTGGGTCAGCCGCTCGTGCAGCGCGTCCGACAGGCGATCCTCGACGGCGCGCGTGCGCTCCTGCCAGAACCGCGCGTCGGGCACCCACGACGTGCGCTGCGACAGGTAGGTCCAGGTTCGGATCGCGGCGATGCGCCCGAGCAGCGCGTCGACCTCCCCGTCCGTGCGGTCGAGGTCGCGCACGTGCGCGGCGAGGAAGTCCTCGCCGATGCGCCCGTCGGGCCCGCGCAGAAAGCGGAAGACCCGCGCCAGCAGGCGCGTGTGGGCTTCCGTCAGCACGCTCTGGAAGTCGGGGACCTGGCAGACCTCCCACAGCAGCCGCACCTGGTCGGGCGCGCGTGCCAGGGCGGTGGTCTCGGGATCGCGCGCCAGCGCCGCCAGAGCACGCTGGTCTTCGGCGTGGCGCATGCGTACGAGGAACGGCTGCGGCGGCTGGCGCTCCAGGCTGCCGAGGAGAGCGAGCGGCGTGAAGAAGTCGAGCTCGTCGCTGCGCCAGTAGATCTGCGCCAGCGGCGCGAAACGGTGCGTCTCGACGGCCTCGGCCAGGCGGCGATCGAACGGGCCCAGCTCCTGGGTGGGGGCGAACTGGCCGTCGCGCACGTGGCGGCCCGCGCGGCCGGCGATCTGACCGACCTCGGCTGGGGTCAGCGCTCGCGGCCCGACGCCGTCGAACTTCGTGAGGCCCGTGAACACGACGGTGTCGATGTCGAGGTTCAGCCCCATGCCGATCGCGTCGGTCGCGACCAGGTGGTCGACGTCTCCCGCCTGGTACAGGCCGACCTGCGCGTTGCGCGTGCGCGGAGACAGCGCGCCGAACACGAGCGCCGCCCCGCCGCACTCGCGCCTGAGCCGCTGCGCGACCTCGTACAGCTCGCGCAGGGAGAAGACGATCACCGCCGAGCGTCGTGGCAGCTTCGCGAGCCGCTTCGGCTCCGCGCACGACAGCGTCGAGAGCCGCTCGCGGGTCTGGAACGCGGCGTCGGGCAGCAGCCGCTGCAGGATCGGCCGGATCGTCTCCGCGCCGATCAGCCAGGTCTCGAGCGCGCCCCGCGCGTGCAGGATGCGGTCGCTGAAGACGTGGCCGCGCTCGCGGTCGGCCGCGAGCTGCACTTCGTCGACTGCGAGGAAATCCACCCGGCGGTCGACCGGCATCGCCTCGACCGTGGCGATCCAGTACGACGCGCGCGGCGGCACGATGCGCTCCTCGCCGGTCACCAGGGCGACCGCGTCGGCGCCCCGCAGCGCCACCACCCGGTCGTAGTTCTCCCGCGCCAGCAGGCGCAGCGGGAAGCCGATCATCCCGCTCTGGTGCGTGAGCATCCGCTCGATCGCGAGGTGCGTCTTGCCGGTGTTCGTGGGCCCCAGGAGGGCGGTGACCGCGCGCTGCATGGGGCCTTCCACGACCAGCATCGTCGAGCGTACCGTCTTTCGCAAGCGGCCGGCAGCCCGTCACGCGGGCCGTGATCAGGCCGCGGTGCCCGCGTCCTCCCGTTCGGCGTAGGCCGGGACGGCCTCGGGGCCGATCCAGGTGCCGGGGGCCTGAGGCCTCAGCGTGTTGCCGACGAACACGGGGATCCCCGCTTCCGCCAGCGGCCCGAGCGTGCGCGGGTGCAGGACCTTGGCGCCTCGCCGCGCGAGCGCCGTCGCCTCCGCGTAGGAGAGCCACGGGATCGTCACCGCCTCGGGCGAGACGCGCGGGTCGGCCGTCAGCACTCCGTCGACGTCCGACCAGATCTCCACGCGCTCTGCGTCCGTCGCAAAGCCCAGGATCGCTGCGGTGAGGTCGGAGCCGCCGCGGCCGAGTAGCGTCGTCTCGCCGCGCTCGCTCGCGCCGATGAAGCCGGTGACGACCGGCACGGCGGCCGGGCCGAGGGCCGCGAGCGCCGCCCGCGTCGCCCGCCGCGTGGCCGCCAGGTCGGCCGTGGCCTCGGCGAAGTGCTCGTCGGTGCGCAGCAGCGCCGTCGCGTCGACGGCGTGCGCGTCGAGGCCGAGCTCGCACAGGCCGGCGGCGAACACGGGCGCGGACAGCCGCTCGCCCGTCGCCAGGATCGCCGCGCGGTTGGCCGGCGTCGCGGTGCGCGCGAGCGCGACCACGCGCAGCAGCTGCTCGAGCCCGCTCAGCTGACGACGCAGGTCGGCCGCGGCGCGGGCGGCGGCGCGACCCTGCGCCACGGCGGCGAGCAGGGCCGTGTGGCGCCCGCGCAGGGCCGCGACGAAGCCCGCGGCGTCCAGCCGCCCGGCCGCGGCGCCCACCACCGCCGCCTCGAGCGCGTCCGTCACTCCCGACAGGGCCGAGACCACGACGACCACCGGCTGCTCGCGCGCGGCGTCGGCGGCGATGCCGAGCGCCGAGCGCAGCGCGGGCGCGGAGCCGACCGAAGTCCCGCCGAACTTGAGAACCTTCCGCTTCAGGCCACCCACGCTTCCTCCTCGTGTCCGTCGTCCCCGCGCAGCCCCGCGCGGAACTCCGCCAGCAGGTGATTGACCCGCTCGCCCTCGATCAGGAGCGCGTCGTGGCCGTGCGGCGAGCGCAGTGTGGCCAGGCGCGCGTTCGGCAGCGCGGCCGCCAGCTCCGCCTGCTCGACTGGCGGATAGAGCACGTCGCTGTCGATGGCCACGACCAGCGCCGGCGCGCGCACCGTGCCGAGCGCCTCGCGCCAGCCGCCGCGGCCGCGTCCGACGTCGTGCGTGTCCATCGCGCGCGTCAGCGCCACGTAGCTCGCGGCGTCGAAGCGCTCCACGAGCGCGCGTCCGTGGTGGCGCAGCCACGACGCCACCGCGAAGCCGCCATCCACGTCGCTCTCCCGCGAGAAGCGCGGCTCGAGGCTCTCGCGGCTGCGGTACGTGCACATGGCGATCTGCCTGGCGACGGCCAGGCCCGCCTCGGGCGCGTCGTCGGCCGGGTAGGCCCCGCCCCGCCAGCGCGGGTCGGCGTAGATCGCCTGGCGCTGCGCCTCGGAGAGCGCGATGCACCACGCCGAGTGCCGCGCCGACACCGCGATCGCCACGATCGCGCCGACCCGCTCGGGAAACAGCAGCGCCCACTCGAGCACCTGCATTCCCCCGAGCGAGCCGCCGAGCACGAGTCGCAGCCTGCGCACGCCGAGTCGCTCGAGCAGCGCCGCCTGCACGCGCACGATGTCGCGGACCGTGAACGCGGGGAAGGCCTCGCCCCAGCAGCCTCCGCCGGGACGAGGGGACGCGGGACCGCTGGTGCCGTAGCAGCCGCCGAGCACGTTGCTGCACAGCACGAAGTCGCGCTCCAGGTCGAGCGCGCGGCCCGGGCCGAGCAGCGCGCCCCACCAGCGATCCACGTCCGCCGAGCCCGTGAGCGCGTGGCAGACGAGAACGGCATTGTCGCCGCGCGGATGGAGCCGCCCCCAGCTGCGGTAGGCCACCGTCAGCGACGGCAGGCGGACGCCCGACTCGAGGTCGAAGGACCCGAGCTCGAGCGGGGCGTCCGCGGCGGTGCCAGCGCTCGTCACGCAGCCGCCTTCACGGCCTCGTCGAAGGCCTGCTGGAAGTCGGCCTTGATGTCCTCGATGTGCTCGATGCCCACCGACACGCGCACCAGGTCCGGCGTCACGCCGCTCGTCTTCTGCTCCGCGTCGGAGAGCTGCTGGTGGGTGGTCGTGTTCGGGTGGATCACCAGCGTCTTGGCGTCGCCCACGTTCGCGAGGTGGCTCGCCAGCTTCACGCTGTCGATGAACTTGCGGCCGGCCGCGCTGCCGCCCTTGATCCCGAACGTGAGCACGGAGCCGAAGCCGTTACGCAGGTACTTCTTCGCGAGCGCATGCGAGGGGTGCGAGGGCAGGCTGGGGTGGGAGACCCAGGTCACGGCAGGGTGCTTCTCCAGCCACTTCGCGAGTTCGTTCGCGTTCTGGTTGTGGCGCTCGACGCGCAGCGAGAGCGTCTCCAGCCCCTGCAGGAACAGGAAGGAATTGAAGGGCGACAGCGCCGGGCCGAAGTCGCGCAGCCCCTCGACGCGGGCGCGGATGATGAACGCGATGTTCCCGAATGGCCCCTTGGGGCCGAAGGTCTCCCAGAAGTTCAGGCCGTGGTAGCCGGGCGCCGGCTCGGTGAAGACAGGGAACTTCCCGTTGCCCCAGTCGAACTTCCCGGAGTCGACGATCACCCCGCCGATCGACGTGCCGTGGCCGCCGATCCACTTGGTGGCCGAGGCCACCACGATGTCGGCGCCGTGCTCGATCGGGCGCGCGGTGTAGCCGCCCGCGCCGAACGTGTTGTCGACCACCAACGGGATGCCCGCGTCGTGCGCGATCTTCGCGAGCGCCTCGAAGTCGGGCACGTTGAAGCGCGGGTTGCCGATCGTCTCGACGTAGAGCGCCTTCGTCTTCGCGTCGATCGCCTTCGCGAAGTCCTTCGGGTCGTCGCCATCGACGAACTTCGTCGTGATGCCGAGGCGCGGGAAGGAGACCTTGAACTGGTTGTAGGTCCCTCCGTAGAGGTAGCTGGTCGAGACGATGTTCTCCCCGGCCTGCAGGATCGTGGAGAGCGCGAGGAACTGCGCGGCCTGGCCGCTTGCCGTGGCGAGCGCCGCGACGCCGCCCTCGAGCGCGGCGATCCGCTTCTCGAACACGTCCGTCGTCGGGTTCATGATCCGCGTGTAGATGTTGCCGAACTGCTGCAGCGCGAACAGCCGCGCGCCGTGGTCGGCGTTGTCGAACGTGTACGACGTCGTCTGGTAGATGGGGACGGCCCGGGCGTTGGTCCCCGGCGCGGGTTCCTGCCCGGCGTGGACCTGAAGCGTCTCGAATCGGTAGCCCGGCTTCTCGCTGCTCATCGGCCTCTCCTCCTGGCCCGCTCGCGCGGGCTCGATCGGTTTCGGCGGCCGGTGGGCAACAAAAAACCCGCTCCGGCTCTGCCGTTGCGGGTCTTGCTGGCGACGGTTTGGCTGGCGGTCTCGCTAGCTTCCGTGCACCTCCACCCGCAGGCGCGGACACATGCACATGCACATGCGCATCTGCTCGCGGTGGGAAGCGGACTGTCGGAGGTGCGCCATTCGCGACAAAGGTAGGCGGTGGACGGCCAGCCTGTCAACCGCTAATTCGTCATGAAGGCCGACGATCGGCACTATGAGCCGGAGGCGGAGAGCAGCGGCAGCAAGTCGGTCGCGGCGTCCTGCTGCGGGTAATCGAGCCCGAGCAGGCGGCCGAGCGTCCAGGCGATGTCCTCCGGACCGCAGGCGACGTCGCGCGGCCCCGGCGCGATGCCCGGGCCGAGGAACACGATCGGCACGTGTCGGTCGTAGTCGTGAGGCGTGCCGTGGCCCGTGCCCCCGACGCGCCCGCCCACGTAGACGTACGGCTTGACGCGCGAGACGAGGTCTCCCGAGCGCGGGGCGAAGAACGCGCGCTGGTGGAGCTCGAAGAATGGATCCTCGGGGCGGGGCGGGCCGGCGAGTTCAGCGGCGCTGTAGACGGCGTCGATCAGGCCCGTTCCGAGCAGCGCGCCGCGGATCGTCTGCTCGACGTCCGCCAGCGCCAGCCCCTGGCGCGCGATCGCCGCCTTGTCGAGCACGTACTCGCCGGGGTCGGGGTCGATGAAGAACCCACTCGCGCCGGGGAAATGCGCGGCGAGCGCCCGCTCGACCGGGCCATGCAGGTCCTCGACGCCGGCGCGCCGGGCGGGAAGCCCGCGCTTCTGCAGGACCTCCACCAGCGGCATCGATCCGTGGTCCGCGGTCAGCACGACCAGCACGCGCCCGGGTCCCGCGCGGCGCTCGGCCGCGTCGAGCAGCCGACCCAGCGTGCGGTCCAACCGCAGCAGGTAGTCCATCATCTCCTGGCTGTCGGCCCCGTAGGTGTGGCCGATCACGTCGCAGGCCGAGAAGCTGACCGCCAGCAGGTCGGTCACGTCGCGGGTGCCGAGGTCGTGCTCCGCCAGCGCCGCCTGCGCGAGGTCGAACAGCACCTCGTCCGCGAACGGCGAGCGGCGCAGGTCGTCGTAGTAGTCCCCGCTGCCGCGGGCTCCCCGCAGCCCGTGCGGGAACACGAGATCCTTGCCGTCCCACTCGCCGATCACGGCGTCCGGGCCCGCGAGCCGCTCGTAGACCGCGGTGTCGGGCAGCAGGCGCGTCCACTCGCGCCCGAAGTACGCATCGGGCACCCGCCGTGCGTTCCACTTCTCGAGCCAGGCGGGCACTGCGTCGCGGTACCAGCTGCTCGTCACGAAGTTCCCGCCGGACGCCTCGTACCAGTAGGCGCCGTCCGCGCGCAGGCCGGCCATCAGGATCGCCGCGCGGTCCTTGAATGACACGCCGACCACGCGAGAGCGGGGGGAGTGCGCCTTCAGCATGTCGCCGACCGTGAAGCCGTTGAAGTGCGCGGGTGAAGCGGGCCGCCCCGCGCCGCCGAGCACGCGCACTGTGGGGTCGTCGACCACGTTCACCTTCGTGCGCAGCGTGCGGTCGTACCACGTGTTGCCGACGATCCCCGAGCTGCGCGGCGAGCGCCCGGAGAGGATCACCGAGTGACCGGGGCCCGTCTCCGTACAGGCGTGGCGGTAGCGGGCGTTCGTGAAGACGGCTCCCTGCTCGACGATGCGCTTGAGGCCCGCGGTGTAAAGCTCGCGGAAACGCGACAGGTAGTCGGCTCGCATCTGGTCGACGGAGACGAAGACCACCAGGCGCGGCCGCTGCGCGGCGACCGGCGCCGCGGGCGAGACGGCGGAGGAGCAGAGCAGGGTCGCGGCGGCAAGGGCGGGGAACAGGCGTCGTGGACACATGGTGGCGGGCTCCCGGAGGACGTGGACGGTCGATTCTACTTCGAGGTGCGTCCCCTCGCGCGAGAGGCGCTGGCGCCGGCAGCGGCCCGACCCGACGACAGGGCCGGAGGCGGCAGCACCCGGTAGCCGAAGCGGGCGGCCTCCCGAACGACGGCCTCCTCGTACTCCGCGCCGCCGACGAGCGCTCGCAGCCGCTCCGAGCAGGGCAGTACGGTGGCCACGGGCTGCCAGCCCGCGGGCTCTCCGCTTGCCGCGTCCACGACCCGCCCGCCCTCCACGGAACCGGTCGCCTCGGGCAGCGGCAGCTCCCTCAGGGCCACCGAGAGCGCCCGCAGCCGGGCCTCGTCCGCGGGGTGGAGCGGACGCACCAGTCGGCGGCTCTGCATCGCGATGTGGTAGTGCGCCGCCACGAAGTACACGCCGTCCAGGCCGTGCGCCTCGCATACCGCCACCAGCCAGCCCATGAAGTCGCGCAGCAGGCCGAGGCCGGGGTGCTGCTGGCCGGGCAACCGCGGCCGGGTCGGCGAGAAGGCCTCACGCGGGTTCTGCAGCAGCAGCCACTCGAGCGAGATCACGTCCATGCCCGGCACCGCGCTGCGGCTGCGCTCGGCCCGCATCTCGACCAGCAGCTCGGGCAGGCCGTCCTCGCACAGGATGCGCAGCAGCTGCCCCGGCGCGTCGCGGGAGTCGACCTCGACGCGCAGCGTCCGGAAGCCCTTCGCCCGCAGCTGGGGCAGGACGCCCGCGCGCTCGAGCAGCAACTCGACGCCGTTGCGCGAGAAGTAGCCGAGGAAACGCGAGGGGCGCGCGCTGCCGGGCAGCACGCCGGCGATGTCGTCCTCGGTCAGCGAGAAGGCCAGCCCGTCGTCGAGGTTCTCGGCGCGCCGCAGGTCGCTGCCAAGGCGGCGGAAGCGCCGGACGGCGAGCTCTTCCTCCTCGATCGGCTCGATCACGCGATCCGAGGCCAGCCAGAGCAGGTAGCGAGCGGTGTAGCGCCAGGCGCGCCGGCCGTAGCCGCCGGCCAGGACCACGACCAGCGGGCGGCTGGACCGGCGCGGACGCACGAGCGAGGTCACGAAGCGGTCGCGCTCGAAGAGCGCCGCTGCCGAGAGCTTCCAGTTGCCGATCGGGTCGTCCGCCGCGGGGTCCGTGCCCGCCAGGTACACGACGAGGCCGGGCCTCAGCGAGTCGACGACCGGCGGCAGCGACTCGCGCAGGACGGAGAGGAACGCCGCGTCCTCGATCCCCGGGCCGAGCGCGATCGACGTGGAGGCGGCCGCATCGGTGTCGCCCCAGTGCTCGTGGTGAATCGAGAACGTGTGGACGGTCGGGTCCTCGGCGAAGATGCGTCGCGTGCCGTTGCCGTCGTGCAGGTCGAGGTCGACGACGAGCACCGGCTCGGCGAAGCCGCGGCCCCGCAGACGCCGGATCGCGACCGCCACGTCGTTGAACACGCAGAAGCCCGCGCCCGTCTCCGACGAGGCGTGGTGGAAGCCGCCGCCCAGGTTGACGGCGACGCCGCCGGTGCGCAGCGCCAGCCGCGTGGCCTGGATCGTGCCGCCGGTCATCAGGCGCTGCAGGTCGAGCGTCGCCTCGACCTCGCCGGGCGGCACCTCGGCCCCGAGAATGCGGGTGAGCGCCTCGGGCTCCTGCACCGCCTGCAGGTACTCGGTGGTGTGGACTCGCAACAGGTTCTGCACCGACGCGGGCCGTGGCTCGGAGAGGAGGCCGGGCGCGAGCAGCCCGGCGTCCTCGAGCGCGCTCAGCACCCGGTCGCCGCGCAGTGGGTCCATCGGCACGCCGGACACCGCGCGCTGGTAGCGGCTGTCGTAGACGACGGGGATGCCCCGCGCCCGCAGGCGGTAGAACCAGCGGCGCGACGTCCGGGCCAGCGAACGGAGTGGGCCGCTGCGCACCGGTCGCATTCTCTCACTCATACGGCGAGCGCGCGCCCGGGCAGCGCGCCTCGCGCGGTGGGGCAACGAAGATTCGTGCCACCATGGCCCATGCCCGAGAGCCGGATCACCCTCGCGACGCCCGCGCTGCTCTTCTCGGCGATCTCGCTGCTGATGCTGGCCTTCACGAACCGCTTCCTGGCCCTGGCGGCCCTGGTGCGCAGCCTGCACTCGCTCTACAAGGAGAAGCCGAACGAGGTGCTGTTCGACCAGATCCGCAACCTGAAGACGCGCCTCAACCTGATCCGCTGGATGCAGATCAGCGGCATCACCAGCCTGCTGCTGTGCGTCTTCAGCATGCTGTCGATCTACGTCGGCTGGCTCGGCGCCGCGGAGCTGGTGTTCGGCCTCGGCCTCGTGCTGATGATCCTCTCGCTGGCGCTCTCGATCTGGGAGATCCAGATCTCGGTCCACGCGCTCAACCTGCACCTCGGCGACATCCACGAGGCGGAGGGCCCGCAGGCGCCGCCGCGCTGACGCGATTTCCGGCCCACAATACGCTCGCCATGGCCGGCTCTCTCTACGACCTGCTGCCTCCCGGCGACACCGGCTCCGACGAGCTGCTCGGCCGCTTCCTCGACTACGTCGCCAGCCGCGGCCTGACGCTCTACCCCGCGCAGGAGGAGGCGATCCTCGAGCTGTTCGAGGGCAAGAACGTCATCCTGAACACGCCGACCGGCTCCGGGAAGTCGCTGGTGGCCTCCGCGCTGCATTTCGCCTCGCTCGCGCACGGGCGGCGCTCCGTCTACACCTGCCCGATCAAGGCGCTCGTCAACGAGAAGTGGATGGCGCTGTGCCGCGAGCTGGGGCCCGAGCGGGTCGGGCTCTCGACCGGCGACGCCACCGTGAACCGCGAGGCGCCGGTGCTGTGCTGCACGGCCGAGGTGCTCGCGAACATCGCGCTGCGCGAGGGCGAGCACGCCGCGGTCGACGACGTGGTGATGGACGAGTTCCACTGGTACGCCGACCGCGACCGCGGCGGCGCCTGGCAGGTGCCGCTGCTGACGCTGCCGCAGTCGCGCTTCCTGCTGATGTCGGCCACACTCGGCGACGTCTCGTTCTTCGCCGAGGACCTGACGCGGCGCAACGGGCGCGAGACGGCGGTCGTGAAATCGGTCGAGCGGCCGGTGCCGCTCGAGTACGCCTACTCCGAGATCCCGCTGTCGCAGACGCTCGAGAAGCTCGTCTCCGAGGAGCGAGCGCCCGTCTACGTCGTCCACTTCACGCAGAAGGACGCCGCCGACAGCGCGCAGGACTTCACGAGCCTGAACCTCGCGACCCGCGAGGAGAAGAACGCCGTCGCCGCCGCCATCGCGGACTTCCGCTTCACGAGCCCCTACGGGCCCGCCATGCGCAAGTGGCTGAAGCAGGGGATCGGCCTGCACCACGCGGGGCTGCTGCCCAAGTACCGGGTGCTCGTCGAGCAGCTGGCGCAGCAGGGGCTGCTCAAGGTCATCTGCGGCACCGACACGCTCGGCGTCGGCATCAACGTGCCGATCCGCACGGTGCTCTTCTCGCGCCTGTGCAAGTTCGACGGCCAGAAGACGGCCGTCCTCTCCGCCCGCGACTTCCACCAGGTCGCCGGCCGCGCCGGCCGCAAGGGTTTCGACGACCTGGGCTACGTGGTGGCGCAGGCCCCCGAGCACGTGATCGAGAACCTGCGCCTGGGCGAGAAGGCGAAGGACGGCAAGAAGGTCACGAAGCGCCGGCCCCCCGAGCACAACTTCGCGAACTGGGACCTGCAGACGTTCAAGCGCCTGATCGGCGCCTCGCCCGAGCGGCTCGCCTCGCGCTTCGCGGTCTCTCACGCGACGCTGCTGAACGTGCTCTCCCGCAAGGGCGACGGCTGCCGGGCGCTGCAGCGCCTCGTCCGCGACTCCCACGAGACCGACCACGCGAAGAAGGCCCACTTCAAGCGCGCCTGGCAATTGTTCCGGGCGCTGGTCGACCGCGGCATCGTCGAGTTCGTGCCGAAGACCGCGGACGGCGCGAAGCTGCGCGTCAACGTCGAGCTGCAGGACGACTTCTCGATGGACCAGGTGCTGTCCCTGTACCTGCTGGAGACGATCCCGCTGCTCGACCCGGACTCGGAGACGCGCGACCTCGACCTGCTGACGCTCGTCGAGTCGATCCTGGAGAACCCGGAGCTGGTGCTGCGCCGCCAGCTCGACAAGGTCAAGGACCGCAAGGTCGCCGAGATGAAGGCCGAGGGCCTCGACTACGACCAGCGCATGGCGGAGCTGGAGAAGCTCGAGTACCCCAAGCCCCTGCGCGACTTCGTCTACATGACGTTCAACGCGTTCGCCGACCGCCACCCGTGGGTGGGCGAGGAGAACATCCGCCCGAAGTCGATCGCGCGCGAGATGTTCGAGGGCTTCCGCTCGTTCTCCGACTACGTGCAGGAGTACGACCTCGAGCGGGCCGAGGGCCTGCTGCTGCGGCACCTGAACAGCGTCTACAAGGTGCTGAGTCAGACGGTGCCCGACAACGCGAAGTCGGACGCCGTCTTCGAGATGGAGCTCTACCTGCGCGACATGCTGCGCCAGGTGGACTCGAGCCTGCTCGACGAGTGGGAGAAGATGCGCGACCCCAACTACGTGCCACTCGGCTCGCGCGGCGTCGAGCTGCGGCCGCCGGGCCCGGAGGGGCCGCCGGACGTCACGCGCGACGTGAAGACGTTCACCGCCGCGATCCGCACGCGCGTCTTCGCGTTCCTGCGCGCCTGGTCGACCGGCCAGGACGAGGCTGCGCTCGAGACGCTCGACTCGCGAAGCGACGGCGACGAGCAGCCGTGGTCGGTGGAGCGGCTGAAGGCGCTGCGCGAGGCCTACCGCGCGGAGCACGCGGGCGGGCTGCGCCTCGACCCCGAGGCTCGCAACCTCCGGCACACCCACGTGAAACCGGTGGACGACGGCACGGGCTGGCTCGTCCAGCAGATGCTGGTCGACGCCGAGGGCGCGAACGACTGGGTGATGGAGCTCGACGTCGACATCGCCGCTTCGCGCGACGGCGGCGAGCCGTCTCTCAAGCTGCTGCGCGTCGGCAGCCTGGTCTGACGGGCCTGGCCAGGGGGCGTCCGGCTCGGCTATAGTCTTCGCCAAACGTGCAGATCACACACGAAGAGCCCGGCCGCCGGCTCGAGCTGGCGGAGGCCGAGAGCCGTTTCAACCTACCGGTCCTGGCCCTCGGCCTCGGGCTGACGGTGCTCGTCGCCCTGCCCTGGGGCTGGTTGTGGGACGTCGCGCGGCACGGCGCCGCGCACGGGCCGCTCGACCTCGTGCCGAGCGGGATCATGGCCGCCGCGGGCCTCTTCATCCTGCTGAGCGCGTTCGGCGGCCAGCGCCTGGAGGGGCTCTCCTGCGACCGTGACGCGAATCGCCTGGAGTGGCGCCGCTCGCACGTGCTGGGCCTCGTGCGCTGGAGCGGCGCCTGGGCCCTGGATTCGCTCGACGGCTTCAGCCTGGCGCTCGCCTCGCCGCCGGGGCGGGCCCCCTCCCGAGGGGCCCTGCCACTGCGCCTGACGCTGCGACGCAGTCGCGCGTCCGGTGGTGGCGAGCGGAGCATCGAGCTGCGTGTCGCCGACCTCGACCGGACCGGGGAGATCGCCGACTTCGCGCTGCGCCTCGGCGCGGCCGCGGGCCTGTCCTTCTACCTCGTGACGGTGAACGAGGGCGGGCGTTTCGCGATCGAGCTGCGCGCGCAGGCCGCGCCGGGGCTGCTGCCGGTGCCCGTGCCGAAGGGCCGCTCGCGCTACGAGGAGAACGTGGTCTCGCGGGAGGCTGCCGCGGTCGCGGCCGCGGAGCGACTACCCGGCTTCGAACCCACGGCGTTCCGCGGCAGCGCGCGGGTGAGCGTCTGGGCGCCCGGAAGCGAGGTGCGCTTCGACAGGGGCTGGGGCCTCGGGGTGTTGCTGAGCCCGCTCCTGCTGGCCGCGCTGCTCGGGCCGTTGGCGTTCTTCCGCCTGTCCAGCCTCCACACAATGCCGCTGCTGCCCCGTGTCGCCGCGCTCGGGCTGATCACCATGGCGGGCCTCGGCCTCGCGCTCGTCGGCTGGTTCGGCCTCGACGCGGGCCTGCCGAGGCACGTGCGCCTCGACTGGGCGACGGGCAGGCTCCGGGTCGACACGCTGCGAAGGACGCGAGCGATCCTGCTCGGCGACGTCGCGAGCCTGGAGCTGCGTCACAAGGCGTACACCACCGGCAGGGTGTCGGGCGGGATGGTCCGCACGTCGTACTGGAGCCAGGTGCTCGTGCGCCTGCGCGCACCGGCCGACCCACCTGAGGAGCTGCTCGTGCAGACGAGGAGCTTCCGCAACGACGCCGCGGCCCCGCGCGCGATGGCCCTGCCGCTCGCGCGCGAGCTGGCCGCGGCGCTGCAGGTCGAGTTGCGGGAGACCGGTCCCTCCTGAGCCGACGGACGCTCGAGCCGCTTCAGCTCGCCTTCGCGCCCGGCGCGCTCCCCGGCACCGCGAGCACCTCGGCCAGAAACCGGTGGTGCTCCGGGTGCCGCTCGCAGTAGTTGAGTGAGAGCTGCAGCCGGCCGCCTTCTTCGAGGAAGGCGTACCGGCAGATGGCCACGTTCTGCTCGCTCAGCGCCAGCACGAGCGCAGCGCGGGCGCGCGCCGGCGCGTCCTCGAACGTGAGCTCGAGCGTGCGCATGTGGCAGGGCCCGAGCAGGCGGGGCTCGAGCCGGCTCAGCAGCTCGAGCGTGACCAGGACCAGCAGCGTCGCGACCAGGCCGAGCGCCGGGAAGCCCGCACCGATCAGCAGCCCGATCGCCGCCACGACCCAGGCGGTGGCCGCCGACGTCAGGCCCGTCACCGATCCGCGCGAGTGGAGGATGGCGCCCGCGCCGAGGAAGCCGATCCCGCTCACGACCTGCGCGGCGATCCGCGTGGGGTCGACGCCCGGCACTTTCTGCGCGAACGCCATCAGCTCGCCGACGAGCATGTACAGCGTCGAGCCGAGGCAGATCAGGATCGTCGTGCGAAAGCCCGTGGGCTTGCCTCGCCGCTCGCGCTCGACGCCGATCGCGCCTCCGCACAGCACGGCGAACGCGCCCCGCAGCAGGAAGCCGGGCAGGGCCGAGAGCAGCAGGGCGGTCGTTTCCATGGCTCTAGCCGAGCACCGTCTCGATTCGCGCGATCTCCTCGGGCGACAGCGCGGGCGCCTTGAGCGCGTCGAGGTTCTGGTCGAGCTGCGCCACGGTGCTGGCCCCGATCAAGGCCGAGGTGACGACCGGCCGCCGCAGCACCCAGGCGAGCGCCGTCTGCGCGAGGCTCTGGCCGCGCGCCTGCGCGATGGCGTTCAGCCGGCGCGCCTTCCCGATCCGCTCCTCGGTGACCTGCTCCGGCCGCAGGAAGCCGTGCGGCTTGCTCGCGCGCGAGTCGGCCGGGATGCCGCCGAGATAGCGGTCGGTCAGTAGGCCCTGCGCGAGCGGGGAGAACGCGATGCAGCCGATGCCCTCGCGCTCCAGCACGTCCGTGAGGCCTTGCTCGATCCAGCGCTCGAACATCGAGTACTTGGGCTGGTGGATCAGGCACGGGGTGCCCAGCTGGCGCAGGATCGCGGCCGCCTTCGCCGTCAGCTCCGCGGGGTAGTTCGACACGCCGGCATAGAGGGCCTTGCCCTGGCGCACCGCCTGGTCGAGGGCCGCCATCGTCTCCTCGAGCGGCGTGTCGGGGTCGGGCCGGTGCGAGTAGAAGATGTCGACGTGGTCGAGCCGCATCCGGCGCAGGCTCTGCTCGAGGCTTTGCAGCAGGTACTTGCGCGAGCCCCACTCGCCGTAGGGTCCCGGCCACATCAGGTAGCCCGCCTTCGTGGAGACGACGAGCTCGTCGCGCCAGGGCCGCAAGTCGAGGTCGAGGATGCGGCCGAAGGACTCCTCCGCCGAGCCCGGCGGCGGGCCGTAGTTGTTCGCGAGGTCGAAGTGGGTCACGCCGCGGTCGAACGCGCGGCGCGCGATCGCGCGGCCGTTCTCGAACGCGTCGACGCCGCCGAAGTTGTGCCACAGGCCCAGCGAAACGGGCGGCAGCTTGAGGCCGCTGCGGCCGCAGCGGCGGTAGGAGATCGCGTCGTAGCGGTCGGCGGCGGGTCGGTAGTCCATGTCGTCGTCTCCTCGAGCGGGGACCAGTTTAACCGGCCGCGACGGGCGGCAGGCCCAGGATCAGCCGGTTGTGCGGGGTGATCTCCGCGGGGATCGTCTGCGTCACGACCTCGTAGCCGGCGCCGCGCAGGCGGGCGACGCGCGTGGCGTCGATCGCGAGAGGCGCCGGCAGGAAGCCCAGCAGCCCGCCGGCGTCGCAGCTGCGCACGTCGTGGCAGCAGGGCAGCAGCGCGACGGGGGCGCGTGCCGCGAGCGCCAGGCCGAGCACGGTGTCGGACAGCGCCCCGCACGCGTGCACCGAGACCACCAGGTCCGCGGGCGTCAGCCCGACCGCGGCCAGGTCGCCGATCCGCCGCTCGACGCGGCCCTCGAGCCGAGGCCAGCGCGCCGCGAGGACCCCTGCGAGCGTCACGGCGCTCGGGACCCGTTTCGCGTCCACGGCCAGCGCGCTCTCGCTCGCGGCGTCGAGCAGCAGCAGCAGCTGGGCGACCAGCGCGTGGCCGGCGGCCAGCTCGACCACGCGGTGGCCTCGCACGCGGCGCCGCACGCGGCGCGCCACCTCCCACGACTCGAACAGCTCCTTGCGCGGCAGGCACTCCGCCTCGCAGACGGCGCGGGCGACGCGGGCGAACAGGCTCTCGCCGGGGAAGCGGCCGAGGTCCCGATGCGTCAACAGCGACCGGCTCCGGCGGGCGAAGTCCACGAGCCTCCCTGGCCGCCGCTCAGGCCTGGAGGTCGCGGTGCGCGGCCTCCATCAGCAGGAAGAACGCCTGCCCCTCGGTGGCCGTGCCGGAGCGATCGAAGTTCGGGGCGCCGCACACACCCTGGACGAGGCCGAACGCGTCCACCTTCGCCTGCGCCGCCGCGTGGATCCGGTCGGCCTGCGCGACGTAGGACGAGGCGAGCCAGCCGGCCTTCACGCCCCGGTAGATCGTGTAGGCGAACATCTGCGCCGCGTTCGTCTCGACGAACGTCTTCGGGTCGTCGAGCACGTCGTGGAACAGCCCGTCGGGCCGCTGGTGCGCCAGGCAGGCGTCGAGCAACTCGCGGACGAAGCCGGCGAGCTGCTGCTTCTCCGCCGCCATCGACGCGGGCAGCGCGCGGATCACGCGCGCCATGCCGGCCGCGGCCCAGCCGTTGCCCACGCCCCACAGCAGCTTGCGCTGGAACTGCTGCTTCGCCTCGTCCCAGATGTGGAAGTAGGCGCCGGTCCGCGGGTCGCGCAGCGTCTGCCGGTAGCCGACGACCTGGCGGACCGCCTCGTCCGGCCGGCCCGCCACGGCAATGAACGGCGGCGCCATGTAGAACGAGTCGACCCAGATCCAGGCCGCGTCGTTGTTGTGCAGGATCAGGCCGCTCTTCGTGCGCGGGGCCTCCGCGAGCAGGTACGCGAGCATGCGGTCAGCGGCCGCCTTGAACGCGGGGTCGCCGGTGATCTCGTATGCGGCGAGCACGGGCTCGCCGTTCGAGGCGGGGTCGGTGACCGGCGCGCGGTCGCCGTTCAGTGCGAGACGCCCGTCCTTCGCCTGGTTGACGAGCGCGTCCTTCGCGAGCAGCACGACCAGGTCGCGCTCGCCGAGCTCGAGCAGCGCCTGCGACGCGACGCCCTGCTCCCAGGCCCGCCGCTGCATCGCGAGCATCGCCGTCTTGACCTTCTGGATCCGGTTGGCGTCGGGATCGCTCTCGCCAGCCGTCGACGGCCGCGCGGCGCCGACGAGCCCGAGGGCGGCTCCCGAGACCAGCGTGCGCGCGAGAAAGGCGCGGCGCGGAGCCGTTGTCGTCATGAGCGCACCCCTTTTCCGCGCTGCATGTTACCCGCGAGCGGGCCCTTCTCGTCGGGGTGCGCCCCCCCCCGCCTACTGGAAGCGGACGCTGACCAGCTTGCTGACGCCCGGCTCCTCCATGGTGACGCCGTAGAGCTGGTCGGCGATCGACATGGTCCGGCGCGAGTGGGTGATCAGCACGAACTGCGTCTGCTCCTTCAGGCCCTCCAGCATCTTCACGAAGCGGCCGATGTTCGCGTCGTCGAGCGGCGCGTCGACCTCGTCGAGGATGCAGAAGGGCGAGGGCTTGTACTGGAAGATCGCGAACAGCAAGGAGATCGCGGTCAGCGCCTTCTCGCCTCCGGAGAGCAGCATCACGTTCTGCAGCCGCTTGCCCGGCGGCTGCGCCATGATGTCGATCCCGCTCTCGAGCAGGTCCTCCTCGTCGAGCAGGGAGAGCCCCGCGGTGCCGCCGCCGAAGAGCTGCTTGAACATCTCCCCGAAGTGCTGGTTGATGATCTGGAAGGCCTCCTGGAAGCGCTCGCGCGAGGCCTTGTCGATCTTGCGGATCGCCTGGTCGAGCTCGCCGATCGAGTCGAGCAGGTCCTGCCGCTGCACGGTCAGGAACGAGTGGCGCTCCTCGAGCTCCTGGGCCTGCTCGACCGCGAGCACGTTCACCGCGCCCATGCGGTCGAGCCGCTCGCGCGCCTCCTGCACCGCCAGCGCCAGCGCCTCGACGTCCCTGGCCCGGTCCTCGTCGCTCAGCGCGGCCGCCGCGTCCGCTGCCGAGTGGCCGACCGCCTGCTGGCACTCGCGCGCCAGGTGGTCGAGATCCGAGCCCGTGCGGGCGCGCTCCACGTCGACCTCCGCCAGCGCCTCGCGCAACGTGTCGCGCTCGCGCCGGCGCTCCTTGAGGCCCTGCTCGCGTCCCTCGATCTCGCCGCGCGCCTCGTGCACGCGCTCGTCCGCGACCGCCGTCTCGCCCTGCGAGCGGTCACGCTCGAGCAGTCCCTGCGCGAGCAGGCGCTCGACCTCTTCCAGCTCGCGCGCCAGCTCGTCGCGCCGCGCGGAGGTCTGCGCGCCTCGCAGCCGTGCGCCCTCGATCCGCTGCTCCAGCTCCCGAAGGTCGGCGTCGAGCCGGCGGCACTCGTTCTCGGCCGCCGCCAGGCGCTCGCGCATCGCGGCGAGCGAGCTGCGCGCCTCGGCGTGGCGCGCCTGCGCGGTCTCGGCGGCGGCCCGGGCCTCCGCCACCAGCGCGCCCAGCTCGCCCATGCGCCGCTGGCCGAGGTCGCGTTCAGCCTCGGCCGTGCCGAGCGCCTGCTCGATCTCGGCCAGCTTCACGGCGGCCGCGGCGCGCTCCTGCTCGGCCTGCGCGCGCTCGGTGTCGAGGATGCCGGCCTTGCGGTCGAGCCGCGTCTTCTCCTCGTCGGCCGTCTGCAGCTCGTGGCGCACTGCCACCAGGTCCTTCTCGGCCCCGTGGATGCGCTCCTCGAGCGAGCGCGCCTCGGCGGCGGCGGCCGTCGCCAGCGCGACCGCCTCCGCTGCGGAGGCGCGCAGCGACAAAAGCCGCGTCTCGGCCTCCTGCTGACGCGCCGCGACCTCCTTCACCTCCCGGCGGGGGGCCAGCAGCCCCTTCACGCCGCGCCCGCCCTCGACCATCGCGCCGCGCAGGGTCTCGCCATCGAGCGTGACCACGGCCAGCGGGCCCTGGCGCGAGACGACATCGAGCGCCTCCTCGAGCGATCCGACCACGATCGCGTCGGGCAGCGAGGCGCGGATCCGCTCGGCGTGCGGTCCGGAGACGCGGTAGAAGTCGGAGAGCAGGCCCAGCGCCGTTGCTTCCGAGCGCGCGATCTCGCGCAGCGGGCCGCAGTCGTTGCGGGTTCGCGCGGAGGCGAGCGGCAGGAACGCGCCGCGGCCCGCGCCGGAGGACTGCAGCCAGCGGATCCCGCGCAGGGCCTGCGCCGCGTCGGGGACGAGCACGGCCTGCAGCCGGTCGCCCAGGAAGGCCTCGACCGCCCGCTCGTGGTCGGAGCCCGTCTCGAGCGCGTCGGCCACGACCCCGATCACCTCCATGCCCTCGGGCCCTGCCAGCAGCGCGCGCACGCCCTCGTCGAACGCCGAGTGCGTCGCGACCATCTCCTCGAGCGAGGCGCGGCGCCCGGCCAGGCTGTCGCGCTCGCTCTGCAGCACGTCGGCCTCGCGGCCGAGGCCGAGACCGCGCGCGCGCGCGTCCTCGGCGCGTGCGGTGGCGTTGTTGCGGCCCTGCACCAGCTCGGCCACCAGCGACTGCGCCTCGGCGCCGCGCGCGAGCGCGGCCTCGCGCACGCCGTGGACGCGGGCGCGCTCGCGCTCCAGCTCCTCGCGCTCGGCGCCGAGCTTGAGCAGGTCGGCGGCCGCCCGCTCGGCGGTGCCCGCCACCGAGGCGCGCGTGTTCTGCAGCGCCGCCATCCGCCCCATCAGGCCGACCTGCGCCTCGCGCGTGAGCTCCTGCTCGCGCTCGGAGCCGGTCTGCCGCAGCGAGGCCTCGGTGACCGCGGCCTCGGCCGCACGCAGCTCGCGCTCGGCCACCGCCAGCTGCTCACGCAGCCGCTGCTCCTCCTCGCGCCGTGCCGACAGCGCCTCCGTCAGCGGCGCGACGCGCGCCACCAGCTCCTGCTCCTCGCGCGCGGCCTGCTCGGCGCGCGCCGTCGTCTCCGCGATCTGCTGCTTGCAGTAGCCGCTGCGGCCCTGGTGACGGTCGACCGCGAGCGTCAGCTCGTTCAGGCGCCCGCGCGCGGACTCCAGCGTCGCTTCCAGCTCGTAGAGCCCCTGCCGGCGCGCCTCGAGCTGCACCTCCTCGCTGTCGAGGGCGATGCTGGCCGCGCGCTCGCGCTCGGCCTCGGCCTCGTGGCGCTGGCCGAGAACGCCCGAGCGCTCCACCAGCTCGACGAAGCGCCGGCCGAACACCACCCGCTCGACGGCCTGCATCTCCTCTTTCACGGCGCGCCAGCGGCGGGCCTTCGCAGCCTGGCGCTTGAGGCTCTCGAGCTGCTTCTCGACCTCGTTGATGATGTCGTTGACGCGCAGCAGGTTCTGCTGGGCCGCCTCGAGCTTCAACTGCGTCTGCCGCCGGCGCGCCCGGTACTTCGTGATGCCGGCCGCCTCCTCGATGATCGCGCGCCGGTCCGCAGGCTTGCTGGAGAGGATCTGGCCGATCTTGCCCTGCTCGATGATCGAGTAGGCCTTCGAGCCGAGGCCCGTGTCCATGAACAGCTCGTGGATGTCGCGCAGGCGACACAGCCTGCCGTTCATCAGGTACTCGCTCTCGCCGTTCCTGTAGAGCCGGCGCGTGACAGTGCACTCGGGGGCGCCGTCGGGGCTGTTGCCATTCAGGCCGGAGACCTTGAGGTTGACCTCGGCCATCTGCAGCGGCTGGCGGCTCGAGCTGCCGTTGAAGATCACGTCCTCCATCGACGTGCCGCGGAGGCTCTTCGCGCTCTGCTCGCCCAGCACCCAGTTGATGGCGTCGGAGATGTTGCTCTTGCCGCAGCCGTTCGGGCCCACGATGCCCGTGACTCCGCCCTTGAAGGAGACCTCCTGGCGATCGCAGAAGCTCTTGAAACCGACGATTTCGACCGAGTCGAGACGCATCGAGCCCAGGACATTACCCCCTAGATGTTGTGCAACTGACGGAATCTAGCACAATGCAGAGGGCCGCGGACAGGATTCAGCTCACCGCGGGAAGAGACTGAGCCGCAGCGACTTCGGCCGCCGCGGTGCCCGTGGTTCGTCCGCGGCGTCGCCGGCGTGGTGGCCGGGCGTCGGGCCCTGGCCGCGATCGGGAGGATTGACGCTCGGCCGGCGGCGGGCCTAGCATCGGCCACGAAGGACGTCCCCGCCGCGTCTTTCGCCCGAGGCCGGAGCGCGCACGCACATCCCAGACGGGACGGGAGGTACCTCATGAAGCGCTGGTCGTGGCTGCTCGTCGCTGCCCTCGTCGCGTCTCCCGCGATCGCCGACGACAAGAAGAAGGACGACAAGAAGGCCAAGGAAGCCCCGGTTGCCGCCGCCGCGCCGCAACAGGACGCGCTTGCCGCGGCCGAGGCGAAACTCGCCGCCGGTGATTCGGACGGCGCGGTCGCGGCGCTCGAGAAGGCGATGGCCGGCGACCCGAAGGCGGCGCTGCGCCTCGGCGTGCTGCGCGAGAACCGCGGGGAACTGGACCTCGCGGTGGACGCCTACAAGGCGGCGGCCGACAAGCTCGGCGGCCCGGCGAAGGGCGAGGCGCTCGGCCGCATGGCGGTGGTCCAGGACACGCGCGGCATGGCCGAGTCCGGCGCCAGCGCGGAGGCCGCCGTGGCGGCCGACGCCGAGGGCACCTGGCCGGCGATCGCGCTGTCCTACCGCCGCGCGCACGAGGGCAAGGCGGACGAGGCGGTCGCGCTCGCCCAGAAGGCGGTCGCTGCGGGCGTCGGGGCGGCTGGCAAGGCGGCGCTCGGGCACGCGCTCGAGGCGAAGGGCGACATGGCCGGGGCCGAGGCCGCCTATCGCGAGGCGCTGGCGGCGGAGCCGAAGGCGATCGCGCCGATCGTCGGCCTCGCCACCGTGCTGCGCGAGACGAACCGCGCGGCCGAGGCGGAACCGATGCTCAACAAGGTGATCGACGCCTCTCCCGGCGCGGTCGAGGCCTACAAGGAACGAGCGCGCGTCCGGATCGCGCTCGGCCGCTCGCAGGACGCGCTCGGCGACGCGAACCTCGCGGCCGCGATGGGCGAGAACGACGCCTCGGCCCAGAAACTCGTGCTCGAGGTGAAGGTGGCCCGCGCGCTGCAAGCCCTCGGCGAAGGGCAGACGGACCTCGCCGTCCAGGACCTGACGGCGCTGCGCGACCAGAATCCCGACTCGGGCGCGGTGCGGCTCGGCCTCGGCCGGGCGCAGATCGCGCGGCGAGACCCCGCCGCCGCGCTCGCCGAGCTGCAGAAGGCCGTCGAGATCGAGCCGAAGAACGCCGAGGCGCAGTACCAGCTCGGCTACGTGCAGCAGGTGATGAAGCAAAACGCCGCCGCGGCGGTCGGACCCTACGAGCAGGCGGTCGCGCTCGAGCCGGGCAACGGGCAGTTCCGCACCAGCCTCGGTTCCGCCCTCCTCGACGCCGGCCAGGCCGAGCGAGCCGTCGCCGAGCTGACGAAGGTCACCTCGGCCGAGGGCTATTCCGGCTCGCAGGCCTGGTTCCTGCTCGGCGTGGCCCAGTTCAAGGCGAACCGCTTCAAGGAGGCGGTGCCCGCGCTCGAAAAGTCGCTGGCGATCAAGGCCGACAACGCCATGGCCGAGGGCGTGCTGGCCTGGTCCTACTTC
>Ga0302299_10000223_pt1 | contig 28025 bp, 19 predicted proteins | sample III_Fen_N3_4_FD_198795 | JGI IMG/M metagenome (GOLD analysis project Ga0302299, IMG submission 198795) | Peat permafrost microbial communities from Stordalen Mire near Abisko, Sweden - III_Fen_N3_4 | ecosystem: Environmental > Terrestrial > Soil > Wetlands > Permafrost | place: Sweden: Abisko...
TGTCTTCCTTGGTGAACTCCGACAACTCGTGATGGTTGCCCTGCTGGCCCGGCATGAGCAACCGGACGACGAACGCGCCGCCTTGTTCGAAGAAGAAGACGTCCTTCGGCTTCTGCTCGTCCATGTAGCGGCCGAGCACCCGGAACGCCGTCTCGTAGTAGCCGGCCTCGTGGACCGGGGGCGGCGGCTCGAGGCCGCGCCGGGCGGAGGCCTCCTCCATGAACCGGGCGATGTCGTCGTCGAGGAAGGTCAGCGTCTCCTTCGACTGACTCCCGAGCGAGTCCGACCACGCGCTCGTGCTGGCACCGGACGTGACGAGCCCCTGCACGATGAAGCCGTCGGGGGCCTCCATCAGCAGGACGTCCTTCATGGCGCGCTGGTCGAGGAACGCCCCGATGGAGCGAAAGACCTCCTCGAAGTCCTGGCGCGGACTGCCCTCGTAGATCCGCATGCGGTCCGGTCCTCCTGGGTCAGGATCCAGTGGTCCGGTCCAGCAACCCGCGATCTCGCGCGCGGCGCTCACTGATCCGGAAGATCGTCGTTGCCACGAGTGTAACCAGCCCTCCCGAGACCAGCAATACGAGGATGGTCGTGGTGGTGTCCGGTGCCACCGACCCGGTGGCCTGCATCCACAGGCTGCCGCTCCCGCCGATGGCGTTCACGCCGCCCGGGAACATCGTGTCGCGGACGCCCTGGATCCACCAGGTGAGCGGATTGGCGAGCCCGATCGCCTGCGCGACGAGCGGCAGCACGGACAACGGGAAGACCGCGCCGCTGACGAGGAAGAGCGCGCCGGCGACCGCGTCCGGGTAGGACCACGACTCCTGGCGCGTCTGAAGGCAGACGGCCGCGAGCATGACCCCGATGGCCACGATGGCCACGATCCCGAGCGTCATGACGAGGGCGAAACCGACCCAGTCGACGGTGGCGGCGTCGAACGGCACCCCGAGGAACAGGATCCCCACGACGATCGTGATGATCGCGCCCATCGCCCCGACGGCGACCCGGGCGACCCCGCGACCGAGCAGGTGGAGCATGAAATCGGCCGGGCTGACGTACGTGTACTTGAGCATCCGATAGCGCTCGCGATCGTCGAGGACCGACCACGCGAGACCGGCGATCCCCGCCAGGACCAGCGACCAGAGCGCGGTACCGACCACGACGAAGCTGCGGTACTCCGGATCCTGGTTGCCCGAGATGATGCTCAGCATCACGACCAGGATCAGGGCGGCCGAGACCGGCTTCGCGACCGAATAGACGAAGAACAGGAACGGGTCGGTCCAGTTCGCCTCCATCTGCCAGCCGAGGCGGACCGCCGCGCCGAACCCGCGCCAGGCCGCGCCGGAACCCGGATCCGAGGTGCGCGACGGGTCGAAGCCGCCCCACTCCGGCGAAGCGAGGCCGGGGGTCGTACCCGGCACGGGGACCGGTGCCGTGGACGCGGTCACTGCCAGCGCACCGACAGGCTGCCGACGCGACGAGCACGACGCTCGAGGGCGGCCAGCATGACCCGCGCGAACAATGTGAAGCCGATGGCCATCGCGATCAGGATGCCGATCTCGACCTCGACGGACGGCGTCCCGGGCGGGAAGGGCGACCCGACGAAGGCGAGCTGGCGCATCGCATCCAGCCCCACGGCGAGCGGGATCGTCGCGATCGCGAGCGCCCCGAGCAGACCCAGGCTCATGACCGGGAAGTTGAGTCCCGAGACGAAGTAGACGGGTTCGACGAAGAGCTGGTTGAGCTGGAAGGCCTCACGTCCCCAGACGAGGTACAGCCCGGCCATGACCATGCCCAGGCCGTACAGCGCCGCGAGGGTCAGGAGGAAGACGGCGATCAGCAAGAACCACTGGTCGACCTCGAAGGTGACGCCGTACACGACCGTGGCGACGACGAGGACGACGATGGCCCGCACCGATGACATGACCATCCCGCCCATGGCCATCCCGAAGAGGATCGCCATGAAGCCCATCGGGGCGGCGAAGAACAGCTCGAGGTTGCCCTGCGCCTTCTCCCAGTACAGCTGGCCCGCCATCATCCAGACGACGTTCAACCAGAACGCGGTCAAGGCCCCGCCCAGGACGACGAACCCGACGTACTGCGGTGGCGCCTGCAACGCCCGGTAGACGAAGACGAACGCCGAGGTCGCGAGGAACGGTAGGAGGACCTCGAAGAACATCCACGACGGCTCGCGCAGCATGCCCGACATGCGCGGATAGGCCCGCCCGTACACCGAGCGCAGGTCGGTCATGACGATCTGGCGGCGCGACCACTCGGCGGCGGCAGCGGGACTGGCGGTCCGGCGGTGCTCGTAGAGGGACACGTCAGGCGACCTCGACCGGTTCGTGCGGCTCGGCCGGATCGGTGGGGTGGGCGGGCGGCGACTCGACAGGCCCGTCCTCATCCGAGAAGCCACGCCCGACCAGCTCCACGAAGACGTCCTCGAGCGACGGCTCCGACTTGCGCAGGGCGAGGATGTGCGACCCCATCCGGCTCAACGCGACGACGACGCCGCCCAGGACGCCGTCCTCCTCGAGAACGAGGTTCAGGGTGACGGACTGGCGATCGACCGGCCCGTCGTCATCGGCCGCGGGCGCCGCGGACACGACCCCCGGGAGGGCCGCCAGCGAGCCCGGTCCACCGTCGAGGTGGTCGATCTCGACGCGGAAGATCGACTCGCGTTGGACGCGCTTCTTGAGTTCGGCGGGGGAGCCGATGGCCAGGATCCGGCCGTGATCCACGATGGCGATCCGCTCGCACAGCTCGTCGGCCTCGGCCATGTAGTGGGTGGTGAGCAGGACCGTCCGGCCGGGCACGGCCGCCTTCCAGGACGTCACCAGCTCGCGGACGGCCCGGGCCGCGGCCACGTCCAGCCCGAGCGACGGCTCGTCGAGGAACAGGATCCACGGATCGTTGAGCAGGCCGCGCGCGAAGTTCATCTTCTGGCGCTGGCCGGTCGACAGCGTGCCGACCCGCTGGAGACGTTCGGGGCCCATCCCGACCGCTTCGATGAGCTCGTCGACGCGCTTCCAGCCCTCGTCTCGCGACAGGCCGTAGAACTGGCTGAACATCCAGAGCTGCTCGCGAACGGTGAGGATGCCGTAGCCCGACTGCTCGCCGCCGGCGACCATGTTCATGATCCGCCGGATGCGCTTCACGTCGTCGACGACATCGAAGCCGAAGATCCGCGCCGTCCCTTCGGACGGGAGCAGCAAGGTGGTCAGGATCTTGATCAGGGTCGTCTTGCCCGCGCCGTTCGGCCCGAGCAGCCCGAAGAACTCGCCGGGCGGGACCTCGAGATCCACGCCGTCGAGCGCGACGACCTTGGTCGGCTTGACGTTGTAGGTGCGGCGCAGACCGCGCGCGGCGATGGCCGGCGGGCCCGACGAGACGGACATGGGTCCCCCACGGGCAGCTCGTTCTGGAAGGATGCGCAGGATACCACCGGACGCGTCGCAAGAGAAGAGGCCCATCGAATGTCAGGAAGACATCGATAGAACATGCGAACGACGCCGGTGACGCCTCCCGACGCGTCCTCGGTCAGATGGCGGCGAGGCTCACCGAGAGCTGGCCGGCGACCCGGGCGTCATTGACGATGAGGGCGGTGTTGGTCCGCACGAACCGGCCGTCGGTGATGACCGCGATCCGTTGCAGCAACCAGGGCGTGACCGCGGGTCCCTCGATGCCGGCCGCATCGGCGTCGCGGACCGCCTGCTCGACGACGGCGCGGGCCTCGGCCTCGGGGATGGCGAGGTCGGCCGGTGGCGGCGTGCAGACCAGGACGCCTCCGCCGATCCCCTCGGCGAAGTGCAGAGACACGTATCGGGCCGCCGTCGCGATCTCGGGGACGAACGCCATCGCCTTGATCCCCGACGAGCGGGCGTAGAAGCCGGGCACGTCCTCCTGGCCGACGGCCAGGACCGGCACGCCGTGCGTCTCGAGGTACTCGAGGGTGGCCGGCACGTCGAGGATGGCCTTCGGGCCGGCGCAGACGACGGCCACCGCGGTGCGACCGAGCTCCTGCAGGTCGGACGAGATGTCGAAGGTGGCCGGGCGATCCGACCCGGGAACGCCGAGCGCGCCCCGGTGGACGCCGCCGATCCCACCCGTGGCAAAGACGCGGATGCCGGCCGCCTCCGCCGCGATCATCGTCGCCGAGACGGTCGTCGCGGCCCAGCCGCCCTCGGCGAGGGCGATGGCGAGGCTCGGGCGGGCGGCCTTGCGAACCGAGCCCTTCGGGGCGGTGGCGAGCGCTTCGAGCGCCGCCGCGTCCAGGCCGACGAGGATCCGCCCGTCGTGGATCGCCACGGTCGCCGGGACCGCGCCGCTCTCGCGGACGGCCGCCTCGGACGCGCTCGCGACCTCGATGTTCTGCGGGTACGGCAAGCCGTGGCTGATCAGGGTGGATTCGAGGGCGACGACAGGAGCGCCGTCGGCCAGCGCAGCGGCGACCTCGGGGGCGATCAGCAGGCGTTCGGGCGTCATCGACCAAGCGTAGCGTGCAGCGGCAGGGCGGGCCGTCCCGCACCACGCGGCGACGATGCGGGCGCCGCCGCTGCGCCGCTACCCTGCATCCGTGACGGAGCGACGGCCGATGACACCGGTGGACATCCGGCGGCAGGTAGTCCTGGATGAGCACGACCTCGCGGCCGACGGGAGCGTCGCGGTCGTCGCCCGGCGGATCATCCGGGGCGACCGGTACCGGACCCACCTCCTGGCGGTGGACCTCGACCTGGCGAGTGGCGGCGGCACCGTCGGCGGCGGTCATCGACGGGCGATCGCGCGGCCGCGCCAGCTCACGGACGGACACGTGCGCGACGGCTGGCCCCGGATCTCTCCGGATGGACGGTACGTCGCGTTCATCCGCGACCTGTCCGACGATGCGCGGGCCATCCCCCGGCTGTGCCTCGTCCCGCTAGCCGGTGGCCCGGTGCGCCAGGTCGCGACGGCCGGCCACGGCTCGGTGAGCGAGGTCGCCTGGTCGCCGGACGGCGATCGACTGGCCTTCACCGCGACCGTCGATCCGCCGCGCTTCCTCGTCGGGCACGTCTCGCCCGCGGGCCGGCACCCCCGCCTGACCGATGCCGACACGTCGCCCGTGGCGCGGCGGATCACCCGCGTCGACTGGCGCTGGGACGGCAGCGGCCACGTGGATCGTTGGTCGCATCTGTTCGTCGTCGACGCGGCGGCCGGCGCCGTCCCGCGTCAGGTCACCTCGGGCGACTGGGGCGTATCGGACATCGCCTGGAGCCCGGACGGGAGGACCGTGGCGTTCACGTCGGCACGTGGCGAAGACGCCGACCTGCACCCGCGCACCACGATCTGGGCCGTGGATGTCGACGGGCAAGGCGCCGAGCCACGGGAGGTCCTCGCGCCGGCCGGTTGGGCGAACCACCCGGCCTGGTCGCCGGACGGACGCTGGGTCGTCGCGATCGGCGTCGACGAGCCGCGGCAGCTCGATGACGTGAGCCCGGAGCTCATCGTCGGTCCCGCGGACGGTTCGGCGCCACCACGTCGTCTGGCCCCGGACCTGGATCGACCGATCGGCCAGTGGGCCGACACGGACCTGTCCGGCTGGATGGTCTCGGCGCGCGGCGGCCCGGCCTGGCCAATGGCCGACCGGATCGTGGCGACCGTGACGGATCGCGGCCGGGCCCGTCCCACGGCCTTCGACCTCTCGTCCGGACCGGCCGGACCGGTGGTCATCCGGACCCTCGTCGAGGGCGACATCGTGGCCCACTCGCTCTGCGTCGCGACGCGCGGTCCCGCGGCCGGCTCGATGAGCTGGGTCGGGACCGTCGGGGCGCGAGCGATGGAGCTCCATACCGCGGTCGACGAGGGCGCGGTGACGGGGCGGCCACCTTCGAACGCCAGGACCGCGATCGGCTCGGCCTGGCAGCGCCGCCACCCGATGCCGGTCATGACCCTCGCCCAGGCGCCCGGCGGTGGCGGCCCGATAGAGACCTGGATCGCCTCGCCGCCGGACGCGCCCGAAGGGCCGCTACCGACCGTCGTCGACGTCCACGGCGGACCGTTGGGCGCGTGGGCCCCGGCTCCGCACATCGAGGTCATCCTCCTCGTCGCGGCGGGCTATCGCGTCATCCTGCCGAACATCCGCGGCTCCGCCTCGTACGGCCGCGACTGGATCCGGCCGCAACTCGGCGAATGGGGCGGCGTCGATGCGGCGGATGTCCACTCGGCCATCGACCACGTCGTCGGGATGGGCCTCGTGGACACGGCGCGGCTCGGCGTCCTCGGCCTCTCATACGGCGGCTTCATGGTGAACTGGCTCGTCGGGACGTCGGACCGGTTCACCGCGGCCGTCTCGGAGAACGGGGTCACGAACCAGGTCTCGGACTGGGCGAACTCCGACTCGGGCCCCGAATACGACCGCGCGTCCCTCCTCGGCGATCCCTTCAGCGCCGAGGGCATCGAGAAACTCTGGCGCCAATCGCCCCTCCGCCACGTGACCAACGTGAGGACGCCGCTGCTGATGCTCCAGGCGGAGGCGGACCTGCGTTGCCCGCCTCAGGACAACGAACAGTTCTTCATCGCCCTTCGCCACCTGCGTCGGACCGTCGAGTACGTCCTGTATCCGAACGAGTCGCACACGTACGGCAACATGGGCCGGCCGGACCGGCGGATCGACCGCCAGACCCGGATGCTCGCCTGGTTCGACCGCTACCTGCGGGCGTAGGGCGGGCAGGCCGCCAGCTCGGGCGGCCCGACGTCAGCCGAGCGTGAGCTCCGCGCGCGGGCTCGACAACTGCCTTGTGGCGGCACGATGGCCCGCCAGCGCCGCCCGCTGGAGCGAGGCCGGGAGCGACCGCCCGCTCGCTCGCGATCCGAGCCAGGCCGCCAGGAAGCCGGCATCGAACGCGTCGCCGGCCCCGGTCGTGTCGGCGGCGGCCAGGCGCGCGGTGGCCACCTCGAAGCGGACCGGCTGATCGTCGGTGCGGGCGAGGACGGTCGCGCCCTTCGGGCCGCGCTTCACGACGGCCACCGAGGCGTAGTCGAGCAGGCTGGCGATGGCATGACCGGCGACGAGGGCTTCGGCCTCGCTCGCGGTTGCAAACAGGACGTCGGGGGCGATGCCCGCGATGAGGTCGCGAGCCGCCCGTCGCCCGCCGGCGAGCAGCGGGCCGATCGAGGCCAGGTCCAGGCTGACCATGGCGCCGGCGGCCCGCGCGAGCGCGATGGCATGCAACCCGGAGTCGGCCAGCGGGTCGCCGAGCAACGAGTAGACGGTCAGGTGCAGCAGGTCGACGCCGGCGAACCAGGACGCCTTCAGGTCGTCCGGCCGGAGGCGTAGGGCCGCGCCGCGGTCCGTGACGAAGCTGCGTTCCCCGCCGGGCGCGACCAGGACGCCGATCCGGCCGGTCCGCGCACCGGCGATCCGGACGGCGTGGACGCTGACACGATCGCTCTCCAGGGCCTTGACGAGGGCCCGACCCGGGGCGTCGTGGCCGATGGCCGCGATGAGGCTGCTGCGTGCGCCGAGCCGTCCGAGCCAGCGGGCGGTCGTCGATGCCGAACCGCCCTGGACGATGGAGACGCGACCGACGACGTCCGTGCCGATCGCGATCGCCTCGTCCGGTGCAAGCACGACATCGAGGACGAGATCGCCGAGGACGATGACGCGCGGCGCGGCGACGGCTGCCGGACCCGTCCCGCGCGGGCGCCCTGGCCGGCCGGGGCGGTGCGGCCTGTGTGGCCGATGCGGGCGCGGCGGACGGATGGCGGGCATGGGTCGAGCATACCGGTCCGGCCGGACGGTAGACTCGGCTCACACCTCCCCTCGCCGATCCCCCGGAGTGCCCGCCGATGACCCCCGACCTGGACCGCCTCGCGGTCGACACCATCCGCACGCTCTCCATCGACGGCGTCCAGAAGGCGAACTCCGGCCACCCGGGCGCCCCGATGGGCGCGGCCCCGATGGCCTACGCGATCTGGACGCGCTTCCTGCGCCACGCCCCGACCCACCCGGACTGGCCCGACCGCGACCGCTTCGTCCTGTCGGCGGGGCACGCCAGCATGCTGCTCTATTCGCTGCTCCACCTGACCGGCTACGGCGTCTCGATGGAAGACCTCGAGTCGTTCCGTCAGTGGGGCAGCATCACGCCGGGCCATCCCGAGTACGGCCTGACGCCCGGCGTCGAGGCGACCACGGGCCCACTCGGCCAGGGCCTCACCAATGCGGTCGGGATGGCGATCGCGGAGCGGCGCCTGGCGGCCGAATTCAACGGCGCAGGGGAAGACGGCACGATCGTCGACCACTGGACCTACGTCATCGCGTCGGATGGCGATCTCCAGGAGGGCATCGCGTCGGAGGCCGCGAGCCTGGCCGGCCACCTTCGACTCGGGAAGCTCGTGGTCCTCTACGACGACAATCTCATCCAGCTCGACGGCCCGACGAAGATGGCCTGGTCGGAGGACGTCCCGGCCCGCTTCGATGCGTACGGCTGGCACACGCAGCGCGTCGCCGACGGCAACGATGTCGAGGCGATCACCGCGGCGATCGAGGCCGCACGGACGGACGGCCGGCCGAGCCTGATCGCGGTCCGGACGCACATCGGCTTCGGGAGCCCGAACAAGCAGGACTCGCAGAAGGCGCACGGGGCGCCGCTCGGGGTCGAGGAGGTCCGGCTCACTAAGGAGACCTACGGCTGGGATCCGGACCGCTCCTTCTATGTGCCGGAAGCGGCCGGCGAGCTGATCCGGGCCGCCGTCCCGGCCGGCGAGGCGCTGGTGGCGGCCTGGGAGGCCAGATTCGGGCGCTATGCCGCGGCGCACCCGGCCGACGCGGCGGCGTTCAGGTCGCGCGTGGCCGGCGAGCTGACCCCGGGTTGGGGCGCCGAGCTCAAGACGTACGAGACCGGCTCCGAGGTGGCGACCCGCAACGCCAGCCAGGACGCGATCCAGTCGCTCGCGAGTGGCGTCCCGTCGTTGTTCGGTGGAGCCGCGGACCTGTCCGAATCGAACCTGACCGACGTCAAGGGCGCCGGCGACTTCAGCGCTTCCGAGGCCGGACGCAACCTCCGCTTCGGCGTCCGCGAACACGCGATGGGCGGGGTCGCCAACGGCATCGCCTACCACGGTGGCTTCATCCCGTATGTCGCCACGTTCCTGACATTCAGCGACTACATGCGCGGGTCCGTTCGGCTCGCCTCGCTCTCCGGGTTGCACGTGATCTATGTCTGGACCCACGATTCGGTGGGGCTCGGCGAGGACGGTCCCACCCATCAGCCGGTCGAGCACTACGCTGCGCTCCGGGCGATCCCGAACCTGTGGTTCATCCGCCCCGGGGACGCCAATGAGACCGCGGCCGCGTGGGCGCTCGCGATCGAACGGACCGACGGACCGATCGCCCTGGCGCTGACCCGCCAGAAGCTGCCGACCTTGCCGGGGACCGACACGGGCGCTCGGGCGGGCGTCGCACGCGGCGGCTACATCCTGCGCGAGGCGACCGGCGGGGCACCCGAGCTCATCACGATGGGGACCGGGTCCGAGCTCCAGCTTGCCTTCGCCGCAGCCGAGGCGCTCGAGGCCGAGGGGATCCCGACCCGGGTCGTGTCACTCCCCTGCTGGGAGCGGTTCGAAGCCCAGGACCAGGCGTACCGCGATTCCGTGCTGCCACCGTCGGTCCGGCGTCGCCTCAGCATCGAGATCGGCGTCTCGATGGGCTGGGAGCGCTGGGTCGGCGACGAGGGCGCGATCGTCGGGCTCGACCACTTCGGGGCGTCGGCGCCGGCCGGCACCATATTCGAGCACTTCGGGTTCACCGCCGAGCGCGTCACCGACGTCGGTCGCCGGGTCGTCCGTGAGGGCCTGCGCGGCCGCATCCCGACCCTCGACGGCGGCCACTTCGGCAAACACCCGACCGTCCCGGCAGGCCAGGCCGGCGTGGATCGGACCGGCAGCACGGATCCCGGTCACTCCTGACCTGGACGGGGCCGTATCCTGACGCCATGCGCGTCGCCTTCGCCGCCGATCACGCCGGAGCCACGTTCAAGATGGAGCTGCTCGCCCGGCTGGCGGCCGCCCGCCTCGGCCATGAGCTGATCGACCTCGGAGGGGACGGCTCGGATCCCACCGACGACTACCCGGATTTCGCCCAGCGGCTCGGCCACGCCATCCAATCCGGCGAGGCGGACCGCGGCATCCTCATCTGCGGATCCGGGGTCGGCGCGTCCGTCGCGGCTAACAAGATGACCGGCGTCCGGGCGGCGATCTGCCACGACACGTATTCGGCGCATCAGGGTGTGGAGCACGACGATATGAACGTGCTGACGCTCGGGTCGCGGGTGATCGGGTCCGAGCCGGCCTTCGAGTGCGCTGTCGCCTTCCTCGGGGCCACGTTCACCGGCGAGCCGCGTCATCGACGGCGCCTCGACAAGGTCCTGCGGATCGAGGCCGACCGGACCTGAGCCATCCGGTCCGACCTGGACCTGACGGTCGTGGCCGACCGGACCTGACGGATCGGCCGGACGGGGCCATCGGGTGCGAGCGGATACCATGGCGCGGCCGACGGTCGCGGGACGGGAGACCCAGGGAACCGACGGCTCGGTTCGGGCGTCTGCGCCCCACCCGTCGCGTACATCTGAGGAGACGTGCTGCTCCACTCTCTCGGCCTGTGGCGCCCCGTCCTGCATCGCAGCCGTTCCGACCTGGCGGTCGTGTTCGCGGCGTGGTCGCTGCTGGTCTGCGCCATCACGCTCGTGACCGCCGCAACCCTGTACGGCGAGACGGTCGCGACCGGCGGCCTCCGACAGGCGCTCCTCGGCGCCCCACCGGCCGATCGCGCGATCCTCGTGGAACAGCCGGTCCTTGCCGACCAGTTCGACCAGACGGACCAGGCCGTCACAGCAGAACTCGACACGACCCTCGTCACGGTCGGTGGAGAGATCGCCCGCGTCGTCCGGTCGGGCTCGTTCGCCCCGGCAGGTGCCGCCCACGACGACCCGTCCCAGCTGGTCCAGCTCGCCGCCTTCGAACGCATCGAGGACCACGCCACGCTCGTCGATGGCGACTGGACGCGCCCGACGACGGGGCTCGGCGCCACGATCTCCGAGGGCGCCGCGGCGGCCCTGGGCCTCAAGGTCGGCGACTCGATCGACCTCGTCAGTCGACTCGACCACGCGATCGCGGTCCATGTCGTCGTCACCGGGATCTGGCGTCCCGATCGGGCGGATCCGTACTGGCTCGGCGCGCCGCTCGAACTCGACGGGACGGCCACGACCGGCACGTTCACGACGCGCGGACCGTTCGTGGTGGGCCGGGACGCCCTGCTCGCGCTCGACCCGAGTCGCGCGACCGCCATCGAGTGGCGAGCCATGCCGGACCTCGGTCGCCTCGCCACCGACGGCGTCGGCGACCTCCGAGAACGGGTCGACAGCCTGGGTCCGCGCCTTGGGGCGGTCACGAGCGGCAGCCCACCGACCGTCACGACGACGCTCTCGGCCACGCTCGGCCAGGTCGAGCGATCGATCCTGGTGAGCCACAGCGGCATCACCCTCCTGACCATCCAGTTCGCCGTGCTCGCCGGGTACGCCATCGTCCTGGTCGCCGGGATGCTCCTCGAACGCCGCCGGTCGGACCTCGCGCTCATGCGCTCGCGCGGCGCCTCGACCGTCCACCTGGCCGCGATGGCCCTCACAGAGGCCGCGGTCCTCGCCACGCTCGCGGCGATCGTCGCGATCCCCCTCGCGATGCTCGTCGTCTTCGTGCTCGGGACGGTCGGGCCGCTGGCCGACAGCGGCATCGGCGGCGCGGTGACCGTCACCTCGACCGTACTGACCGTCACGGCCATCGCGGCGGTCGTGAGCGCGATCTCGCTGACGCTGCCGACGCTCCTGTCCGCGCTGAGCCCGTCGGCGGTCCGGGCCGCCGCCGCCCGTCCGTCCGCCCGCGGCACTGCCCAGCGGCTCGGGCTGGACCTCATCCTGGTCGTCGTCGCGATCATCGCGTTCTGGCAATTGCGCATCTACGGGGCGCCGCTCACGACGAACGCGCGCGGAGCGCTCGGGGTCGACCCACTCCTCGTGGCCGCGCCGGCCATCGGCCTGCTCGCCGGGGCCGTGCTTGCGATCCGGATCGTGCCGCGCCTGGCCCAGTTGGCGGAACGCCTGCTCGAGCCGCGACGCGGCCTCGTCCTCCCGCTGACCGGCCAGCAGATCGCCCGCCGCCCGCTGCGCTATACGCGGACCGCGCTCCTCCTGATGCTCGCGGCGTCGCTCGGGACGTTCGCGGCCTCGTATGCGGCGACATGGACCCGGTCGCAGGCCGACCAGGCCGCCTATCACGCAGGGGGCGACCTCCGGGTCGTGGCTCCCGCGTACCCGACGACGCCCAGCTGGGCCGTGGCTCCCTCGTACGCATCGGTGGACGGCGTGACCGCGGTCACGAGTGCGGTCGCCGAGACGGTCGACGTCGGACGCGTGGTCGTCAGTGGCCCGCTGATCTCGGTCGAGCCGGACGGCGCGTCGCGGATCATGACATTCCCGCCGGACGCCGACGGGCAGGCCACGCCCGGCATGCTCGCGAAGCTCACCGCCGCCCGGCCGGCGAGCGAGGCGGTCCCGCTGCGCGGCGAACCGCGACGGCTGAGCGTCGTCCTCGACACGGCGCTCGCGACGGCTGAGAAGTCGATCGACCAGACGCCCATCCCGGACGACTGGACCGGACTGACCGTGCTGGCCGATGTCATCGACGGCGGCGGGCGGCTGCATCGCATCGAGGGCGGGACGGCCGGCTTCGCGGCCAAGGGCCAGCGCGTCGTCGTGCCCATGACGACCGAGATCGAGGGCCGGACGGTGGCCATCACGGGTCCGGTCCGCCTCGTCGGCATCGAACTGCGGATCGCGACGCCCGGCCTCCGGTCGGCGACCGGGACCGTCACGATCCAGGGGGTCGACACCAGCGACGCCGAGACCGGCGAGGCCTGGACCGACCTCGCCTTCAAGCCCGGCCCGACCTGGGCGTGGACGCGCAACGACCCGCAGATGGGCATCACGGGCGCCACCCCGGGCGGCAGCATCGAGGCGGTCACGATCGACGGTTCCGGTCCCGGCGGCGGCGTCGGTGGGACGGTCGGGGCGCCGCCCGTCGACTTCCGGCTGTGGTCGCCGCCGGGCGGCGGCGACGTCCTCCCGGTCGTCGCATCGGCCGCCTTCCTGGACGCGACCGGCGCGGCCGTCGGCGAGGACCTGGCGGGCAAGATCGCCGGCATTGGCGTGACCCTGCGCATCGTCGGATCCGTCGCGTCGTTCCCGACCGTCGACCCCGCCAAGCCGTTCCTCATCGTCGACGGCGAGACCCGCGATCTCCAGCGGCTCGATACGACCGGATACGTCCTGGCCGCGTCTGAGGCGTGGCTCTCGGTCGATCCGGCGAAGGCGTCTGAAGTGGCCTCGACGCTGGCCGGCCCGGCGTTCGGCGGCCCCGAGGTCATCGGGCGCGCGGCCCTCGCCGTGGCCCTGGCGACCGACCCGGTGCCGCTCGGCGTCATCGGCGTCCTGGGCCTCGGGTCGCTCGCGGCCATGGCGTTCGCGGCCATCGGATTCATCGTGAGCGCCAGTATCTCGACGAACGAGCGCCGGGGCGAGTTCGCCCTACTGCGCGCGCTCGGCCTCTCGAACGGTCAGTTATCGCTCTGGCTGGCCCTCGAGAACACGTTCCTGCTGGTCATCGGCATCGTGCTCGGTTCGGCGCTGGGCCTGCTGCTGTCGTGGCTCGTATTGCCGTTCGTGACCGTGACCGGGACGGGCGAGGCGGCCGTCCCGTCGCCGGTCATCGTCATCCCGTGGGGGGCGATCGTCCCGATCTGGGCCCTCGCCGCCGTCCTGCTCCTGGTGACGGTGGTCGCGGTGCGGAGGCAGCTCCCGTCGTCCGCCATCGGTGGCGTCATCCGGGCCGGGGAGGGCTGAGCGATGGCCTGGCTCGTGGCCTCGCTGCGCCGCCTGCGCGATGAACGCTCGTCGACCATCGCACTCGGTCTGCTCGTGTTCGCCACGGCGTTCGTGTTCGCGGTGACGCCGCGGCTCTTCGAGCACATCGCGGACGGCGCGGTACAGACGCAGCTCCGGGAGGCCTCGTCGTTCGATCGCGACATCCAGCTCATCGAGACGCGCCGGATCGACGGCACGACCGACGACCCGCTCGGCGGCGTGGACCAGGTCGGGGCGTCGCTTCAGGCCCAACTCCCGGCGTCCGTCCAGGCCCTCATCTCGGATCGGAACGTGCTCGTCGACAGCCTCCGCTGGACGGTCGCGAAGACGACCGCCGATCCAAGCTTCATGCGCTTTCGCGTGCAGCCCGACGTGGATGCCCATCTCGGCTACGTCGCGGGTCACCCGCCCACCGGCGAGGTTCGCCAGATCCCGAACCCATTCGACGCGAGCGGGAAGTCGCCCCCGATCCCGGTCTTCCAGGTGGCCCTGTCCAGGACCGCCGCCACGGCCATCGGGGCATCGCTGGGCGACATCGTGCCACTGACGCCGGACCCCACGGACAGCCTCGTCGGCCGTCTGGTGGTCGAGGGCGGCGGCGACCTCGTCGCCGGCGCCGAGATCGTGGGCCTGTACGACGTGACGGACCCGGCCGACCCGTTCTGGATGGACGATGCGGCGTTCGTCGGACCCTCCTACCGCGGCACCCTGCTGACCCGGCTGGTCGACGTGACCGCCGTCCTCTCGCCCGACGCCTACCCGTCGCTCCTCGACGAGACCGCCTCCCTCGGCAGCCCGACCCGATATACGTGGCGGTACCGCGTCGCGCCCGACCGGGTGCAGGCGAACGATACCGGCCGCCTCCTGGTCGACCTGCGTCGCCTCGAAAGCACCTTCCCGGCGACCAATGGCAGGACGACGGGCACGACCCTCCGGAGCGGCCTGCTCCCACTGATGGAGACCTGGACGGTCCGCTGGGGGAGTGCCACGACGCTTCTCGGCGTGATCGCGGTCGGGCCGATCGTTGTCGCGATCGCTGCGCTCGCCATGGTCGTGCTGCTCGTGGTCGCGCGACGTCGCCCGAGCCTGGCACTGTCGCGCGGTCGCGGGGCATCCACGGCCCAGGTCGTCGGGTCGTCCATCGCCGAGGGCCTGCTCGTCACGATCCCAGCCGCCGTAGTGGCCGTGGCGGCGTCCGTGCTGCTGGTCCCGGCCGGATCGCCGGGGACGTCGATCGTCGCCGCGTTCGCTATCGCCTTCGCCACCACGCTCCTGATGGTCCTGGCCATGCTCCCCACGGCCGTCGCGGCACCGCGCGGCCCGGGTCGCGAGTCGGTCGGGGGCCGGCGGACGTCCACGCGCCGCCTGATCCTTGAAGGCTTCGTCGTCCTCCTCGCCATCGCCGGGGCGTACCTGCTCCGCGAGCGCGGCGTCCACAGCGTCGCGAGCGTCGGTTCGACGCCCGCGTCCGATCCGCTCATCGCCGCCGTCCCGGCCCTCGCCGGTGTCGCTGCCGGGCTCATCCTCGTCCGGCTGCTGCCGCTCCCGATCCGGTTCCTCGGACGGCTGGCCGGCCGGCGGCGCGACCTGGTCCCGGTCCTCGCGATGCGCCGGGCGTCGGGCGGTGGGAGTGCAGGAGCGGTCCTGCTCGTCCTCATGGCCGCGACGGCGATCGCCGCGTTCTCGCTGACCACGCTCCTGCACTTCGACCAGGCCGCGGACGAGGTCGCCTGGCAGCAGGTCGGCGCCGACTACCACGTCGGTGGCGGCCTAGCCGTCCTGCCGAGCGACCTCGACCCGGCGACGATCCCCGAGGTCAAGGCGAGTGCCGGCGTCTTCGCGGTCCGGGCCACGCTCGAGGCCCGCCGGTTGCCGCTGGACCTCGTCGCGATCGACATGAGCGACCTCGCCGCGGTCGTCGCCGGGACCCCGGGCGACCCGGACATCCCACCCGAACTCCTGACGCCGACCGTGCCGGCCGGCTCGGGGTATCCGGTGATCGTGTCCGATGTCTTCGGCGAGGGGACCCAGGCCCTCCACGTCGGCGACACGTTCACGCTGCCCGTCGAGGCGCGGACCCTGACGTTCCGGATCGTGGACATGCGCCCGCGCTACCCGGGCCTGCCGGAAGACGTGCCCTTCGTCGTCGCTTCGCGCGACCAGCTGCGGGCCGACCGGACGGACGGCTTCCGGACGAACTCCGCGTTCTACGTCCGCGCCGACGACAGCCCCGCCACCGCGGCGGCGATCCGGGCCGGGGTCCGCGACGCCGCGCCGTTCGCCGTCGTCGACAGCCGTGCGGAGCGGACCGCGGATCTCCGGACCTCGCCGATCATCGACGCGATCGTGCTGGGCGTGGCGCTGGCCGGCCTCCTCGCCGCGGCCTATGCGGCGATCTCGATCTCCGCGGCGCTGGCCCTGGCCGGCACGGCCCAGGCCGTCGAGGTCGCCCATCTGCGCACGATGGGCCTGACCCGGCGCGAGGCGTTCGGCCTCGTGATCGTCGAGCACGGGCCCACCATCGTCATCGGGTTCGTGGCGGGCCTGGTCTTCGGCGTCCTCCTGTTCGGCGTCGTACAGCCCGGGCTCGGACTCGATAGGCTGGTCGGATCCACGCTCGAGATCCCGGTCAGCCTGGGCCTCGACCAGGTCGCCGCGATCGCCGCCTTTGCCATCGCCATCGCCGCCCTCGGCATCGGGCTGGGGGCCTACCTGCAACGCCGGGCGATCCCGGTCAGCGCCATCCGCCGGGGGTTCGAATGACCACTCCCTCCACCACGGCCACGAACGACGATCCGGCGACGCCGGCAATCGTGGACCTGCCGACCGCCGGACTCGGCAAGCGGACCCGCGCCCATCCCGCGGACGCGGGCCGGATCGTGTGCGAGGGCCTCGTCCGGATCTACAAGGTCGCTGACCTGGAGGTCGTCGCGCTCCAGGGCCTCGACCTCGTGGTCGGGTCGGGCGAGATGATCGCGATCGTCGGAGCGTCCGGCAGCGGCAAGTCGACGCTCCTCAACATCCTGGGCGGGCTGGACGTGCCGTCGGCGGGGCGCGCGCTCGTCGCCGGGCACGACCTCGGCAAGCTGAGCCGCCGTGAACGGACCGCCTATCGCCGCCGCACCGTCGGCATGGTCTGGCAGCAGACCGCGCGGAACCTGCTTCCATACCTGACGGCCCTCGAGAACGTGACGCTGCCGATGATCCTCGACGGCGGCAGCGAGCGGCAGGCGCGGGCCGTGCGACTGCTGGAGACGGTCGGGCTCGGCGAGCGGCTCGACCACAAGCCGGACCGCCTGTCCGGCGGCGAGCAACAGCGCGTGGCGATCGCGGTCGCCCTCGCCAACGAACCGGACGTGCTCCTGGCCGACGAGCCGACCGGCGAACTCGACAGTGTGACCGCAGCCGAGATCTTCGGGCTCCTGCGCCGGATCAACCAGGAGCTCGGTACGACCGTCGTCATCGTCACCCACGACGCGCTCGTCTCCGAACAGGTCGGCCGGACGGTCGCCATCCGCGACGGTCGCACGAGCACGGAGACCGTCCGCCGCACCGAGCTCGCCGACGACGGCGAGCACCGGGTGGTCCACGAGGAGTTCGCGGTCCTGGACAAGGCCGGCCGGCTGCAACTCCCGCGCGCACACGTCGAAGCGCTCGGCCTCGCCGACCGCGTCCGCCTCCGGCTCGTCGACGACCATGTCGAGATCTGGCCGGACGCGCCGCGCGACATGCGACCGCCAGGAGGCCGACCGTGACCCTGACCGGCGATCCCGCCCCGACCACGGCCCCGGCCACGACCGCGGCCCGATCGACGACCGATGCCGCCATGGTGCGGACCGTCCAGCTCGTGCGCGAATACCCGTCGGGCGATTCGATCGTCCATGCCCTGCGCGGCGTCGACCTGGCCGTCAGCCAGGGACGGCTGCTGGCGGTCCGCGGACGTTCGGGGAGCGGCAAGACGACGTTGCTCAACCTGCTCGGCGGCCTGGACCGCCCCACATCCGGGGAGGTCTACCTCGACGGCCAGGCGCTCTCGGCGCTCGATGAGGCGGCGCTGGTCGAGGTCCGGCGCACCAAGATCGCCTTCATCTTCCAGGCGTTCGGGCTGATCCCCGTCCTGTCCGCCGCGGAGAACGTGGAGGTCCCGCTCCGCCTGGTCCGGACCGAGCCCGCCGAGCGGGCGCGCCGCGTCCAGGAGTTGCTCGAACACGTCGGCCTCGCCGAGCGGGCCCGGCATCGGCCGCACGAACTCTCCGGTGGAGAGCAGCAGCGGGTCGCGATCGCTCGGGCGCTGGCGAACCGGCCGAAGCTCCTGCTCGCCGACGAACCGACCGGCCAACTGGACTCGGAGACCGGCCACCGGATCATGTTGATGCTCCGGTCGGTCGTCCAAGCCGAGGGCATCACGGCCGTCGTGGCCACCCACGATCCGCGGATGCTCGACGTCGCCGACGATGTGATCGAGCTGCGCGACGGCGAACTGATCTCCCCAGGGACCTGACCCGGCGTATCATCGGGCGAACCCCTCCACCGGCCCGCCCCGGCTGTCCGCCCTCGCTCGGAGACCACGATGACCGACCCCTCGACGACCGCCGTCTCCCCGCCCCGATTCGTCCTCGGCGACGGCCAGGCCGCGTTCGAGGTCGCCTGCGATCGGGCGCGAGAGGAGGCCTGGGCGAACCGGTTGTTCGACCGCGACACGAGCCTGTGGTCGGATGATCCGGCGGTCCAGGCGGCCATCGGCCAGCGGCTGGGCTGGCTCGACGCGCCCGAGCACTTCACGGACCGGATCGCCGCCCTCGAGGGCTTCGGGGACGGCGTGGTCGCGGCCGGCTTCACGACCGCCATCGTGGCCGGGATGGGTGGCAGCAGCCTGGCCCCGGACGTGCTGCATCGGACGTTCGGGTCGCAGGACGGCTACCCCGCGCTGCGGATCCTCGATTCGACGGATCCGGCCTATGTCTCGGCCACGACGGACGATCTCGATCCGCTCTACACGCTTACGATCGTGGCCTCGAAGTCGGGCACGACGACCGAGCCGAACGCGTTCCTCGCCGATGCCTGGACGCGCGCCGAGGCGGCGATGGCGGGCATCAAGCACCACCACTCCTACGACAACGGCGGCGCGACGATCGTCGCGATCACCGATCCGGGCAAGAGCGTCGAGGCGCTCGCCCACTCGGACGACTTCCGCGAGATCTTCCTGAACCCGCCGGACATCGGCGGCCGGTACTCCGCGCTGACCTACGTGGGCCTCGTCCCGGCCTCGATCATCGGGCTGGACCTCGACGCGCTGCTCGCCTCGGCCACGACGATGCTGGGGGCGTGCCGCCAGCCTGATCCGTCGGCCAACCCGGGCGTTTCGCTCGGCCTGGCCATCGGCACCCTCGCCCGCGACGGTCGAGACAAGTTGACGTTCCTCGTCGACGAGGAGCTCGCCAGCTTCGGTGGCTGGCTGGAGCAGTTGATCGCCGAGAGCACCGGCAAGCACGGCGTCGGGATCGTCCCGGTCGACCTCGAGCCGCTGGGCGCCGCCTCCGCCTATGGCCCCGACCGGGCGTTCGTCCGGATCTCGCTCGTCGACGGCACGGCCGGCGGCCGCGATGCGCTGGCGACGGCCCTCGGCGAGGCCGGGCATCCGGTCATCCGGATCGCCGTCAACGACCCGATCGACCTGGGCGCGGAGTTCGTCCGCTGGGAGGTCGCGACCGCGATCGCCGGAGCGGTCCTCGGCATCGACCCGTTCGATCAGCCCAATGTCGAGGAGGCCAAGGAGCTGACCCGGACCGTGCTGGCCCGCCATGAGGCCGGACACCCGGACGGCGACGCGGATGCCGGCCAGGAGCCGGACCCGCTCCTCGCCGACGATGCCGCGGGCCTCACCGCCGCCCTGACCGCGCACCTGGCGCGGCGGCGACCGGATGCCTACCTGTGCCTCCAGGCGTTCATCGCCCCATCGCCCGAGGCTGACGCCGCGATCGCGCGCATCCGGGGCCTGTTGCGCGACCGGACCGGCCGCGCCACGACGGCCGGCTACGGCCCTCGCTTCCTCCATTCGACCGGCCAGCTCCACAAGGGCGGCACGCCGAGCGGCTGGTTCATCCAGCTGACCTCGGACCACGAGACGGATCGGGAGATCCCCGGCTGGCCATACACGTTCGGCCAGCTCATCGACGCCCAGGCGGCCGGCGATCGCGCCGCGCTCGAGTCGCACGACCTGCCGGTCCTGCGGGTCCATCTCGGGCGGGACATCGAAGGCGGCCTGGCCGCCCTCGAGCAGGCGCTCGCCACGGCCCTGGCGGCCGCCCACACGACGGAGGCTTGACGACATGCGCATCGGGTTCATCGGTCTAGGGCGGATGGGCGCCAACATGGTCCGCCGGCTCGTCCGCGACGGGCACGAGATCGTCGTGTACAACCGGACGCCGGAGAAGACCACCGAGATCGCGACCGAGGGCGCGACTCCGTCCTATTCGATCGCGGAGCTCGTCTCCAAGCTCGAGAAGCCGCGGGCGGTCTGGGTCATGGTCCCGGCCGGCGACGCCACCGAGGCCCAGATCGACGAGCTCCTGGAGCACCTCGAACCGGGCGACACGATCATCGACGGCGGCAACACGAACTTCCACGACGACGTCCGCCGGCACGCCGCCCTGGCCGCGAAGGGTATCCACTACGTCGACGCGGGCACGTCGGGCGGGATCTGGGGCCTGCAGGTCGGCTACTGCCTGATGGTCGGTGGCGATCCCGAGGCGGTCACGCCGCTCGAGCCCATCTTCACCTCGCTCGCCCCGAAGGACGGCTACCTGCACATCGGCGGGCCGGGGTCCGGCCACTACGTGAAGATGGTCCACAACGGCATCGAATACGGGCTCATGCAGGCCTACGCCGAAGGCTTCGAGATCATGCACGCAAGCGACTACGACCTCGACCTGGCGGGCATCTCCGAGCTGTGGATGCAGGGCTCCGTGGTGCGCTCGTGGTTGCTCGAGCTGGCGGGCCGGGCCTTCCGGGCGAACGGGCCGGATCTCGACCACCTCAAGGGCTTCGTCGCCGACTCCGGCGAGGGCCGCTGGACGGTCCAGGAGGCCATCGACCACGACGTCCCGGCGCCGGTCATCACGCTGTCGCTCCTGACCCGGTTCCGGTCGCGCCAGGACGATTCGTACGGCGCCAAGGTCCTCGCGGCGCTGCGCAACGAGTTCGGCGGCCACGCGGTCAAGACCGAATAGCGTGGCAGCGATGGACGGGCACGGTCTGCCCCGGTCTGTGCGGCCCATGCCGGATATGAGCGAGGTTCGTGGTATGCGAGACCCACGCCGGTCGGATGCGTTCGGCGCGAGCCACTCGAGCGTGCGGCCGCCACGGAACGACGCCCACCCGCCCGCTTCCGTCGCAGAACACGAGTCAGGTTCGTAGGTGGCGAAGACCAGGCCCACCGGCACGGAGGCGGCGAAGGATGGACCCGCGGCGCTGCCGGCCGCGCCGGCCGGGCCTGAGTCGATCGCCGCTCCTGCCGCCACACCGCGGCCCAGGGACGAGGCCCTGACGATGAAGGACCTGCGGCTGGCGCGGCAGGGTAAGCGACCGTCCCGCGCCAAGCCGGCCGAGAACGTCCTGCGCGAGGGCCTGCGCCTCGAGCGCGTGCCGGATCCGTCGATCGTTGTCCTGTTCGGGGCCACCGGCGACCTCGCCCATCGCAAGGTCCTGCCGGCGATCTACCAGCTGTGGCGGACGAACCTGCTCCCCCACGAGTTCGTCCTCCTCGCGATCGGGCGCCGGCCGTACGACGACGAGTCGTTCCGTGCCGACGTTCGCAAGGCCCTCGAGGACCACAGTCGCGTGCTGCCGCTCGACGAGGCGGCGTGGACGTCCTTCGCCGAGCGGATCGTCTATCACCACCTCGACTTCCACGATGCGGACGGGTTCGAGAACCTCGCGGCTCGCCTCGCGACGATCGATACGGAGCGCGGGACCCGGGGGAACTTCCTGTTCTACCTGGCTATCCAGCCGTCGCAGTTCGCCGGGATCATCGCCGGGCTCGGGCGCGTCGGGCTCGACCACGAGCACCACGACGGCGGCTGGCGCCGGGTCGTCATCGAGAAGCCGTTCGGGCACGACCTCGAGTCTGCGAAGCGCCTTAATCGCGAGGTGGGCCGGGTCTTCCGCGAGGCGCAGGTCTATCGCATCGACCACTATCTGGGCAAGGAGACCGTCCGGAACCTCATGGTCTTCCGGTTCGGGAACGGCATCTTCGAGCCGCTCTGGAACCGGCGCTACGTCGATCACGTGCAGATCACGGTGGCCGAGTCGATCGGCATCGAGAGCCGCGGCGCCTTCTACGAGCAGACCGGGGCCTCGCGCGACGTCCTCCAGAATCACCTGCTGCAGCTCGTGAGCCTCATCGCGATGGAGCCGCCGGCCCGGTTCGAGGCCAACGCCCTGCGCGACGAGAAGGTGAAGGTGCTGCGGGCGATCTCGGCGGTCCCGGTCGACCCACGGCACGGCGACGTCGTCCGCGGCCAGTACGGTGCGGGCTGGGTCGCCGCGACCAAGGTGCCCGGCTATCGCGAGGAGGAGGAGGTCGACCCCGAGTCCGAGACCGAGACCTTCGTGGCGGCCAAGCTCACGATCGACGATTGGCGCTGGTCCGGCGTGCCCTTCTACGTTCGCACCGGGAAGCGCCTGCCCAAACGGGCCACCGAGATCGCGATCCAGTACCGCGAGGTCCCGCACCGGCTGTTCAAGGACGAGGGCGTCGAACCGGACGCGAACCTGCTGGCCATCCGGATCCAGCCGGACGAGGGGATCATGCTGCGCTTCGGGGCCAAGGTGCCCGGGCTCGGGCTCGACGTCCGGTCCGTGACGATGGACTTCGGCTACGGCTCGGCGTTCAACGTCGACTCGCCGGATGCCTACGAGACCCTGATCCTCGATGCCCTCCAGGGTGATGCGTCGCTGTTCACCCGCGCCGACGAGGTCGAGGAGGCCTGGGGCATCGTGGACCCGATCGTCGAGTCGTGGGCCGCCGCCCCGGCGCCGGACTTCCCCAACTACGACGCGGGCACGTGGGGCCCGGCGGCCTCGGACGAGTTGCTCGCCCGCGACGGCCGGCGCTGGCGCCGGTTCTAGGGTCGGATCGATGGCCGTCGCGTCGCCGCTCAAGATCGGTGAGCCGGTCCTGCGCTGGTCCGCGCGGGCGCACAGCATCGCCGCGATCGAGCACGAACTCGCACGGATCTGGTCCGCGACGGACCTGACCACCGAGGTCGAAGGCGAGCCGGGCCGGTACGTCGCCGCGCGCTCGAGCGTGATGAACCTCGTCGTCATCGCCCGCCGCCCCGAGCTCGCCGAACACTGCGCCGCCACGATCCAGGCGCTGACCGGACGCCATCCGTCGCGGACGATGATCGTCGGGGCCGCCGATCCGGATGGACCGTCGTGGCTCGACGCGCGCGTCGAGGCGCACTGCATCCTGCCGCGCGAGGGCTCGCCCGAGACGTGCGCCGAGATGATCCACGTCACCGCGGGCGGCGAATCGGGGCGGCACGTCGCCGCGATCGTGACGCCGCTGCTGATCCACGACCTGCCGGTCACGATCTGGTGGCCGGACGAGCCGCCGCTCCAGCTGCCCGCCACGCGCGAGATGCTCGCCGCTGCCGACCGGCTCGTCGTCGATGGGTCGTCGTGGAGCGGCACGGGACTGGAGCGACTCCGCGAGCTCGCGACCCTCGTCGAGACCGGTCGCCTGGCCGTCACCGACTTCGCGCTGGTCCGGCAGTCGCGCTGGCGCGAGGCGATCGCCTCGATCTTCGACGACCCGGAATTCCTGCCCTATCTCCGCTCGCTCCGGCGGATCGCGGTGACCTACGCCACGCACGACGAGACGGGCACGTTCGGGTTCACCAACCTCGTCAAGCCGGTGTATCACGTCGCCTGGCTGGCCTCGCGGCTCGGGCTGCACGTACAGAAGCCGCTGGCACCGATCGTCGGTCCGGCGAAGTCCAGCGCGGGTCGTGCGGTGCGCTCGACCGGCGCGGTCCAGACCGCCGGCCGTGGCCTCGGTGCCACGCTGTCGGACGGGCGCGCCGAGGTGGCGGTCCTCGTTCGGCCGGTGCTCTCGCCGATGCCGGCCGGCACGACCCTGCGCGTCGAACTGCTCGCCGAACGGCGTGGGTCGGAACTGCGCGCCGACGTCACGGCGGAAGCGGAGACGGTCCACGTTCGCGTCTGGCAGGACGGCGTCGAAGCCCTCGAACGCCACTTTCGCGCGCCGCGCCGGACCGAGGTCGATCTGCTCGCCGCGGCCATCGAGGCCGGCGGGCACGACACGGTCGGGATGGACGCGCTCCGCTCGGCAGCCGCCCTCGCAGGACCCGGCGACGTGCGCGGATGACGCCCGCGCCGGGCGAGCCGATCATCGCCATCGCGGAAGCCGCCGCCGTCGCGGACCTGGCCGCCGACACCATCGTCCGGGCCCTGGCCGGGGCCATCGATGCACGCGGGGTCGCGTACTGGGCGACGACCGGTGGCTCGGCGCCGGCCGCCATCTACGCCTCGCTCCGAAGCCCCGAACGACGCGATCTCGTCGATTGGTCGGCCGTCGATGTCTGGTGGGGCGACGATCGATTCGTCCCGCGCGACCACCCGCTGTCCAACGTGAAGGCCCTCGACGAGATCCTGCTCGACGAGCACCTCGGCGTCCCCATCCCGTTCGAGCGACTCCACCCGTTCCGCGCGACCGGGGCGCTGGGCGAGGGGCACGACGCCGCCGCGTGTGCAGCCGCCCTCGCCGAGGAGCTGGCCCTCGTCGGACCGTCCAGTCCGGGTGGCTGGCCCGTGTTCGATCTCGTGTTCCTCGGGATCGGCGGCGATGGCCATATCCTGTCGGTCTTTCCGGGCTCGCCGGCGTTCGATTCGGACGCCTGGGCACTGGCGATCCCTGCCCCGACCCACATCGAGCCCCACGTCGAGCGCGTGACGATGCACCCGGAGCTCGTGACCGTCGCGCGGGAGGTCCTGCTCGTGGCCGGGGGCACTTCCAAGGCGGACGTCCTCGCCGACGTTCTCGGCCCGACCCGCGAACCACGACGGTGGCCCGCCCAGGTCGCCCGGCATGAACGCGCGACGTGGATCCTCGACGACGAGGCCGCCGCCCGGCTGTCGCGGTGACCGACGAACCGCTTCCGGCCGATGCGCCAGACCGCATCGTCCCATCGCTCGACGGCACGCCGATCGCCGTCTTCGCGAGCGGCGCCCCCGACGGGCCGCCGCTCCTCCTCGTCCACGGCACGACCGCGGACCACAGCACGTTCCGTGCGATCGGCCCGCGGCTCGGCGATCGCCGCCGTGTGTACGCCATGGACCGGCGCGGTCGCGGCGCATCGGGCGACACGCTCCCGTACGCCATCGAGCGGGAGTTCGAGGACGTGGCCGCCGTCGCGGGCCGGCTGGCCACCGAGACCGGCCGCCCTATCGATGTCGTCGGTCACTCGTACGGCGGCCGGACTGCCCTCGGTGCGGCACTCCTGACCGCGGGCATCGGGCGCGTCGTCTGCTACGAGGGCGCGCCGGCGCCGCCGGGGAGCAGTTATCACCCGCCCGGCATCGAGGGCCGCCTCCGGACCCTGTTGGCCGCTGGCGACCGGGACGGGGCGCTGGCCACGTTCCTCGCCGAAGTCGTCGGGCTGTCCGCCGCGGACCTCGCTGCCTATCGGGCCAACCCGATCTGGCCGACGCGGGCGGCCGCCGCCGGCACCATCCTGCGCGAACTCGAGGCCGAGACGGACCGCGGGGCATCGCTCGAGGCGCTCGGGCAGGTCCGGCAGCCCGTCCTCCAGCTGCTGGGCTCAGCGAGCATCGACGTCTTCCACCAGGCGACCCGGGCCCTCGACGATCGACTCGCGGACGGTCGGGTCGTGGTCATCGAGGGGGCCCGGCACGCGGCCCACCACACCCACCCGGATGCCATGGTCGAGGCCATCCGGACCTTCCTGGACTGACCGATGGCAGGGGTCGCGGGTCGCGTCGGACGGCCAGACTACGGTCCATGGTCCAGCCGACTACGCTACGTCCATGACTGACTGGCCGATGCCCGAACCGCGCCCCTACTCGCCCGGCCTCGAAGGCGTCATCGCCGGCGAGACAGCCCTCGGGTACGTCGACGGCGAGCACGGGCGCCTGCTGTATCGCGGGTATCGGATCGGCGACCTCGTCGAGCACGGCACCTACCCGGCCGTGGCGAACCTCCTCTGGACGGGCGACTGGGACCCGGCCCACCGGCTGCCGACGGCGCCCATCCCGGCCCCGGTCATGACCGTCCTGCGCGCGCTCCCGACGACGACCAAGCCGATGGACGCGCTCCGCACCGCCGTCTCCGCGTGGGGTGCGACCCAGGACCTGCCGTGGCCACCGACCGTCGAGCAGGCCCGGGCGCTGACCTCGTTCTCACCGTCCGCGCTGGCCGCCTATGCCCGACTGCGTGCCGGCCAGGAGCCGATCGAGCCGGATCCCTCGCTCGATCTCGTCGAGGGGTTCCTCTACCAGCTCAAGGGTGAGCGGCCCGATGCCGCGACCGCACGTGCCCTCGATGCGTACTTCATCGTCGGATCGGAGCACGGGTTCAACGCCTCGACGTTCACGGCCCGCGTCGTCACCTCGACCCGTTCCGACATCGCCTCGGCCGTCGCGGCGGCCATCGGCACGATGAAGGGCCCGCTCCACGGGGGCGCCCCGTCCGAGGTCGTGGACCAGCTGGCCCGGGTCGGCTCGGCCGATCACGCCGAGGCCTGGGTCCGTGAGGCCCTCGCGAGCGGCGAACGCCTGATGGGCTTCGGGCACCGCGTCTATCGCGCCTACGACCCGCGCGCCGCGGCGCTCCGCAAGGTCGCCGAGGGGATGCCGAACCGGCCCGACTGGCTCCAGCTCGCGATCGACGTCGAGGACGTCTCGCTGCGGGTCCTCGCCGAGAAGTATCCGGACCGGCCGCTCAAGACCAACGTCGAGTTCTACGCGGCGCCGGTCCTCATGGGCGTCGGGCTCACCCCGGACCTGTTCCCCGCGGCGTTCTCGCTGTCGCGCCACGCCGGCTGGACGGCCCACGTGCTGGAGCAGGCCGGCGACAACCGGCTGATCCGCCCGGACGCCAACTACGTCGGGCCCGGGGAGCGCGACCTCCCCGCCTGAGCGCTCGAGACCGGGCGCCCTCGCGCCAGGATCGTCAGAGCCAGCCGCGCCGGCGGAAGTAGGCCACGAACGCGATGAGCAGCACCGCCATGACGATCATGATGCCAAGGAAGGCGAATTCCGCCTCCTGCCCCGGTAACCGCACGTTCATCCCGAAGATGCTGGCGATGAGGGTCAGCGGCAGCAGCACGACGCTCGCCGCGGTGAGGATCCGGAGGGAGTCGTTCAGGCGGTGCGAGATGACCGATTCGTTGGTCGACTCGAGGCCCTCCGCGACCTCCTTGTAGTTCTCCAGGGTGTCCCAGATCCGCTCCGCCGCATCCGAGATGTCGTCGAAGTAGATCTCCAGCTCCTCCTGGAGGTAGCGCTGCTTGGTCCGCTCGAGGTCGCGCAGCACGGCCCGCTGGGGCCGGACGATCTTGCGGAAGTTGATGATCTCCTGCTTCACCTCGGAGATGTCGCGGACGATCTCCGACGAGCGGCCCTCGAAGATGTCGTCCTCGATGCGTTCGAGCTTGAGGCCCATCTTGCGCAGCATCGGGAACGACGCGTCCACCGAGGTGTCGACGATCTTGTAGAGCAGGTAGCCGGGCCCCTTCGAGAAGGTGTCCTCGCGCAGCTCCTCCTTGTCCTGGTAGCGCTCGAACATGGCCGTCAGCGGCGGCAATGGCACATTGGGGAGGGTGATCAGGTAGTCCGGACCCATGAACAGGTCCAGCTCCGAGGTCAGGACGCGGGCGCTGTCCTTGTCGAACAGGGGGAAGTGCAGGACGATGAAGACGTAGTCGTCGTACTGGTCGAGCTTCGGGCGCTGGTTGCGCGAATAGACGTCCTCGTAGTCGAGGGGGTGGAAGTCGAAATGCTCTTCCAGCCAGTCCCGATCCGCCGAGCGGGGCG
>Ga0302299_10000225_pt1 | contig 27999 bp, 20 predicted proteins | sample III_Fen_N3_4_FD_198795 | JGI IMG/M metagenome (GOLD analysis project Ga0302299, IMG submission 198795) | Peat permafrost microbial communities from Stordalen Mire near Abisko, Sweden - III_Fen_N3_4 | ecosystem: Environmental > Terrestrial > Soil > Wetlands > Permafrost | place: Sweden: Abisko...
TGGGCGACTCGCGCCGACGGATCACCCACGCGGCGATGGACCTCTTCGAGCGCCAGGGCTACGCCGCCACGACCGTCGACGCGATCGCCGAGGCCGCCGGGGTCAGCCGCCGGACGTTCTTCCACCACTTCGCCTCGAAGGACGCGGTGGTCTTCCCCGACCACGAGCACCTCGTCGAGCGGGTCGGGGCCCACCTGCGGGCGCAGCCGACGGCCGATCCGATCGACGCGATCGGCAGCGCGCTGCGCCTCGTGCTCGCCAGCTACCTCGCCGACCCCGACGTCGCCCTGCGCCGCTACCAGCTCACCCGCACCACCCCGGAGCTGCGCGAGCGTGAGATCGCCTGGGTGCAGCGCTACCAGCTGCTCTTCTCCCGCTACCTCGACGAGCGCTGGTCGGACGCTCCGCAGGGCGACCTCGCCGCGGACGTCGTCGCCGCCGGCGCCAGCGCGCTGCACAACCACGTGCTGCGGCACTGGCTCAAGGGTGGTGGCCGGGGCGACGCGATGGCCGACCTCGAGGCCGCGCTCGCGTGGTGGCGGCGCTCGGCGGTCGCGGAACCCCGCGAGGACGTGCCACGACGCGTGGTCGTCGCGGTGTTCGACGAGGACGTCGATCCCGCGCAGCTCGCCGCGCACGTGCGCGAGGCGCGGTCCGCGCTCGAGCGCTGAGTCGCCGGCCTGCGTAGGCCATCGGGTGCGCGGGGAGGCGCGGCTAGGGTCGCCGCATGTCCTCAGTCTGGTCGGAGCTGCTGCCGCTGGCGCTCGCGAGCATGCTCGTGCCGGTCCAGTGGACGCTGACGGTGCTGCTGGTCCGCACGTCACGGCTGCGCGCCCTCGCGTTCGTCCTTGGCAACGTCGCGTTCCGGCTCCTGCAGGGCTGGCTGTTCTTCGCGCTCGTCCCCGAGCCCGGTCCCGGCGAGCCGGAGCCGTCCGGCGTCGTCCCGTGGCTCCTGCTCGTGGCCGGCGTCCTGCTCCTGGTGAAGGCGGCCCGCTCGTTGGTCGCCGACGCGCCCGACGACGACGCACCCCCGCCGCGCTGGGTCGAGTCGGCGACGACGATGTCGGCACCGCGAGCCTTCCTGGTCGGTGCCGGGCTGCTGGCGATCGGCGCGAAGTTCTGGGTGTTCACGATGAGTGCCGCAGCCGTCCTCGACTACGCCGACCTCCCGGCCACGACGACCGCCGTCGCGTTCCTCGTGTTCGCCGTGCTGGCCGTTCTGCCCTCGCTCACGGTGATCGCTGTGACGGCTCTGGCACCGTCGCGCTCCGCTCCGCTGCTCGACACGGTGTCGGCCTGGCTCACCCGCAACACCTCGAGGATCGTGACCGGCATCTGCCTCGTCGTCGGTCTGTGGTTCCTCGTGACGGCGCTGGGCCAGCTCGGCGTGATCTAGCCCGGCCTCCCTGCCTGAATCCCCGGAGAATCTTCTCCGGGGATTCAGGCAGCAGGGCGAGGGACTCGCCGGCTCGCGCTGTGCCCAGCGGTCAGGCGGACTCCACGTGCTTGGTGAGGCCCTTGACCCGGTTGCTCGCGAGGTCGCCGATCACCTTGCGGCGCAAGAACCCCGGCAACGGCAGGTTGTGGCTGATGCGCAGGTCGAAGGTCACCTCGGTGTGGTCGTCGTCGACCGCCCGCAGCGTGTACGACGCGTCCTGGCCGGTCTGCAGCTTGCCCTTGACCAGCGACCAGTCCAGCCCGTCGGGCCGGTGGGTGTAGGCGAGCGTGTACTCGTCGGTGCCGACGGGCGCGGACGCCGTCAGGTGCGCCTCGAGCGGCAGCCCGTCGGCGTCGGACGACAGCACCTCGACAGTGCGGATCTCCTCGACCCAGTCCGGCTCGTGGCCGACGTCGCGGATCGTCGCGAGCACGGTCTCGATCGGCGCGGCGACGGTGACGGTCCTGCTTGCCTCGTCGGTGGGCACGGTGGCCTCCCCTGGGTTGTGGTGCGCAGTGCGCTAGAACGCCTTCGCCATCCGAGCGAGCTCGTCGAGCTCCTCGTCGAACGTGGCCACGAGCCTCTCGGGGTCCGGCACGATAGCGGTGTCGGTCTTGAAGCCCACGCGGACGGTCCGGTTGTAGCTGAAGATGCAGACCCCCAGCGTCTGCTTGCCGGAGCCGGGCACCCAGCCGAGCACGCCGGCCAGGTGGGCGCCGGCGACCCAGCGGTCGCTGGTCGGTCCCATCACGTTCGTGGTCACGCCGATCGCCTTGCCGGAGAAGAAGGTGACGAGCGGCTCCTCGATGCGCGGATGCGTGAGGCCGATCGCGTTGATCAGGCCGAACGTGATGACCGCCTCAGGAGACCGCTTGATGCTGTCCATGCGGCGCTTGGTCTCGGCCAGCCGCTCGAGCGGCGCCCGCGTGGCGCTCGGAAGCGGCAGCATCACGAGTGCGAACTTGTTGCCGAGCTCACGGGGCAGCGGCTTGCCCGGCGGGCGCAGGTTGATCGGGACCATCGTGGTGACGTCGCGGGGTTCGGCGCCGTAGTGCAGGACGTACTCCGTCACGGCGCCGGTGACGGCACCCACGAGGACGTCGTTGACGGTGGCGCCCGAGAGCCGGGCGATCCGCTTGACCTCGTCCACCGACCGGGGGCTCGACCACACGGCACGCTTCTCGACGCCCGGCGTGCCCGTCAGCGGCGAGTCCGGCACCGATCCGAGCAGGAGCTTGTCGGCGATGTACGTCGTCTGCTGGGCGAGCAGGAACGCATCGGTCACGAACGAGGGATGGGTGGCGCGGCGCACCAGCCCGGACACGAGGCCCGCGGTGGCGCCGAGGCCCGGGATCGGGAAGCTCGGCACCACGAGGCCGCCCGGCAACGAGATCCCGTTGCGGACCGACGGCTCCCGGTCGACAGCGTCGAGATGGGCGGAGTCGTCGAGGTCGCCGTCTGGAGTGGCGTCGGTGAGGCGCAGCAGCACCTCGGCGAGGGCCATGCCGTCGGCGAGCGCGTGGTGGAAGCGGCCGACCACGGCGCTGCGTCCCTCGTAGCCGTCGACGAGGAGGAACTCCCAGAGCGCGTGCGACCGGTCGAAGGGCACCGACATCCGCTGCTCGACCAGCGCCGCCAGCTCGCCCTCACCGCCGGGTGCGGGGAGCGTGAGCCGGTGCAGGTGGTCCGCGAGGTCGAACTCGGGGTCGTCCTCCCAGTGCTGGCCGCTCAGGCCGAGCCCCCGGTCGGCCAGGCGCTGCCGGAACACGGGGAAGTGATCGACGATCCGGCGCAGGAGCAGCGACTCGAAGCGGTCCCAGTCGACCGAGCCGTCGAACCACATCACGGAGTCGATCACCATGAGGTTGTTCGGCCGGTCCATGTTGAGCCAGATGTTGTCGACCGCGCCCACGGGCCTACGACCGCTCATAGCGACCAACTCGCTCCCGCCCCCGGCCGATCCGTTCCTGATGCTCGGAGGTTACGGCTCCCACGCCCCGGACGCCCGCCGGGATGCCCACTCGTGACATGAGATCCGACGCATCAGAAGTCACCGGCGTCGCGCCGGAACCGGCGCAGCACGGCGACGAGCGACGAGACCGACCCCGGGGTCAGCCCTGGAGCTGCGAAGACCTGCTCGTTGAGCGCGGCCGTGGCGCTCTCGGCCAGGTCGGCACCCGACCGCGTCAGCTCGATCAGGGTGGCCCGCCGGTCCGTGGGGTGGGGCCGGCGCACGACGAGGGACGCCGCCTCCAGCCGGTCGACGGCGTTGGTCACGCTCGTCTGGTGGACCTGGAGCCGCGACCCGATCGTGCGCATCGGCAGCGACCGGCGTCGGCTCAGGAAGAGCAGCATCAGCACCTCGTAGCGGGCGAAGGTGACCTCGAAGGGCCGCAGCACCGCCTCCACGCGCGAGAGCGCGATCTGGTGGGCCCGCATCAGGCTCGTGATGGCCGCCATGCCGTCGGCCGCGTCCTCCCAGCCGTGCTCGACCCAGAGGCGGTGCGCCTCCGCGATCGGGTCGGCAGCCAGGCGAGGCGTCGGTTCGGACATGCGCCGAGGGTAGCGGCCCAGCGCTCGTCTATGGACCTCCATTAGTCGGATGTCCTAGTATTTTGCTCCTCGCACCTCGCGACGGACCGACGACGGGAGCACCCGTGACCACGCACGACCTGCACGTGCCGGTGCACCCGGTGCGCTTCGTCACCGCGGCCAGCCTGTTCGACGGGCACGACGCGGCCATCAACATCATGCGGCGGCTGCTGCAGGCCCAGGGCGTCGAGGTGATCCACCTCGGCCACGACCGCAGCGTCGAGGACGTCGTGACGGCGGCGGTGCAGGAGGACGTGCAGGGCGTCGCGGTGTCGTCGTACCAGGGCGGTCACGTCGAGTACTTCGCCTACCTCGTCGAGCGCCTCGCCGAGCGAGGCGCCGGGCACGTGCAGGTGTTCGGCGGCGGCGGTGGTGTGATCGTCGCCGACGAGATCGCACATCTCGCCGGGCTCGGCGTACGCATCTTCTCCCCGGCCGACGGCCAACGGCTGGGGCTCCCCGGCATGATCAACGAGCTCGTCGCGAGCTGCGACGTCGACCTCGCCCACGGCCCGGTGGACCTCGCCGCGCTGAGCTCGGGCTCGCAGCCCGCCCTGGCCCGCGCGATCACCGTCCTCGAGACCGGCGCCGACCCCGCGCTCGCCGCCGCGATCCGCGAGGCGGCCGCCGGGCGCACGGTGCCCGTCCTGGGCATCACCGGCACCGGCGGGTCGGGCAAGTCCTCGCTCACCGACGAGCTGGTGCGACGGCTGCGTCGCGACAGCCAGGACAAGATCCGGGTGGCCGTGCTCGCCATCGACCCGACGCGCCGTCGCGGCGGCGGCGCCCTGCTCGGCGACCGGATCCGGATGAACAGCATCGACCCGGACGTCGTCTACTTCCGCTCGCTGGCCACCCGGGTCGCGGGTGCCGTGGTCCCCACGGCCCTCGACGACATCACGGCCGCCTGCGTCGCCGCGGGCCACGACCTCGTCGTGATCGAGACGCCCGGCATCGGCCAGGGCGACGCCGCCATCACGACGCACGCCGACGTCTCGCTCTACGTCATGACGCCGGAGTTCGGCTCCGCGTCGCAGCTCGAGAAGATCGACATGCTCGACTTCGCCGACGTCGTCGCGATCAACAAGTACGAGCGACGGGGCGCCGAGGACGCGCGCCGCGACGTCGCCCGACAGCTCGTGCGCAACCGCGGCGCCTTCGGGACGCCGTGGGAGGACATGCCGGTGTTCGGCACCAGCGCCGCGCGCTTCGACGACGACGGCGTCACCGCGCTCTACCAGCAGCTGCGCGATGCGCTCCACGAGAAGGGGCTCGTCGGGTTCGACGGCGTCCTGCCCACGGTGTCGGTGCGCGCCTCCACCAGGCTGACGTCGGTGCTGCCCCGCGGCCGAGAGCGCTACCTCGCCGAGGTCGCCGAGACGGTGCGCCGCTACCACGCCACCACCGAGTCGCTGGTCGCGACGGCGCGGCGGCGTCAGCAGCTGCGCGCCACCCGCGAGCTGCTGGTCGGCGAGGGGGAGCACGACGCCGCCGACGCCGTGGCCAGGCTCGCCCGGGCCGCGGACGACGGCCTCGAGCCGTCCGCCCGGGAGAGCCTCGACTCCTGGCCGCAGGTGCGGGCGACCTACCAGGGCGACGAGCAGGTCTACGTCGTACGCGACAAGGAGGTCCACACCCCGCTCACCCGGGTGACGCTCTCCGGCACGCACGTGCCGCGCGTGGCGCTCCCCCGCGACGACGACGACGCGACCCTGCTGCGCTTCCTGCGCGCGGAGAACCTGCCCGGCCGCTTCCCCTTCACCGCCGGGGTGTTCCCGTTCAAGCGCGAGGGCGAGGCACCCGCGCGGATGTTCGCCGGCGAGGGCGACCCCGCGCGCACCAACCGGCGGTTCCACCTGCTGTCCGCGGGCCAGCCGGCCACCCGGCTGTCGACGGCGTTCGACTCGGTCACCCTCTACGGGCGCGACCCGGCACCGGCGCCCGACGTCTACGGCAAGGTCGGCACGTCCGGGGTCTCCGTGGCGACCCTCGACGACGTGCGCGACCTCTACGCGGGGTTCGACCTCTGCTCCCCCACGACCTCGGTGTCGATGACGATCAACGGTCCCGCCCCGACCGTGCTCGCCATGTTCTTCAACGCCGCGATCGACCAGCAGGTCGAGCTGTTCCGCGCGGAGCAGGGCCGCGAGCCCGAGGCCGGCGAACGCGAGGAGATCGCGGCGCGCACGGTGTCCACCGTGCGCGGAACCGTCCAGGCCGACATCCTCAAGGAGGACCAGGGCCAGAACACCTGCATCTTCTCGACTGAGTTCTCCCTGCGCGCGATGGCCGACATCCAGCAGTGGTTCATCGAGCACGACGTCCGGAACTTCTACTCCGTCTCGATCAGCGGCTACCACATCGCCGAGGCCGGGGCGAACCCCATCAGCCAGCTCGCGTTCACGCTCGCGAACGGCTTCACCTACGTCGAGGCCTATCTGGCCCGCGGCATGGACGTCGACGACTTCGCGCCGAACATGTCGTTCTTCTTCTCCAACGGCATGGATGCCGAGTACACCGTGATCGGTCGGGTCGCGCGGCGGATCTGGGCGGTCGCGATGAAGGAGCGCTACGGCGCGGACGAGCGCGCGCAGAAGCTGAAGTACCACGTGCAGACCAGCGGTCGATCCCTGCACGCGCAGGAGATGGACTTCAACGACATCCGCACGACCCTCCAGGCGCTGTGCGCGCTCTACGACAACGCCAACTCCCTGCACACCAACGCCTACGACGAGGCCGTGACGACCCCGTCCGCGGAGTCCGTCCGCCGCGCGCTCGCCATCCAGCTCATCATCGACAAGGAGTGGGGCCTGTCGGCCAACGAGAACCCGCTCCAGGGGTCCTTCGTCGTCGATGCGCTGACCGACCTCGTCGAGGAGGCGGTGCTCGCGGAGTTCGACCGCATCGCCGACCGCGGCGGCGTCCTCGGAGCGATGGAGACCGGCTATCAGCGCGGTCGCATCCAGGACGAGTCGATGACCTACGAGCACCGCAAGCACGACGGGTCCCTGCCCATCGTCGGCGTGAACACGTTCCTCGCCGACGGTGCCGACGGGCCCGCACCCACGCTCAACCTCGCGCGCGGCACCGAGGAGGAGAAGCAGTCGCAGCTGCGCCGCCTCGCCGAGTTCCACGAGCGGCACCGGGCAGACGCGCCCGAGGCGCTCGAGCGGCTGCGGCGTACCGCCACCGAGGGCGGCAACCTGTTCGAGGCGCTCATGGGCGCGGTACGGCACTGCTCGCTCGGCCACGTCACCGACGCGTTCTTCGAGGTCGGCGGGCAGTACCGGCGCAACGTGTGACCCATGCCCCTGACCGCTGCCTCCTGAGCGGACGGACCTCAAGAGACCCTCTCCACTCCGTGCAAGGACCGGAGTCGCTCCTGCACGACGACGACACGACCTTCCGGATCGTCGCGTTGCGCGACATCCAGGAGGCCGTCAAGGCGCAGGTCCAGCTCGAGCACGCCATCTGGCACGACCCGCTCACCGGCCTCGCGACCCGATCGACGACGATCTCGCGGCTCCGGCACGCCGTCGACCGCCTGCCGCCGGCCGGCCGGAGCGTCGCCGTCCTCTGCATCGGGATCGACGGCCTCAAGACCGTGAACGAGGCGCTGACCCACGAGGCCGGCGACCACGTGATCGCCGTGCTCGCAGGGCGCATCTCCGAGGTGGTCGACGACGACGACCTCGTGGGTCGCGGCACGGGAGACGAGTTCCTGATCCTCGTGCCCGGCCTCGACGGCGGAGCTGATGCCTCGCTGGTGGCGGAGCGCCTCCCCGTCGCCGCCCAGGGACCGATCGTGGTGGGCGCCCACCGCCTGGCGCCGACGGTGAGCATCGGTGTGGCCACCGGCTCGCGCGACGCCGATCCCGAGGACCTGCTGCGCGTCGCGGGCCTGGCCATGCACAAGGCCAAGGCGAACGGGCGCAACCGCGTCGGTTCGTCGACCCCCGGCTCTCCAGCGAGGCCACCCGTCGGCTGCTCGTCGACGGTGCGGTGCGCGACGCCGTGCGCGACGGCGAGCTGGCGCCGTGGTTCCAGCCCATCGTGCGTCTCGCCGACTCGGGCGTCGTGGGTTACGAGGCGCTGGTCCGCTGGGTCCGACCCGACGGCAGCATCGTCGAGCCCGCCACCTTCCTTCCCGTCGCGGAGCGCACGTCGCTCATCACCGAGATCGACCGCACCATCCTCGAGCTGTCCGTCGCCACGCTGAGCCGCCTGCGTGACCCCTTGTTCGTCGCCGTCAACGTCTCCGCGGCCACGCTGGCCCAGCCCGACTACGCCGACCGCGTGCTCGAGCTCCTGGAGGGTGCGCACGTCCGGCCGTCGCGGCTGCACCTTGAGATCACCGAGACGGCGGTGCTGCGGATCACCGCTGCCGTGCGCGCGTCCATGGACCGCCTCGCCGAGGTGGGGATCCGTTGGTACATGGACGACTTCGGCACGGGATACTCGTCCAGCACCCACCTGCGCGACCTGCCGATCAGCGGCATGAAGCTCGACCGTTCGTTCACCCAGGACGTCGGCGATCCCGACGGCACGGCTGTCCAGCTCGCGCGCGCGCTCGGCGGGCTGGCCCGCGACCTGGCTCCGGACACCGTCGCCGAAGGGGTCGAGACCGAGGAGGAGGCCGTCGCACTCGCCTCGCACGGCCGGGTGCACGGGCAGGGCTGGCTCTACGGCAAGGCCAAGCCGCTCGGCTGAGCGCGACGGGTCGCGCGGACTCCCACGGCACGGCCGGGGACCGCCTCCGTCGGCACGATCTACCGGGACCTTGAGCCCGGCACCCGCAGGTGCGGCGTGCTCCACACCATCGGCGCCCCACGCGGGGCCGGCGGTAACCCGTTCGGCCCAGCCAGGCACCGCGGCCTCATGTCCGACGCCGAACGCGCCGAGCACTGATGTGTGACATCGAACCGGCGCCTGCACCGCATCGCAGCCCTCACGGCGGTGAGCGTCCTGTTCGCGGTCACCTCGACGGTCTCGGCGCTGGCGTCGGGCCACGAGCAGCAGGACGCCGTCGTCGCCGCACCGGTCTCGCCGGTCGTGGTCTCCGTCGCCGTCGACGTCGAGGCGACGCCTTCGGCGAGCACCGTCACCAAGGTCGTCCGACCCGTCGTCACGCGGCCGGTCGCACCGGCCGCGGTGCCCACCATCCGGGTCGCCGTCAAGCCTGCCGCCGTCAAGCCCACGGCCGCCCCCGCGGTGCACGCGGTCGTGGCGACGAGCCAGGACAAGCCGGCCGCGGCCCCCGCCGTGAAGCCGGTCGCCAAGGCGACCGTGAAGCCCGCGCCGAAGCCCGCCCCCGCGCAGCCCGTGGCCGCGGCCACGGCGGTGTCGGCGAAGCCGATCACGATCTCGAGCTACGTCGACGCGCCCGGGTCGCAGGCCGCCATCGACAAGTGCCACCTCGTCCTGTGGTCGCACCACCCGCTGTGGCTCGCCGGTCACAACTGGTGCGGGTTCCAGTGGATGGCCTACGTGACGACCGGCACGACGGTGAGCGTCACGGCAGGTGCCGCCGCGGGCACCTACGTGGTCATCGGCCACGTGCACCTCAACCGGCACGGGGGCGCCATGCCGCCCACGACCGGTGCCGACCTCGTCCTGCAGACGTGCATCGGGTCGGGCACCGGGCTGACCCTCCTGCACCGCACCACCCCGCCATCCGGGTGACACAGCGCGCGCCCACCACAGGATGACCGCGCCGGCGGGGTTAGCCTCGGCGTACACGATCACCGTCCTGGAGGTGACCATGACGAGTTCCGACCTTGCGCCTTCCGTGCACGACGCCGGCCCTCGCCGGTCCTGGTCCTATCCGCTCACTCCGGCGCCGAACGACCCCGAGCTGGTCGGGCACGACGTCACGATCAGCTGGCCGATGATCATGGTGACGCTGATCCTGATCCCTCCGCTCGGCGCGCTGCAGCTCACCCACCGCAAGGACCTGCCGATCCGGCTGCGCGTCGCCATCGCCGCGCTGGCGCTCACCATCGTCGTGCTGACCTGGGTCGACGGGCTCCGCGTCCTCGCCTGAGCAATCCCGCGAACCGGGGACGCGACGAGTCCGTCCGGCTAGCGTCGGCACGTGACCGCACTCGCGCCCACATCGACCCACCTCGACTACGCGGCTGCCGTCGACGACCTCAGGACGGCCTACGCCGCGCTGCCTGCGGGCGCGCCGGTGCGGCTCGCCAAGCGCACGTCAAACCTGTTCCGCGGGCGCACGCCGACGACGACTCCAGGACTCGACGTCTCGGCCTTCAGCGGCGTGCTCGACGTCGATCCCGTCGCACGGACCGCCGAGGTCCTGGGCATGACGACCTACGAGGACCTCGTCGCCGCGACCCTGCCCCACGGCCTGGTCCCCCTCTGCGTGCCGCAGCTGCGCACGATCACCCTCGGCGGTGCCGTCACCGGGCTCGGCATCGAGAGCCCGAGCTGGCGCAACGGCTGCCCGCACGAGTCCGTCCTCGACCTCGACGTCCTCACCGGCGACGGCAGGGTGGTCACTGCCTCGCCCGGCAACGAGCACGCCGACCTCTTCCGCGGGTTCCCGAACTCCTACGGGTCGCTCGGCTACGCGCTGCGGCTGCGGATCGAGCTCGAGCCGGTGACGCCCTACGTCCGGCTCCGGCACGTGCCGTGCGGGGACGCCGCGGGCCTCGCCGCGACGATCGAGGAGGTCACGACCTCCGGGAGCCATGACGGCGAGCGGGTGGACTACGTCGACGGCACGGTGTTCTCGCGCGACGAGTCCTACCTCACCCTCGGGACGTACGCCGCGACGACGGACCAGCAGCCCAGCGACTACACCGGCTCGCAGATCTACTACCGCTCGATCCGGGAGCGGCGCACGGACGTGCTCACGACGCACGACTACCTGTGGCGCTGGGACACCGACTGGTTCTGGTGCTCCCGCGCGTTCGGCGCCCAGAAGCCGCTCGTGCGCGCCCTGTGGCCCCGGGACCGGCTGCGCTCGGACGTCTACTGGAAGCTCGTGGCGCTCGACCGGCGGACCTCCTTCAGCGCCCGCCTCACCGCCGCCCGCCGCCTGCCCCCGCGCGAGCAGGTCGTGCAGGACGTCGAGGTGCCCGTCGCCGCGCTGCCGGAGTTCCTCGACTTCTTCCACCGCGAGGTCGGCATCGGGCCCGTGTGGGTGTGCCCGCTGCGCCAGCGCGACCCCGGCGCGCGGTGGCCGCTCTACGAGCTCGACCCGGAGACGACGTACGTCAACGTCGGCTTCTGGTCGACGGTGGCGATCCCTCGCGGCATCGACCCGGGCGCGGGGCGGGTCAACCGCCGCATCGAGGCGGTGGTGACCGATCTGGGCGGACGCAAGTCGCTGTACTCCACGGCGTTCTACGATCGGGACGAGTTCGCGCGGCTCTATGGCGGCCCGACGTTCGAGCGTCTGCGGGCGACGTACGACCCGGGGGCCCGGCTCGCGGACATGTGGACCAAGACGGTGGGGCGCGGATGACGTCGCCCCGTTTCGAGAGGTGGTCGCGACGATGATGAAGCTCGCGGAGGTCGTGTCCCTGTTCGTCGGCCCCGACGCCGACATCGCGTTCACGGCCTACGACGGGAGTCGCTACGGGCGCGCGGACAGCGACGTGCGCATCGACGTGAGGTCGCCGCGCGCCGTCTCGATGCTCATGTCCGCACCGGGGCAGCTCGGCCTCGCCCGCGCGTACGTCTCCGGCGAGCTCGAGGTCTACGGCGACCTCTACACGGCGTTCGACCGCCTCGCCCGGCTCGGCATCCACCGGCCGACTGTCGCCGACCAGGCGCGCCTCTACCGCGCGCTCGCACCGTTCGCACTGCGGCGCGAACCGCCTCCGCCCGAGGAGGTCCGCCTCGGCGGCCTGCGCCACTCGAAGACGCGCGACCACGACGCGATCTCGCACCACTACGACGTGAGCAACACGTTCTACCGCTGGGTGCTCGGCCCCTCGATGGCCTACACCTGCGCGGTGTTCCCGAAGGTCGACGCGACGCTCGAGGAGGCGCAGGAGGAGAAGTTCGACCTCGTGTGCCGCAAGCTCGGTCTGCAGCGCGGCCAGCGGCTGCTCGACGTGGGGTGCGGCTGGGGCGGCCTGACCCTGCACGCCGCGAAGCACTACGGCGTCAAGGTGATCGGCGTGACGCTGTCAGAGCAGCAGGCCCGGTGGGGCGCCGAGACCCTCGAGCGCGAAGGTCTGCGGCACCTGGCGGAGATCCGGCATCAGGACTACCGCGACGTCCGCGAGCGCGGGTTCGACGCGATCTCCTCGATCGGGCTCACCGAGCACATCGGCAAGCGGAACTACGGCGACTACTTCGCGTTCCTGCGCTCGCGGCTGAACCCCACCGGTCGGCTCCTCAACCACTGCATCACGCGTACCGACACCACACAGCGCACGACGTACAAGAACGGCTTCATCAACCGCTACGTCTTCCCCGACGGGGAGCTCGTCCCCGTGGGCCGCCTGGTGTCCACGGCCGAGGACCAGGGCTTCGAGGTGCGGCACGAGGAGAACCTCCGCGAGCACTACGCCCTCACCCTCATGCACTGGTCGCGCAACCTCGACGACCACTGGGACGAGGCGGTCATCGAGGTGGGCACGGGCAAGGCGCGGGTGTGGCGCCTCTACCTCGCGGCATCGCGGATGGGCTTCGCGCGCAACATGATCCAGCTGCACCAGGTGCTGCTCGTGTCGCCCGACGACTCCGGCGACGCCGCCGTCCCGCTGCGCCTCGGCCTCGACCGCGTCTGAGGGAGAGCCCCCGACCGGGGTGCTGGGGCGTCAGGCGGTGCCGAAGGCCGAGCCGGGTCCGGAGACGTCGAGGCCGCCGTCGACGACGATCGTGGTGCCGGTGACGTAGTCGCCCGCCGCCGAGGCGAGGAAGGCGAGCATCGCGGCGACCTCGTCCGCCGACTCCAGCCGCCCTGCAGGGATCACGCCCGACACCTGGGCGGGGTTGAGGCCGTAGCGGTCCCACGCCTCGGTGTGCACGATCCCGGGGGCGACGGCGACGACGCGCACCCCGTGCCGACCCCACTCGACGGCGAGGGTGCGGGTGAGCGACTCGACGGCGGCGCGGGCGGCCGAGGAGTGCGCCATGCCGGGCATGCCGCGACGCGGCGACATCGTGACGCTCAGCACCTTGCCGTAGCCGGCGGGGATCATCGAGCGTGCCGCGACCTGCGTGGTGACGTACCAGGTGGCATCCAGGTTCAGCCGGGTGACCGCCCGGAATCCCTTGTACGACACGGTTTCCGCAGGTGCGACGAACTGGCCGCCGGCGTTGTTCACGAGCACGTCGACCCGGCCGAGAGCCGCGAGGACCGCGTCGAGCATGGCGTCGACCTGCTCCGGCTCGCGGACGTCGCACGCAACGACGACCACGGGCTCGGCCGCGCCGGCGGCCTCCGCGAGCGACGCCGTCTCCGCGAGCGCGTCCTCCCGACGACCGGTGACCGCCACCCGCGCCCCCAGCGAGGCCAGCAGCAGCGCGGTCGCGCGACCGATGCCCGACCCGCCGCCGGTGACGAGCGCGGTGCGCCCGTCGAGGCAGTGCGGAGCGAGGACGGCCAGGACGTCGGGGCGCGAGGGTGCGGTCACGCCCGAAGGCTACGCGCGGGCGACCCCTCGCCCGTCGCAGGTGCGCCATGGGCGCCTCGGCACCCGTCCGCGCTCATCGCAGCAGCTCGACCGGTCCGGGAGCGAACGTGCGGCCCAGGACGCCCGAGGCGGCCTCGAGGCCCGCACGGGTGCCGCCGTCCATCGTCACGGCGCCCACGAGCGCCTGGACCTCGTCGGCGACGGAGCGACGGTCCGTCGCGTCCCCGCCGAGCACGAGGCCGAGGTCGTGCGCCCGCCCGGCCAGGACCGCGTTCGAGGTCGCCGCACGCCGCTCCTCGCTCATCTCGGCCTCGGTGGCCCACGGCGAGTCGACGTACTGCGCGGTGGACAGAGCCGCCTCCAGGACGGCGTTGCCGACCACGGCGAGCCGACGACGCGGTGCACCGCCGGCCGCGGCCGCGCCGTACCAGGCGACGGTGACCGGGTCGTGGCCGCAGACCCGGCTCGCGGCCTCGTAGCGGTCGTCGCCGCCGCTGCGGGGAACACCGGCGGCCTGAGGCAGCCGCGCCAGCCCCGGGCCGACGACGAGCCGGGTGGCGACGGCCTGCGCCCCCTCGACCCCGGAGTCGGCCCAGGCGGCGCCGATCGCCGCCTCGATCCGGTCGGCCAGCCGGTGCCGCGAGGCGTCGAAGGCGTGGACGTCCGGGAGCCCGCGACGCGCGGCCACCCGGCCCAGGGCGTGGTCGGAGACGAGCGACTGCTGCTCGTCGCTGACGACCGACAGGTCGGTCTCGGTCCAGGGCTGCACCAGCACGAGCGACTGCAGGAGGACGGCGTCGAGCAGTGCGTCACCGACGTACTCGAGCCGCTGGAAGAGGTGGCCGCGCGGGTCGACCAGGGCGTCGACGTAGGCGCGCTCGTGCAGGGTGATCCCGAGCGCGCGGTCGAGATGCTCGACGTCGAGGGCGAGCGCGCCCTCGAGGTGGTCACGCCAGCCGGTCATGGACCCAGAGCATGCCCTCAGACTCGGACCCTCGCGAAGTAGACCGCCGAGGTCCAGATGCGCTCGTACATCACCCGGCGGCCGGGGAACGGCGAGTGCCACACGGCGTTGCCGCCGGCGTAGATCGCGGCGTGGTAGACGTGCCCGTTGCGGCTGTGGAAGAACACGAGGTCGCCGGGAACCGCCTGCGACCGGGAGATGTGGAGCATCGAGGCGTACTGCTGCCCCGAGACGCGCGGGATGGCGATGCCGAGCTGGGAGAAGACATAGCGCGTGTAGCCCGAGCAGTCGAAGCCCGAGGCAGGCGAGGTGCCTCCGGCGCGGTAGGGGATGCCGCGGTAGCGCGACGCCGTCCGGATGACGAGCCGCCCGCGCGAGACCGCGTTGCGCAGCATGGCGCGCGAGGACGCGCGGCTCGACCTCGCGGTCGCAGCGACCGCGGTGACCGACGACGCGCGCGGGGCCGACACCGACGGCGCACCGGACGTCGGTGCGGGGGTCGCCGAGGCGGCCGAGGTGACGGCGGGCACGAGGGTGGCCACCACGACCAGGGCCAGGGACGCGCCGAGGCGCGCGCGGACAGACGACATGGAACCTCCACGACGCCTGCGAGGTGAGCTGTCGGGTTCGGACCGGGAGTTGGCCCGGCCGGTCGTGAGACCGGCTTCACCCCGAGGACTCGCCTGTGGTGCTACGGCGGGCCCGGAAAGTGGGTCCCCCGCTCCTGCCAGCGACGTGGTGCTTCCGACGGCGGTGGCAGGACTCGGCGTCCTCCGACGGAGGCCCACCGGGTGGTGGGCCGTGAGCGAACCTAGAGGAACCGCGCCACCTATGTCACGGACTTGTCACGAAAAGTTGGTCCGACAGTGGTGGCAATCCGTCATTCAGCCGCCGAACGGGTGTTTCGTGCCGTCACGCAGCGCGCCCGGGGGACACCTGGCCCCTGACATGCGTCCGCCCCCGCCTGCCGTGTGACGGGCTGGCGGGGGCGGACGAGACGTACGGCTACCGGACGGTGAACGTGATCGTCACGGACGCGCGACGCGCCTTCGCGCCCTGCTCCGGCGCCTTGCCCAGGCCCTTCGCGGGGATCGAGTGGGTCAAGCCGTGGGAGCGCAGGTAGGCCACCACGTTCGCGGCCCGAGCCCGGGAGAGCGACACGTCGTTCGCACTCGTCGAGGTCGCCTGGACGTAGCCCTTCGACGTGCCCGCGAACGGGAGCCCGAGCTTCTTGACCTGCGCGATGAGTGCGTCGAGCGCCTTCTTCCCCGCCGGCGTGAGCACCGGGGACATCACGCCGAAGTACACGGTGGCGCCGCGCGTCCTGAACTTGGGCGCCTTCACCTTCACCGTGACGGGGAAGGTCCGGCTGAACCCCTTGTTGGTCCAGACCCGCACGAGCACCGTGGCCTTGCCGAAGAAGCCCCAGGCCGGCATGAAGCGGACGCGGCCCGTCGCGAGGTTCACCGTCCATGTCCCGCTCTTGGTCACGACCTTGGTCACCAGCTTGTGGGTGACCGGGTTGATCAGCCGCGTCCGGGACCAGTCCCAGGACTGGCCGGCGGGCGGGGTCGCCCCCGAGGTCGGGTCGATCTCGATCGGCATGCCGAACGGCGCGGTGCCCGGCGGGTCGGCCGGCTGGTCGGTCGGCGTCAGGAACGGCGGGGTCGGCGTCGTCGGCGGGGTCGGCGTCGTCGGCGGGGTCGGCGTCGTCGGCGGGGTCGGCGGGGTCGGCGTCGTGGGATCGCCCCCGGATGGCAGGTCGACGTGCGTGACCGGCGACCACGAGGCGTACAGCACGAGGTTCGCAGCCATGCCGTAGGTGGCTCCGGCCGCGTACGTCGTGCCCGTGCCGTCAGCGGCGGAGTTCCAGCCGGCGAACGTGTAGCCGGTGCGCACGAGGCCGCCGGTGTTGCCGACCACGGCGGCCGGGGAGGCGAGGGTGAACTGCTGGGTCGCAGGCACCGAGCCGCTCGTGCTGCCGTTCCCCGCGTAGATGACCGTGTAGGTCGTCGGCGTCCAGACGGCGTAGAGCATCGCGCCGGCGGTGGTGAGCGTGAAGCTCGACCCGACGGCGTACATGGTGCCACCGTCGGCAGGCGTGGTGCTCCAGCCGCCGAAGTCGTACCCGGCCTTGGCCAGCCCGCTGCCCGGCAGGACGGTCACGCTGCTGCCCGCGGTGCCGGACTGCGACGCCGGGACCGAGCCCGTGCCGCCGTTGGCGCTGTAGGCGAGCGTGCCGTCGAGCACCCACTGGGCGAAGAGCGTGACGTCCCCGGCGGTGCCGTAGGTCGTTGCGAGGCTCGCGGAGCCGAGGCCGGCGGCGACGTACGACGCGCCGCTCCCGTCGGCCGCCGTGTTCCAGCCGACGAACGTGTGGCCGGTCCTGGTCAGGCTCCCGCCACCGGTGATCGTCGCCGGTGCCGCGACCGTGAACGGCTGCGCCGCCGGCGGGGTGCCGCCGGTGTGGCCGTTGCCGTCGTAGAAGACGTGGTAGGTGATCGGGGTCCAGACCGCGTGGAGGATCGTGTCCGACGCCGGGACCACGAACGAGCCGGACGGCAGGTAGGCGGTACCGCTGCCGTCGGCCGCGGTGTTCCAGCCGGCGAACGTGAAGCCGGTGCGCGAGAGCCCGGTCCCGTCGGACAGCAGGAAGGTCGAGCCGTACGACCCGCTCGTCGTGGCGGGCGGCGTTCCCTGCCCCGCCCCGGCGACGTAGGTCACTGCGTAGACGTTGACCGACCACTGCGCGAACAGCGTCACGTCGCCCGCGACGTGGTAGCCCGAACCCACGACGACGGGCGTGCCCGAGCCGTCGGCCTTCGTGTTCCACCCGGTGAAGCTGTGACCGGTCGTCGTCAGTGCGCCGGTGTTGCCCGCGATGGTGGCGGCGGACTCCACGGTGAAGGACTGCGCCCCAGGGACGGTGCCACCGCCGTTGCCGTTGCCGTCGTACGTCACGTGGTAGGTGACCGGGGTCCACGTCACGTACAGGGTGGTGTCCGCGGCCGGGACCACGAACGAGCCCGACGTCGGGTAGGCGGTGCCGCTGCCGTCGGCCGCGGTGTTCCAGCCCGCGAAGGTGTACGCCGGTCGGGAGAGACCCGCGCCGTCGGACAGCGTGATGCTCGAGCCGAACGGCTGCGTCGTCGTCGACGGCGCCGAGCCGCTCCCACCGTTGACGACGTAGGACACGGCGTAGTCGTTGACCGACCACTGGGCGTGGAGCGTCACGTCCGCGGGGTCCGAGTACGAGGCGGCCGGGGCAACCGCCGTGCCGGAGCCGTTGGCGGCGGTGTTCCAGCCGACGAAGCTGTAGCCGGGCCGCGTGAGCAGGCCGGTGTTACCGGCGATCGTCGCGGCGGACTCGACCGTGAACGGCTGCGCCGCCGGAACGGTGCCACCGGAGCTGCCGTTGCCGTCGTAGGTGACCTGGTACGCCGTCGGCGCCCAGACGGCGTAGAGGGACACGGTCGACAGGGTCGAGTAGGGGTCGCCCTCGTGGAGGACGGCCGGACCGGTGTCCGTCGTCGCCCAGCCCTGGAAGGCGTACCCTGTCCGGTGCAGCGAGCCGGGGCCCGCGATCGTGGCCGGCGTCACGACCGTGAAGCTGTCCGGTCCCGGGACCGAGCCGAGGCCACCGTTCGCGTGGTACGTGACGGAGTACTGCGTCGGGACCCAGACCGCGTACAGAGTGAGGTCGGCCGCCAGCCCGTACGTGTCGTTCTCGATGAAGGCGGGAATGGTCCCGGTCTCCGTCGTCGACCACCCCGCGAAGCCGTAGCCCGTCTTCACCAGCGTGCCGGGCCCGGGGATCGTCTCCGGAGTGGCGACGGTGAAGCCGTCGGGTCCGGGAGCGACACCGGAGTCGTTCCCGTTGCCGATGAACGTCACGGTGTAGTCGGTCGGCGCCCACTGGGCGTAGAGGGTCGTGTCGCTCGCCGGGACGGTGAACGAACCGAGCGGCGCGTAGGACGTGCCCCACCCGTTGGCGGCGGTGTTCCAACCCGTCAGCGTGTAGCCCGCGCGCGACAGGCCCGTTCCCGCAGGAAGCGTCACGGACGAGTGGTACGGCTGGGTGATCGCACCCTCGCTGCCGGACCCGCTGTTCTTGTCGAACGACAGCATGTAGCTGTTGAGCGACCACTGCGCGTAGAGGGTCACGTCCGCTGCCGGACCGACGACGTCGCCGGCCGCCATGCTCGTGCCGCTGCCGTCGGCAGCCGTGTTCCAGCCGGCGAACGAGTGGCCCTCGAAGGTCAGCGTGCCCGTGCCGGCCGTGACCGCGGCCGGGTGGGCGACGTCGAACGGCACTGCCGGGGGCACCGTCCCGCCCGCGCCGTTCGCGTCGTAGGTGAGGTGGTAGGCGACGAGCGTCCAGACGGCGTACAGGGTCAGGTCGGCCGCGGAGCCGTAGGTGGCCGGCGCCACGTAGGGCGTGCCGGAGCCGTCCGCCTTGCTGTTCCAGCCCGCGAAGGTGTAGCCGGCGACCGCGAGCCCGCCGGTGTTGCCGGCCACGGGCGCACCGGCCGCGACCGTGAACGTCTGCACCCCCGGCACGGAGCCGGTCGCCGTGCTGCCCGCCGGAGCGTTCGCGCTGTACGTCACCTGGTACTGGACCGCGGTCCACACGGCGTACAGCGTCAGGCTGCCGACCGAGCCGACCGAGGAACCGGGGCCGTACGTCGACCCCGAGGCGTCGGGCGTGGTGTTCCAGCCGGCGAAGACGTAGCCGGGCTTGACCAGCGCGCCGCTGTTCCCCGCGACGATGGCGGCCGACACGACCGTGAAGCTCTGCGGGTCCGGGACCGTGCCGCCCGCGGCGCCGTTCCCGACGTAGGTGAGGGAGTAGGTCACCGGCGTCCAGACGGCGTACAGCGTGGAACCGCCGGCGGTCAGGGTGAACGACGACCCCGCCGGGTACGCCGTGCCGCCGCTGGCCTGAGTGCGCCAGCCGGCGAAGGCGTACCCGGGACGGGAGAGCCCCGAGCCCGACGCGACCGTGACGCTCTGGCCGGGCGTGCCGGCCTGGGTCGGCGGGACGGTGCCCACGGCGTCCCCCGCATTGGCGTTGTAGCCGAGGGTCCCGTTCGCCACCCACTGCGCGTACAGCATGAGGTCGGCGGCCGAGCCGTACGTGGCCGGCGCCGCGTACGACGTCCCGGTGCCGTTCGCCGCGGTGTTCCAGCCGCCGAACGAGTACCCGGTGCGCGTGAGCGTCCCGGCGCCGGCGATCGCGGCCGGGCCGGCGACCGTGAACGTCTGCACCCCGGGCGCCGTGCCGCTCGTCGAGCCGTTGCCGTCGTAGGTCACCGTGTAGCTGACCGGCGTCCAGATCGCGTTGAGCGTCAGGTTGGCGGCGCTCGCGTAGCTCGCGCCCACGAGGTAGCCGGTACCCGAGCCGTTGGCGGCTGTGTCCCAGCGGGCGAACGTGTAGCCGGTCCGGGTGAGCGTGCCCGCGCCGGAGATCGTGGCCGGTGACGCGGTCGTGAACGACTGCGTCGCCGGTGCGCTGCCACCGTTGCTGCCGTTCCCGTCGTAGGTGACCGTGTAGTTCGTGGCCCACTGCGCGTAGAGCGTCGCGTTGCCGGCTGCGGCGTAGGACGAGCCGACGGCGTACGACGTGCCCGAGCCGTTGGCCGTGGTGTTCCAGCCGGTGAACGTCGTCCCCGTCTTGAGCAGCGTGCCCTGGGCCTTGACCGCGGCGGGCGCCGCGACGGTGAAGGCCTGCGCCGCGGGAACGCTGCCCGACGTGCTGCCGTTGCCGTTGTAGGTGAGCGTGTAGGTGACGGGCGTCCACTGCGCGAACAGGGTGACGCCGTTGCTCGGCATCGTGAGCGCGGCGCCTGCCGCGTAGGCGGTGCCCGTCCCGTCGGCGGCGGTGTTCCAGGACGCGAACGCGTACCCGGCGCGGGTGGGCAGGGCCGCGGAGAGCGTGACCGGGGACCCGAACGGCGCCGTCTGCGTGGCCGGCGCGCCCGTGCCGGAGTTGGCGTTGTACGTCACCGAGTACGACGTGCCGGTGACGGTCGGAGTCGCGCCGAGGTTCATCGCGCCGATGTGCATGCCCCAGTAGTTCGTCGGCTGCACCATCGCGTTGCCGAACGTCGCCGTGAACGACGACGTCTGGGAGTAGGTCGTCACGATGCGGTCGTTGACGATGTTGGCGTCGTTGGTCGGGTACGCCGGACCGCTGAAGCGCACCGTGGGCGCGGGGTACGTGAGGGTCGCCGGCCCGGTCCGGGTGATGTTCGTCGGGTTGGACACGGCGTAGCTGTCGAAGCCGGTGAAGTCGTTGAACTGGCTGTAGTCGATGTCGTACCCGCCCACTTGGACGTTCTGCAGCGTGGCCAGCGTCGGCGATGCCGTGCCGTAGGTGCCGTGGACGTAGAAGGTGAACGTGAACGTGGCGTAGCCGTTGGCCGCGCTGACGCCGGTGTCGACCTCGAAGTCCGTTGCGGGGCCGCCGAGGCCCGTGCCCACGTCGTACCTCGAGATCGTCGAGCTGCTCAGCGCGCTGGTGGTCACGAGGACGTCGATGACAGTCCCGCTGATCGTGGCTGCGTTGGCGTAGAGGACCTTGTCGCCTACGGCGGTGCCCGTGCCGGTGATGTTCGTGGCGTTGGCATGGTCGAAGCTGATCCCGGCGAACGCGAGGTTCAGGGTGGTGGCCGCCTGGGCCGGTCCGGCCTGCAGCGCCACGCCGGCGAGCGCGAGCGCGCCCGCGACGACGGCGGCGACGAACCGGCGGCCTGTGGTGCTGAGCATGACGTCCTCCATGTCGGGCGTTCGGCATGGACGACGCGTCGGACGGAGGCCCTGCCTGACTCCGACGGTTGGCTCACCCGAGAGGGATGATCCGTCGCTGTCAGTAACCTCTCGGCACGCTCACGAGGGAGGTTGAGGCCCAGGGCACCCTTTCCTCGCCCCGGTCGCGGGATGCGGCGGGGCGGGCCGGCGGGTCAGCTCTTGGCGACGAATACGTGCGAGGCCGTCACCGCGTCGAGCTCGGCGTACTCCCCCGCGCTCCCCACGAGGAAGCCCCCGGGCGAGGTGACGACCTTCACGGTCGCGCCGGGCAGGGCACCCGCGCGGCGCAGGGACGCCATGAGGGCGGCGTCGGTCTGGATCGGCTCGCCGATGCGGACGACGGTGACGCGGGTGGAGGCGTCGCGCACGACCTTGTCGAGGGTCGTGAGGCCGGCGAGGTCGGACTCCGCCGGCTCCTGGTCGAGCTCCGCGAGCCCCGGGATGGGGTTGCCGTACGGCGAGACGGTGGGGTGGCCGAGGATCTCGAGGATCCGGCGCTCGACGGTCTCGCTCATGACGTGCTCCCAGCGACAGGCCTCCGCGTGCACGTCCTCCCACTGCAAGCCGATGACGTCGACGAGCAGGCACTCCGCGAGGCGGTGCTTGCGCATCACGCGGGTGGCCATCGCGCGGCCGTCGTCGCTGAGCTCGAGGTGGCGGTCGCCCTCGACCGCGAGGAGGCCGTCGCGCTCCATGCGGGCGACCGTCTGCGACACGGTGGGACCGGACTGCCCGAGGCGCTCCGCGATGCGCGCACGCAGCGGGGTGATGCCCTCCTCCTCGAGCTCGAAGATCGTGCGGAGGTACATCTCCGTGGTGTCGATGAGGTCGCTCACGGCCCTGGGGTCCTTCGTCGCGTGGTTCTCGGGACGCCCGCGGCGACGGCTGGGGCCGACCGCACGGCGTCTGACGAGGTCATCCTGTCCTACCCCGCCCGCCGATGCACCGACGCCGCCCGACTCCCGATGTCTCCCACGTCACGTGATCGTCCCTTAGGGACGATCAAGCGCCCGCAGCTTCTTTGACCGTGGCGTCCACAAGTCGTGATCTTGGTCGGCGACGCGCGGTCCGCCCCGGCTCGATCTAGCCTCGGGGGGTGCCCAGCGTCCTGTGGTTGCGACGCGACCTCCGCCGGCACGACAATCCCGCCCTCCTCGCGGCACTCGACGCCGCGCGCGCCGACGGCGACGACGTCGTGGTGGCGCTGTTCGTCCTCGACCCGCGGCTGTGGGGTCCGGCCGGCGACGTACGCCGTGCCTGGCTCTCGCGCTCGCTGCGGGCGCTCGACCACTCGCTCGGCGGGGCGCTGGTGGTCCGGCACGGCGACCCGACGGCGCTGGTGCCCCAGGTCGCCGCGGCCGCCGGTGCGGCCACGGTGCACGTCGCCGCGGACTTCGGGCCCTACGGCGCTGCCCGTGACGCCGCCGTCGAGACCACGCTGGCGGCGACCGGTCGCGCACTGGTGCGCTCGGGCTCGGCGTACGCCGTCTCTCCTGGGCGCGTGGTGAAGGGCGACGGCACCGCCTACCGCGTCTACACACCGTTCTACCGGGCCTGGGTCGCGCACGGCTGGCGCCGGCCGGCCGCCGACCCCGACCGCTGGCCGACCTGGCGCATGGACGACACCGGTCCTCTGGCGTGCGACGGCATCCCGGACGCGCCGGACGTCGCGCTTCCGGCCGTCGGCGAGGCCGCGGCCCTCTCGCGGTGGGCGGCGTTCCGCGACGACGGGCTGTCGGCCTACGACGAGCTGCGTGACCGAGCGGACCTGGCGGGCACCTCGGCGCTCTCGGCGCACCTGCGCTGGGGCGAGATCCACCCCCGGACGCTGCTCGCCGACCTCGGCGACCCGCCGTCGCACACCGTGTTCCGCAAGGAGCTCGCCTGGCGGGAGTTCTACGCCGACGTCCTGCACCGTGAGCCGTCGTCGGCGCGCACCTGGCTGGACCCGCGCTTCGCACTGATGGAGCACGACTCCGGCGCCGAGGCCGACGTGCGCCTCGAGGCGTGGTGCGCCGGCCGCACGGGCTACCCGTTCGTCGACGCCGGGATGCGCCAGCTGCTCGCCGAGGGCTGGATGCACAACCGGGTGCGCATGGTGACGGCGTCGTTCCTCGTCAAGGACCTGCACCTGCCGTGGCAGCGCGGCGCGCGCTGGTTCATGCGCAGGCTGCGCGACGGCGACCTCGCGAGCAACCAGCAGGGCTGGCAGTGGGTCGCGGGCAGCGGCACCGATGCGGCGCCGTACTACCGCGTCTTCAACCCCGTGGCCCAGGGCCTGCGCTTCGACCCTGACGGCGACTACGTGCGGCGCTACGTGCCCGAGCTGCGCGACCTGCTCGGGCGGACCGCCCACGAGCCCTGGGACCACCCCCGCCTCGCCGCGGACTACCCCGACCGCATCGTCGACCACGCGACCGAGCGCGCCGAGTCCCTCAGAAGGCACGCCGACCTCCCGCGCCCTTCCCTGATCGTCCCTTAGGGACGATCAGGCCAGTTTCTTCGACGGCAGCGTCCACAAGTCGCGATCTTGGTCGTGCTGACCGGCTGACGTCGCGGGGTGATGCGTCCCTCAGGCCGCTCGTCGTGCCACCATGACCGGAGCACGGCGCCAGCGGTACGACGGCGCCAGGAAGCAGGGATCGCCGAGATGGGGAAGAAGTCCGACGCACGGGCGTCGGTGACGTGCGCCGTCGTCGCCCAGAAGGGCGGCGTCGGCAAGACCACCACGCTGCTCGGGATCGCCGGTGCGGCCTGGGAGCGCGGGCTCAGGGTGCTCGTCGTCGACCTCGACCCGCAGGCCAACGCGACCGCGGCGCTCGACCCCGCGAGTACGCCGTACACCACCAACGACGTGCTCGCCGACGCCCGGCCCGGCGTGGCGGCCGACGCGGTCGTCCCGTCCGGCTGGGGACTCGGCGTCGACGTCCTGCCGTCGGAGCGTGCCCTCGAGCACCGCGCCGTCCCCGAGGGCCGGGACTCCTCGCTGCGGCTGCGCATCGCCCTGGAGGGCGTGATCGAGCAATACGACCTCGTCCTGGTCGACTGCCCGCCCAGCCTCGGCGAGCTCACCCGCAACGCGCTGGCCGCCGTCCGCCTCGCGCTCGTCGTCACGGAGCCGTCGTTCTTCGCGCTCCCTGGCGCTGCCGCGGCGCTCGAGGCGATCGAGGTCGTCCGCGGCTCGAGCAACCTCGTCCTGCGGCCGGCCGGCGTCGTCGTGAACCGCTCCCGCCCGAAGACCACCGAGCACGCGTTCCGGCTGCAGGAGCTGCAGGCCGCCTACCCCGGGCTCGTCCTGCCGTTCACCATCCCCGAGCGGACGGCGGTGCAGCAGGCCCAGGGCGCGTGCGTCCCTGTGCAGGCCTGGCACTCCCCCGGAGCGGCCGACGCCGCCGATGTCTACGACGTGCTGCTCGACGTGATCCTCGCCCGAGGGACGGAGGCGGTCGCTGAGCTCGGCGTCTCGTCGACGACCACCTTCTCCACCGGAACGGACACCTGATGACGAACCCCACGCCCCGACCGGCGCTGCGCAAGGCGGCCGACGCCGACGTCCATCCCGCGGCGCCGCGTCCGTCCCGCTCGCCGCGCGCCCGTCAGGCGCCCGTCACGGTGGCCCCCGTGCCCGAGTCTGTGCCCGAAGCCGAGGATGTCGCGGACGGCGCGGACGGAGGCGTCACGGTCGAGGCGGTCGCGGTCGACGCGGTCAGCGTCGAGGCGATGACCGACGTGCCCGCGACCGTCGCCGCGCCGTCGACCCGGTCGCTCAAGCCGCCGAAGAAGCGTCATGCGGACCCGGGTCGCCCGGCGAGGGCGACCAAGCGGATGTTCTCGGGCTCGACGTCGGACCACCTGCGCGTCCCGGAGGTCCAGGAGGTCACCTCGAGCCAGCGGGCCGCGCTCGACCACCTCTTCGAGAACGACGACAAGGCCAAGAAGCCCAAGGCGCCCAAGCCGGTCGACCTCATGGGCGGCAAGCTCGTCGACCTCGAGGCGTCGGTCCCGAAGAACCTGCGCAAAGCCGCGCGCGACGAGGCCCGCAAGCGCGGCCTCGACGTCGACACCGTCGTCACCGACCTGCTCCACGCCTGGCTCACCGAGCGCCGCTGAGCGACCGTCCGGCCTCGACCCCCGCGTCGAGCCGAGGCTGCGGCTACGGGACCGGGTGCCTCGCGTCGTAGGCCAGGAAGGTCGGGACGGCGGCGACAAGCGCGGCCGTGACCGCGATGCACGCGATGCCGCCGGACACGACCGAGAACGTCTCGCCGAAGATCGCGGCCACGGTGCCCGACTCGACGTCGCCGAGTCGCGGCCCTCCCGCCACGACGACCGTGAAGATCCCCTGCAGCCGACCTCGGAACTCGTCCGGGGTCGCGGCCTGCAGGATCGTCGAGCGGAAGACGGCGCTGACGTTGTCGGCCGCGCCCGCGAGCGCGAGGAGCAGGCATGCGACCGGCAGCCAGTGCACGAGGCCGAACACGGCGATCGACAGGCCCCACCCGAACACCGACAGCACGACCGCGAGACCCTGGCGTCGGACGTGCCCGAGCGGCCCGGAGAAGATCCCGCTGACCGCGGCACCCACCGCGGGGGCGGCCGACAGGAGCCCGACGGCGGTCGCCGCCATGCGCGGGTCGTCCGGGTACATCGCCGCCGCGATCGCCGGGAACAGCGCGCGCGGCATGCCGAACACCATCGCGGCCATGTCGACGTAGAACGACATCTGGAGGTTCTTCTTGCCGCGCAGGAAGGTGATGCCGTCCTTGACCGCCGCCCAGCCGGCCCTCGTCGGGGTCTCGCCCTCCGGCCTGATCGGACGCAGTCGCCACATGGCGTAGACGACCGAGGTGAACGCCACGACGTCGACGGCGTACGCCGCGGACACGCCGCCGGTCACCGCGATGATCACGCCACCGAGCAGCGGACCGAGGGTGAAGCCGATGCTCCAGGCGAGCATGCCGAGGGCGTTGGCGGCCGGCAGCAGCTCGTTGCCGACGAGCCTCGGGATGATCGAGGCCCGGGCCGGGTTCCCGACCGCGAAGAAGCCGGACTGCACCGCGACGACGGCGTAGAGGACCGCGACGCTGCCGACACCCGCGACCGACTGCGCGAGCAGCACGATCGAGCACGCCATGAGGCCGACAGCGGTGATCAGGCCGAGGAGGCGTCGGTCGTGGACGTCGGAGAGCATCCCGCCGTAGAGCCCGAAGCCGATGAGCGGGATGAGCTGGAAGAGCCCGACCATGCCGACGGCGAAGGACGAGTGGGTGATCGAGTAGACCTGGATGCCGACAGCGACGGCCGTCATCTGCTGGCCGACGTTGCTGATCGACAGCGCCGACCAGATCCGCCGGTAGTCCGCCGAGACCCGCAGCGGGGTCAGGTCGGCGAAGAGGCGAGCCACGGTCCGCGAGCCTACGTCCCGCAACGCCGGCGTCCTTCACTGAGAACGGCTACGGCGAGAGGCGCTCGACGCTCCAGGCTGTGGCGTCGTCGAGCGCGGCGGGCTCGTCGCGGACGCGGACGAAGCGCAGCCGGTCGTGCAGGCGTGAGGGCCGGCCCTGCCAGAACTCCACCGACCGCGGCCGTACGACGAACCCGCCCCAGCCGTCGGGCAGGGGCACGTCGTCGTCGCGCCCGGTGTCGGGGAAGGCCGCCGCGAGCTCGGCGTAGCGCGCCTTCAGGACCTCGCGCGAGGCGATGACCGACGACTGCGCGCTCGCCCAGGCCCCGAGCCGCGACCCGTGCGGCCGCGAGGAGAAGTACGCCCGCGCCTCGTCGCGTCCGATCTCCTCGACGTCGCCGATCACGACGACCTGGCGCTGCATCGGGTGCCAGGGGAACACGAGCGAGGCACGCGGGTTGGCGGCGAGGTCACGGCCCTTGCGCGACTGCAGGTTCGTGTAGAAGGCGAAGCCTCGAGGGTCTACCCCCTTGAGCAGGACGATGCGCGCCGAGGGGTCGCCGTCGGCGTCGGCGGTCGCGAGGACCATCGAGCTCGGCTCGGCCAGCCCGGCGAACTGCGCTGCGGCGGCGTCGTCGAACCAGGCCTGGAACTGGGCCAGCGGGGTGAGGGCCAGATCGGACTCCAGCAGGCGCCCTGCGTCGTAGCTGCGGCGTACTCCGGCGAGGTCGTGGGGCTGCTGCTCGGTCACGGGTCCACTCTCCCAGCACCCAGGCGGCTACCGCCTGTCGGAACCGGTCCGATGAACATCCGGTACCGGTTGACCGACGGGTACGACCCTTTGCCAGGATGTAGCCCGTCGCCGAGCGCGCCCTACCGGGTGCGGGCGTCGACGGCGGGAGCCCCACGTGCCCGCCGTCGTGCGGGAGCGCCCACCGGTGCAGCCCGCACACCCGACCGGCGCGTCCTGACGCGCCACGAGCAGGGGAGCGCACCGCATGTCGGACTTCGTGCCTGGCCTCGAGGGCGTCATCGCCTTCGAGACCGAGATCGCCGAGCCGGACAAGGAAGGCAGCGCGCTGCGCTACCGCGGCGTCGACATCGAGGACCTCGTCGGTCGCGTGTCCTACGGCCAGGTGTGGGGCCTGCTCGTCGACAACGAGTTCAACCCGGGCCT
>Ga0302299_10000226_pt1 | contig 27999 bp, 27 predicted proteins | sample III_Fen_N3_4_FD_198795 | JGI IMG/M metagenome (GOLD analysis project Ga0302299, IMG submission 198795) | Peat permafrost microbial communities from Stordalen Mire near Abisko, Sweden - III_Fen_N3_4 | ecosystem: Environmental > Terrestrial > Soil > Wetlands > Permafrost | place: Sweden: Abisko...
CCGAGAACACGAACATGCCGACGATCTCCCAGGAGAACCAGGGGTAGGTGCTGCCGGCCCAGCTGAGCCCGAGCAGCAGCGGCACCGCGGCGGCCACAAGGAGCGCCGAGCCAACGTAGTCGATGCGGTGTTTGCGCAGGCTCACATGTGCGGGGAGCGCGACCGCGGCGAAGGTGAGCGCGACGATGCCCACCGGCACGTTGACGTAGAAGGTCCAGCGCCAGCCGAGACTGCTGTCGGTGATCCAGCCGCCGAGCAGCGGGCCGATGATAGTGGCCACGGCGAACACGCTCATGAGGACGCCGGTCCACTTGGCGCGCTGCGCCGGCGGGAAGATGTCGCCGATGATCGCCTGCGAGATCGGCATCATGGCGCCGGCGCCGAGGCCCTGGAAGGCGCGGAAGAGGATCAGCTCGGTCATGCTGTGGCTCTGGCCACAGAGCACCGAGCCGGTGACGAACACGGCCATGCCGAGGATGAAGAAGCGCTTGCGGCCGTAGGCGTCGCTGAGCTTGCCCCAGATCGGCATCGAAGCCGTGGAGGCAAGCAGGTAGCCGGTGGCGACCCAGGCGTAATGCTGCAGCCCGTTGAGGCTGGCGATGATGCGCGGCATGGCGGTGCCCACCACGGTCTGATCGAGCGCCGAGAGCAGCATGCCGAGCATGACGGCGGCGATGACGAAGGCGATGCGCCGCCGGCTGAGCGTGTCGCCCCACGGCTGCTGTACGGGGTGAGTGAGCCTGTCGGTGCGGACCTCAGCCATGCCGCACCTCGCTGGTGCTCGCGGATGCTGGTGTGGCCGGTCCAACGACGGCGTTCGTCGGCGACTCAAGGGCGATGCGCAGCAGCCCGCGGAAGCCGAGCTCGAGGCCGCCGAGCTCGTCGTCGGTCAGCGCGCCCAGCCAGGCGAGCATGTGCTCCTGGCGGCCTTCGCGCAGGCGGGCGGCGAGCTCGTCGGCCGCCGGCGTCGCCGTGACGAGGGTGCGCCGGCCGTCCTGCGGGTCGCGCGCGCGGACGGCGAGGCCCAGTTCCACGAGCTTGTCCACGAGGAGGCTGGCCGCCGGCTCGCTGATGCCCAGGCGCCGGCCGAGTTCGCCCACGGGCTGCGGGCCGTTGGTCGTCAGCGTGGCCATCGCCTTGAGCTGACCCATGGTGAGATCGAGGGACAGCAGCTCCGGGCCGGCGCTGCGGTTGATGGTGGCGAAGACCTTGTGAGCCGCCTCGTAGCAGGCGGCGAGCAGCTGGTCGTGACGTTCTGGCTGGGGCAAGGCGGACCTCCGGCGGCCGGAGGGACCGGCCGATTACTTTTGCAAACAGTATGTATTATACAAAAGCAATCTGCCGGCGGCAACCGGCCGCCGCCGGCTGCGCGCGGCGTCCGGTCGGCCGCCAGGCGCGCGCCGCCGCGACATCGCCTATCATGCGCGTGAGCCCCATGACTGTGAACCCGTCAAGAAGCCCGTGGCCGCGCCTCGTCGCCGTGGCCGTCTGGGCCATCGCCTTCGCCTTCGTCGAGGCGATGGTCGTCTTCTACCTGCGGCGGCTCTTCGGGCTCCAGTACAGGCTCGTGTTCACGCCCGGCCGCTTCCACTACCCACGCGCGTACCTCGGCTACGAGCAGGCGCGCGAGGCGGCGACGATGGTCATGCTGATCGGCGTCGGCTACCTCACGGGGCGCACGTGGTGGCAAAGGTTCAGCTACTGGCTGTTCGCCTTCGGCGTCTGGGACATCTGCTACTACATCTGGCTGTGGGTGCTCCTGCGCTGGCCTTCCGCGCCCGGCACGCGCGACCTGTTGTTCCTCATCCCCAGGGAGTGGTGGGCGTCGGTGTGGCAGCCGGTGCTCGTGTCACTCGGCTTCGTCGCCGTGGCGGTGCTGATCTTGGCGAAGACGCGGCGGGCCTGACGGCGGCCGCGCCGCCTCCCGGATGAACGCCGCCGCAGTCCCACGCGTTCCTTCGTAGGACGAGCGGTCGGCGCGGCAGCGCGGAGATGACTGCCGCCACGGAGGAACGGAGGGGCTTCATGGGGAGCAGGGTCGCAGCGGTCGTCACAGCTCTTGTCGGGGTGATCATGATGGCGATGGCGGTCGCCGCCTGCGGAAGCGGCGGGTCGTCGCCCGTCCTGAGCCCCACGCCGAGCCCGCCGGCGAGCCGGACCGCCGCCCCGGTCTACGCCGATGCGCCGACGCCGGCCAAGCCGACCAGGGCCAGCGCCGAGCGCTACGGCAAGTCTCCTCTCACCGATCCCTTGTGGGGTTTCGGCCTCGACCTGCTCGCGCGGCAGGCGGCGAAGACCGGCGACAACGTCGTCGTCTCGCCGGTCTCACTGAGCGCGGTGCTGTCCATGACCCTGAACGGCGCCCGCGGCGAGACCGCGGCCCAGATGCGCAAGGCTCTGCGGCTCGAGTCCATCCATCCGCAAGCGGTCAGCCAGTCTTGGGCCGACCTCATCACGTCGTCCAATGCGACGCAGCGGGCGCAGGTGCGCATCTCCGACTCGCTGTGGCTGCGCGATGGCGTAGCCTACGTGCCGAGCTTCATGGCGGCGAACCGCGACTACTTCGCCGCCGATACGCGCAATCTGCCGAGCGACCTGGCCAAGGCGCCGGACGAGATCAACTCCTGGGTGGCGCAGCGCACCGGCGGTCGCATCAAGGACCTGGTCGTAACCCTGTCGCCTGAGACGGCGCTCGTCCTGGTCAACACCGTCTATGCCAAGGTTGGCTGGGATCTGTTCGACAAAGCGCAGACCAAGCCTGAGCCCTTCACGCTCGCGGACGGTACGGACGTGCAGGTCCCGACCATGCACGGCCTGACGACGGCCGAGGTCGCCACGACCGCCGAGTACGACGCCGTCCCGGTCCAGACCAACGGCGAGCTCACCTTCTGGGTCGTCGTCCCGAAGGGATCGCAGACACCGGAGTCGGTCGCCGCACTGCTCCGCGACCGGGGCGCCGGTGCGCTGGCGAGGGAAACGACCCACGCCGCCGTCGCCATCGCGCTGCCGCGCTTCCGCATCGAGTACGAGAGTCGGGATCTGAACGCCGACCTTTCCGCGATGGGCATGCCTGACGCCTTCTCGCGAGACACGGCCGACTTCAGCGGCATGGCCGATGTGCATCCGCTCTACATCGACAGCGTGCTGCAGAAGGCGATGATCGACGTGAACGAGAAGGGCGTCGAGGCCGCCGCCGGCTCCGCCGTCCTCATGGCTGGGGCCGCACCGCCGACGAAGCGTCTGACCGTCCGCGCCGACCGCCCCTTCCTCGTCGTCCTCGCCGGCTCCTACACTGCCGCGCCGCTCTTCATGGCGCTGGTGCGCGACCCTCGTTAACGCTGATCCCGAGCAGTGAGTCGCCCGCGCCGGACGCTCTGGTAGACTCGGGGCAGCGATGACCCCCCCTGCGCCCGATACTCCAGTCGCCTCCCTTGCCGCGGACCTCTGGCCGCCAGAGGCGATCGAGGCCATCCGCGCGGCGTCGCTGGAGCTGCTCGCGCGCATCGGCGTGCAGGTGGACTCCGAGGAGGCCGCGGAGCTGCTCGCGGCGGCCGGGTGCACACCCGGCCCGCAGGGCAGGGTGCTGATGCCGGCGGCCGTCGTCGCCGCGGCCCTCGAGAGTTGCCGCGGCGAGTACACGGTGCTGGCTCGAGACCCCGCCCGGGACATCCGCGTCGGCCCGGCTCCCGGGCGCATCCATGCGCACAACATGGGCGAGGCGCCGGACATCGCCGATCCGCGCACCGGCAAAGCGCGGCGGGCGACGTTCCGCGATCAGGTGCTGGCGACCCGCGTCATGCACAATTCGCGCTACCCCGACAGCATCAACAGCCTCATCACGCCGAGCGACGTGCCCGGCGAGCTGCACCCGCTGTACTCGTACCTGGCGATCGCCACCGAGACCGACAAGGTGATCGGCGGCCCCGGCCAGGACTTCCCCTGGCAGACGCCGGTCCTCTTCGAGATGGCGTCGGCGGTGACCGGCGCCCGGCCCGGCGAAGCGCCGGCCGGGGCGATCTCACTCGAGATGGGTTACTCGCCGGTGAGCCCGCTGCAGCTGAGCGCCGGGGTCTGCGACGGTATCGTCGCCGCGGCCCGGCTGGGCATGGCGGTGCAGGTGCTCACCAATCCCGTGGCCGGCACCACGGCGCCTGCCGCGATGGCCGGCGCCTTGGCGCAGCAGGATGCGGAGATCCTCGCCGGCGTGGTGCTCGCCCAGGCGGCGGCGCCGGGGACGGCCTGCTGCTACGGCGCCCGTCTCTCGGTCGCCGATCCACGCCACGGCGGCTTGCTCAGCGGCGCCGGTCAGTGGGCGCTCAGCTCGGTCGGCGCCACGCTGCTGGCTCGGCGCCACGGACTCGCCTGCGACTGCTACGGCGCCGACACCTCGGCGCCGCTGATCGACATCCAGGCCGGGTACCAGGAGGCGCTGCCGGCGCTCGCCGGCGCCCTTGCCCGGCCTTGCTTTCTGTCGGGCATCGGCATCTGGGGCGACGCCGGTACCTGTCTCGAACTGCTGGTCCTCGGCGACGCCATCTACGGCCAGGCTCTCGACGCCCTCGAGCCGCCGGATTGGGGCGAAGACGCCCTCGACGTCGACGCGATCATCGAGGGCGTCACGCACCCGATGGGGTTCCTGGGGACGCGCCACACACGGCGCTGGCTGCGTCGCAACCGCGCCTCCGAGGATCTGAGCTGGCGCGGCGGGCCGGAGGAGTGGGCCGCCGCCGGCCGGCCCGACACCCTGGCGCTGGCCGGGGCGCGCGTGGCCGAGCTGCTGGCGCGTGACCCCGTGGGCCTCCCGGACGACGTGGAGGCCGAGCTCTGCCGCCTCATCGATGAGGCGGCCTCCCGCCTCGGCCTCAGCGGTCACCCGGATCCGCGGCGCCTGCTCGACGAAGCGCGCCGGTAGGCGCGCTTCGCAGTCCGCAGGCGCGGGCTGGCTACAGTGCCTGCTCCGGCCGTTCGCCGTGTAGCTCGCCGCTGAGCATGGCGGTGGCCGGCTCCTCCACCGCTTCGAGCTCCTCGCTCACGCCCCGCGTGCGCAGGAGCGGGAACAGCAGCGCTCCCAGCACGCCGGCGGCGGCGATCGCCAGGAAGGCGCCGCGCCCTCCCAGGGCGTCGAGCGCCCAGCCACCGAACAACGGACCGATCGCGTAGCCCCCCATGTACACCAGTGTCCAGACGCCCATGTAGCGGCCACGGAGCTCGGCCGGTGCGAGGTGCGACACGATCGTCGACGAGAACGGGATGAACAGCACGATCCCCAGGCTGATCAAGGCCACGAAGGCCAGCGTCCACGGCCAGGGTGCGAGCGCCGAGCCGCCGAGCCCGAGGCCGATGCAGAGACTCGCCAGCGCCATGAGGAGCATGTGGTCGCGCCGCTCGACCATCCTGACCACGGGGTATTGCAGGACGGCCGTGGCGGCCCCGTACACGACCATCGCGAAGCCCCACTGCTGAGCCGACACGCCGTGCAGGTCGCCGAGCATGATCGGCATCGTGACCCAGATCTGGCCGAAGCCGTACAGGGGCAGCAGAGCCACGAGGCAGAACACCAGCATGCGCCGGTCGTGGAGCACCGCGCCGTAGCCGCCGAACACGACCCTGATGGAGACGCTGCGCGTCGTCGCCGGCCGCGTCTCCTTGAAGAAGAAGATGACCATGAGCAGGAAGATGCCGCAGACGGCTCCGGCGGCGAGGAAGGTCAGGCGAAAGCTCGGGTCGAGGATGATCAGCGGCGCGGCGATCAGGGGGCCGATGGTGACCCCGACGTTGAGCGCGACGCGCGAGACGCTGAACGCCTCGGCGCGTCGCTCGAGCGTCGTCAGGTCGGCGATCATCGCGTTGCTGGCGGTGATGTACTGCGCCCAGCCGAAGGCCGCCTCGAAGGCGATCAGCGCGATCACCAGCCAGAGGTCGCGCGTCAGCCCGAGACCGATGTAGAGCGTCATGCTGCCGAGGATGGCGATGATCAGCACCGGGCGGCGCCCGATCTTGTCGCAGAGAGCACCGCCGACGATCTGCACCGGCAGGGTCGCGAACAGGGTGATGCCGAGGATCAGCCCCAGCTTGGTCATCGAGACACCGAGGTTGCGGTTCAGGTAGATCGTCTCGAAGGGGTAGGCCATCTCGACGCCGATCAGGTACACGAGGGTGCCGGCGGCGAGCAGCCAGAACTGCCTCGGCAGGGTGCGCAGTTCCCCGCTGATACGTGTGAAGAGCTCCTTGAGCACGGCGCGCCCCCCTCCAGTCGGCGCCTGCGCTCATGCTAGCGGGCGGCGGCCCGGGGGGCGACCTGCGGCGGCCGCCGCGCGATCGCCCGCCGCCGCCGGTTGGCGCGGCCGCACACGGGGAACTACCTCGGCATCGGCGAACCGACCAAGGAGTGACCCATGGCAGCCCAGCCGCGCGCCGCCCAGCGCGTCATCGACCCGCAACCGGTGATCGAGGGCGCCGGCGTGCGCCTCAAGCGCAGCATCGCGACCGCCACGCTCGACTACCTCGACCCGTTCCTGCTCTTCGACCACTTCGGCTCAAACGATCCGGCCGACTACCTGCCGGGTTTTCCCTGGCACCCGCACCGCGGCATCGAGACCGTCACGTACATGCTGGCGGGCGAGGTGGACCACCGGGACAGCATCGGCAACGCGGGGGTCATCGGCGCCGGCGACGTTCAGTGGATGACCGCCGGCGGAGGCATCATGCACGAGGAGATGCCGCGCGCCCCCCAAGACGGGCACATGGAAGGCCTTCAGCTCTGGGTCAACCTGCCGGCGGAGCTCAAGATGACGAAGCCGCGGTACCAGGACATCTCCGCCGCCTCGATCCCCGAGGTCCGTCACGACGACGGCACCGTGGTCCGCGTGGTCGCCGGCGAGGTCGACGGCGTGCCCGGCGCGGTGAGCGAGATCTACGCGGAGCCCGAGTACCTGGATGTGTCGCTGCCGGCGGGCAGGACGTTCGTCCAGCCGGTCGCGCGCGGGCACGCGGCCCTCGCGTACGTCTTCGGGGGCGAGGCCCGCTTCGGCGTCGGCTGTGACCTGGGGTACCGCGCCGATCTGGACGGGGCGTTGCTACAAGCCCCGCGGATGGTGATCTTCGGCGACGGCGACGAGGTGCGGGTGGTGGCCGACGAGGTGCCGGTGCGCTTCTTGCTGGTCAGCGGCAGGCCGCTGGGCGAACCCATCTCACGCTACGGGCCGTTCGTGATGAACACCCGCGAGGAGCTGCAGATCGCTCTGCAAGATCTGCAGAACGACGCGTTCGTCTGGCGCGACGACGAGGAATGGGTGCGCACGCGCCGCACGTGGTCGCCACGCGCAGGGGCGCGCTGACCGGTCTGAGGCGCGCTCGAGGGGGCACACTTGGGCGGGCGCGCCGGCGGCGCGCACGTCAGCGCGCCGGCAGCTGCTTGACCAGCACGCGCGCGGTGCAGCGGCAGGGCGGGTCGCCGCAGTACGGGCAGATGGCGCCCAGCTCGACACTGGAAGGGCCGTAGAAGCTGGGGATGTCGCGGCGCGCGACGTAGCCGTTCGCGCCGTAGAAAGGCACGGACTCCGGCTCGGCCTTTCCGGCCGGCAGCCAGGCGTACACGAGGGCGAGCGACGCTCCGCGGGCTCGCCCCTCACGCTCCACCCGCCGCAGCAGTCGCGTCGCCACCCCGTCACGGCGATGGCCCGCCACCACCACCAGCTCGCGTATGTGAAGCACGGCGCCGCCACCGTCGGCGCCGCCGGGCGCGCCCGCGTCCGCGGCGGTCGGCCCGACCGCGGCGGCGAGGCAGGCGAGGACCGCGCCGATCGTTTCGCTGTCGTCCCGGGCCACGAACGAGAGGCCTTCGTCGGCGCTCTCGAGGCTCCAGAAGCCGGCCCCGACGGCGTCGTCGATCAGCCGCGTCACGGCCTCGTGGTCATCGAGCGTCAGGGGGGTCAGGGTCACGGTCATGGCGGGCGTCAGTGTAGCTCCGCGGACGGCTCAGGTCATGCGATCCGCGCGCAGCGCGAGATCCGCGATCACCGGCCAGTGGTCCGACGGCAGGCGGCCGCCAGGCCGGGCGTGGTCGATGCGCGCGTCGACGACGTCCCAGTGCGGCGTCATGAGGATGAAGTCGATGCGCGTGCCGGCGGTGGCTCCGTCCCACCGGTGGTGGGTGGCGGCCCGCGGACCGCGTTCGCCCAGATGGGCGAGCGTGTCGCGCAGGCCGCCGGCGACCAGCCGCGCGACGCCCGGGTCGGCCGTGGTGGCGTTCAGGTCGCCGAGCACGACCCACGGGAGGTCGGGGTCGAGCCAGCGTAGAAGCGCCTCGGCGCTGCGCAGGCGCGACTCCGCCGAGGCTCCGTCCCAGTGCGCATTGGCGACGCCGAAGCGGTGCCCGGTGACGCGATCGGCGAAGCGGCAGAGCGTGACGATCCGCGTGATCGGGTTGCCCCAGCCGCGCGAGCCGGGCACCGCCGGCGTGTCCGAGAACCAGCGCACCGTCCAGCTCTCGAGCGCCAGTCGCGTGGTGTGGTACACGACGGTGCAGCGCTCGCCGTGCCCGCGGCCGTCGTCGCGGCCGGCCCCCAGGGCGGCGCAGCCGCGGAGCCGGCGCGTCAGGTAGTGCTGCTGAAAGCCGTGGACCTCCTGCAGGCCCACGAGATGGGCGCCGCTGGCGGCAACGGCCGCCGCGCAGGCGCGGCGGCGCAGCGGCCAGGAGTGGCGCCCGTCCCAGGCGCGGCCGTTGCGGATGTTGAACGTGGCGAAGCGAAGGACGGCGGTCTCCGCAGGGGGGGCGCCGTCCGCCGGGTCGGGTGCCACATCCGTGCGCGGTGTCACGTCGGGAAGTGGCTCCGCCAGAAGGTCGTGTCGGTCTCCGCGCTCAGCCTGCGGTGGCGCGGCTTGTCCCCGCGCTCGTCGGCCTCCTTCTCGAAGAGGATCTCCTCTTCGCGAGTGGGCTGCCCCGCGTCGACCCCTCCGCGCTCGACATAGTCCTTGAACACGATGAGGTCGTGGGTCATGTGCCGGGCGAGTTCGTCTTCCGGTACCGCCGGTTCGTCATCGGCGAGGTCCAGCTGGAATCCTACGCGCGTGGTGCCGCTGTCCGTGGGTGCAAAGTCCACGTTGCCGCGGTCGATGGCGTTCACGCAGGCGAACTCGTCACAGACCAGCTTGTGCTGGCCGCTGAGAGTCCGCTGGATGAAATGGTCCCAAGTCGCGCCTATGGTTCGCGGCGAGGCCTGTACTTCGATCTCACGACGGATGGTGGCCATGGTGTCTCCGTTCCTCGCCCCATCAGTGACGTTGTTCTCTCGAACCTCAGGGTACCCGCCCTTGAGGCGCCGGGAACGTCGTGCGGGAGTTCACGACCGTGCTACGGAGGGCGCCGCCGCGCCGGCCTGCCGCCTTCAGACGGTGGTGATGACGATGCCGGAGTCGGCCAGCCGCCGGAGATCGGGAGCGGGGGCCGAGGCATCGGTGATGAGCTCGTGCACGGAGCTCACGTCGCAGATTCGCGAAAAAGCCACGTGCCCTACCTTGGAGCCGTCGGCGACCACGATCACGTGGCGGGCGCGGCCGATGAGCACGCGATTGGTGTGGGCCTCGATGTCGTGATGCGTGGTGAGGCCTGCGTCGACGGTGATGCCGTCCACGCCCACCACGGCCAAGTCGAGGTTCATGCCTTGGAGAGTGGCCTCGGCGAGCGGTCCCACGAGCTCGTAGGACTCGCTGCGCGCGGCGCCGCCGGTGACGATGAGCTTGAGGTCGGGACGCAGGGCGAGCTCGGCGGCGATGTTGAGCGCGTTGGTGACCACGGTGAGGCCCTGGCGGTCGGCCAGTCTGCGGGCGACCTCCGTGGTCGTCGTTCCGCCGGTAAGACCCACGGAGGCGACGTCGTCGCCGATGCGTGCGGCGGCGGCGGCGGCGATGCGCCGCTTCTCGTCACGGCGTCGTCCGCCGCGGTAGCGCAGCGGTAGCTCGTAGGCGGTACTGTTGGCCACTGCGCCACCATGCGTGCGCGACAGCAGGCGCTGCTGCTCGAGCAGCTGCAGGTCGCGGCGGATGGAGGCGGTGGACACGCCCAGCTTGGCGGCGATCTCGGCCACGCCGACGGATCCGCCGCCGGCGAGTTCCTCGAGGATCAAGCCCATACGTTCTTCCTGGCGCATGCGGCCATCGTACCATACGGTCTGACCGTTTCTGCACGAAACGAGTGGCTATCGCGCAGGAAACAACAGGCCGCCGTTCCGGCTGCTAGGATGCGCCCATGGGCAGGTGGTCAGGCGAAGAGGGGGATCTGTGGCCGCTGCGCACGCTCTTTCTGCTCAGCGGCGCCGGCGGCGCGGCGCTCTTCCCCTTCTTCGCGCCGCTGCTGCAGGAGCGCGGACTGGATCCCGAACAGATCGGCCTGGTGCTCGGCGCCGCGTCGTTCGCCGGCGCGGTCGCGACGCCCCTCTGGAGCCACCTCGCCGACACGCGCCTGGGCGCGATCCGCGTGCTGCAGCTTTCCGCTCTCACGACCGTGGCGGGCGCGCTGGCGCTCGCCTTGACGGGCTCCGCGCTTCTCCCCGTCCTGGTGGCCGCGGCGCTCATGTCGGCCTGCTCGGCGCCGGAGGCGCCCGTGTCGGACGCTCTCGCCGTCGGGTATCTGGGCGCGGAGCGGATGACGGAGTACGGCAAGATACGGCTGTGGGCGAGCGCCGGGTGGGGGGTGGCGGTGATCGCCTTTGGGCTGCTGTTTCAGCACCTCGGCCTCGGGCCGGCGCTCCCTCTCTACGCGCTCGGCGTGGGCCTCTTCGGCCTCTGGACCCTGCGCTTGCCGGCCGGCGCGCCGCTGCCGCTGCCGGCCCGCTCGCGTCTGGGCGCGGTGGGCGACGTGATCCGCTCATCACCGCGCCTGCCGCCGTTCCTGGCCGGCGTGTTCCTGGTGAGTGTCGCGGGCTCGGCGGCATGGGCTTTCGTGGGTCTGCGGATCCTGGGTCAGGGTGGCGGTCCGTTCCTCGTCGGTCTGGCCGCCGGGCTCACGGCCTTCCTCGAGATCCCGGTGATGTTCTCCAGCGCTTGGCTGGGGCGGCGCTTCGGTCAGCGCGCGATCTATGTGACGGGCGCGCTGGTGTACGCGGCCGTGTTCTTGACGTGGGCTTTCGTGCGCGACCCCATGACGATCACACTCGTGGCCGCCGCCGACGGCGTCGCCTTCGCGCTCGCCTACACCGGCGTCGTGGTGATCGTGGGCAAGCTCGTGCCGGCGCGCCTGGCGTCCACCGGCCAGGCGCTGGGCTGGGTGGTCGGAGGCAACGTCGCGCCCATCGCCGGCGGCGCCCTGGGCGGCGTGGTCTATGCCCGCCTGGGGGCGCCGGCGCTGTTCGCGGGGAGTGCCGCGCTCTGCGTCGTGGGCGCGGCCGTGGTCTGGGCCGTGCTCGGCGGCACGGAGCACAGCCGGGGCGCGTAGCGGGCTACGCCGGCCGGGTCAGCGCAGGGCGTCGCCGGTCGCCGCGTCGAAGGCGTACACCTCGCCGGGGTGAACGGCCAGGCGCACGCGCTCACCGGCCTTCAGCCTCAGACGGCCGTCGAGCTTCGCGGTGATCTCGGCCCGCGACTCCGAGTCGCCGGCGAGCAGTGGCGTCTCTGCCGTGGTGTCCGGCGACGCCCGATGGCCGTTGACGAAGCCGTGCGCGAGGAGCTCGCCGCCGAGCGGCTCGACGACCTCGATGTCGAAGTCGAGCGCCGGGCGGGCGTCGTCCGCTTCCCTCACCGACAGCGAGTCGGGCCGGATGCCGACGATGCAGGGACCCTCCGGTACCTGCGGGAGCTCGACCGAGAGGTCGCCCGCTTGCGCCTGACCGCCGGCCACCGTCGCCTTGAGCAGGTTCATCGGCGGGCTGCCGATGAAGTGGGCCACGAAGACGTTGGTGGGATGCTCGTACACGTCCTGCGGCGTCCCCACTTGCTGGAGCTTGCCCGCCGACATGACCGCGAGCCGGTCGCCGAGCGTCATCGCCTCGACCTGGTCGTGGGTCACGTAGATCGTCGTGATGTCCAGCTGCTGGTGCAGCCGCTTGAGCTCGGCGCGCATCTGCACGCGGAGCTTGGCGTCGAGGTTCGAGAGCGGCTCGTCGAGCAGGAACGCCTTGGGCTCTCGCACCAGCGCCCGGCCCATCGCGACGCGCTGCCGCTGGCCGCCGGAGAGCTGCGCCGGCCGGCGGCCGAGAAGCTCGTCGAGCCCCAGCATCGAGCTGATCTCCGTGACGCGCCGGTCGACCTCGGCCTTGGCCGTCTTGCGCTGGCGCAGCCCGAAGGCGAGGTTCCGGTACACGGTCATGTGCGGGTAGAGGGCGTAGTTCTGAAAGACCATGGCGATGTCGCGGTCGCGGGGCGACAGATGAGTCACGTTCTTGCCGGCGATCTCTATCGATCCCGAGGTCGCCGTCTCGAGCCCCGCGACCAGGCGCAGGGCCGTCGTCTTGCCGCAACCCGACGGACCCACCAGGATCATGAACTCGCCGTCGGGGATGTCGAGCGACAGGCGGTCGACCGCCACGGTCGCGCCGGCGAACTCCTTGGTCACGTCCCGGAAGGACACATCGGCCATAGGGCTATTCCTTTCCTTCCCGGTTCACTGCTTGATCCCGGTGTAGGCGATGGACTGGATGAACCAGCGCTGGGCGAACAGGAAGACCGCCAGCATGGGGATCTGGCTCATCACGGTCCCGGCCATGAGCAGGTTCCAGTTGGTCACGTGCGTGCCCTGGAACATGGACAGGCCGAGCTGCAGGGGCGCGTGCTGGGGCGTGGTGATGATGATCAGCGGCCAGAGGAAGTCGTTCCACGACCACATGAACTGGATGATCGCGAGCGTGGCCAGCACCGGCGCCGAGAGCGGCAGGACGATCTTGAAGAAGACCCCGAGGCGCGAGGCGCCGTCGATGCGCGCCGCCTCCTCGAGCTCCACAGGCAGCGACTGGAAGAACTGGCGCAGCAGGAAGATGCCGAAGACGCCGCAGAGGTTCGGTACGATCAGACCTCCGACGCTGTCGACGAGCCCCAGGTTGCGCACGATGAGAAAGGTCGGGATGAGCACGACCTGGAAGGGGACCATGAGCGTGACCAGCAGCAGCACGAACAGCAGGTTGCTGCCGATAAAGCGCAGCCGCGCGAAAGCGTAAGCGGCGAGGCTGCAGAAGAGGAGATTGCCGGCCACGGTGGCCGCCGAGTACAGAAAGCTGTTGAGGAAGAAGTGTCCGAACGGCAGGGAATTCCAGGCGTCCAAGTAGTTGGAGAAGTGGAGGGCGCTGGGGATGAGGACCGGCGGGAAGCGCTGTGCTTCGGACGAGGTCTCGAGCGAAGTGATCACCGACCAGATCAACGGCAGCAACATCATCAAGGCCAACGGGATCAGGAAGAAGTGCCACGGGCTGAACGGCCAGTGGCGCGGCCGGCGCTCGGGGACCGCCTCCAGATCGAGCGGGCGGTCGGGCCGGATGAGCAATCCGTTGTCCATCATCCGGCCTTCATGACTTTCCGTAGACGCCGCGGCCGCCGACCTTGAGCTGAATGATCGTGATGACGAGGATCGCCATGAAGAGCACGTAGGCGATCGCCGCGCCGTAGCCGGCGTTGAAGAACTGGAACGCCTGCTGGTAGAGGTAGTACACGATCACCGTCGTCGCACCGAGCGGGCCGCCCCTGGTGGTGACGTAGATCTCGTCGAAGAGCTGCAGCGCGCTGATCGTCGACCAGACGACCAGGAAGAGCGTGGCGGGCCTCAGGAACGGGAGCACGACGTTGCGGAACGAGCTCCACTTGCCGGCCCCGTCGATCTGCGCCGCTTCCATGAGTTCCTGCGGGATCCCCTGGAGCGCGGCGAGGTAAATGATCACGTCGAACCCCAGCCAGCCCCAGACCGTCATCACAACGATGCACAGGAGCGCCTGGTTCGTGTCTTGGAGGAAGCCCTGCTCGGGGAGCCCGACGAGACTGAGGAGGTAGTTCACGAGACCGAAGACGGGGTCGAGAAGCCACAGGAAGATGATCCCGGTGGCGACTGTCGAGGTGATCACGGGAACGAACACCGCCAAGCGGTAAAAGCGCACGCCCCGGAGCTTGCGGTTGAGGGCCCACGCGACCAGGAGCGAGCCGGCCACGGAGAGAGGCACGAAGAGCGCCGTGTATACCAGCGTGTGTCGTACCGAGGCGATGAAGGCCGGGTCCTTGGCGAGCGCCTGGTAGTTGGCCAGCCCGACCCAGCTGGGCGCGGAGACCAGGTCGTTCGCCTGGAACGACATGATCGCCGACCACGCGATCGGCACCAGCCCGAAGATCCCGATGAGTACTACGGCCGGGGCCACGAACATCCACCCGGCGAGGTGGTCCGAGCCGAGCGCCCGCCGCACTCTTGAATCGGGCGCGAGGCTCATTCACGCACCTCTCACGATCACTGTCCCGGGACTGCCAGGGCGGCGTTGGTCTGCTGCGCCGCCTGATCGAGCGCCGTCTTGGCGTCGGACTTGCCGAGCAGCACCGACACGATCGCCTGTCCGAGGAACGTCGAGATCTTGGAATACTGGGGGATCGTCGGCCGCGCCTTGACGGCGTTGCCCATGTTCTTCACGAACAGATCGGTGCCGGGGTATTTGGTGAGATAGGTCTGGAAGTCCGGCTGCAGCTTCTGCTGGGACTGGCGGGTCGGGAGGGCGCCCGTCTGCAGGTCGTAGTACATCTGCTGCTTGGCGGCTGTGAACCACTTGAGGAAGGCCCACGACGCGTTGACCCGATCGGCTCCGTTGTTGAGGATGACCCAGTTGTCCGGACCGGAGATCGTCTGGTGGTTGGCCGGCATGAACTGCACGCCGAACTGGACGTTGGGGAAGGCGGGCAGGTCCCAAGGTCCTGTGACGAGCATGCCGATGTGGCCGTTGTTGAAGGTCTGCTGGATCTTGGTGTTGGTCGTGTCGATGTAGACCGAGTGGTCGACCGTGGCCATGTCGCCGAGCATGCCGAGAGCCTGGACGCCCGGGGCCGCGTTGAACGCCGCCTGCTTGTTGTCGGGCGTGAGGATGTCACCGTTGTAGTCCCAGAGCATGGCCTCCCAGTGCCACACCGTGTCCTCGCTGGCGTCGGCAGGGTAGGCCCATCCGAACTGCTTCTGCGCCGGGATGGTGAGCTTCTTGGCGGCGGCGCGAAAGTCGTCCCAGGTCCACTGCGCCGTCGGGTACGAGACGCCGGCCTTGTCGAAGAGCTTCTTGTTGTAGACGATGGCGAGGTTGTCGACGAGCGCCGGGAGCCCTACGACCTTGCCGTTCACGGTGGCCGCCAGCCGTTCGGCCGGCCAGAAGTCGTTCCAGTCGAACGAGGGATCTTTGGCGATCAGGTCGTTCAGCATGACGACCTTGGGGCTCTTGGCGATGTTCGCCATCCACGAGCCGAAGAGGTACGTGATGTCCGGTGGCTTGCCGCCGGCGATGGCGGTCAGGGTCTTCTGGAGGGCGTAGTCGTTGCTGCCGTTGTAGAGCGCCGTGACGTGGATGTTCGGGTTTGCCTTGTTCCACTGGGCGACGAGCTTGTTGTCGGCCTTGGCGGCGTAGTCGAGGTCGCCGTGCCACATGGTGATGTTGACGACGCCGGTGGGGCTGGCGCCGGGGGTGGCCGTGGCGCCTCCGCCGGACGAGCCGCAGCCGGCCGCGAGTACCAGTGCCGCGAGGACGAGGGCCAGCAGGCCCACGGTGCCGATCGAGACGCGCCTCATTGTCTGCCCCCTGTCGTTGACGTCATCACTAGTGCAGCACGACCGATCTGGTGAGGTGCCGCGGCTGGTCCGGGTCGAGGCCCTTGGCCTCGGCCAGCAGGCCGGCGACCCGATGGACGCGCACGAGCTCCGCCATCGGGTCGAGCTCGCCGGGAACCACGGTGGCTCCGGTGCGGGCGACTTGTTCGAGCAACTCCGGCTCGACCTCGCCGAGCGACCAGACGACGCTGTGCGGCTCGGCCACGCTGATAGGGCCGTGCCGGTATTCCATCGCCGGGTAGGCCTCGGTCCAGGCCTGGCAGGCCTCGCGGAGCTTCAGCGCCGCCTCATTGGCCAGGCCGATGGTCCAGCCGCGGCCGAGGAACACGAAGTGCTCGAAGGCGACGGGATCGAACGGAAGAGGTTCGGCCAGCGCGCGTTCAGCGTCGGCGATCGCCGGCCCAAGGTCCTCGCCGCACGCGGCTCTGAACAGGGCCAGAGCGGTGGTCGCGAAGCGCGTCTGGACGACCGACTGCTCGTCGGCGGACTCGAGGAGGATGCTGCGCCCGGCCGCTTCCACCACGGGTGAACCGGGAACCGCCGAGACGGCGATGGTGGGCGTGCCTGGGGGCACGGAACGAAGGGCGCGCACGATCTCGGTGGTGGTACCCGAGCGTGAGATGACGACGACGGCGTCGTAGCGCCGGCCCGGCGGCATCTCGGTGGGCGTGAACGCGTCGGTTTCGCCCATTCCACTGGCCTCTCGGAGCACCGCCACCGACTGGGCCATGAACCAGGAGGTGCCGCAGCCCACGACGGCGATCCGCGCACCGGCGGCCGGAAGCACCTCGCGGGCCTCGGCCGCCAGAGCGGCCGCGGTGCGCCACATCTGGGGCTGGGAGGCGATCTCTTGTTCAAGTGCGCTCATTTGTCGGCACATTACGTCAAATGTGCGCAGATTGCAACGTCACTCACGCTTGGCAGTGTATGGTCCGTCCATGACTGAGGCGGACACGAACAGCGACGTCGCGGAACTGAAGCTGCGCGACTACCTGCCCCGCTCGACCCTGCGGATCGCGGAGCATCAGGTGGGGCGTGCCACTCGCCCCGCCGTCGACGCGCACAACCACCTGGGGCGCTGGCTCAGCGAAGTTGGGGCCTGGACAGTGCCGGACGTGCCGCTGCTGCTGGCGGACATGGACGCCGCCGGCCTGCGCGCGATCGTCAATCTCGACGGGCGTTGGGGCGACGAGCTGGAGGCGAACCTGGAGCGTTACGATCGCCGCTACCCCGGCCGCTTCGTCACCTTCTGCCACCTCGATTGGGCCAAGACCGCCGCGCCCGGTTTCGGCGAGCGTCTCGCGCAGAGCTTGCGGCGCTCGCTGGCCGCCGGCGCCCGAGGGCTCAAGGTGTGGAAGGATCTCGGGCTCAGCCTCACCGACGAGCGCGGTGAGTTGCTCCTGCCCGACGACGAACGACTGGCGCCCGTGTGGAGCGTGGCCGCTGAGGCGGGCGCGCCGGTGCTGATCCACACCGCCGACCCGCGGGCGTTCTTCGCGCCGGCGGACGCCGCCAACGAGCGCCTCGAAGAGCTGCTGCTCAACCCTGACTGGTCGTTCGCGCATCTCGGTGACGGGCACTACCGGCGCCTGCTCGAGGCGCTCGAGGCGCTGGTGGCCGCCAACCCGGCGACGACGTTCATCGCCGCGCACATGGCCGGGGCGGCAGAGGACCTGGACTGGGTCGAGCGACTGCTGGACGCGTATCCGAATCTGTTCGTGGATATCGCGGCGCGCATCGCCGAACTGGGGCGCCAACCGCGGCGGGCGCGGCAGCTGATCGTGCGGCACGCGGATCGCGTGCTCTTCGGCACGGACTGCTTCCCGCCGAGCCCGGGCGAGTATGGGGTCCATTTCCGCTTCCTCGAGACCGCCGACGAGCACTTCGCCTACTCCCTCGACGAGCCGCCGCCTCAGGGGCGCTGGCGTATCTCCGGGCTGGGACTGCCGGACGACGTCCTCGATCTGGTCTACGGCGGGAACGCACGCCGGCTCATCCCCGGACTGGAGCTCGCGTAGGTCCAGGCGCCGTGACGGCTCGGGGTTTGACTCGCGCGGGGCGGTGCAACCTACCCTGGGAGAGACGCCGATGCGCCTGCGGTGGACGGCGCTCGTTGTGGCGTGCCGGCCGGTCCTGCCGGGAATCAGAGGGAGACGACCACGAACGACGTCAGCGAAGAAGCGGGTGCGCTCTCAGCCGCCGAGCCGGGCGACGTCGTGGCTTGCGGAGGCCGCGTCGCGTTCCTCGGCCACGCCACCACGCTGATCGAGCTCGACGGCACGCGGCTGGTCACTGATCCGGTGCTTCGTCGCCAGGTCGGCCCGCTCTATCGCCGGGTGCCCCAGCCGCTCAGGGGCCCGCTCGTCGACCCGGACGCCATCCTCATCTCGCACCTGCACCTCGACCACTACGATCCCCGTTCCCTGCGCATGTTCCGGCGCGACACACCGGTCCTGGCCCCGGTGGGCGCGCGCTTGTCCCTGCACTGGCGCGGGTTCCGCGAGATCCACGAGATGGCGCCCGGCGACGTGCTTCGCGTGGGGTCCGTGGACATCGTCGCCACGCCGGCGCGTCATCGGGGCACGCGGCACCCTCTGTCCGCCCGCACGCCCAGCTTGGGCTACGTGGTGAGCGGCAGCCACAGTATCTACTTCGCCGGCGATACCGGGCTCTTCTCGGGAATGGCGGACATCTGGCCCGAACGTCTGGACGTCGCCCTGCTGCCGGTCGCCGGGCTCGGCCCTTGGATGCCCGAACACAAACACCTCAGCCCGCGCCACGCCATCGCCGCGATGCAGCTCATGGACCCCCGCCTCGTGATCCCCATCCACTGGGGCACCTATCACCTGCCGGGCACCGTGATCATGCGCATGCGCCGCGACCTCCACCGCCGCGCGCCCTATCTGTTCATGGTCCAGGCGGCGACGCTCGAGCCGCAGATCCACACGGTGATGCTGCAGCCCGGGGAGAGCCTTGGCATAGAGGACGCGCTCGGCTGAAGGGCGCGGGCTTTGCCTGGATCACCGCGGCGGCGGCGAGCTCCTTCTCCGCGTCAGGTGGCGCCGCAGGCGCCGTCGTACGCGGCGAGCACGCGCCCGATCTGAGCGCGGACGAGCGCCGCGGGCTCGTCGGCCACCGCGCCGGCCCGCACGGCTTCGTACTGGTCCGGCAGGTACTGGCTGAGGAGGACGAGGGGGATCAGCTCTCCGGAGCGAGCCCCCGAGAGGTTGCCGAACAGACGCTCGAGCGCGGCGCGCACCGCCGGCCGCGGCCAGTAATAGCGGCAGCGATCGCTGTAGCTGAAGGCGCGCTTGAAGCGCAGGTCACCCGGGTCGCCGCCATAGTAGAGCGCCCAGTGACGGGGTTCGTCGACCATGGCGCGGTCCAGGGTGGCGCGCAGGTCGGAGAGCTCCACCCCTCGGCGGCCGCCGAGCCAGTCTCGCTCGATGCTCTCGAGGGCGAACACGGCCTCACGGAAGGCGAACGTCAGCCAGGGGCCGACCTTGAGGATGGCGAACCCGTCGCCGACCAGGTTGGCGAGCGCGGCCGGCGTCTGGTAGTCGGTCGAGTGCGCCTCGTACACGAGTGACCACTCACGCCGAAGGTAGTCGCTGACCCCCCGCGCCGCTGCCGGGTCGTAGTCGGCGACGGTCTCGTCGCCGAACTCCACTCCCGGCTGCACGACGACCGCGACGACCCGCTCCCAGGCGTCCTCCAGACCCGCGGTCGCGAAGCCGTCGCGGGCCAGCGCGAGCGTGCGTCCCAAGTCCGCCACCGGGGTCACCGTGGGTCCCGCGTCGCCGGCCACTTCACCGCCCGGCGCCGGCACCTCCGTGCCGATCACGTAGACGGGCGCCGGCGCTCCGGCGGGGAGTTCGGCGTGGGCTGCCTCGGCGGCCCGGCAGAGGTCCACGGTCCGGGCCGTCGCGGTCTCGTCGCCGACGGGCCCGCCGGCGCCGCCCGGGTCGTCGGCACAGGCCATGCTCGCGTCCAGGTGCAGTTTCGCGTAGCCGGCGAGAACGCAGCCGCGCACGAGCTCGCGAGCGCCGGCCATGGCCGCCGCCGCCGGCTGGTCGCGCCATGGGTACGGCCCGAGGTGGTCGCCGCCGAGGATCAGGCGGGCGGCCGGCAGGCCGGCGGTGGCCGTCAAGTCCGCGATGCCGTCGCGGAAGGCAGCCGGCGTCATACCTGTGTAGCCGCCGTCCTGGTTCACCTGGCTGGCTGTCGACTCGATGCACAGCAGGCCGCCGCCGCGCGCGGCGCGGCCGACGGCGGCCTCGAGCACGAACGGCTCCGCCGAGCAGACCGAGGTGACGCCGGCGCGCTCGCCGCGCCGGTTGGCGGCCAGCAGGTCGCGCAGGCGCTGCACTCCGGTCGGCGCCTGGTTCATGGGGTGGACTCCGACTCCGCGTCGGCCGAGGGCCGGGGCAGCAAGCCCTCGACCAGGGCCAGAGCCTCCGCGCGTGTGGGCTGCGCCTCGACGCCGCCGGCGCCTCGCGCCGACAGTGAGCCGCAGGCGACGCCCAGCGCCAGGCAGCGGCTCACCTCCCAGCCGAGCAACCGGCCGCAGAGGAAGCCGGCGTCGAAGGTGTCGCCGGCGCCGACGGTGTCGACCACGGTCACGGCGGGGGCGGAGACGCGGACCAGGCGGCAGCCGTCGTGCGCCAGGGCGCCGGCCGCGCCGAGCTTGATCACCGGCAGCGGGCCGCGGGCCGCGAGCACCGTCGCGGCCACGACCGGGTCGGACGCGCCGCTCACGGCGGTCGCCTCGGTGGCGTTGACGAAAAGCACGTCGACGGCGGGCAGCACGTCCGCGAGCCCGCCGTCCCACTGCTCCCCGGGGTCCCAATTGAGGTCCAGCGACGTGGCGGCGCCGGCGGTGTGCGCGGCCTCGAAGAGGCCGCGCAGTCCCGGCGCCAGCCGCGGCTGCAGGTAGAAGGAGCTCACATGGACGTGTCGCGTGCGGCGCAGAAGGTCCTCGTCGACCATCGCGGCTGTGAGCGCGTCGATGCAGCCCGGGAAGGTGACGATGGCGCGGTCGTCGCCGCGTGCCAGGGCGACGGTGAGCCCCGTGGCGAGATCATCGCGGACGCGGACGCCGCCCACGTCGACACCACGGCGTCTCAGCTCCTCGAGCATGAAGCGTCCCGCGGCATCGGCGCCGACCACGCTGGCGAAAGCGGTGCGCAGGCCGAGTCGCGCCGCCGCGCAGGCCATGATGCCGGCCGAGCCGCCCACGGTGAGGGCTCCGCTCTCGACGAGCTGCTCGGCTTGCCCGTAGGCGAGCTCCCGCGGCGCGCCGTGCAGCACGACGTCGGGGTTGGCGTCACCGACGATCAGCAGATCGCAGGCGTCGCTCATCGCCGCCCGCCCGCCGCTTCTTTCCGCCCGGCGGCGTGCGGCGCTCTCACCGCAGCCCCTCCGGCATCATGTCGCGCTCGGCCGCCAGCATCTCGTCGACGAGAGTCTCCATCTGCGCCAGCGAGAGTACCGCGGCGGCGTTGGGGTCAAGGGTCACGGCCTGCAGCACGCGGTCGCGGTCGCCTTCGAGCGCCGCGCACACGGTGAGCTCGACCACGTTGAGGAAGGTCCGGTCGAGCGCCGCGCACTGGGCCGGGAGGGCGCCCACATGCGTGGGCTGCAGCCCGGCCCGGTCCACCAGACACGGCACTTCCACGCAGGCGTCCTGGGGCAGGTTGGTGATGAGGCCGGTGTTGCGCACGTTGCCGTACACGGTGCGCGGCACGCCGGTGACCATCGAGTGGATGATGAGCGCCGCGTACTCCCCGCTGCGCTCGATCTCGAAGGGCTCGCCGGCGGCCAGCATGCGCTTTTCCTCGGCGTACATCTCGAGGTTCTCCTCGCTGCGCCGTACGTACTCGTCCACGGGGATGCGCAGACGCTCGATCTCCTCGTCGTCGCGCATCAACCAGGGCACGTACTCGGCGAAGTGCTCGCTCGACTCGGTGGGGAAGTAGCCGAAGCGCTTGTAGACCTGCACGCGGACGTGGCGGCCGAGCCCTTCGGGGTCGGCCGCGATCGCCGCGTCGAGCGCCGGGTAGAGGCTTCGCCCGTCGTGCTCCACGCGCAGCACCCAGCTCATGTGGTTCACTCCGGCGCCGTGGAAGGTGATCTCCTCCGGGGGCACGCCGACGTACTCGGCCACCTGGCGGCTGGTGTTCTGGATGGAGTGGCACAGGCCGACGACGTTCTGGTGCAGCGAGCCCTCATACCAGGCCCAGCAGTTCATCGCCATCGGGTTCGTGTAGTTCAGCATCCAGGCGTCGGGGCAGAGCTCGGCCATGTCGTCGGCGATGCCGAGCATCACCGGGATGGTGCGCAAGGCGCGGAAGACGGCGCCTACTCCCGAGGTGTCGGCGATCGTCTGTCGCAGGCCGTACTTCTTCGGGATCTCGAAGTCGAGCAGAGTCGCCGCGTGGCCGCCGACCTGGATCACGTTGACGGCGAAGTCGGCGCCGTCGAGGGCGCGGCGGCGGTCGGTGGTCGTGCTGATCCGGCCCCGGGCGCCCAGGGTGGCGTTCGTCCAGCGCGCCATCGCCTCGGCGGTGGCGAGGCGCTCCTCGTCGATGTCGTGCAGCACGATCTCTGCGTCGGCGAGCTCGGGGAAGGAGAAGATATCGCCGAGCAGGTTGCGCGTGAACTCCACGCTGCCGGCGCCGATGAACGCGATCCTGGTCATGCCCCTCGCCGTCCTTTCGCTCGCGGCGCCGCACGGAGCGGCGACCCGCTGCTGTCATACCCGAGGTCGCGCGGATCGGAAAGTGGCGCGACCGTTCTTGAGCGATAAGGTCGCACATCGCGCAGAAATGAGCAAGGCCGCGTCGCGCGGCCGTACTCGTGTCGTCTCCTGGCCGCGGCTCGTCCGGCTGCGATAAGCTCCGGCCGGGAGAGCAAGGAGGAAGCGTGAAATCGCACACCGTCTATAAGACGTTTCACATCGAGCAGCGGCGGGCGTTCGTGCGCATCACGGAGGACGTGCGGCGTGCTGTCGATGAATCGGGCATCAGTGAGGGCATGGCGCTGGTCTCGGCGATGCACATCACCGCCGGCGTGTGGATCAATGACGACGAGCCCGGCATCCAGGCCGACGCCCTCGAATGGCTCGACAAGCTGGCGCCGCCGTCGTGGCAGCCGCCGGCCGACGACGTGGCCCGGCAGCTGCTGCCCGACGACGGCGATTATCGCCACCATCGCGGCGGCGAGGACAACGGCGACGCCCACCTCAAGAACCTGCTCGTGCACCATCAGGTCATCGTGCCGGTCACGGGCGGCCGTCTGGACCTCGGTCCCTGGCAGGCCGTCTTCTACTGCGAGTTCGACGGCCGCCGGGACAAGCGGCTCATAATCAAGGTTCTGGGGGAATAGGATGTCGACCCCGGCGGGCGCGAGGAACGCGGCCGCCGGGGGCGAAGGTGAAGCTACGCGCCGTCCAACGCGGCGCCCGGGGCACACGGTTCGAGGAGGCTGCGATGAGTGAGGAACACGGGGGGTCCGAGGGCCGGAACCCCGAGATCGTGAGCGAGTCGGTGGTCGTGGTCGCCGACGGGCGCGACATGGCGCGCCGGTTCTGGGGTCTGCTGGTCGCGCTCGGCGTGGTCGCGCTCGTCTTCGGCGTCGTCGTGATCGCCAACATCTGGGCAAGCGTCCACCTGGTCGCCATCTTCGCCGGCTTGTTCCTGCTCTTCGCCGGCGTCTTGCAGCTCGTCAGCCGGAGCACCGGCCGCAGCCGCGCCGGTCGCATCTTCGCCGGTCTCCTGGCGATCGTCGCCGGGATCGTGCTCATCGCCTGGCCCGGCGCCTCGGTCAGGACGGTGGCTGTGGTGGTCGGCATCTCGTTCCTCATCTGGGGCGTCGCGGTGGCGATCGCCGCACTCGTCGATCGCGGCGAGGGCAGTGGCGTCATCGCCTCTTTCGGCGTTCTGCTCGCCGTGGTGGGCATCATATTCATCGTGTGGCCGGGGCCGACGGTGACCATCCTCATGGTCCTGGTCGGCGCCAGCGCGATCCTGTTCGGCATCTCGTGCATCGCCCAGGGGCTGGCGCTCCGCAAGGTGTGACGTGAACGGCGAACCACCAGAGCTGCGCCGACGGCCCTCCGAGCTCGTCGCGCGGATGGTCGCCTCGAGCCGCTTCTTCGTGCTCCTGGCCACGATCAGCCTGTTCCTGGCGTTCATCGCTGTCATGGTGTCGACGATCCTCGTCACCGTGCTGACGATCGTCCACGCCTTGAGTGGGCAAGGCATGACGCAGAACGAGATGATCGGCAAGCTGATCAAGCAAGCCGACTACGCGCTGCTCGCGACGGTGCTCTACGTGCTCGCGCTCGGCCTGTACAGTCTCTTCGTCGACGACCGCGTGCCGATGCCCGGCTGGCTGCGCATCAGCGACCTCGGGCAGCTCAAGGAACTGCTCGCCGGCGTCGTCGTGGTCGCCATCGCGGTGATCTTCCTGGGGGAGGCGCTCACGTGGAACGGCGTGTCTGACCTGCTGGCGCCCGGCCTGGCATCGGCCGCCGTCATCCTCGCGCTCGCGGCCTTCCTGTGGCAGGCGGCACGCGAGCGCTTTCTCGACCGCGAGACGGAACTGGTGGGCCGAGCCGGCAAAGCCGGCGAAGAAGACGCCGCCGGCGACGCCTGACGCGGCGGGAGCGGCCTGCCGCGGGCGTCAGCCCTCGTCGTCCTTCCGCAGCTTCTCGCGTCGCTCCTGGCCGAGGTTCTGCACGACCAGGGCGACCACGGTGATCAGGTAGAGCTGGCCGAAGACGGCTTCGAGCACGGCCGTCATGCGGCCCACGCCTCCCGCCGCGGTGAGGTCGCCGTAGCCGACCGTGGTGATCGTCGTGAAGCTGAAGTAGAGGTAGTCGATGGTCTGCGCCGCGTTGATCTGGGCGAAGAAGGGGTGGCCGGAGAGCGCCGAGATAAGGGCGAACGCGGTGGCGAAGAACATCGCGATCAGCAGGTAGACGCAGACCGCCCCGTAGAAGGTGTTCAGATTGATCACGGGGTGCGTCGCCAGGCGCTTGACGATCGCCACCGGTGCGACCACGACGAGCAGACAAACGAGCGCCCCGGACACGTCCTTCGCCGTCGCGTCGTTTCCCGCCAGCACCAGGACGATGCCGGCCAGCGTGGCCAGGGGGATGAGCGCCACCGCGAGGCGGAGCAGGCGGCGCTCGACCTGCGAGGCGCGCAGCGCCAGCCACGTGGTGGTGGCGAGGACGAGCAGCATGACGACGCGGCCGTAGACGTGGTCGCCGGCCACCGCGCTGACGAAGTAGCTGACGATGAGCAAGACCAGCACGAGGCCGAAGCTGTCGGCGAAGCGCGGCGAGCGCTGGAAGCCGGGGCCGAGGAGGCCGTTCGCTTCGGCTGGCGGGTCGGCCGGCGCCTCGGGAGGCTCGCCGGCTAACATGCGAGGGATGTCGGGGTGCTCGGCCATCGTCTGGTGGTCACTGTATCCCACACCGTCGCCGGCGCAAGGGTGGGCCGTCGGCGTCGGCCTGCGCGGTGGAGCGCTGCCCCTGCAGGGTACGCGGGGGCCGGCGCGAATGCCCAACCTGTACACAGGCTGAGAAAAGGCTGAGTCGATGGAAACCGGTCCCTACACTCCCTTGCGCAGCCGCGACCCGCGCCGCCGGCGCCGTCGGCAGGCCCGGCGGCGGCTCGTTCTGCTCGCCGTGGTCGTGTTTGTCCTGGCCGTGGTCGCGGCCGTCCTGGTCGCGCGCGCCGGCGGCGGCGGAGGCAAAGACGGCTCCAGCTCCACGGCGACCGGGGGCAAGTCGGCCGGGGCGACGCCGAAGCCCACCACGCCCCCGCCCAAGGTCTGGGTGGCTACCAAGGCGGATCCGGTGCGCGTGTGGACGGGCGGCGACTCCCTGGGCGGCGAGCTCGGCTTGGGTCTGGGCCCCATCCTTGACAAGGCCAGGGTGTTCATGCCGATCCTGTATTACAAGGAATCCTCCGGCATCTGCCGCTGGGACTTCTTCGACTGGGGCCGCAAGATGATCTCGATCATGCACACTGCGCGCCCCAACGCGGTGGCCATCATGATGGGCACCAACGATACGCAGTCCATCTGGGACAACGGCGTCTGGACCGCCTACGGCAAGCCGGCCTGGAAGACCAAGTATGCGGCTCGCGTGGGCGACATGATGCAGACGATGCTGGACGGTGGCGCCCGGCGCGTGTACTGGGTCGGCATGCCCATCATGGGCGAGAGCTGGCGCAACTCGCGCATGAAGCTCATCAACGGCATCGTCAAGGAGCAGGCCGCTCTGCACGCGGGCGTCCAGTACATCGACATCTGGCCGCTCTTCGCGAACGCGAACGGCACGTACGACGCGAAGTGGCGCGCCGGCGACGGCGTGCACCTCACGGCGGCGGGTCAAGAGCGCCTGGCGAAGACCGTCTTCGCGGCGCTCAAGAAGGACTGGGCGCCCTACGGTCTGCCTTCGGCGAAGCCGACGCCGGAAGCGTCGCCCAGCGTGTCCGCCTCTGCGAGCTCATCGCCCTGACGTCGCCGTGGCCGCGCGGCTGCGGCGTGGACCGCGCGCCTACTCCACCTCGTCGAGCAGCTCCCCGAGGCGCCGCAGGCCCTCGTTGACGCAGTCGTCCGGCAGGCCGAAGCTGATGCGCAGGTAGCCATCCATGCCGAACAGATCGCCCGGCGCGACGAATGTGCTCTTTTCCTTGATCAGGCGCATCACGAGCTCAGTGGAACCGATCCCGTGGCGGTACTTCGCGAAGCAGATCGCCGCCGCGTCCGGCGCCATGATCTCGACGTCGTCGCGGCCCGCCGCCCAGCGCTCCACGTTCGCGAAGCCGCGGCGCACGTAGGTCCGCGTGCGCTCCAGGATGCGTGCCCGCACGTGGGGAGAGAGCGCGACGGTGGCCAGCTCGTTGGCCAGCTTGGTCGTGCAGATGGTGATGTAGTCCTGCCACGCCCACATCCGGGCGATCACGTCGCGTGGCCCTACCACCCAGCCGAGGCGGAGTCCGGGCAGGCCGTAGGCTTTGGACGTGCTGTTCACCGCCAGCACCTTGTCGTACTCGCCGTAGAAGGTAGGCGTGAAGGCGTCCGTGATGCGTTCCGCGCCCGCGTACACCTCGTCGGCGAGGAGGTAGGCGCCGGCGCCGGCCGCCGCCGCGACGATCGCCGTACGTTCGTCGGCGGGCATGATGCGGCCCGTGGGGTTGTTGGGGTTCACGACGGTGACCAGCCTGGTCGTGGGCTTGACCGCCGCGCCGAGCTCGCCGCGGTCCAGCGCCCAGCCGCGGTCCTTGCGCAGGGAGAACGTCGTCAGCCTGCGCTGCACGTTCGGTGCCAGGCCCCAGAACTGCTGGTAGTTGGGCCGCATGACGGCGACGTCGTCGCCAGGGTCGGTGACGGTCATCAGGCTGGTGAAATTGGCCTGGATGGCGCCCACGGTGACGAGGACGTTCTCGGCGCTCGCGCCCGGATACATCGCCGCGATGCGCTCGCGCAGCTCAGGATCGCCGTTCGACTGCGGGTAGTTGAGCTCCGTGTCGGCGAGGCCGGCGAGCGCAGCCGTCGTGTCGCCGCCCGCCAGATCGAGCATCTGACGCATGGTCAGGGGGTGCACGCCGCTCTCGGAGAGGTTGTACTCGATCTGGTTCTCCCAGGTCGAGAGGAGTCGCTCGAGCTCGAAGGGCACGAAGTCGGTGGTCACGTGGACGTCCTTTCCCGCGGGGTGAGCCGCCGCCGGTGGAGCGCGCCGGTTCAGGCGCTTTCGAAGATGGATCCGAGTCCGCGCTCGACGGCGCGCGCGAAGGCGAGCCGGGCGATGGCCGTGTCCTGCACCCCCACGCCGGTGAGGTCGCAGATGGTGATCTGGTCGTCGCTCGTGCGGCCGGGCCGCCGTCCGCCGGTGAGCTCGCCGAGCTCGACGACCTCAGCCTCGTCGACGGTCCCGGCGTCGACCGCGTGGTGCAGCTCGCCGATGACGCGGCACTGCGACAGGCGGTCGCAGGCCACCAGGTCGGCGCGGCCGAAGCAGTCGGCGAAGAGCTCGTGCTTGTCTTCCATGTCCGCGCCCATGCAGGTCACGTGTACGCCGGGTTGCAGCCATAGCGCCTCGAGGTAGGGCTCGCGCGCCGGCGTGGTGGTGACCACGAACTCGCTCTCGCGGACCACGGACTCGGGCGTGGCGGCGATCGTCACCGTGACGCCGAGCTCGCGCTCCATCTCCTCGGCGT
>Ga0302299_10000227_pt1 | contig 27946 bp, 27 predicted proteins | sample III_Fen_N3_4_FD_198795 | JGI IMG/M metagenome (GOLD analysis project Ga0302299, IMG submission 198795) | Peat permafrost microbial communities from Stordalen Mire near Abisko, Sweden - III_Fen_N3_4 | ecosystem: Environmental > Terrestrial > Soil > Wetlands > Permafrost | place: Sweden: Abisko...
ACTGCCGGGCAAGCTGTCGGACTGCCAGTCGACCAACCCTGAGGAGTGCGAGCTCTACATCGTCGAGGGCGACTCCGCCGGCGGCTCGGCCAAGGGTGGACGAGACTCACGCTTCCAGGCGATCCTCCCGATCCGCGGCAAGATCCTGAACGTCGAGAAGGCGCGCATCGACAAGGTGCTGGGCAACAACGAGGTGCAGGCGCTGATCACCGCGCTGGGTACCGGCATCCACGACGACTTCGACATCGAGAAGCTGCGCTACCACAAGGTCGTCCTCATGGCCGACGCCGACGTCGACGGTCAGCACATCCGCACGCTGCTGCTCACCTTGCTGTTCCGTTTCATGCGCCCGCTGGTCGAGGCCGGTCACGTCTACCTCGCGCAGCCGCCGCTGTACAAGATCAAGTGGCCGGGCGGCAAGGACAACGTCGAGTACGCCTACTCCGACCGGGAACGTGACGGGTTGATCGCCTCCGGCGTCGAGGCCGGGCGCAAGCTGCCCAAGGAGGACGGGATCCAGCGGTTCAAGGGGCTCGGTGAGATGCCGGCCAAGGAACTCTGGGACACCACCATGGATCCGGAGCACCGCGTGCTGCTGCAGGTCACGCTCGACGACGCGGCGCAGGCCGACGAGCTGTTCAGCGTGCTCATGGGTGAGGACGTCGAAGCGCGTCGAGGATTCATCCAGCGGAACGCCAAAGACGTCCGGTTCCTCGACATCTGACGCCGCTCCCCGATGCTTCGCCCACGAAACCTGACCCGGCCCCACCCGGAAGGATCGCGAACCCCGTGACCGAGACCACTCCCGCACCGACGGGTGGCCGGATCGAACCGGTCGAGCTCCAGTCGGAGATGAGCCGGTCGTACCTCGACTACGCCATGAGCGTCATCGTCAGTCGCGCGCTCCCTGACGTCCGCGACGGCCTCAAGCCGGTGCACCGGCGCGTGTTGTACGCGATGTTCGACGGCGGGTACCGACCCGACCGCGGGTACTCGAAGTGCTCGCGCGTCGTGGGCGACGTCATGGGCCAGTACCACCCGCACGGCGACTCGGCGATCTACGACGCGTTGGTGCGCTTGGCGCAGCAGTGGTCGTTGCGCTACCCGCTGGTCGACGGCAACGGCAACTTCGGGTCGCCGGGCAACGACCCGGCCGCGGCGATGCGGTACACCGAGGCGCGACTGGCTCCGCTGGCCATGGAGATGATGCGGGACATCGACGAGGACACCGTCGACTTCTCGCCGAACTACGACGGACGGGCCCAAGAACCCAACGTCCTGCCGAGCCGCTACCCGAACCTTCTGGTCAACGGGTCGTCGGGCATCGCCGTCGGCATGGCCACCAACATCCCCCCGCACAACCTGCGCGAGATCGCCAGCGGAGTCGAGTGGCTGCTGCGTCATCCCGAGGCCAGCTCCGGCGAGTTGCTCGAGGCACTGCTCGAGCGGGTCAAGGGTCCGGACTTCCCCACCCGCGGCCTGATCGTCGGTCGTCGTGGCATCGAGGACGCGTACCGGACCGGTCGCGGGGCGATCACCATGCGCGCGGTCGTCGAGGTCGAGGAGATCAACAACCGCACCTGCCTGGTCGTCTCCGAGCTGCCCTACCAGGTGAACCCCGACAACCTGGCGCTGAAGATCGCCGACCTGGTGAAGGAGGGACGGATCGCCGGCGTCGCCGACGTTCGCGACGAGGGCAACGAGCGGCTCGGTCAGCGTCTCGTGATCGTGCTCAAGCGGGACGCAGTCGCCAAGGTCGTGCTGAACAACCTCTACAAGCACACCCAGCTGCAGGATACGTTCGGCGCCAACATGCTGGCGCTGGTCGACGGCGTCCCGCGCACGCTGCGCCTCGACGAGTTCGTCCGGTACTACGTTCTTCACCAGATCGAGGTCATCCGGCGACGCACGGCGTACCGCCTGCGCAAGGCCGAGGAGCGGGCCCACATCCTGCGCGGCCTGGTCAAGGCCCTCGACCAGCTCGACGCAGTGATCCAGCTGATTCGCAGTTCGCCGAGCGCGGAGGAGGCCCGCGGCGGGCTGATGCAGCTGCTCGACATCGACGAGGTGCAGGCGACCGCGATTCTCGACATGCAGCTGCGTCGCCTCGCGGCTCTGGAGCGGCAGCGGATCATCAACGACCTGGCCGAGATCGAGGCGCAGATCGCGGAGCTGCAGGCGATCCTGGCCAGCGAACAGCGACAGCGGGACATCGTGAGCGACGAGCTGGCGGCGATCGTCGAGAAGTTCGGCGACGAACGGCGCACGCACCTGATCGCCGCAGACGGTGACATGTCCATGGAGGACCTGATCGCCGAGGAGGACGTGGTCGTCACGATCACCCGTGACGGCTATGCCAAGCGGACGAAGACCGACCTGTACCGGTCACAGCGTCGGGGCGGGCGCGGCGTGCGCGGGGCACAGCTGCGCCTGGACGACGTGGTCGAGCACTTCTTCACAACCACCACGCACCACTGGATCCTGTTCTTCACCAACCAGGGCCGGGTGTACCGCGCCAAGGCCTACGAGCTCCCCGAGTCCGGACGCGATGCGCGCGGACAGCACGTCGCGAACCTCCTGGCGTTCCAGCCGGACGAGCAGATCGCCCAGGTTCTGGACCTGAAGGACTACGCCCAGTCCCCATACCTGGTGCTGGCGACCCGCGACGGCATGGTGAAGAAGACCCGCCTCGGCGAATACGACTCCCCGCGCACCGGCGGAGTCATTGCGATCAACCTGCGCGACGGCGACGAACTGATCTCAGCGGTCCTGGCCGGTGCCGACGACGACCTGCTGATGGTCTCGCGCAAGGGTCAGTCCGTGCGCTTCCACAACGACGACGTCACGTTGCGGCCCATGGCCCGCGCGACGCAGGGCGTCATCGGGATGCGCTACCGGTCCGGTGACGAGCTGCTGGCGATGAACGTCGTCCAGCCCGACACGTTCGTGCTCACCGCCACCGACGGTGGCTTCGTCAAGCGCACTCCGGTCGATGCGTGGACGGCGAAGGGGCGTGGCATTCTCGGCGTCAAGGCCATGCAGCTCGCCGACGAGGCGCGTGGCTCGTTGGTCGGCGCACTGGTCGTGGCCGAGGACGACGAGGTGTTGGCCATCAAGGCCTCCGGTGAGGTGATCCGGACGCCGGTGGTCGCGATCCGGATCACCGGACGCGACACGAAGGGCGTCATCCTCACGGCGGTCAGCGAGGGCGACTCCGTGGTGGCCGTCACGCGCAACGCTGAGTCCGAGGTCGACGAGGAGTCCGACGCGCCAGACGAGGGAGGCGACGTCGCCGCCGATACCGATTCAGTTGCTACGAGTGTCGAGAGTCCCGGCCCGGACGAACCTGAGCCAGGATCGACGTCGTGACGGCACCATCGACGCGGACCCTGGCGACCACCGCTTCGGTCACGCCGGCGGCCGGGGGCGCACCTCGTCCCCGGAGCCGGCGCCTCCGGGTGACCCAGGTGGATCCGTGGTCGGTGGCCAAGATGAGCTTCCTTCTTTCGCTGGCCGTGGCGATCATCACCGTCGTCTCGATCCTCCTGCTGTGGGGAGTGCTGCAGGCGGGTGGTGTGTTCGCCTCCCTGGACACGGCGATCGTCGACATCGTCGGCGACAGCAGCACCACGATCACCCGCTACTTCGACTTCGGCACGGTCCTGGGAGTGAGCCTGGCGCTGGCGACCCTCGACGTCGTCCTCATCACGGCGTTGGCGACGCTGGTATCGCTGCTGTACAACGTGGCGGCGTCCTTCGCCGGCGGGATCCAGATCACGCTGTCCGACGAGTGATCGCCGGGCGCTAGTGTCGCGTGGTGCCCGCAGTACATGTCGTCGTCGTGGCGTACCAACGTCGTGATCTGCTGGCTGAGTCGCTGACGGCGATCGCGGCACAGTCACGCTCGGCAGACTGCATCCACGTCGTCGACAACGCGTCCACCGACGGCACTGCCGAGATGGTGCGCGAGCGGTTCCCCGAGGTCACCGTGCACGTGCTGCCGACCAACACCGGTGGAGCGGGGGGGTTCGCGGCCGGGATCGCGTACGCGATGGACGCGGGCGCCGACCTGGTCTGGCTGATGGACGACGACACGGTGCCCCGGCCCGAAGCGCTGGCGGCGCTGCTGCGCGCCAGGCAGGAGTACCCGGGCACGGCTCCGGCGGTGGTCGCCAGCCGCGTGGTCTGGACCGATGGGCGCGACCATCCGATGAACAACCCTCGCGAGAAGCCGGGAGTGTCAGGAACCGAGCGACGCGCCGCCGAGGCGGTGAGGTGCCGTCCCGTTCGGTCGGCGTCGTTCGTCTCGGTGCTCGTCGATGCGACGGCCGTCCGCGAGGTCGGTCTTCCGGAGGCGGAGTTCTTCTTGTGGAACGACGATTTCGAGTTCACCACGCGGCTCCTCCGGCACCGGCCGGGGCTGTGGTGCCCGGCCAGCGTCGTCGAACATCGCACGAAGGCGTTCGGCAGCACCGACGCGGACCCGGGGCCCCGGTTCTACTTCGAGGTGCGGAACAAGATGTGGACGTTCCTGCACAGTGACGGCCTGTCGCGCTCGGAGAAGGTCGTGTACTTCGGGTCGACGGTCCGACGCTGGGGCCGGACCTTCGCGGTGTCGTCGGACCGGGGCACTCTGGCGCGGGGCCTTCGACGTGGACTGGCCGACGGGCTCCGGCGCGGTCCCCGGGACACCCGGTCGGTCATGGCCGACGCCGGCGTCCGCCTTCCGCCGCTGCGTGACCCTCGACGTCGCAAAGGTCCGGGGACGGCGCGCGGGTGACCCCGTTCTCGCTCCTGCTGCCGGTGTACGCCGGGGATCAGCCGGCGTACTTCGCGCGGGCCTTCGCCAGCAGTGTCCAGGGCCAGATCCGCCGGCCGGCGCAGGTCGTCATCGTGCGCGACGGCCCGGTCCCGCCGGCCCTGGCGGCCGCCCTCGACGCGGCGATCGCCGCCTCGCCGGTCCAAGTCACCCGCGTGGACCTGGAGCAGAACGTCGGTCTGGCCGAGGCGCTCGAGGCGGGGCTCCGCGCGTGCAGCCACGAGATCGTGGCGCGAATGGATGCCGACGACGTGAGCCTGCCCCAACGGTTCGCCGTCCAGCTACCGGTGATCGAGTCGGGCGTCGACCTCGTGGGCAGTGCCTTGTTGGAGTTCGTGGACGACGAGGACCACGTGGTCGGGGTCCGGAACCCGCCGACCGACCCCGATCAGATCCGGGACCGGGCGCGGTTCGCCGACCCGTTCAACCACCCCACGGTCGTCTACCGGAAGTCGTCGGTGGCCGCTGCAGGTGGCTACCAGGAGCTGCCGCTCATGGAGGACTACTGGCTGTTCGCCCGGATGATCCAGGCCGGCGCCCGCGTGGCCAACGTGCCCGAGGCCCTGGTCAAGTACCGGGTCGGGGCCGGTGCGTACGCCCGGCGCGGGGGGTGGGATCTCCTTCGCAGCGAGTGGGAGCTGCAACGCCACCTCCGGAGGGCCGGATTTGTCACCCGACCCCAGTACCTGCGTAATGTGGCGGTCCGCGGCGGGTACCGTCTGGTGCCCGAGCCGTTGCGGAGGGCCGCGTACCGCAGGCTCATCGCCCGCCATCGGCGGGCGTAGGCTACGAGGGCCATGGCCCCGCACTTTCGGAGAGAGCGTGACTGACCTCGTCGTCGTGGGTTCGGGCTTCTTCGGACTCACCATCGCCGACCAGGCAGCCAACCAGCTGGGGCTCTCCGTCCAGGTTCTCGAACGCCGGGACCACCTCGGGGGGAACGCCTACAGCGAGCTCGACCCCGACACCGGCATCGAGGTCCACCGGTACGGCGCACACCTCTTCCACACCTCCAACGAGCGGGTGTGGGAGTACGTCAACCGGTTCACGGCCTTCACCGGGTACCAGCACCGGGTCTTCACCAACCACCAGGACCAGATCTACTCCATGCCGATCAATCTCGGCACGATCTGCACGTTCTTCCGTGAGGCCCTGACCCCGGCGCAGGCCCGCACCCGCGTCGCCGAGCAGGCCAGCGAGTTCGACCCGGCGACTGCGACGAACCTCGAGGAGAAGGCGATCTCCTTGATCGGGCGCCCGCTGTACGAGGCCTTCATCCGCGACTACACGATGAAGCAGTGGCAGACCGACCCCAAGGAGCTGCCGGCCGAGATCATCACCCGCCTGCCCGTGCGCTACACCTTCGACAACCGCTACTTCAGCGACACCTATGAAGGCCTGCCCGTCGACGGCTACACCGCCTGGCTCGAACGGATGGCTGACCACCCGAAGATCGACGTTCGACTGGACACGGACTTCTTCGACCACCGCACGGAGCTGGTGGGTCAGGTGCCGGTCGTCTACACCGGCGCGGTCGACCGGTACTTCGACTACTCGGCGGGACGCCTGGGCTGGCGCACGCTCGACTTCGAGCGCGAGGTGCTGACCGACACCGGCGACTTCCAGGGGACGCCGGTCATGAACTACGCCGACGAGGGCGTGCCGTACACCCGGATCCATGAGTTCCGGCACTTCCATCCGGAGCGGGACTACCCCACCGACGCAACGGTGATCATGCGCGAGTACTCCCGGTTCGCGCAGGCCGACGACGAGCCCTACTACCCGATCAACACCGAGGCAGATCGCACGCGCCTGCTCGAGTACCGCGACCTGGCGTCCGGAGAGCCGGGCGTCCTCTTCGGTGGACGGCTCGGCACGTACAAGTACCTCGACATGCACATGGCCATCGGGTCGGCACTCTCGCGGTTCGACAACGTCGTCCGACCGCACTTCACCGAGGGCGCCCCCTTCGTCAGCGGAGGAGTGGCGGCGTGACCGACACCTTGACGGTCGAAGCGAAGACGGAGGACACCGTGCCGGAAGTGGTGCTGCAGCGGTTCGTCCTGCCCGACGACGCGGACTTCGACACCCTCCCCCTGTACGTCGAGGGGGGCGAGGCCCGACCCGAACCGGACGAGAAGGGCAAGGACTTCGGCTCCACGGGTCCGCGGCAGCCCCCGGTGCTGCCCGACACGGTGATGGGACGGCGCACGCTCCTCGTCCCGGCCGGCACCCGGGTCTCGACCGCCACCTACTTCAACGCGTTCGCGGCCAGCTACTGGCGCCGATGGACGACGGTCACCGACGTCACCTTGCGCGTGCGTCTCACCGGAACCGCCGACGTCCTGGTGTCGCGGTCGAACTCGCGCGGCGACCAGCAGCGCGTCGCCAAGCAGCGGGTCGACGGCGGCGGAGTGGCCGAGTTCCGGCTGTCCCTGGACCAGTTCGGCGACGGCGGCTGGTACTGGTTCGACGTCGTGGCCGGTATGTCCGACGCAACGGTGGACGGCGCCGATTGGAGCACAGCCACGGAGATCGGCGAGCGGGGCCGCATCTCGATCGCGATCACCACGTTCAACCGGCCCGACTACTGCGCCGACCTGCTCAACTCCTTGGCTTCGGACGCAGACGTGCTGGAGCAGGTCGACACGATCTACGTGATCGACCAAGGAACCAAGAAGGTCGAGGACGACCCCGCCTACGCCGACGTCGCCAAGCGGCTCGGCGACCGGCTGTCGGTCATCCACCAGGCGAACCTGGGTGGATCGGGCGGGTTCGCCCGGGGAATGTTCGAGGCCTCCTACGGCAACACGAGCAAGTACGTGCTTCTGCTCGACGACGACGTCCTCGTCGAGCCCGATGGTGTCCAGCGCGCCGTCACGTTCGCCGACCTGTGTCGGGTGCCGACGATCGTCGGTGGACACATGCTCAACATGCATGTGCGCTCGATGCTGCATGCCTTCGGTGAGCGGGTGAACAAGTACCGCTTCTTCTGGGGGCCGGCCCCGCACACCAAGCACGCGCATGACTTCGCGGTCTCACCGTTGCGGGCCACTCGCTGGTTGCACCGTCGAATCGACGTCGACTACAACGGGTGGTGGATGTGCCTCATCCCCACCGATGTGGTGCGTTCGATCGGCCTGTCCATGCCACTGTTCATCAAGTGGGACGACGCCGAGTTCGGCATGCGGGCGAAGGAGGTCGGCGTGCCCACGGTGTCGTTGCCGGGCGCGGCCGTGTGGCACGTGCCCTGGACCGACAAGGACGACACGATCGACTGGCAGGCCTACTACCACGCCCGAAACCGGACGCTGGCGGCGCTGCTGCACTCTCCGTACCCCCGAGGGGGTCGACTGCTGCCCGAGTCGTTGGCCGTGCAGCTGAAGCACGGGATGTCGATGCAGTACAGCGCGGCCGAGCTACGTCTGTGGGCGCTCGAGGACATCCTGTCCGGTCCGGGTCATCTGCACCGTGACCTGCCGACGAAGCTGGCCGAGATCCGTGGCTTCCGGGCCAGTGAGCACGACGCCGTGGTCAACAAGGATCCGGTGGCGTTCCCTGCGGTGAAGATGGCCAAGCCGCCCAAGCGGGGTAAGGATCCGACCGAGCCCGGCGGAGCCGTCGGCCGCTACGTCGCTGCTGCGTCGGGCGTCGTCCGCCAGTTCAGCTCGGTCCGGCCGACCAGTCTGAAGAACCCGGAGGCCCGCGTCCCGGCGATGGACGTCCGTTGGTGGCTGTTGGGTCGGTTCGACTCGGCCATCGTCTCCACTGCCGACGGATCCGGCGCGTCCTGGTACAAGCGCGATCGCACGCGCTTCATCGATCTCATGCGGCGCAGCGTGGACGTCCACCAGCGACTCGCCCTGAACTGGCACACCCTCCGGGAGGAGTACCGCGACGCGGTCGACGACGTGACCGACCCGAGCGCGTGGACCCAGACGTGGAGTGATGGTGAGCGCAGCTGATCTTGCCGGAAGTCCTCCGGCGTGGCGCGAATCATGGCGGACCGGTGGCGTCACCTCGGTCTTGCTCAACCCGCAGGTGCTCGGCGTGTTCGTGCGCAGCGAGCTCAAGGACAAGTACCGCGGCACCTGGCTCGGCGGTGTCTGGTCGTATGCCAGGCCGCTGACCCGGTTCTTTGTCTACTTCATCGTCATCGGCGTGCTGTTCAACTTCTCCAAGCGGTACCCGAACTTCCCGGTCTACATCTTCTGCGGGATCGTGGTGGTGCAGTACTTCGCGACCGCACTGGTCAGTGGCACGCGATCGCTGGCGAAGCACCAAGGCATGCTGCGCCGGGTCAACATCCCGAGCGAGAACATCCCGATCGCATCGGTGGTCGCCAGCTTCGTGCGGCAGCGGCAGTCGATGATCATCTTGGTGATCGCGACCGCCCTCACCGGGTGGCGCCCCGTGCGTCTGTCCGGGATCCCCTACGCCATCGGCGGCGCCGTGATCCTCACGGTCTTCGTGTCGGGTCTCGTGCTCATCTTCAGTGTGGCCAACATGTACGTGAAGGACACCCAGTACGCCGTCGAGACGATCGTGATGATGGCCCGCTGGGCGAGTCCGGTGATCTACCCTTGGACGCTGGTCCCGGATCGGTTCGGGCCGGTGATCACCACGATCTACCTGTCGAACCCGGTCACGGTGGCGATGTTCGGGCTCCGGGCCGCCTTCTGGGAGCCCACGGTCGACAAGAAGGTCTGGACCCACGCCTTGCCGCCATTGCCCTTGCTTCCCCTCACCCTGTCGGTGGTGATCAGCATCGTCACGTTCGCCGTCGGGGTCTGGGTCATGCACCGGGCCGAGCACCGCGTGGCGTCGAGGATCCAGTGGAACTCCTGAAGCTCAACGGAGTCCACCTCACCTACCCGCCCGGATCGCGGGCGGCCGACGCCGGTGCCTCCACGACCGAGGTCGACGCCGAGGATCTCGAGATCGAGTCCGAGGAGGAGGTGGCCGTCGGCCGGACGGCGCGTCGGGACCAGGCGATCCACGCGTTGCGCGGAGTCTCCCTGACGGTCAGTGCCGGCGATGGCGTGTGCGTGCTCGGCCACGCCGGGTCCGGCCGGTCCACGCTGCTCGAGGTGATGGCCGGCACCCTTCGCCCGGACGCCGGCACCGTCAAGGTCCGCGGCCAGGCCACTGGTCTCATCGCGGCCGGGGCCGGGTTCTTCGGGGACGTGACCGTTCAGGGCAACGTCGTCCGCAACGCCCTCCTCATGGGCATGTCCCGACGTCGGGCCATCGAGCTCGCTCCTGCGATCGCCGAGTTCGCCGGTCTGGGCGACAAGCTCGAGACGCGTCTGGCCGATCTCACCCGCCTGGAGAGCAAGCGGTTGGGCATCGCCGTTGCGGCGCACAGCGAGCCCAACGTTTTCCTGGCCGACGAGCAGGTCGCCGCGGGTCCGCCGGAACAGCGGGCACCGTTGCTCAGCCGGCTGGAGTCAGTCCGGACAGCGGGACGAGCTCTGGTGGTCGTGACGAATCGTCCGGAGCTGGTGAAGCGGTTGTGCGACCGCACGATCATCCTCGAGCGCGGCGAGGTGAAGTTCGAGGGCAACGTGCCGGACGGGCTGCGGGCCTTTCGTCAGGCGCGCGACCGCGGCGGTCGGGTGGCCGAGTCCGATGACTGAGCCCCTGCCTGGCGCAACCGAGCCGACTGCCGGCGACACTGCCGCGGTGCGGCGGGCCTACCTCCACGTCGGCGCCCCCAAGACGGGCACGACCTACCTGCAGGGGGTGCTCTGGCGCAACCGGCGGGTCCTTCAGCAGGCGGGCGCGCACGTGCTGGGCCGAGGTCGCGGTGACCACTACCAGGCCGGCAAGGACCTCATGGACATGCCGTTCGATCCGGCGGACCCAGGGGTCGACTGGACCGGCGCGTGGGACATCCTCGCCGCGGCCGCAGCGGCCAGTCCCGCCGAGGTCGTCTTGATCTCCGACGAGCACCTGGCGTCGTTGTCCCCCGACCAGGTCCGCCGAGCGGCCGCGGGACTCGCGCCGCGTGAGGTGCACGTGGTCTATGCCACCCGCAACCTCAAGGGACTCATGCCGTCGGAGTGGCAGGAGTACGTCAAGCACGGCTCGACGCTCGACTTCGACACCTGGTCGAACAAGATCCTCACCACACCACGCCGTGGTCCCGGACGATGGTTCTGGAGCGTCCACGACCCGGTCGACGTGATCCGTCGGTGGTCGACGGCCGTACCTGCAGCGAACATCCATGTGATCACGATGCCGCCGCCTTCGGCCGGCCCGAACGAGCTGTGGCACCGGTTCGCCGGAGTCGTCGGAATCGACCCGCAACTGGCCACCGACTTCGACGTGGCCGGCAACACCTCGCTCGGCTTGGCCGAGGCCGAGGTGCTGCGTCGCGTGAACCTCGCGCTGCCCGAGGACTTCCCGCGCTGGTACCGCACCGGCCTCACGCGTGACGTCCTCGCCGCCAAGGTCCTCGGCGCCCGGCCGTCTTCGGACCGGCCGCAGCTGTCCGAGGCGCTGGACCAGGCGTTGGTGAAGCGGGCCGAACGCTCGATCAAGGGGCTGAAGGCGTCGGGGTGCGACGTGGTCGGCGATCTGGCCGACCTGCGGGTGGTCCCCGATGCGGGACCGCCGACGGCCGCCCCGTCGACGCAGGTGCTGCTTGACACGTCAGTCGATGCGATTGCCGGTCTGCTCGTGCACATGGCGTGGATGCGCGACGAACGACGTCGTTCGGAGAGCCGACTTCGCCAGGCCATGCACAAGGCGCCGATGATGCGTCGGATCCGTGGCCGGGTCGCCTCGTGGGAGGACCGGAACCGCGCGGTGGCGATGACCTTGAGCCGCTACCGTCGCGTGCGCGCCGGCTTGCGGCACGACGGTTGAGGACTCAGCGATGACGACTGTGACACTCCACATCGGAGCCGTGAAGACCGGCACCACGTTCGTGCAGAGCGTGCTGTCGGCCAACCAGCCGACCTTGACGGCGCTCGGCGTCTTGTGGCCCGGACCGACCTGGCGCGCGCAGGTGGACGCGGTCAACGGACTGCGGGGCCAGGAGGGGTCGTCCTTCGCCCGGTGGACCGACCTCGTCGAGCAGATCGATGCGTGGGAGGGCACGGATGCGATCGTCTCGATGGAGTTCCTGTCGCTGATGTCGCGGGCCAACGTCCACCGGGCGATCGACTCGCTGAGCCGGCACCGCGTGCGCGTGGTCCTCACCGTGCGCGACATCGTGCGGGCGATTCCCGCGCAGTGGCAGGAGTCGGTGCAGAACGGTTTCAGCTGGAGCTACCACGAGTACCTGGCCGGGGTCACCGCCAAGCGACCGCGCACGACGCGAGCGGGACAGCACTTCTGGAACAAGCAGGACTGGCCCCGAATCCTCGAGCCATGGACGGAACGACTCGGTCCCGACGACGTCGTCGTCGTCACCGTGCCCCCACCGGGTGCGCCACCGGGCCTGCTGTGGCTGCGGTTCTGCGAGGCGGTGGGACTGCCGGCCGACCAGTTCGACGCCAGCTTCCGCGCCAACGAGTCGCTGGGCGCCGCGTCGGCCGAGGTCATGCGTCATGTCACTCGTCAGGCCAACGCCGCGTCCGTCGGCAACGCCACCATGCAGGTGATCAAGCGGGTGCTCGCCAAGCAGATGCTGTCCGCGCACCGGTCCGCGGAGCCTTCGCTGGTGCTGCCCGAAGCACATCGCCCGTGGGCCGTCACCCGCAGTCGACGACTGGTCGAGAGCATGCAGACGGTGCCGGCCACCGTGGTCGGCGACCTGGACGACCTTCGGCCGCGTGCGGGCACCGTCACCGGCGCGGTCACCACCGACCCCGCGACTTTGCCGTCCGAGGAGTTGCTGGCGGCGGCGGCGCACGGCCTGGTCGCCGTGTGCGACGCCCTCGCCCATGACGCACCGGCGCGGCCGAAGGGCGGGCGCGGATGACGACCACGCTCTACCTGCACGTCGGCGAGCCGAAGACCGGAACCACCTACCTGCAGATGCGACTCGACGCCAACCGCACCGAGCTGGCCGCCGACGGGATGCTGGTGCCTGGTCGACGGATCGACCAGATCCGTGGCGCCCAGGAGGTGATGGGTCGTCCCGACGACGGAAGCCGGGGACGGCTGAGCGGACGCTGGCAGCAGCTGGCCGACCAGGTGATCGCGTTCGACGGCCGCGCTGCGGTGATCTCGATGGAGAGCCTGATCCGCCTGCGACCACCCCAGGCGGAGCAGGCGCTCGCGGCTTTCCCCGGCCTCGACGTGCAGGTGGTGCTGACCCTGCGCGACCTGGCCCGAATCGTCCCGGCCCAGTGGCAGGAGTCCCTTCAGTTCGGCAACACCTGGACCCTCGACGAGTACCTGGCCGGGGTGATGGCCGCTCGGCCCAGGTCCACGCCGGGTGGGCGCGACTTCTGGGCCCAGCACGACGTCGCGCGCGAGCTGCGCGTGTGGGGCGACCTGATCGGGCCGGCGAACCTCACGGTGGTGACCCTGCCGGCCGGTTCGTCGCCGCCGGAAGTCCTGTGGGAGCGGTTCGCGGCCGCCCTCGGCCTGCCGGCCGGCCGTTACTCGGCGGTGGAGCCGGCCAACCCCTCGTTGGGCGCCGTCTCGGCGGAGCTGATGCGGCGGGTGAACGCCGCACTCCCCGGCGAGGCGCTGTCCCTGCTGGAGTACGGCCGCTTGTGCCGCAACCTCCTCAGCAAGCAGATCCTCGCCGAACGCGCAGCGGACGAGCCGAAGGTGAGCGTGCCGGAGGAGTTCTCCCGGTGGGCGGAGCAGCGATCGGTGCAGATCGCCGAGCTCGTCTCCGGCGCCGGGACCCGCTTGGTCGGCGACCTGGCGGACCTTCGTTCGGCCCCAGTCGGTCGCGGCGCCTCGCGGCCCGGTCCGCCCGTCGCGGAACCGGAGGTGACGGCGGCCGCCGTCGAGGCCATCGTGGGCCTGCTGCTGGCGGCCCGCGACGCGGCGGCCGGCCCACGCCGACGTCCCCCCGGACCCGACGACTGACGCCCGCAGCCGGGTCGTCGGGAGGCCGCTTCGACTGCAGCGAACCGGTCGTTCCTGCTGGGGTAGGCTGTGGCCCGCTGTTCGCTGTGCGGACAGGCCGAGATCGCAATGCTCGACCTCCCGGGTCGTCGTCTCGCGAGCGAGGCAAAGCGGGCCTATAGCTCAGCTCGGTTAGAGCGCTTCCCTGATAAGGAAGAGGTCGGTGGTTCAAGTCCACCTAGGCCCACGGACAGTGGGACCCGACGTCGCGGAGGTCGTACGTGAAGAAGCTGATCGTCTTGGCAGTTGCCGCGGTGGCGGGTTACCTCGTCTATCGCAAGATCAGCGCTGACCGCGCCGAACAGGACCTCTGGAACGAGGCCACGGCGTGGGGCGAAGTCGACACGTACGCCGCAGACGTCGACCTGCGCTGAGCGGATCGCCGGCTGAGCCGGCCCCGGGGGCGTAGCTCAACTGGCAGAGCACCGCCTTTGCAAGGCGGGGGTTAGGGGTTCGAGTCCCCTCGCCTCCACTCCCTGGTTCCTGGTGGGCTGAATCCGGTGGTGCTCCCCCGTCGACGAAAGGTGGAACCGTGCAGGCGGTGGTGCTGCGCGAACCAGGCCGACCGGTCGAGCTGCTCGACGTGGATCTCGCGCCACCGGGACCCGGTGAGGTGCGGGTCCGGATCGTCGCGGCCGGGGTCTGCCACAGCGACCTGCACGTGCGTCGGGGCGACTGGCCCCTGCTCATGCCCCTGGTGATGGGTCATGAGGGTTCCGGCGTCGTGACCGAGGTCGGGCCGGGCGTCGAGCACCTGGCCGAGGGCGACCCGGTGGTGCTGTCGTGGGTGGCGCCGTGCGGCACCTGCCGTTACTGCCGCGCCGGGCACGAAGCTCGCTGTCAGGTGGCCGCGACCGTCGTCGGACCCGGTGGTGTGCTCGCCGACGGCACGTCGCGACTGTCGATGGCCGGCCGGCCGATCCACCACTACCTCGGGGTCTCGTCGTTCGCCGAGGAAGCGGTGGTGCCCGCGTCCGGCGCCGTGAAGATCCGCGCCGATGCACCGCTCGATGTGTGCGCGCTCGTCGGCTGCGCCGTGGCGACCGGCGTGGGTGCGGTCAGGAACACCGCCGGCGTCGAGGCAGGGGCCACGGTGGCCGTCATCGGCTGCGGTGGGGTCGGCCTCTCGGTCGTGCAAGGGGCTCGGCTCGCCGGGGCCGACCGGATCGTCGCGATCGACCTGCTCGCGGACAAGACCGCGCTGGCCGCCGAGCTCGGCGCCACCGACGTGGTCGTGGCCCCGCCAGGCTCGGCCGTCGACCTGCTGCGCGAGCTCCTGCCCGACGGCGTCGACTACGCATTCGACGCGATCGGACACACCAGCACCACCGAGCAGGCGATCGCGATGCTCGGCCTGGGCGGAGCTGCGGTCGTCGTCGGGCTCCCGCCCTCCGGTGCCCGCGCCAGCTTCGAGCCGTTGACGTTGGCCGAGGCAGACCAGCGGATCCTCGGCTCGAACTACGGCAGCGTGCGGCCGGCGATCGACCTGCCCCGGTTGGTCGACGAGGTGATGTCCGGCGACCTGCGGCTCGACCCGATGGTGTCGGGTCGTCGGCCGTTGGCCGAAGCCGACGCCGCGCTCGACGACCTCGCCGCCGGGCGCTCCCTGCGGACGCTCCTGATCCCGTGACGGCAGCGGTATGTCAGGATCCTCGCCAGGACTCCTGACTGAGGTGACGACGTGGCCGAGCTTCTGTTCGCAACCCTGCACACCAACCGGGGTGACATCCGGTTGGAGCTGTACCCGAACCAGGCCCCCAAGACGGTGGCCAACTTCGTCGAGCTGGCGGAGGGTTCGCGGGAGTGGACCGACCCACGTACCCGGCAGGCGAGTACCGCGAAGCTGTACGACGGCACCACGTTCCACCGGGTGATCCCCAACTTCATGATCCAGGGGGGCGACCCGTTGGGAACCGGCACCGGCGGCCCCGGCTACCAGTTCGCCGACGAGCCTCATCCGGAGCTGACCTTCAGCGGCCCCTACCTGCTGGCCATGGCCAATGCGGGCCCGAACACCAACGGCTCGCAGTTCTTCATCACCGTCGCGCCGACCCCCTGGCTGAACTTCAAGCACACGATCTTCGGAGCGGTCACCGACGACGACAGCCGGGCCGTGGTCGACGCGATCGCCGCGACGCCCACGGGGTCGCAGGACCGGCCGACCGACGCCGTGGTCGTGGAGTCGGTGGACATCGAGCGGGTCGTTGACTGACGCAGCCGTCCCGTCCGCAGCGCCAACGGGCCCGCCCACCTGCTACCGCCACCCCGACCGCGAGACGTACATCGCGTGCAGCCGGTGTGGTCGACCGATCTGTCCCGACTGCATGACGTCGGCCCCCGTGGGCTTCCACTGTCCGGACTGTGTCGCGTCGGCGCGAGCCGTGGCCGGCACGCAGGCGCCGCGGAGCCTGTCCGGGGCCCGGTTGCACGGAGACCCACGCCTGGTCACGAAGATCCTGATCGCGCTCAACGCACTGATCTTCCTGGGCCAGTTCCTGACTCACGACGAGCTCACCGTGCGGTACTGGCAACGAGGGGTCGAGATCGCCGATGGTGACTGGTGGCGGTTGATGACGTCGGCCTTCCTGCACGCCAGCATCACCCACCTGTTGTTCAACATGGTGGCGCTGTGGGTCGTCGGGTCCGCCGTGGAGCCGCGCCTGGGTCGGTGGCGCTACCTCACGGTCTACCTGCTCAGCGCCCTGGGCGGTTCGGTGCTGTCGTACGTCGTCGACTCACCGGTGATCCCGACGGTCGGTGCGTCCGGCGCGGTCTTCGGGCTCTTCGGGGCTGCCCTCGTCCTGGCCCGGCGGTTGCGGCTGGACATCGCCGGCCTGGTCGGGATCATCGCGATCAATGCCGTGCTCGGCTTCGTGATCCCCAACGTCAACTGGCGGGCTCATCTCGGCGGACTGATCGTCGGTTCGCTGGTGACCGTCGCCATGGTCTACCCACCCAAGCAGTACCGCGTCGCGACCACGGTCGCCGCGATCGCGGGCGTCCTCGTGCTGTGCGTCGGCGCGACGCTCTGGCGCACCGCCGGGCTGCTCAGTGGGACGGCGTAGGCTCGATTTCGACCGCAGACCGGGTCGGTGGCGGCTGGACAACGGAGGTGCCTGATGCGTGACGCCGTCATCGTGGCTGCAGTTCGAACGCCCGTCGGACGTCGCAACGGTGTGCTGTCCGGTGTGCACCCGGTGGATCTCTCGGCCACGGTGCTCCGGGCCCTGGTCGACCGGACGGGGATCGACCCCGTGCTGGTCGACGACGTGGTGTGGGGGTGTGTGTCCCAGGTCGGTGAACAGACGTTCAACGTGGGGCGCAGCGCGGTGCTGGCCGCGGGCTGGCCGCAGACGGTGCCGGCGGTCACTCTGGACCGACAGTGCGGGTCGTCACAGCAGTCCATGGCGTTCGCCGCCGCCGGCCTGATCGCCGGACAGTACGACGTGGTGGTGGCCGGTGGCGTGGAGTCCATGAGCCGGGTGGCCCTGGGCTCGAGCGCGTCGGTGAGCGGGCTGCCCTTCGGGACCACCGTCCTCGACCGGTTCGCCGACGAGCTGGCAGCGGTCGGTACCCCGGTCTTCAACCAGGGGATCGGCGCCGAGATGATCGCGCAGCAGTGGGGGTTCTCCCGCACCCAGCTCGACGAGTTCTCGCTGGGATCGCACGAGTTGGCGGCGGCGGCGATCGACGACGGACGGTTCGCCGACGAGATCGTGCCTGTGACCGTCGACGGCGGCGAGGTCGTCACGGTCGACGAGGGCGTGCGGCGAGGCGGCACGCTCGAGGCGCTCGCCGGGCTGAAGACGCCGTTCCGGGCCGATGGCGTGATCACGGCTGCGTCCTCCTCCCAGATCAGCGATGGGTCCGCGGCCGTGCTGATGATGACCTCGCAGGCGGCCGGCGAGCTCGGGCTCACGCCGCTGGCGCGGGTGCACACCAGCGTGGTGGTCGGGTCGGATCCGGTGATGATGCTGACCGGGCCGATCCCGGCGACCGCCAAGGTCTTGGACCGGGCGGGGCTGACGGTCTCCGACATCGGGGCCTTCGAGGTCAACGAGGCCTTCGCCTCGGTGCCGTTGGCCTGGTTGGCGCAGACCGGGGCCGACCCGAAGCTGTTGAACGTCAACGGTGGCGCGATCGCGTTGGGGCACCCGCTCGGGGCGTCTGGCGCGCGGCTGGCGACCACCCTGGTGCACCACTTGGTGGGGTCGGGAGCCCGGTACGGCCTGCAGACCATGTGCGAGGGCGGCGGCATGGCCAACGCCACGATCGTGGAGAACCTGGTTGCGGCTTGATCAACAAGCCAGCGGTCGATCTGTGGATAACCTCCCGTAGGATGATCGCAAGTTATCCACAGGACTTGTCCCCAGTGGGGACAGAACTACAGGCCTGTCATTCAGCGGGCTGCGGGCCCGGTCAGCGCCACCGGGTGGCCACGATGAAGCCCGCGATGATGAACCCGAAGCCGATCAGCACGTTCGCCAGGTCGGGCAGGTCCTTCATCAGCGGAATGCTGTTGCCGGCGAGGTAGAACACGACGATGTAGAGCAAGCCGACCAGCAGCAAGGTGACCATCGTCGGCGCGACCCATCGGGTGCTCATCCGCTGCGCACGAGGCGTCGGCTGCTTGGCCGGGGGTGGGGTGTACACCGACTTCTTGCGGCGGCGGGACTCGGGCACCGGCTCTCCCCTGGCCTGGGACGACACGCGTCGGACGAGGTCCGCCGTTGGCGCGGACCGAGGGCGTCGAGGTGGCGGCGGGGAACCCGCAGCGGCCCGATACCGTCCCCTAGCGTAGTGACGACGACCTCGCGGTCAGGGAAGGGGACGCGGTGACGCGCTGGCGGTGGGCGGTGCCCGCCGTCCTGGGGCTCGCCGGGTTCGTGTTCGTCACCGGAGCGGTCAGCTCCCATGGCGCCGACCTGCGGACCGAGCGCCGGACCCAGCTGGCCGACCTCGTCGCTGCCGAGCAGGACCGGGTCACTGCCGAGACCGAGCGCGTCGACCAGCTGCGGCGCGACGTCGACGTGGCCACGGCGGCGGCCGGTGCCGTCCTCACCCCCGAGCAGCAGGCCGGGCTGGACCGGCTGGGCCGAGCCGCCGGGCTCACTCCGGTGCGCGGCCCCGGCCTCACGGTGACGCTGGCCGATGCACCGATCCCCACCGGTGGGATCCCCGACGGCTACGCGCCCGACGACTACCTGGTCCACCAGCAGGACGTGGAGGCGGTGGTCAATGCGCTGTGGGCCGGCGGCGCGCAGGCGGTCACGGTCATGGGGCAGCGCCTGATCGCGACCAGTGCCGTGCGCTGCGTGGGCAACACGCTGATCCTGCAGGGGCGGGTGTACTCCCCACCGTTCGTCATCGCCGGCGTCGGTCGCGTCGCCGACCTCCAGGCGGCGCTGGACGCGTCAGCCGCGGTCCAGGACTACCGGCAGTGGGCCGCGGTGGTCGGTCTCGGCTACGACGTCGCGGCCGACCGCATGCTCGTGGCACCGGCCTATGACGGGCCGGTCGACCTGCAGCACGCCGGACCCGTGCCCGGCCCGGACGACCTGCGATGACGCTGCGCACCTGGGTGCGGGGTGTCGGTGAGGTGCTCATCACCGTGGGGGTCGTGCTGCTGCTGTTCGTCGGCTACGAGCTGTGGTGGACCAACGTCGTGGCTGATCGCGCGGTGGCCGCCGAGCGGGCCGAGCTGCTCGACCGGTTCGGCCAGCCACCGCACCCGTCGCCCGACTCCGCGTCGTCGAAGGTGGTCCCCGGGGACGCATTTGCCCTCATGTACATCCCCGCCATCGAACGCAGCTGGGTCCGTCCGGTGGTCGAGGGCGTGACGCTGGAGGATCTGTCGCGCGGGGTGGGGCACTACCCGCAGACCGCGATGCCGGGACAGGTGGGCAACTTCGCCGTTGCTGGGCACCGCGCCACCAACGGGCAGCCGTTCGCGTACCTCGATCGGGTCACGACCGGCGACCAGGTGATCGTCCAGACGCAGACGCGGTGGTACGTCTACCGCGTCACCGACGTCAGTCTCGTGGCACCCACCGACGTCGACGTGATCGCACCGGTGCCCGGGGACCCCACGGCCACACCGGATCGAAGGATCATCACGTTGACGACCTGCAACCCCCGCTGGGCGTCGTACGAACGACTGATCCTGCACGGTCGGCTCGTGTCGTCGTCGCCGGCGGCCGATCCGCCACCGATCCCAGGGGGTGGGTAGCCGTGTACCCCTGGCTGTGGCGTCACCTGCCGGGACCTGTGGCGGTGCGGGTCGTGTGCTGCGTCGTCCTCGCCCTGCTGGTCGTCGCCGTGCTGTTCCTGGTGGTCTTCCCCTGGGTCGATCCGCGGCTGCCCTTCAACCACGTGACCGTGAGCCGTTCGGCCGGCGCGACGTAGGCTGACCCGACCATGACCGCGTCCATTCTCGTCGTCGACAACTACGACAGCTTCGTCTACAACCTGGTCCAGTACCTCGCCCAGCTGGGCGCCGACTGCACCGTCCGGCGCAACGACGACGTGGACCTCGGTGCGGTCGGCAGCTTCGACGGCGTGCTGCTCAGCCCCGGTCCTGGTGTCCCGGAACAGGCGGGCGTCTGCGTGCCTCTCGTGCGGTCGATGTCGGGCCAGGTGCCCGTGTTCGGTGTCTGCCTGGGCCTGCAGGCCATCGCCGTGGCTTTCGGGGCGCGCGTCGTGCGGGCGCCGGAACTGCTGCACGGCAAGACCAGCGAGGTCCATCACCACGGCACCGGCGTGCTCGCCGGGCTCCCTGACCCGTTCACCGCGACGCGGTACCACTCCCTGGCCGTGGAACCGGACTCCGTGCCCGACGTGCTCGAGGTCACCGGACTCACCGACTCCGGCGTCGTCATGGCGCTGCGCCATCGCACCCTGCCGGTCGAAGGGGTGCAGTTCCACCCGGAGTCGGTGCTCACCCAGGGTGGTCACCGCTTGTTGGCGAACTGGCTGTCGGTCTGCGGCGACCCCGGAGCGGTCCAGCGATCCGTCGGGCTCGCCCCGGTGGTCGGGCGCTGACGCACCTCTTAGGACACCGTGGGCGACGGGGTCGGCGACGGTGACGTGCTCGACGGGGTGGGACTGGCCGGAGGTGCCGTGGCCACCGTGATCGTCACGGTCGAACCCAGCCGCAGTGGCGTGTCGGCCGTCGGGCTCTGCGCAAGCACGGTTCCCGGCGTTGCCGTGGCGTCCTCCTGGGGGATGACCTGCGGGGTGAAGCCGTACTGGATGAGGGTGGCGCGTGCCTGGGCCTCGGTGTCCCCCACGACGTTCGGCACGGCGACCTTGCCGGTGCTGACATAGAGGGTCACCCCCGACCCGGTGTCGACCAGCTCGCCTTCGGCCGGCTTGACGTCGATCACGGTGCCGGCCGGTTGGTCGGAGTTCTTGCTCACGATGTTGGCCACGACCAGGCCGGCGTCCAGGATCCGCTGGGTCGCCGTCTGCTGGTCGAAGTTGATCACCTGAGGCACCGGCACCTGGTCGGGTCCGCTCGACACCGTCAGGTCGACCGACGTGCCCGTGGAGACCTGTGCGTCGGCCGGAGGGTTCTGCGAGAGGACCGTGTTCTTCGGCAGGTCGTTGGGCAGGGGGTTCACCTGGTCCACGACGAGGCCGGCACCGACCAGCTTGCTCTTGGCCTGGGCCAGCGTCAGCCCGGTCACGTTCGGGACCGAGATCTTCTTCTGGTCGGCGCCGAAGAGTGCGAAGGCGGCGAAACCGAGGACACCCACCACGACCAGGACTCCGGCGGCCAGCAGCAGGTACTGCGCAGTGCGTCGGCGTCGGCTGGGTGCGGCATCGTCGCCGACGACCGGCATCGCAGAAGTTACTGCGGACAGCTGCGTGGTCGCCGCCTCGGTGAGCACCGGGGGCGCGGTGACCGGGATCCCACCCAGGAAGCGGTCGATGTCGTCGCGCATGGCCTGGGCCGACTGGTAGCGGTTCTCGGGGTTCTTGGCCAGCGCCTTCATCACGATGGCGTCTGCGTCGGGCGGCACCTCGGGGTTGAACGACGAGGGAGGCGGTGGCATCTCCCGGACATGCTGGTAGGCCACGGCCACAGCGGAGTCACCGACGAACGGGGGGCGTCCACTGAGCAGCTCGTAGAGCAGGCAACCCGCGGAGTAGACGTCGGAGCGGGCGTCCACCGCACCGCCTTGCGCCTGCTCCGGCGACAGGTACTGCGCCGTTCCGAGGACCGCGGCCGTCTGCGTGATCGTCGACGCGGAGTCGGCCACCGCACGAGCGATGCCGAAGTCCATGACCTTGACCTGGCCGTCGGGCGTCAGCATGACGTTGGCCGGCTTGACGTCGCGGTGGATGATCCCGTTGCGGTGGCTGTAGTCGAGGGCGGCCAGGACGCCGTCGACGATCTCGAGCGAGCGTCGGGGCATGAGCTTCTGTCCGGACCGCAGGAGGTCGCGGATGGTCTGACCCGGTACCAGCTCCATGACGATGTACGGCACGGTTGCGCCGTTCACCTCGTCCTCACCGGTGTCGTACACCGCGACCACCGAGGGCGCATTCAGCCCGGCGGCCGCCTGTGCCTCGCGACGGAAGCGGGAGTGGAAGGCGGGGTCACGAGCGAGGTCAGGGCGCAGCATCTTGATCGCCACCGTGCGTCCGAGGCGGAGGTCACGGCCTTGGTACACGGTGGCCATGCCGCCCTGCCCGATGGTCTCGCCCACCAGGTAACGACTGCCGAGCACCAGCTGGTCGTCGGTCATGATCCGAGCACCGCCTCCATCACCGAACGCGCGATCGGCGCCGCGACGGCGCCTCCGGTTGCATCGTTGCCCAGCCGGCCACCGTTCTCGACGATCACCGCGACCGCCACCCGTGGGTTGTCCGCGGGTGCGAATGCCATGAACCAGACGTGTGGCGGCGCCGAAGGGCCAGTCTCGGCAGTCCCGGTCTTCCCGGCCACGCTGATGCCCGGGATCGCGGCGTTCGCACCGGTGCCGTTGGTCACGACGCCGACCATCATGGCGTTGAGCTGCGCCGCGACCTCGGGGGTGACGGCTCGGGAGAACACGCTCGGCTGGGCCACGGACAACGTCGAGAGGTCCGGCGCGCGCTCCTCGGCCACGAGGTAGGGGTTCATGACCAGCCCGTTGTCGGCCACACCCGCCGCCACCATCGCCATCTGGAGCGTGGTGGCGCGTACGTCGAACTGGCCGATGGCGCTCTGCGCCGTCTGGGGCGGGTTCAGGTCCGGCGGGAAGATGCTCGGCACCACCGCGAGCGGCACCTGGAACGCGTGGTTGAACCCGAACTTCTCCGCCTGAGCCCGAATGGCGTCGCCCCCGAGCTGCAGACCGACGTGGGCGAACGCCGTGTTGCACGAGATCGCCAGCGCCTGGGCCAGGGTGAGGGTGCCCCCCAGACACGGCAGGCCGTCGTAGTTACGCAGGTCGGCAGTGGTCTGCGGCAGGTCGAGCACGGCCGGACCGGGGACCTTGGTCTGGGGAGTGAACGTCCCGCTCGACAGCGCGGCTGCGGCCACGACCACCTTGAACAGCGAGCCCGGGGGGTAGGTCTGCTGGATCGCGCGGTTCAGCAGTGGGTCTGCCGGGTCTGCGACCAGTCGGTCGTACGTCGCGCTCACCTTGGCCGGATCGTGTGATGCCAAGAGGTTGGGGTCATAGGACGGCACGGATGCCATGGCCAGGATGGCACCGGTGCGCGGGTCGAGTGCGACGACCGCGCCCCGCTGACCGTCGAGACCGTCGTAGGCCGCCTGTTGAGCTGCGGGGTTCAGGGTCAACGTGACGCTTCCACCACGCGGTTGTCGCCCGGAGAACAGCGTGTTCAGCCGGTCGACGAACAGTCGGTCGTCGGTGCCGGACAACAAGGCGTTGGCCGCCTTCTCCATGCCGGTGGCGCCGTAGAGCGAGTAGTAGCCGGTCGCGGGGGCGTAGAGCAGGGCGTCGCGGTAGACCCGCTGGTACTTCAGCCGTCCGGTGGTCGGCACCGAGCGGGCGATCGGCCGACTGCCCACGACGATCGGTCCTCGTTCGTGGTCGTACTCCGCGATGATGAGGCGCGCGTTGCCGTCGCGGTTCTTGTAGTCGTTGCCGAACACGACGGCGATCAGGTTGGCGTTGATCATCAGCGCGGTGATGAGCGCGCCCACGACCAGCGCGGTCCGGCGGATCGTCGAGTTCACCGCGTCACCGCCGGCTCCGACGAAGTGGACCGTGCTGGTGGCCCGCCCGGCGCGACGACCCCGCGACGGGCGTGGTCGCTGATCCGCATGAGCAAGGCGATCAGCATCCAGTTGGCGATCAGCGACGAGCCGCCGTAGGAGAGGAAGGGAGTGGTCAGGCCGGTCAGTGGGATCAGTCGCGTCACGCCGCCGACGACCACGAACACCTGCAGTCCCACCTCGATCGACAACCCGGCAGCCAGCAGCTTGCCGAACGAGTCCCGCGCGGCGAGCGAGGTGCGGAATCCGCGCTCCACGACGATGGCGTACAGCACCATGATCGCCATGAAGCCGGCCAGGCCGAGCTCCTCACCGAACGCGGCCGCGATGAAGTCGGTGCTGGCGTAGGGGACGAAGTCTGGGAAGCCCTGCCCCAGGCCGGTCCCCAGGATCCCTCCCGTGGCGAACCCGTACAGGCTCTGGGCAATCTGGTAGCCCGACCCCGCCTCGTCGGCGAACGGGTTGAGCCAGACGCTGAACCGAGTCTGCACGTGGGGGAACAGCGCGTATGCCAGTGCCGAGCCGGCGACGAACAGAACGCTGCCGATCACCAGCCACGACCAGCGTTCGGTGGCGATGTAGAGCATGGCGACGAACACGCCGAAGAACAGCAGGGACGTGCCCAGGTCGCGTTCGAAGACGAGCACCCCGAGACTGGCCAGCCAGGCGACCACGATCGGACCGAGGTCTCGCCCGCGCGGTACGTCGATGCCGAGGACCCGGGTACGCGCCAGGGCCAGCACGTCCCGCTTCTCGACGAGGTAGCCGGTGAAGAAGACGATGAGGAACAGCTTCGCGAGCTCACCGGGTTGGAAGGACAGACTGTCGGCCCCGACCGGGAGACGGACCCAGATCCGAGCCCCGTTGATCTCCACGCCGAGACCGGGAATCAGGGGAAGGATCAGCAGGGCGAGACCGATGAAGCCCGCCGTGTAGGTGTAGCGCTGCAACAGTCGAGGTTCGCGAACCAGGGCGAGTACCGCGACGAACAGCGCGACGCCGAGCACCGTCCAGCCCAGCTGCGCGGAGAAGTCCGAGGCTGCGGACAGCCCGGTGCGGCCGTCGGCCCGGTCCAACCGGTAGATCATGGCCAGCCCCAGGCCGTTGAGCACGGTGATGGTCGGCAACAGCACGGGATCGGCCGACGCGGCCAGCCGGCGGACCGCCAGATGCGCCACGAGCACACAGCCAGCGAGAACCACGGCGAACACCGCGAAGGCGGTGGTCAACCGGCCGTCGAGCACCAACGCGACCTGCGCAAACGCGAGCAGGCACAACCCGTATCCCGCGACGAGCAGCAGCGCCTCGGTGTTGCGTCGCCCACGCGGGCGACGCGTGGTGACCGTCGCCGCGGGCGTCGTCGGGGCGAGCGGAGTCGTGGCACTCGTCATGGTGCTCCCGGACAACCGGCCGGCGTCGGCTTGGCGGTCAGGCACTGCTCGGCCTCGGCGCGAAGTCGGGACACGATCTGGTCGGCGTCGGATCGGCTCGACGCACCGATGGTGTTGGCGAGCTCGTCGCGTTCGTACTCCGGGAGCGAGGCGACGGCGATGTCGGTGCGCTCCACGGAGCTGGACAGGCTCAGGCCGAACAGCTGTTGGGCGGGCCCACGGTAGATCGAGACCACGCTGCCGTCCTCGGACGCGCCCACGTAGTACTGCTGTTGGGACCAGAAGTACCAGCTCAGGGCACTGCCGATCACGATCCCGGTGATGAGTCCGGCGACGAGCAGCGACACGGTTCGACGCCGGTTGCGGTGGCCGTCGACGTCGGGCTGGTCGAGGTTCGACCGTCCCGTCGAGTCGTCGCCGTGGACCAGCTTCGCGGCCCGTAGTGCCGGTGAGTCCGAACCGCCCACGCGACGCGATGCACGTTCGGCACTCACCGCGCCAGCCGCCGCCGCGGCGGTCGGCGTCGCGCCGTCGTCCTCGACGACGTCGGCCACGATGCAGGTGATGTTGTCCGGCCCGCCGGCCCGCAGGGCCAGGTCGATCAGTGCGGTCGCAGCGCCGGCGACGTCGGGCGACTGTCGCAGCGTTCCGGCGAGCGTGTCGTCGCTGACGACGCCGCTGAGACCGTCGGAGCACAGGAGCAGCCGGTCGCCCACGAACAGCTCGCGGACCGACACGTCGGGATCGACGTCGCTGCTCCCGTCGACGGCTCGGGTGACCACGGCCCGCTGGGGGTGACTGCGCGCCTCGTCCTCGGTGATCCGACCCGCGTCGATGAGGCTCTGCACCAGCGTGTGGTCGTGCGTCATGCGCTCCAGCGAATGGTCGCGCAGGAGGTAGGCGCGGGAGTCACCGATGTGGATCAGTCCGAGCCGACCCTCGTTGGCCAGCACGGCCGTGACCGTGGTGCCCATGCCCGACAACGCCGGTTCGGCGTCGACCAGCACCGCCAGCTGGTCCTGTGCCGCCTCGACGGCGTCGCGCAGCGGTCCGATCAGGTCGGTGCCGGGGACTTCCTCGTCGAGTCGCGCGATGGTGGCCACGGCTACCGAGCTGGCCACTTCGCCGGCTGCGGCGCCGCCCATGCCGTCGGCCACGACGAGCACGTGCGGACCCGCGTACGCCGAGTCCTCGTTTCCGTCACGCAGCAGCCCGACGTCGGAGCGCACGGCGTAGCGCAGGGCGAGGGTCACTTGCGCAGCTCCAGAACCGTCTTGCCGATCCGGATCGGCGTGCCCAGCGGAACGATGGTCGGCACGTTGATCCGGGTGCGATCGAGGTAGGTGCCGTTGGTCGACCCCATGTCCTCGAGCAGCCATCGACCCTGCTGGGGGAACAATCGGGCGTGCCGCGACGAGACGTAGTCGTCGTCCAGCACCAGGGTCGAGTCGGGGGCGCGGCCGATCGTCAACGGCTGCTCCGACAAGGCGATCGGTGTTCCGGCCAGCGCTCCGTCGATCACGACCAGCGTGCGAGCGGTACCCCGTTTCGCCTTCGGGGATGCGGTCTTCGGGCTGGACGAGCGGGGCGTGCGACTTCGCTGACTGACCCGCTGCCCGAAGAGGTCCGCGCGCATCACACCGGCTACGGCGAGGACGAAGACCCACAGGATCGCGATGAACCCGAGCCGCAGCACGGTGAGGGTGAGTTCGGACACCGGACCGCCTACTTCTGCCGGAAGACGAGGGTCGTCTCCCCGAGCGTGATCACCGAACCGTCGGTGAGCTCGGCATCGTCGACGCGGTGCCCGTCGACCACGGTCCCGTTGGTCGAACCGAGGTCGCTGATCGAGGCGGTGGGGCTCAGTCGCAGCAGTGCGTGGCGGCGGGAGACGCCGAGGTCGTCCAGCTGGACGTCGGCGTCGGCCCCCCGTCCGAGGACCGTGAGGTCCTGGGTCAAGGCGATCGAGCCGCCCGGCGCCTCGAGGTGGGCCCGTGACGTGGTCAGCTGCGGGGGGATCTCGCCCGGTTCGGCCTTGCCGAGCACCCGGAAGACACCGGTCTCGAGGTCGTCGCCCCCGGTCAGCGCGACCGTGACCGGACCCACGAAGCTGTAGCCGCGCTCGGCGGCGTGCTCACGCACCACATCGGCGAGCTCGGCACCCAGCGGCTCGGCGTACCCCTCCAGCCGCTCGTGGTCGCTGGCTCCGAGCTCGACGGTGAACGCGTTGGGCACGATGGTCCGCCCACGGCTGACGATGGCGGCCTTGTCGTCACACTCGCGCTGCAGGGCCGACGCAATCTCCACCGGTTGGACGTCGGCTTTGAAGGCTCGGGCGAAGGCACCGTTGACGAGGCGGTCCAGGCGGTGCTCGAAGCGATCGAGGACGCCCACCCCCACCTCCATCACCTCGGTCCGGCGGGGTCGCCGGGGTCGGGTCGATCGTAAACCGCCGCGGCGGTC
>Ga0302299_10000230_pt1 | contig 27880 bp, 26 predicted proteins | sample III_Fen_N3_4_FD_198795 | JGI IMG/M metagenome (GOLD analysis project Ga0302299, IMG submission 198795) | Peat permafrost microbial communities from Stordalen Mire near Abisko, Sweden - III_Fen_N3_4 | ecosystem: Environmental > Terrestrial > Soil > Wetlands > Permafrost | place: Sweden: Abisko...
CCGGGTTCTGCAGCGCGCCGCGGGCGGACACGATGTCGAGGATGCGGGCTGCCATGCGCTCCGGGTCGTGGTCGCACGACCTCCCGATCTGCCCGAAGCTCGTGGCGTCGACGTGCAGCAGGTCGACGTCGATCGCGACCTCGTGCTCGTTGGGCGGCGACACGGCGTCGATCGCGGACGCGACGTGCAGCAACGAACCGGGCGGCTGCAGCGAGCGCCACGACCCGAGCGCCGCAGGGTCGAGGTCCCAGCCGGTCATGCGAGGCGGTCGACGAGGAAGGCGAGGATGCGGTCCTCCCCCTCCGGCAGCGGCTCGTGCTGGAAGTCGGGGTAGAGCACCATCTCCTTGGGCGAGCGGATCCGGTTGTAAGCCGCGAACTGCGTCGACGGCGGGCAGACGGAGTCCATGAGCCCGGTGAGCATGAGCACGTCGCCCTCGATGCGCGGCGCGAGGTGCTGCACGTCGACGTAGCCCAGCGTGCGCCACATCTCGTCGACCCGGTCGTGCGTGGGGTCGTGGCGGCGCAGGTAGGAGCGCAGCTCCGCGTAGGCCTCGGTCGCGAGGTCCATCTCCCACACGCGCAGGTAGTCCGACAGGAAGGGGTAGACGGGCGCTGCCGCGCGGATGCGCGGCTCGAGCGCCGCGCACGCGAGGGTGAGGCCGCCGCCCTGCGAGAAGCCGGTGGCACCCACGCGCGCGGCGTCGACCTCCGGCCGCTCCATGAGCAGCTGCGCCGCGTGCACGGTGTCGAGGAACAGCTGCCGGTAGGCCAGCTCCCGCGCCCCGACGTCGAGCCCGCGCACGATGTGGCCCGAGAGGCTGTTGCCCCACGGCCCTCCGGCGTCCTGCGACAGGCCGCCCTGGCCCCGGCAGTCGAGTGCGATCACGGAGAACCCTTGCCCTACATAGGGAAGCAGCCGGAACCAGTCAGGGCTCCCGGCGGAGTAGCCGTGGAACACGACGACGCCCGGGTGCGGACCGACGTCGCCCGCCGGACGCAGGTACTTCGCGTGCACCCGCGCCCCGCGCACGCCGGTGAACCACAGGTGCCCACACGCGGCGTACGCCGCCGGGTGCGCCACCGGCTCGATCACGACGTCCTCGTGCTCTCGCGCCGCGGCCAGCTCGTCGAGCGCCTCGGCCCAGAACTCGTCGAGGTCGTCGGGCCTCGGGTTGCGCCCCTGGTAGGCGCGCAGCTCCTCCAGGGGAAGGTCGACCAGGGGCATCAGGTCGCCGGGACGTGGATCAGCTTCTTGTTGAGGAACTCGTCGATGCCGTAGGGGCCGAGCTCGCGGCCGACACCGGAGCGCTTCGTGCCGCCGAACGGGAGCTCGGGGCCGCCGCCCTCGGCGTCATTGATGAAGACCATGCCGGTGTCGATCCGGTTGGCGACGTCGAGCGCCACGTCGGCGTCGCCGTGGAACACGGACGCGCCGAGGCCGAACGGCGTGTCGTTCGCGAGCTCGACGGCCTCCTCGACGCTGCTCACCTTGTAGACGACGGCGACCGGGCCGAACAGCTCCTCGCGGAACGCGCGCATCTCGGGCGTGACGTCGGTGAGGACGGTGGCCGGGTAGAACGCGCCGGGGCCGTCGGGGCGCACTCCGCCGGTGCGCACGGTGGCGCCCTTCGCGATCGCGTCCTGCACCTGGGAGTCGAGGTTGACGACGGCAGCCTCCGACGACAGCGGGCCGAACTTCACCGACGGGTCGGTCGGGTCGCCGGTCGTGTAGTACGTCGCCATCCGCTCGGTGAGCTGGTCGACGAAGTCGTCGTAGAGGTGCTCGGCCACGATGAGGCGCTTCGCGGCGTTGCACGCCTGCCCGCCGTTCTCCATGCGGGCCGCCGCGCACGCCTTGACGACCCGCGTCAGGTCGTCGGTGTCGAGCACGAGGTAAGGGTCGGAGCCGCCGAGCTCGAGCACGACCTTCTTGAGGTTGGCGCCTGCCAGCGAGGCGACGGCGGTGCCGGCGCGCTCGGAGCCGGTGACCGAGACGCCTCGGACGCGCGGGTCGGCGATGATCGTGGCGGCCTGCTCGTTGGTGGCGAAGATGTTGACGTACGCGTCGTCGGGCACGCCGGCCTCGCGGAACAGCGCCTCCATGATCAGGGCCGACTCGGGGCACTGCGGCGCGTGCTTGAGGAGCACGGTGTTGCCGGCGAGCAGGTTGGGTCCCGCGAAGCGGGCCACCTGGTAGTAGGGGTAGTTCCACGGCATGATCCCGAAGATCGCGCCGATGGGCGCCTTGCGGATCACCGCCTGGCCGCTGTCGCTGGGGATCGCCTCGTCGGCGAGCAGCGAGGCCGCGTTGTCGGCGTAATAGCGGTAGATGCTCGCGGAGAACTCGACCTCGCCGACGGCCTCGGCCGTGGCCTTGCCCATCTCGCGGGTGATGATCGCGGCGAGCTCGGCCGAGCGGGCGTCGTAGAGGTCGGCCAGGCGGTGGATCACCGCGGCGCGCTCCTCGATGGGCGTCGCACGCCACGACCGGGACGCACCCTCGACGCGGGCGATCGCCGACTCGATCTCGGCGTCCGTCGCGCACGGGAACTCGCTCTCGACCTCGCCGGTGGCGGGATTGACGACCTTGTACTCGACGCTCACGTGCGCTCCTCGTGCGGGTACGGCCCCGTTGCCGCGGCAGGCGCCCAACCTAGTCGGCGATCGCGTCCCGCGGAACGTCGGGACGCCCCGGTTCGACGTTCCGCTGGTCGGCACGCGGCACCCGGCCGGCGCCGCCTCGTGCGCGACGCTCGGAGGGACCCGATCCCACCGGAGAAGAAGAGGACACCTGTGTCGGAGAGCGAGCTGTTCGAGGCCGGGCTGCGTACGCGTCGCGAAGTGCTGGGCGCCGAGTACGTCGACGGCGGCCTGGCCCAGGCCGACGACTTCATGATGGCGTTCCAGCGCGTCACCACCGAGTGGTGCTGGGGCTACACCTGGAACCGCGAAGGGCTCGACCGCCGCACACGCTCGATGCTCAACCTGGCCATGCTCACGGCGCTCGGCAAGCCCGGCGAGCTGCGACTGCACGTGAAGGGTGCGCTGGCCAACGGCGTCACCGTCGACGAGATCCGCGAGATCCTGCTGCACGCCACGGTCTACTGCGGCATCCCCGCGGGCCTCGAGGGGTTCAAGGCCGCGCACGAGGTGCTCGTCGCCGAGGGCGCGCTCTCGGGCGAGCCCGCGCAGCCGTGAGCCCCGAGCACGCGGTGCGCCGCGTCGCCCTCGTCGGCCTGGGCAACATGGGCGACCCGATCGCCGCGAACCTGGTGAGCGCCGGGTTCGACGTCGTCGGCGTCGACGCCGTGCCCGGACGCGCGGCCCAGTGGGCCGCCCGCACCGGCGGCTCGCACGCGGCCGCGGCCGCGGACGCCGCCCGCGGCGCCGACGCCGTCGTCACCATCCTGCCGACCAGCGAGCACGTGGCGGCGGTCGTCGCCGACGTCGTTCCCGTGCTCGACGCGGGCGCTGTGCTGGTCGACATGACCTCGGGCGTCCCGGCCGTGACCCGCAGGCTCGCCGGCGACCTCGCGGCGCGGGGCGTCGCGCTCGTCGACGTCGCTGTCTCCGGCGGCGTCTCTCGCGCGGCCGACGCCACGATCGCGCTCATGGCCGGGGGCGACGACGTCGCGCTCGACCGGGTGCAGCCCCTGCTCGACGCCGTCGGGCGGGCGACGTTCCGGTGCGGCGGCGTCGGCACCGGCCAGGCGATGAAGTCGCTCAACAACCTGGTGTCGGCCGGCGGCCTCCTGGTCGCGGTCGAGGCCCTGCTCGTGGGCGCGACCGCCGGCCTCGACCCGGCGACCATGGTCGACGTCCTCAACGAGTCGACGGGCATGAACAACGCCACGAAGGTGAAGCTCAAGCAGTTCGTGCTCTCGCGCAGCTACGGCTCGGGCTTCGGGCTCGACCTCATGGTGAAGGACCTCGGGATCGCGCTCGGCCTCGCCGATGCCGGCGAGCTCGACGTCCCGCTGTCGCAGGCGCTGGTGAGCCTCTGGCGCGACGCCTCGGAGCGGCTCGGGCCCGGGCGCGACCACACCGAGATCGCGCGCTACAGCGAGCAGGTCGCCGGCGTGGAGCTCGCCGCACCCGCCACCTGAGCGGTCAGGCGGGGGTCAGGGTGCGGACGGGAGCGCCGTCGCGCCATGCGGCGATCGACTCGACGGCCAGGCCGAACCACTCGCGGTAGTTCTCGACGGTGGCGTAGCCGACGTGCGGCGTGAGAACGGTCGCGGGCGTGCGCCGCAACGGGTGGTCGACGGGCAGCGGCTCCTCGTCGAACACGTCGAGGGCGGCGCCGGCGATCCAGCGCTCGTCGAGCGCCAGCACCAGCGCGGCCTCGTCGACGATGGGGCCGCGGCTGGTGTTGACCAGCCAGGCGTCCGGCTTCATGCGCCGCAGGTCGTCGGCGGTGACCAGCCCTCGGCTGCGCTTCGACAGCAGGAGGTGCAGCGAGAGGACGTCGGACACCGCGAACAGCTCGTCGCGCGGGACCCAGCGCGCCCCGCGCTCGCGGGCGAGGTCGTCGGTGAGGTTCTCGCTCCAGGCGACGACGTCCATGCCGAACGCGGTTCCGATGCGCGCCATCCGGGTGCCGGTCTTGCCGAGGCCGAGCAGCCCGAGGGTGGCACCCTCCAGGGCCCGGCCCGCGGTCTGGCGCCACTCGCCCACGCGCATCGACGCCTCGCGCGACGGGACGTCGCGCAGCGCCGCGAGGATCAGCGCCCAGGCGTGCTCCACCACCGGGCTCTGGACGCCACCGGTGCACGAGACGACGACGCCGCGCTCGGCGCAGGCGTCGACGTCGATCGCGATGTTGCGGAAGCCCGTGGTGACGACCAGGCGCAGCTCGGGCAGCGCCTCGATCACCGACCGCGGCAGGGTCGTGCGCTCGCGCTGCACGACGAGGACGTCGAAGCGCTGCAGCACGGCGACGAGCGCGTCGGCGTCGGCGACGTGGTCCTCGAGCGCCACCACCTCGTCGGCTCGGAGCGACTCCCAGTCGGCGACCGCCAGGGCCACCCTCTCGACGTCGTCGAGCACGCAGATCCGCATGGCGCCCAGCCTGGCAGAGGGTCCGCTACCAGCCCGGCCGGACGCCCGCCGCTCCCCCGCCGTTCACCGGCGTGTCGCCACGCGGGACTCCGCGAAAGTGATCCACGTCACAGGATGGTGACGGACCTCACCCGACCTGGTTCCGCCCTCACCCTCGGTGATCACGGACGTCAGTCACGTCACACGAGTCACAGGAGTACCACCCGCGTCACCCCGGGTACCACGACCGAGCGTGACGCGTGACGGAACCCGCACACAGGGCAACTGTCCGTCTTTCGGCGCTCAGGGAAGCGCTGCCCGCTGCCGACATAAGGTTCGGAAGATCTGACTCGCCCGTGCCCGGGCGACGGACGGAAGGCTCACCGATGCGACGCTTCAGCGCCACCCTCATCGCGGGTGCTGCTGCGTTCCTGACCGTGCTGGCGACCATCGTCGCGGCACCGTCGGCAACCGCCGCGGCGGCCGGAGCGCCGCTCACGGTGTGCCCCGGCTTCTCGGGCTACAACAACACCAACTCCTACACGGCGGTCGAGTCGGGCTACGTGTCGATCCTGGGACACACCACCAAGCTCGTGAGCTCCAGCGGAGCCACGGCCTGGACGGCGAACCCGTACAAGAACGTCTCCTGGCAGACCTGGTTCCACTCGCTGAAGTGGCTCGGCGACCTCATCTACACCGCGTCCGGCCGGCACTCCGGCCTCACGACGGCGCAGCGTCAGAACGCCCTGAACTTCGCGGTCAAGGTCGTCGCCGACTACCGCGCCAAGAACCCTGGCGCGCTCACCACCAAGCCGACGCTGTGGCAGAAGAACTCGTCGGGCCACCGCGCGCAGGTGCTCGGCTGCCTGCTCGAGTCGCTCGGCGGCAACGCACCGTCGTGGCTCGTGAGCTACGCCAACACCGAGGCCGCGTGGCTGACCTCGAGCAAGAACTACCTCGGGGCCTGGAACCAGGGCCTCGACCAGGACCTCGGCGCCATCGCGATCACGTGCGTCACCGGCTACCGCCTCGTGCGCGACTCGGTCGTGCGCCGCGCCAGCGCGACGATGGACACCAACATCGACAGCGACGGCGCCACCAGCGAGCAGTCGGTCGGCTACGGCGCCTACGGCTACGCGCTGTGGACCAAGGTGATCACGTCGATGGACGCCTGCGGCATCACGCCGCCGTCGGTCGCCGCGCGCGTGCGCCTGGTCCCTGACTTCCTGGCCTGGGGCAGCACGCCCAACGGCCACCTCGAGCAGCTCGGCGACACCACCTACGACCCGTCGCCCAACATCGCCTCGACCTCGGCGCAGTACGCCGCGACGCTCGGCGCGCTGGGAACGCCGCCGGCCGGACGCACGCGCATCTACAACAACGCCGGCTACGTCTTCGGACGCTCGAGCTGGTCGAGCCTCACGTCGTCGATGTACTACTCGCTGCGCTTCGGCCCGAAGATGGCGCTGCACGGCCACGCCGACAAGACGAGCGTCACCTACTGGGTGCGCGGTCAGCAGATCCTCACCGACTCCGGCCACATCGGCTACAACGACACCAAGGCCCGCATCTACCTGCGCTCGACCGCCGCGCACAACTCGGTGTCGACCCCGGCGCGCACCTACCTGCGCGAGGGCCACGGCTCCGCGGCGCTGGTCGGCCAGTGGCAGTCGGGCAACGCCGACGGCTACACCGTCGCCGACTACTCCCTCGGTCTCCAGATCGGCTCCACCTGGAAGTACTACGCGAAGACGCGCTCGGTCGTCGTGCTGCGCAACCCCGACGTGATGATCGTGCTCGACAAGGTCGCCGGCGGCGCCAAGGGCCAGGCCTGGAACCAGCGCTGGCACTTCGCTCCCGGGGTCAAGCGGGTATCGGGCTCCAGCACCCGCGCCACCTTCAGCAACGGGGCCTCGATCCTGTCGGTGCCCGTGGCGACCTCGCCGGCCGCCAAGACCACCGTCGCCTCGTCGTGGATCGCGCGCACGACCGGTGTGAAGACCGCCGACCTGCAGGCCGTCGTCACCACGAGCGGCCGTCACGCCCAGTTCCTCACGGTCGTCGCGCCGAGCGGGAGCATCGGCTATCGCTACGACGCGGCCGCGGGCCAGCTGACCGTCACGAACTACGGCCAGACCGTCGCCGTCCTCCAGATCAACGCCAACGGCTCGCTCACCCAGGTCGGCTGAGCCGAACCGGCATCACAGCGGCCCGCGTCCACCGGACGCGGGCCGCTGTGATGTCGAGGAGCCCGGGCGCACCTACGGCTCGTCCGCGTCCGCCCCGCTCTCGACCGCGGCTCGGTAGCCGGCCGTGGTGGCGGCCCACCCGCGGACGTTCCCCGCGCGCCGCTCGGGGCCGGCCTCGCCGAGCGCCTCGAAGCCGGTCTGCGTGAGCTCGACCCGTGTGCCGTCGCCGTCGGGCTCGAAGGTGACGGTGACGTGAGTGGCTTCGGCGGGGTCGAAGAACAGGTGCCAGCGGAACGAGACCGCTCGTGGCTCCTCCCAGGCGGTCACCTCGCCCCACACGTGCTCGCTGCCGTCCTTGCCGCGCTCGACGATGCGACCGCCGGCGTACGGCTCGAAGGAGACGTTGTCCGGGTCACCGGTGAGGGTGTGGCCCTTCGGCCACCACAGGCCCGTGAGACGGGTCCACACCCGGAACGCGTGCTCGACGCCGACCTGCACGTCGAACCTGACGCGCAGCGGCTCCTCGAGGCTCACGGCTCCTCCGACGTCAGGTTCTCGGCCGCGAGCGTGTAGCGCGCCGACGCCTCGCGCCAGAGCTCGTCCATGTACGCGCGCAGCGCCGAGAGCCCGTCGGGGCGGACCCGGTAGATCCGGCGGGTGCCGTCGCTGACCGGTTCGACGAGCCCGGCGTCCTTGAGCAGGCGCAGGTGGCGCGAGATGGCCGGCCGGCTGATCGGGAACCGCTCGGCGAGGACGCCGACCGACGCCGGCCCGGCGGCCAGCGACTCGACGATGGCCAGCCGCACCGGGTCGGCGAGGACGCTCAGCGATTCCATGGACCCTTCCGTAACTTGTGAGTTACCGTAACTCTCACGTTACCCACTCTGGAGGACCGATGCACTTCTCGAGCTCGGCCACGATCGACGCGCCGGCGGAAGCCGTCTGGGACATCCTCACCGACCTGCGGTCCTGGCCGACGTGGAACACCACGGTCGTGTCCAGCGAGGGCACGGTCGCGGTCGGAGAGTCGGTGAAGGTCACCGTCACGGCGAACCCCGGCCGCGCCTTCGCGGTGAAGGTCACCGCGCTCGAGGCCCCGCGCCGGATGGTGTGGGCCGGAGGCATGCCGCTCGGCCTGTTCCGGGGCACCCGCACCTACCTCCTCGACGACGCGGCCGGATCGACCGTGTTCACGATGGACGAGGTCTACACCGGGCCGATGGCCGGGCTGATCACCCTCTCGATCCCAGACCTTGCACCGTCCTTCGAGGAGTTCGCCGCCTGCCTCAAGGCCCGGAGCGAGCGCGGGAGCGTGACGTCGTGAGCACCAGCATCGTGGTCACCTACTCGGTGAAGCCCGAGGCGCTCGACGAGCACCTCCGGCTCATCGCCGCCGTCTTCGCCGAGCTCGACACCCTGGCGCTGCCGACGGTCGACTACGAGGTGCTCCGGCTGCAGGACGGCGTGACGTTCGTCCACGTCTCGACGTCCACCGCAGCCGACGGCGCCAACCCGCTGCCCGGCGTGCCGGCCTTCCAGGAGTTCTCGCGCGACCTGTCCTCGCGCGTCGAGACACCGCCCTCGCCGAGCCCGGCGACGATCGTCGGGGTCCACCGCCCGGTGCCGGCCGGCACGTAGATCGCAGGGCAGAGTGGGGCTGTCGTCACCTGACCCCGACGACCCCGCCTGCGTCTCCCCCGTCGCAGCGGGGTCGTCGCATGTCCACGTGGTGGTGACGACAGCAGAAGACGTCGAGTCAGCGACAGCGCGTGCGGGCGGAGTACGTTCGAGACCGAGGAGGGACATGACATGAACGAGGTCCCGAACGAGACGCCTGAGTCACCCGAGTCGCCCGAGCACCACGTCCCCGAACCGCCACCGGAGCCGGTGACCGAGCCTGAGCTCGAGCCGCCTTTGCCCCCCGACCCGTTGAGAATGCCACCGCCGAACCGGCCGGGGCGTTTCTGACGTCCGACGAGCGCGACAGACCGTCCCCAGGAGACGTGCCGCGCTGGTTGACCTTCTTATCGACGGCGAGGAGTTGAGCAGGGCATGGCTGCGGCGCGCTCGAGCGCCCTCATAGTGGCTCAGCAGCCGGTCCCGAGGAACCGCGAGCTAACGTCTCCGACGTCGACCACGTGCCCTGCCCCACTACTCCGAAGAGCGGGGCGACGTCCCTGGTGCATCCTCGGCGGAACGTCACCCCGTCGACGCGACCCTAGTCACGACTACGGCGACGTTGCAGCGCCAGCGACAGGCTGGCGTTCGTGGAGCAGCCGAACGCAGTCGTGGCCGGCGTGAGCCGATCGAGGTGGTCACGTGGGGCGTGCTGACGGTTCCGGTGACGGTTCCGGCCAGCAGACCTCCACACCGCGCACGGCCACGGAGAGACCGGTTTCGACAGCGTGGACGCTTGCCGGTGCCCAGGGTGACGGTGTCGATGATGATTCCTCTCGGCGCACTGCAGCGGATCACCTGGGTGGTAGCCCAGCCGGGCTGCGCGCACAGGCGCGCACGACGGCCAAGCGCGCGAGCTGACGCCGACGGGGGCCAGTCCGCGAGGGCTGGCCCATCATCCCCCCACGAGCGTCGGCCGATCAGTGCGTCGGACGGGTGAGGTGGTCGCCGAGAACGCACGACCAGCGCGACGATGGGTACATGCCCGCGAGCACCGTCCCGAGGCCCCTGAGGGTTCAACTGCTGCACGTCGTGGACTGCCCGCACACCGCCGTCGCCGACATTCGGCTCCGCGTCGCCCTCAACGCGACCGGGCATGACGACACTCCCATCGAGTGGGTCCTGGTGAGCACGGTCGAGCAGGCGGAGCGGATCGACTTCCACGGGTCACCGACCGTGCTCCTCAACGGCCACGACCCCTTCACCACCCGCGATCTGCACGTCGGGCTCGCTTGTCGGCCGTATGCCAGCGACGGCGGACCCACCGACGCTCCGACGATCGAGCAGCTCGTCGACGCAGTCCTGCTAGCCCAGACACCGGTCGAGTCCGGTCCTACCGTGGAGGTATGACCACTCGCTACATCTTCGTCGGTGGCTCTCGCAACGCGGAGATCCTCACCGACGAAGGCGAACTGCTGACCAACGTCGACTCCGGCATCGAGGACGACCAGCTCGATGACCCCCCGATCGAGTTGTCCGTCGAGGGCGGGTTCGCGTATGTCTTGCGCTACCACGGGCTCGCCGCCGGGTGACTGATGCTGGCTCGCGACCCCTCTGACGCGAGGCTGCGCGAGCCGAGATCGTCCCTAGGAGGGCACGACCGCCGGCCTGACCGGGTGGTGGGGGGTCAGCCTCAGGGCTGCCCCCCACCATCGTGCTGCGGTGTGTCAGGTGGTCGGGGCCGAGAAGTCGTCCATGAACGTGTGACCGCTTGCCGTGTGGGTGATGGTGATCTTCTGGAAGTACAACGACATCTGCTGGTACTCCCCGAGCGGCCCGCTGGCCGGCAGGCGTGTGTCGCCCTTGGCGAAGGTCACGTCTCCGACGTTCGCGTTGGTCAGCGTGAGCGTGTAGTACCCGGAGCCACTCGATCCGTCCTGGCTGAACGTGATGACGCAGGTGCTCAGGTTCTCGTTGTCGGCCAGGGCCTGCAGGTACTGCGGGCTGGCCTGATCCACCGGGACCGTGACCACGACGGGCTTGTAGATCCGCTTGCCCGTCGCCAGTCCCGAGGAGACATCGCGCGGGGACGTCGCCTGGAAGGACACGGCGGTCGCCAGTGACGTCCCGTCGGGCTGGTCACCGACGAGCTTGCCCTGGTGGCTGCCCGTGCAGGTCAGTGTCGCCGGCGTGCCGAATCGCGTGGGACCGCCCGCCAGGTCTGCCGCCTGCCCCGCAGATCCGGCTGGCCCGGTGGCACCCGCGGCACCGGTCGGTCCCGGTGCACCCGTCGCCCCCGCGGGACCTGCCGGTCCGGTGGCTCCGTCGACCCCCGCCGGCCCGGCCGAGTTCCAGGTCACCGCGTGCTCGTACCCGCGGCAGGTGGTGGTTGCGGTGACGATCCGTACGTCACCGGAACCCGAAACACAGGCGTAGATCGTGGTGGAGGGCGTCGAGGCCGCGGCCATCGTCACCGCCGTCATCGACACTGCCACCACGGCGACGCCGACCACTGCCGCAGGCACTCGATAGCGCCGTAGACCAGTCCTGTTCATCAGATCTCCTTCACGCCAGGGTTGGGCTCTCGACGGTAGGGACGGGTGCACGCCCCCGCGCCCGAACAACGGATCCCTGACCGCAGCAGGGCCGACCGGGTGAACGTCGCCCGCACGTGGCTCCGCTGGCTGCCACACCAGGACGGCCGCCCACACCTCAAGTCGACTCCTCGACCGTCGAGAGTCGGACGTGACCGTCGGACGGGGACAGACATGACCGCCGGTGCCGCCGCGGGAGTCCGAGGCGCAACGCTCGCTGGCACGCACCGACGTCAAAGCCGGCGTGACAGCAGAACGGCTACAGCCGGAAGGAACGGCTTCGCGGGGGCAGCCGGTGGCAGGCCCAGGTCGACTGGCTCTTCACGGCTGGACTTCGGGCTGTAGGGATGTATCCCGGGTTGTACGGCCGAGGCTGCGACCGAGTTACGTCGTGCAACACCAGACAGCACAAGGCACTTCCGTGGGGAGGGCGGGGCTCGAACCCGCGACCTGTCGGATTATGAGTCCGCCGCTCTGACCAGCTGAGCTACCTCCCCGGCGGCGCCAGCCTAGTCAGAGCCCCCGGCCGCCCCCGTACGCCGGGGACGCGCCACAGGCCCGCAGCGGCGTCCCACGAGGCCCTCCGCGGCACCGGTGGGGCAGAGTTGCCGCGTGAGCAGCGACGGGGCCGGGGGGGTGGGCGGCTTCGTCACGTCGCTGCGCGACCGCGTCGACGCCCTGCAGCAGCGGCACGGGGTGCTCGGCTTCCCGGTAGCCGTGGCCAAGAAGTACGGCGACGACGAGGGCGTGCGGCACGCTGCACTGCTCACCTACTACGGCTTCCTGTCGATCTTCCCGCTCCTCCTGCTCGCCGTCGCCGTGATCAGCGAGGTGCTGCGCGGCAACCCCGGCCTGCGCAACGAGATCATCGACGCGATCGTGCCCGAGCAGTTCCAGGCCACCGTCGAGTCGGCGCTCGCCGCGCTGCCGTCGTCGGGGGTGCCGCTCGCGATCGCGATCGTCGGTCTGCTGCTGTCGGGCCTCGGCATCCTCAACTCGGCGTTCCACACCATCAACCAGGTCGCCGCGGTGCCGCACCGCAACCGGTTGACCATGCCGCACCGCTACATGCGCGTGGTGCTCATGCTCCTGCTCCTCGTGCTGTGCGTCATCGGCATCGGCATCCTCACCGTGGCACTCGGATCGCTTCAGGACCTGCCGACGCTCTCGCGCTTCGCCGCGTTCACCGGTGCGGTGGCGCTGCTGTTCCTGCTGCTGTGGTCGGCGAGCGCGATGTACCTGCCGCACCGGGCGAGGCTGTCGGTCATCTGGCCTGCCGCGCTCATCGGGTCGGTCGTCGTCGCCGGCGTGCTCACGTACGGCGCCACGGTGCTCCCGCGGCTCATCGCGCGCTCGGGCGCCATCTACGGCTCGTTCGCCACCATCGTCGGCGTCTTCACCCTCATGTTCGTGGTCGGCCAGGTGCTCGTGATCTCCGCCGAGGTCGCGGTCGTACGCCGACGCCGGCTCTGGCCGCGCTCGCTCGACACGCTGCACCCGACCCATGCCGACCGGCGCGCGCTCCTCGCGCTGGCGCGCACGCAGGAACGCCTCCCCGTCGAGCGCATCGACGCCCGCTTCGACGGGGCCGACGAGCGCGGGACGACGAAGCCCCCGACGTCGTGACGTCGGGGGCTTCTCTGGCTCCTGCGCCTGGACTCGAACCAGGAACCGCCCGATTAACAGTCGGGAGCTCTGCCATTGAGCTACGCAGGATCGTTCACCGCGAAGCGGCCCGGGAAGGATAGCAAGGGAGCAGGGTCGCTTCGAAATCGTGACGTCACACCCCGAGCGACCCCCGCAGGGCCGCGAGCGCCTCGTCGGCCGCCGCGCGCAGCGCAGGGTCGCGCGGGTCGAGCCCCGAGTCGAACACCACCGACCACCGCAGCTCGCTGGACCCCGGCGTCCGCCGCGCCACGATGCGCGCGCCGCCCTCCTCGACGAGCGGGACGTGGCGGGCCACGACGATGCTCGCGTTCACCCGCTCCTTGATGACGCCGGGCAGCGCGCCGGGGTCGGGCACCAGCACCTGCGTCGTCGCGGCCGGTGCCCCTGCACGGGCCTGAGAGACCAGCTCGAAGCCGCCCTGCTCCCACGACACCCGCAGCACGAGGTCCCAGGGCACGCGGTCGGGACCGGCGCCGGTGGGCAGCACGAGGGCCTCGTCGGTGGCCACCACGCTCGAGGCGCCCGAGGGGGCCCAGGCGAGCACGCGCTCGCCCGGCACCCGCTCCTTCACCTGCGACGGCGTCCGCAGCCTCATGCCGGGCCCCCGGCGACCTGCTCGCGAAGACCGCGCCGATAGCTCTCGAGCGCCAGCACGTCGGCGAACAGGGCCTGGTAGGCATCGGGGTCGCTCGTGGGCTCCACGCGCTGCAGCCGCGCCTTGACGTCGGCGATGCGGCGGGCCGCGTCGACCTCGAGCAGGCGTGCGATGACCGACCGGGCGTAGCGCTCGTCGACCTCGTCGGCAGGCAGCGGGTCGACGGCGAGCTCGTGCACGACCGAGCGCACGCCGTCGTCGGGGCAGGCCGCGAGCACGGCGTCGAGCCACGCGCGGTCGATGAGCCCGGAGGCCGCGCCGCCGGCGTCGACGATCGCCTGGTGCACGGCGAGGTAGGCCGGCGAGCGGAAGGCGTCGGCCTCCAGAGCGTCGACCCACGACCCCGCGACCTGCGGCGCCTGCAGGCACACCTTGAGCGCCTCGCGCTCGATGCTCGCGACCTTGTCTCGCGGGTCGGGCCGCGGCAGGCGCGGAGCGGCACCGACCTCCACGGGCACGGTCGGCGCAGACGGGTCGGTCGGGCGTCGCGGAGCGGCCGGCTGGGCGCGGCCGGCGGCCTGCACCGCGCGGCGCACCTCGTCGTCGGGCATCCCGAGCCAGCCGGACACCTTGCGCACGTACTCGGGCCGCAGCGCCTCGTCGCGGATGCGCGCGACGACCGGAGCAGCGGCGCGCAGGCCGGCCACGCGGCCCTCGGCATGGTCGAGGTCGTAGCCCTTGAGCTCGGCGCGGATGGCGAACTCGAACAGCGGGACCTTCGCCTTCACCAGCTCCTGCACGGCTTCCGGGCCCTTCGCGATGCGCAGGTCGCACGGATCCATGCCGCTGGGCTCCACGGCCACGAACGTCTGCGCGGTGAAGCGCTGGTCCTCGCCGAACGCGCGCTGCGCGGCCTTCTGGCCCGCGGCGTCGCCGTCGAAGGTGAACACCACCTCCCCGGTGAAGACGCCGTCGTCCATCAGCAGGCGCCGCAGCACCGCGATGTGGTCGCTGCCGAAGGAGGTGCCGCATGTGGCCACCGCGGTGGTGACGCCCGACAGGTGCGCGGCCATGACGTCGGTGTAGCCCTCGACGATCACGGCCTGCTTGTTCTTCGCGATCTCGCGGCGCGCGAGGTCGATGCCGTAGAGCACCTGGCTCTTCTTGTAGAGCGGCGTCTCGGGGGTGTTGAGGTACTTCGGGCCGTCATCGTCGTCGTAGAGCTTGCGCGCGCCGAACCCGACGACGTCGCCGGAGGTGTCGCGGATCGGCCACACCAGGCGCCCGCGGAACCGGTCGTAGATGCCGCGCTGGCCGCCGCGCGCCACCAGGCCGGCCTCGACGAGCTGGTCGTCGGAGAAGCCCTTCGACCGGAGGTGCCCGAGCAGCGCGTCCCAGCCCTTGGGCGCGTAACCGACGCCGAAGTGGTCGGCGGCCTCGGCGTCGAAGCTGCGCTCGGTGAGGAAGCGGCGTCCGATCTCGGCCTCGGGGCTCGCGAGCCGCTCGACGAAGAAGGCGGCCGCCGCCTTGTTCGCCTCGACGAGGCGGCTGCGGTTGCCGGCCGGGCGCGCCGGACCCGAGGAGCCCTCGGTGTAGCGCAGCGTGACGCCGTAGCGGCCGGCGAGCTTCTCGACCGCCTCGGCGAAGGAGAGGTGATCGATCTTGCGCAGGAAGCCGATGACGTCGCCGCCCTCGCCGCACCCGAAGCAGTACCAGGCGCCCTTGGCGGGGTTCACGTTGAACGAGGGGCTGCGCTCGTCGTGGAACGGGCACAGGCCCTTGAGGCTGCCGCCACCGGCCGACTTGAGCGTGACGTAGTCGCGCACGATCTCGTCGATCCGCGCCTTCTCCCGCACGAGGACGACGTCCTCGTCACGGATCAGGCCTGCCACGCCAGAGATCCTACGGAGCCCGTCCACCCGCCCGTCGGTGTGTGCCCAGGCGCTGCTCCACCCTCGCGAGAGCACACATCGACGGGCGACCGGTCAGACGGATCGCTGGTAGGCGCCGAACGCGCGACCGGCCAGGACCGCCATGATCGTGGCGACCGCCGCGAGCAGCCCCAGCCGAGACCACACGACCGTCCAGTCGGGGGCGGCCGACAGGGCCGACCGGGCCGCGACCACGGCCCAGTTGAGCGGGTTGAAGCGGGCGACGTCCTGGATCCACTGCGGCGCCAGTGCCAGGTCCATGACCGCCGCCGAGAGGAAGGCCAACGGCAGGCTCAGCAGCTGGCTGATGCCGATGAGCGCCTCCTGCTGGCGCACCAGGAGCGCGACGGCGTTCGACAGCGCCGCGAAGATCACCGTGAGCAGCACCGCCGCCACGAGCGACACCGCCACCCCCCGCCACCCCCCGGCGAAGCGTGCGCCGGCGGCGAACGCGATCGCGAAGACGGCGAGCGACTGGAGCACGGTCACGACCGACTGGTAGGCCAACGTGCCGTTCATCATGGCGCCTCGGCTCACCGGAGACGCGAGCATCCGGTCCATCACCCCGAGACCCATGTCCTCGATGTAGACCGTGCCGGCCCAGGCTGCGGAGAACAGCGACGTCATCATGACGACGCCCGGCGTCAGGAAGTCGAGGTACGACGAGCCCGGTGCGATGAACCCGGGGATGTCGACGACCTTGGAGAACAGGGCCCCGAACAGCAGCAGCCAGATCACCGGCTGCACGAGCGTGACCACGACGTAGGCGGGCTGGCGCCACATGGCCATCAGCGACCGCCAGGTGAGCAGACCGGAGTGGACGACGAGGCTGCTCATGCCGTCACCGCCTCGAACGTGCGACCCACATGTCGCAGGTACACGTCGTCGAGCGAGGGGCGTGTCACGGTGGCTGCCGACACGAGGATGTGCGCGGCCTCGAGCGAGGCGAGCACGGCGAGGACGGCGCGCGCCCCGGAGTCGGCCCGCGCCCGCAGCTCTCGCCCGAGCGACGTCACGTCGCTCAGCTCGGGGAGCCGGGAGAGCAGGGCGAGAGCCGCCTCGCCCCGCGACGGGTCGACGAGCTCGACGACGACGCCGTCGCCCTGCAGCTCGCTCTTGAGCTCGTCGGGCGTCCCCTCGACCACGACCCGGCCGTGGTCGACGATGGCGAGCCTGTCGGCGAGGTGGTCCGCCTCCTCGAGGTAGTGCGTGGTGAGCAGCACGGTCATCTGCTCCTCCCGAGCCATGCGGGCGACCTCGGCCCACATCTCGGTTCGCGCCTCGGGGTCGAGCCCGGTCGTGGGCTCGTCGAGGAACAGGACCGACGGACGGTTCACCAGGCCGATCGCGACGTCGAGCTTGCGCGCCATCCCTCCGCTGTAGGTCTTGGTCAGGCGGTCTGCGGCGTCGATCAGGCCGAAACGGTCGAGCAGGTCAGCCGCCCGGGCGCGCGCAACGACGCGGGTCTGCCCGAACAGCCGGCCCGCCAGCTCGATGCTCTCGCGGCCGGTCATGAGCGGCGCCGCGCTCGTGCGCTGGGGTACGAGCCCGATCGCGTGCCGCACCTTGTCGGGCTCGCTGCGTACGTCGTGCCCCGCCACGGTCGCCGTGCCGGAGTCGGCGCGCGACAACGTGGTGAGCACCTTCACGGTGGTCGACTTGCCGGCACCGTTGGGGCCGAGCAGGCCGAAGACCTCCCCCGGTCGGACAGCCAGGTCCAGACCGTCGAGCGCACGGACCGGCGCCGACGAGCGACCCAGCGAGTAGTTCTTGACCAGGCCTACGGCGTGCAGCGCCCATTCCTGGTCGAGCGGGACGGGTGCGGCGAGGCGCGCACCACGTGGTGAGGACATGCGGACTCCAGGTGATGACGGAGTCGACGTCTGGGCTGCCGTAGGGTCGTCGTGGGCCTTGAGATCCCTGGCGGTTCGCCCGTCTCGACTCGAGGTTGGACCCCGGCCGGGCGTTGCCGCGCCCGACCGGGGTTCTTGCTCACTCCGGCTCTCGTGCGTCCAGAGCGAGGAAGCGTGCGTCGCCGAGCTCGGCGGCGATGACGGGTTGCAGCTCGTCGAGCGACGTGCCCGACTCGAGGAGCGCGTGGATCTGTCGCCAGAGGCCCACGCCAGGGAACGTCCCGCTGCGGATGTCGGCCGCGAGCGTGCGCACGAACTCGAGCTCGGCCTTGCGCATCGCGATCGAGAACAGGGTCTCGACGAGGAACAGGTCGGGCAGACCCTGCTCGCGCGAGAGGTCGACGCCGGCCTGCAGGCCCGCCGTCTCGATCTCGAGGCGCTGGCACCGCTGCTGAAGCAGACGCGCGACCTCGTCGGGTGGTAGTCCGGCGGCCAACGACAGGGCGGCCTCCAGCGAGCTCGGCTCGGTGGTGGGAGTCGACAGCAGCTCGGCCAGCCAGTCCTCGAACTCGGCTCGTCCGGCGTCGGTGACGGCGTACACCGTGCGCTCGGGACGTCGGCCCTCGCGCACCGTCTCCCGCGCGCAGATGAGCCCGTGCTTCTCGAGGGCACCGACCACCGAGTACAGCGACCCGTAGTTGAGCTTGATGCTGCGCTCCTTGCCGCGGGTGCGCAGCGTCGTCGAGATCTCGTACGGGTGCATCGGACGCTCGACGAGGCAGGCCAGCACGGCCAGGGCGAGCGGGTTGTTCACCCGGCGTCGGGTCACGACTCCTCCTCGGTGTATATCCGAGATCGAGTATTCGTTTTCGTTCATCCGATGTCAAGTGCCTCCGCGGCGCCGACGGGCGCCCCGGCCGAGCCCGGCGTCGGCGACAGCGCACATCGACGAGGGTGGGCGTGGTGGGATCGGCGGGTGGGGAGCACCGAGGACGTCGTACGCCGGGCCCGCGCCGCGATCGAGGCGCTGGAGGCGCACGCCGACGCGGCCGTCGCGCCGCTGACCGTGGAGCAGTGGGACCTCGATGGCGAACCGTTGCCCGTGCCCGAGGCGCTCGCGGCCCTGCCCGACCGGGTGCGGCCCGCGGCGGTCGGCGACGGCTGGGCGCCCGCGTGGGGAACGACGTGGTTCCGGCTGCGCGGGCAGGTGCCCGACGCCTGGGCCGGGCGCCCGGTCGACGTCGTGGTCGATCTCGGCTACGACGGCTGGGGTCCGGGGTTCCAGGCCGAGGGCCTCATCGTGACGCCCACGGGCCAGCCCGTCGTGGGACTGCACCCCCGACGCCAGCGGTACCCGGCGTGGCTGGAGGCGGGCGCCGGCTGGCCGATCGAGGTGCTCGTCGAGGCCGCCGCCAACCCCAGCGCGGGCCCGGGCGAGCGCGGCACCGACCCGGTCGCGCGGAGCGCCGGCCCGGTCTACCGGCTCGCTCGCGCCGACCTCGCGGTGCCCGACCTCGCCGTCGCCGCCCTCGCGCTCGACCTCGACGTGTGCGCCACCCTGCTCGCCGTGAACGACAGCTCGCGCGGCGTCTCGCGCCTCGCCGACGACGCGCGCGTGGCGGACGTGTCGGCGGCCGTCACCGCTGCGTGCGACCTCGTGGAGGCGGGGACGCCGGAGTTCGTCGCGGCGGCCCGTGCGGCGCTGGCCGCCGTGCTGGCCGTGCCCGCACCCGACGACGCACCCCGGCTCTCGCTCGTCGGCCACGCGCACCTCGACACCGCGTGGCTGTGGCCGATCCGCGAGACGCAGCGCAAGGCGGTGCGCACCTACGCCAACGTCCTCGCGCTCATGAACGAGGACGACGGCCTCACCTTCGCGGGCAGCCAGGCGCTGCACGGCCAGTGGATCCGCGAGCGCCATCCGGACATGTGGGACCGCGTCCGGCGCCGCGCCCGCGAAGGCCGCTGGGTGCCCGTGGGCGGCATGTGGGTGGAGAGCGACGTGCTGCTCGCGTCGGGCGAGTCTCTCGCGCGGCAGCTCTTGCACGGGCAGCGCTTCTTCGCCGACGAGCTCGGCCGCGAGGCACGCACCGGCTGGCTGCCCGACTGCTTCGGCTTCACGCCTGCGCTGCCGCAGCTGCTCGCGCAGGCCGGCATCGGGTCGTTCCTCACGCAGAAGCTGTCGTGGAACGACACCAACCGCTTCCCGCACCGGTCGTTCTGGTGGGAGGGGCTCGACGGCACACGCGTTCTCTGCCACTTCCCCACCGTCGACACCTACAACGCCGACCTCGCCACGCATGACCTGCTCATGGTCACGCGCACCGACGATCGTCACCGGCACCACCCGGAGTCGTTGGCGCCGTTGGGTTACGGCGACGGCGGCGGCGGGCCCACGCGCGAGATGCTCGAGCGGGCCTCGCGCATGCGCTCGGTGCTCGGCCTCCCCCGCACCGAGCACGTCGACCCCGACACGTTCTTCGAGCGGCTGCGCGAGCACGACGCCGCCGAGCCGCTGCCGGTGTGGCGCGGCGACCTCTACCTCGAGACGCACCGCGGCGTGTGGACGTCGCAGCGCGAGACCAAGGCCGGCGACGCGCGCGGCGACGAGGCGCTGCGCGAGACCGAGACGTGGTGCGCCACGGCTGCCGTGCTGGCGGGGGCGGCGTACCCCTACGACGCGCTCGACGCGCTGTGGAAGCGCCACCTCGTGCTCGAGTTCCACGACATCCTCCCCGGCTCGTCGATCGGGCGTGTGCACCGCGAGGCGGAGGCCGAGCACGCCGCCGTGCTGCGCGAGACGCTGGCGCTGCGCGACGCCGCGCTCGCTGCGCTCGGCGCGACGCCGGTCGAGCGGCCGCCGACGTACGCCGTGCCCTCGACCACCGCTCACGGCATAACCTCCCTCGAGAACGGGCTGCTGCGCGCGCGCTTCGACGAGCGCGGCCGCCTCGTGTCCCTGCTCGACCTCGTCGCGTCGCGCGAGCTCGTCGCACCCGGCGAGACCCTCGGCGCGGTGCGCCTGCACCGTGACCTGCCGCAGTACTTCGACGCGTGGAACATCGACCGCGACGCGATCGACGCGTTCGAGACCGTCGACGACGCCGACGCCGTAGAGGCCCGTGGCGACGGCCTGCGCGTGGTGCGCACGTTCGGCGAGTCGACGGCGGCGCTCACGTGGCGGCTGCCGCTCGGGGAGGCGCGGCTCGAGGTGGAGGTGGCGGTCGACTGGCACGAGGACGGCCGGCTCCTCGCGCTGGCCTGGCCCCTCGACCTCCGCACCGCCCACGTGACGGCCGGCGTCCAGAACGGGCTGCTCGACCGCCCGTTGCACGCCAACACCTCCTGGGAACGGGCGCGCTTCGAGGACTGGTTCCACGGCTACCTTCACCTGGCCGAGGGCTCGTACGGCGTCGCGCTCGTCACCGCAGACGCGCACGGCTACGGCGCGACCAGCGAGCCGCGCGCGGACGGCGGCACGACCACCGTGCTGCGCACGTCGCTGCTGCGCGCACCGGCGTACCCCGACCCGGTGGCAGACCGCGGGCGCCACGTTCAGCGGCTCGCCCTGCTCGTCGGCGCCGACCTCGAGATCGCGACGCAGCAGGGCCACGCGATGCGCCGCGCGCTCGTCCCGGGCGCGACGGCCGACGTGGGCATCGACCCGGTCACCTCGGTCACCGGTGCCGGCGTCGTCACGACCGCGGTGAAGCTCGCCGACGACGAAAGCGGCGACCTCGTCGTGCGGTTCCACGAGGCCGTCGGCGGCCGCACGACGGCCATGGTGTCGACGTCGGTGGGCGTGGCGGCGTACGCCGTGTGCGACCTCCTCGAGCGGCCCGACGACTCAGGCTGGACCGACGTCGCACCGCGCAGCGACCACCGCGTCGAGGTCGCGCTGCGCCCCTTCGAGCTGCGCACCCTGCGCCTGCGCCAGCACTGACACGCGCCGCCTGCCGGTCGGAGGACGGGGAGACTGATCGGTATGAAGCTGGTGCTCGACCTGCACGACATCTACAACCGCGGCGGCGACATCGACCGCGCCCTGCGGTCGATCATCGACGAGGCCGTCGCGAAGAAGGCGCCGCTCGTGGAGATCATCCCGGGCAAGGGGTCGGGCGCCCTCAAGAAGAGGGTCCTGCGCTTCCTCGACCAGCCCGAGATCAAGGCGCAGTACCACCGCGTGGAGAAGGACTCGAAGAACTTCGGCCGGATCTTCGTCCACTTCCGATGGCGCTGACGCCGGCGCTCCCGCCGCGTCAGGGGCAGAGGCGCTGGTGCCAGGCGACGACGCTGCGGTCGGTGAGGCTCGCGACCTGGTCGACGACGACGCGCAGCCGCGCGGCGTCGTCGGCCGCAGCGGCGTAGGCCGGACGCAGCACCGGGTCGAGCGAGCCCGGCGCCGTGAGCGACAGCTGGGAGACGAGCTCGTGCACGAGCACGCGCTGGCCGGAGTAGATGTCGGCGGCGCCGACGCGCTGCATCACCCAGAGGTTGGCGACCCCCTTGAGCACCGCCACCTCGAGCCGCTGATCGCGCGGCACCACGAGGTCGGCGGCGTAGCGGGTGAGGCGCCCGCCACCGTGCTCGGCCCGCGTCGCGCTCTCGGCCGCGTTGCAGAAGCGCCCGATCAGCTGCGAGGTGAGGTTCTTGAGCCCGGCCAGGCTGCGCAGCGACCCGTCGTACGCCGTGGGCCAGAAGGAGAGCGCCGTGAGACGTGCGAGCGCCGCGCTGAGCTCGGCCGGGTCGGCGTCCGGCGCGTAGGACGCGGCAGTCTCGAGCAGACCGTCGGGGTCGTCGCCGCCGGAACGAAGCGCGCGGATGTCGAGGTGCCCCGCGACGAGGGCGTCCTCGAGGTCGTGGACGGAGTAGGCGACGTCGTCGCTCCAGTCCATCACCTGCGCCTCGAAGCAGCGTCGCTCGCCGGTCGCGCCCTGGCGCAGCCAGGCGAACACGTCGAGGTCGTCGTCGTAGACGCCGAACTTGCGCGAGCCCGCCTGCCGCGTCCAGGGGTACTTCGTGGCGGCGTCGAGGGCCGCGCGCGTGAGGTTGAGCCCCACCGGGCCGCCGGGGCGCGGGCCGTCGTCGGGGCTGAACGTCTTGGCCTCGAGCCGGGTCAGGATCCGCAGCGACTGCGCGTTGCCCTCGAAGCCGCCGATGGGTGCGGCCACCTCGTCGAGCGCGTCCTCGCCGTTGTGCCCGAAGGGCGGGTGCCCGAGGTCGTGCGACAGGCACGCGACCTCGACGAGGTCGGGGTCGCAGCCGAGCGCGGCCCCGAGCTCGCGCCCGACCTGGGCGCACTCCAGGGAGTGGGTGAGCCGGGTGCGCAGGAAGTCGCTCTCCCCCGCTCCGAGCACCTGGGTCTTGGAGGCCAGGCGGCGCAGCGCCGCCGAGTGCAGCACGCGCGCCCGGTCACGGGCGAACGCCGTGCGGCCGGCGCGCTTGGGCGCCTCGAGCACCCACCGCGCCTCGTCGTCGGGCGCGTAGCCGAGCGACGGCCGGTCGTCGTCGTACGCCTCGGTGTCCATCGCGGCGACTCTAGCCCGCAGCGGCGGACGGGTCAGGACGCGACGACGGGCGCGATCGTGCGCCGCTCGCCGACCCAGAACCACGCGAGGCCGGCCGACTCGCGCGCCAGGTAGTCGAAGGTGACGCCGGAGCCCGCACCGGAGAGCGTGGGCGCGCCGTGGGCGTCGATGCCCAGGGCGCGGGCGATGGCCAGGCTGCGCGCCTCGTGCGCCGGGTCGGTGACGATCGTCGCCGTCTGCCAGCCGTGGTCGGACATCACTCGAGCCACCGCGGTGAGGCTCTGCAGCGTGTCGCGGCCCTCGGGCACGGCGACGACGTCGGCGCCGGTGACGCCCTGGCTGGTGAGCCACGCGCGTCCGGCCGCGGCCTCGGTGGTGCGGTCGCCGGGCTGCTTGCCGCCGACCGTGAGGATGCGCGGCGCCACCTGCTGCTCGTAGAGCTCGTGCCCTCGGGCCAGCCGCGCCTCGAGCACCGGGCTCGGCTTGCCCCAGAACTGCGAGGCTCCCAGCACGACGACGACGTCGGTGCGGACCGCGTCGGTGGCCCGGGAGGCCGCCACCACCTGCGCGAACGCCGCGAGGGGCACCACCACGGCCGCGGCCACGGCGGCCACGAGCAGCCACGCCACCAGGCGCCAGGCGCGGCCGCGACGACGCACCACCGGCGTGGCCGGGGTCGTCTCGGGCTCGGTGCGCACGGTCACTCCCCCATCCTCCCTGATCGCAGCGACTGCTCAGAGCAACCACACAGGTGAACGGATGGGCGGCTCTCAGGTTCCCCGAGCACAGTGGGGAGCAGTCGACGAGCCGGAAGGAGGACCACGATGCGCAGCGAGACGCAGATCACCCCCTCGATCGGCGAGCCCGAGAACGACGGGCGCCGCTGGGACGTCGTGGCCGCGGTGGCTGCCGCGATCCTCGCACTCGGTCTCGTCGTCGTGGCAGGCACGAGCACCCCGGCGAGCGGCGCGCCTTCCCGTGCCGTCACCGCCGAGGCAGCCCCCTAGCCGCGGTCCCGGCCGCCCTCCCTCGTCGGCCGGGCCCCCGTCGCCGGTGATCCCCCTCGTCCGGCGACGACAGGAGCGGGCGGGACCCTCAGGTCCCGCCCGCTCCCGTCTGCCCGTTCGCCGTCAGCGCGTGTCGCTGGACGCCGCGGCGAGCGCCGCACGGCCGGCCTCGAGGCGCGCCACCGGCACCCGGAACGGCGAGCACGACACGTAGTCGAGCCCCACGTTGTGGAAGAAGTGCACCGACTCCGGGTCGCCGCCGTGCTCGCCGCACACCCCGAGCTTGAGGTCGGGTCGAGCGGCCCGGCCCTCGGTGGCCGCGATCTGCACGAGGCGCCCGACGCCGTCGACGTCGAGCGACTCGAACGGCGACACCGTGAACACGCCCTTGTCGAGGTACGCCGCGAAGAACTCGGCCTCGACGTCGTCGCGGCTGAAGCCCCACGTCGTCTGGGTGAGGTCGTTGGTGCCGAAGGAGAAGAACTCGGCGACCTCGGCGATGCGGTGGGCGGTGAGCGCCGCACGCGGCAGCTCGATCATGGTGCCCACGGGGATGTGGAGCTGGATCCCCTCACGCTCGCTGATCTCGTGGACGATGCCGTCGGTCTCGTCGGCGATGAGGTGCAGCTCCATCACCGATCCGACCAGCGGGACCATGATCTCGACCTTGGGGTCGCCGCCGGCCTTGATGCGCATGACGCACGCCTCGGCGATGGCGCGCACCTGCAGGCCGAACAGGCCGGGGACGACGAGGCCGAGACGCACGCCGCGCAGGCCCAGCATCGGGTTGGACTCGTGCAGGCGCTCGACCGCGGCGAGCAGCGCGAGCTCCTTGGCATCGGGGTTCCCCTCCGCGTGGGCCACGGCCACGCGCACCGAGAGCTCGGTGAAGTTCGGGAGGAACTCGTGCAGCGGCGGGTCGAGCAGCCGGATGGTGACCGGGAGCCCGTCCATCGCCTCGAGCAGGTCGTAGAAGTCCTGACGCTGCAACGGCAGCAGCGCGTCGAGAGCCTCCTGGCGGTCGTCGCCGTCGGCGAGGATCACGCGCTCGATCAGCACGCGGCGGTCGCCGAGGAACATGTGCTCGGTGCGGGTGAGGCCGATGCCCTCGGCACCGAGGTGACGGGCGCGTGCCGCGTCCTCTGCCGTGTCGGCGTTCGCGCGCACGCGCAGCCGACGGGTCTCGTCGGCGTGGGCCAGCAGACGGTCGACCGCCCTGACGAGCAGCGCGGTCTCCGGGTCGGCGTCGGCCACGGCGTGGTCGAGCCCGTGCTCGAGGTAGAGGACCACGGGCGACGGCTTCACCGGGACGTCGCCGAGGAACACCTCGCCGGTGGACCCGTCGATCGAGAGGGTGTCGCCCTCGAGGATCGTGCGGTCGTCGACCCGCAGCAGCTTCGCGGCGACGTCGACGTCGAGCTCCTCGGCGCCGCAGACGGCCGTCTTGCCCATGCCGCGCGCCACGACGGCCGCGTGGCTGGTCTTGCCGCCGCGGCTGGTGAGGATGCCCGCGGCGGCGATCATGCCTTCGAGGTCGTCGGGGTTGGTCTCGCGACGCACGAGGATGACGTCCTCGCCGCGCGCGGCCCAGGCCACCGCGGTCGCGGAGTCGAACACGACCTTGCCGACCGCTGCGCCGGGAGACGCCGCCATGCCCTTGGTGACGAGCTCGCGCGGGTTCGAGCTGTCGAACTGCGGGAACATCAGCTGCGCGAGCTGCGCGCCGGTCACGCGGTCGAGAGCCTCGTCCTCGGTGATGAGGTGCTCGTCGACGAGCTGGGTGGCGATGCGGAACGCGGCGGCAGCGGTGCGCTTGCCCACGCGGGTCTGCAGCATCCACAGCTTGCCGCGCTCGATCGTGAACTCGATGTCGCACAGGTCGCGGTAGTGGGTCTCCAGGCGTCGCATGACGCCCATCAGCTCGGTGTGCGCGGCGGTGTCGATGTCGCGGAGGTCGTCGAGGCTCAGCGTGTTGCGGATGCCGGCCACGACGTCCTCGCCCTGGGCGTTGACGAGGTAGTCGCCGTAGGCGCCCGGCTCGCCGGTGGACGGGTCGCGCGTGAACGCGACGCCGGTGCCCGAGGTCTCGCCGAGGTTGCCGAACACCATCGTGCAGATGTTCACCGCGGTGCCCAGGTCGTGCGGGATCCGCTCGCGGCGGCGGTAGATGCGCGCGCGGTCGGTGTTCCACGAGTCGAAGACGGCGCGGATCGCGAGATCCATCTGCTCGCGCGGGTGCTGCGGGAAGTCGCGGTCGGTCTGCTCGTGGACGATGTCCTTGAAGCGCTGCACCAGTGCCATGAGGTCGCTGACGTCGAGGTCGGTGTCGCTCGAGACGCCCTTGGCCGCCTTCGCCTTGTCGAGCGCGTCGGCGAAGTGCTCGCCCTCGATGTCGAGCACGGTCTTGCCGAACATCTGGATCAGGCGCCGGTAGGAGTCCCAGGCGAACCGGTCGCTGCCGCTCGCCTCGGCCAGGCCGATCACGCTCGCGTCGTTGAGACCGATGTTGAGGACCGTCTCCATCATGCCGGGCATCGAGAACTTCGCGCCCGACCGCACGCTCACCAGCAGCGGGTCGTGGCGGTCGCCGAGGCGACGGTCGACGGCGTCCTCGAGGTGGCGCAGCGCCTTGGTGACCTGCACGCGCAGGTCAGCGGGCTCCTTGCCGTTGGCGAGATAGGCCCGGCAGGCCTCGGTCGTGATGGTGAAGCCCGGCGGCACCGGCAGACCGAGCCGTGTCATCTCGGCGAGGTTCGCACCCTTGCCGCCGAGGAGGTCCTTCATGTCCTTGTCGCCCTCGGTGAAGTCGAAGACGTACGTGTTCGGCGCCATGCTCGGCCCTTCATGTCGCGCGCCGGGCGTTCGGCCCGGCGGAGATGCCCCCAGGTGCCGTCGTCGGGCGACGGCGGGTACGGCCCGCGGTGACCACGGGTCGCGACCTGCGACGAGTCTGTCCCTCGCCCTCGGGGGTATCCACCCCACCGAGAGTCCGGATCCTGACTGACACGTCACATCGGGTCACGGTCGTCGAGCCGACGTCGAGCCGGTGCCGGCGTGCCCGACGTCCGACCCCGACGCCGTGCGTGGCTCACGTATAGACGTGCGGCCCCGCGAGGACCACACTCGGTTCCGTGCCACGGAACGACACCCCGCCCCCGTCCCGGCCCACGGACCCTGCACCGGCCGGCGACGCCAAGCGGACCAGCGCCGACCGGTCCCGCCTGTCGATGCTCGAGCGCGGTGTGCACGTGCTGCAGGCGTTCCGTCCCGCGGGAACGCCGATGACCATGTCGGAGATCGCCCGCCGCACCGGCCTGCCCAAGGCGACGGCGCACCGGCTCATCGAGGAGCTCACCTCGCTCGGCCTTCTCGAGCGCAGCCGCGACCGCTACGTCCTCGGGCGACCCCTGTTCGAGCTCGGCGAGCTCGTGCCGGTCAAGCACCGGCTGCGCGAGGCCGCGCTGCCGTTCATGCAGGACCTGTACGAGGCCACCCACGAGACCATCCACCTCGGCGTCCGCGACGACCTCGACGTGCTCTACGTCGAGAAGATCCGCGGGCACTCCGGCGTCGACGTGCCCTCACGACCGGGCGGACGCCTCCCGCTGTCGAGCACGGGCGTCGGCAAGACGCTGCTCGCGTTCTCGCGCGACGACGTCGTCGCGCAGGTGGTCGGCCGCCCGCTGCGCCGGCTCACCGAGCACTCGATCACCGACCCGAAGGTGCTCGAGGGCGAGCTCGCGCAGATCCGCGCCGCCGGCGTCGGCTATGACCACGAGGAGGCCAGCATCGGCGTCTCCTGCGTCGCGGCGCCCGTGATCGTGCACGGCGAGCCGATCGCGGCGCTGTCGATCAC
>Ga0302299_10000231_pt1 | contig 27816 bp, 21 predicted proteins | sample III_Fen_N3_4_FD_198795 | JGI IMG/M metagenome (GOLD analysis project Ga0302299, IMG submission 198795) | Peat permafrost microbial communities from Stordalen Mire near Abisko, Sweden - III_Fen_N3_4 | ecosystem: Environmental > Terrestrial > Soil > Wetlands > Permafrost | place: Sweden: Abisko...
GTGTGCATCACGACGGACGCGACGAAGGCGAGCGTCCCCTCGCTGCCGACCACGAGGTGGGCGAGCACGTCGACGGGCCGGGTGTGGTCGAGGAAGGAGTTCAGGCCGTAGCCCATCGTGTTCTTCATCGAGAACTGCTGCTCGAGGGTGCGCACGGATGCCGGGTTGCCGCGCACCCTCTCGCGCAGCCGGTCCAGCCCGGCGTAGAGCTCGGGCTCGAGCGCACGCAGCCGCTCGTCGGCATCCGGGGCGCCGGTGTCGAGCACCGTCCCGCTCGGCAGCACCAGCACGAGCGAGTCGAGGGTGTTGTAGGTGTTGGCGGCGGTGCCGCACGCCATCCCGCTGCTGTTGTTGTTGACCACCCCGCCCAGGGTGCACGCGATCTCGCTCGCCGGGTCGGGTCCCAGCTTGCGGCCGTGCCGCGCCAGCCGGGCGTTGACCGCGCGCACGGTGGCCCCGGGCCCGACGCGCACCCGCATCCCGTCGTCGAGCACCTCGATGCTGCGGAAGTGCCGGCGCACGTCGACGAGGATGCCGTCGGTGCCCGCCTGCCCGGACAGGCTGGTGCCCCCAGAACGGAACGTGACGGGGATGCCCTGCGCTGCCGCCGCGGCGAACAGTCGCCCGACCTCGGCGGCATCCACGGGCTCGGCCACCGCTCGCGGCACCAGCGCGTAGTGCGAGGCGTCGTGCGACATCTTGAGCCGGTCCGTGGAGCGGGTGCTCAGCCGAGCCGGCTGCCCGAGCGCCGCAGCGAAGGCGCTGACGCCCGGGTCCGCCGGTTCGAGCGCGTGCACGGTCACGGCGTGACGACCATCCAGCCGAGCACGTCGGTCGACTGCAGGTAGACGAGGCAGCACATGCCGAACAGCAGGCCCAGGCTCCACCAGATCACCTTGCGGAACAGCACGCTCTCCTTGCCCTCCATGCCCACGACGGCCGCGGCGATGGCGAGGTTCTGCGGCGAGATCATCTTGCCCAGCACGCCACCGGAGGTGTTGGCCGAGGCCAGGAGGTACTCGCTGATGCCGGTCTCCTTGGCGGCGGTCACCTGCAGAACGCCGAACAGCGAGTTGGAGGAGGTGTCCGAGCCGGTGACGGCGACGCCGATCCACCCGACGACCGCCGAGAGGAACGCGAAGAAGCTGCCGGTCTCGGCGAGCGCCCGACCGAGGGTGCCGGTCTGGCCCGAGAAGTTCATGACGTAGGCGAGTGCGAGCACCGCGACGACGGTGAGGATGGTGAAGCGGAAGTCGACGATCACCTTGCCGAGGGAACGGGCGGCCTTGCCCGGCCTGACCCGGTAGACCAGGGCCGTGAGGATGCCGGCGATGAGCAGCACCGTGCCGGCCGCGGTGAACACGTTGAGGTTGAAGGTCGCCGCGGCGGGGGTCTTGCCGGCCGCGTTGAGGATCTCCAGGCCGGGCCACGAGAACTTCCAGCCCGAGTGGGTGTCGAGGTAGGTCTTCAACGGGCCGAACGAGACCAGGGTGAACAGCGCGACGACGATGAGGTACGGCGCGAAGGCCATCAGCGTCTCCCGGCCGGTGACCGGACCGGTGGTCGGCCCACCGGTCTCGCCGAGGTGCGGGGGCGGCTCGGGGTCGTCCTCGTCCACGACCGGGGCGGCGGACCCGGCGCTCCCCGCACCAGCGGCGACGGCGACCGGCTCGGCCACGATGCGGCTGCGGGCGGCGTCGGCGGAGGAGATGCCGTCGGTTCCGAGGACCTCGGACGGTGACCAGACCCGCAGCAGGGCGACGACGGCCAGGGCGCCGGCGAAGGAGGCCACGATGTCGGCGACCTGGTAGTTCCAGAAGTTGGAGGTGAGGAACTGGCCGATGCTGAAGGCGAGCCCGGCGACCACCGCCGGCAGCCACGCCTCGCGGATGCCGCGCCTGCCGTCGACCATGAACACCAGGATCAGCGGCACGAAGACCGCGAGGATGGGGGTCTGCCGGCCGACCATGGCACCGATGTTCGCGGGGTCGAGGCCGGTGATCTTGCCCAGGGTGGTGATCGGCACGGCGACCGCACCGAAGGCCACCGGAGCGGTGTTGGCGACCAGGGCGACCGCCGCCGACTTGACCGGACGGATGCCGACCGCCATCAGCATCACCGCGGTGACCGCGACCGGCGTGCCGAAGCCGGCGAGCGCCTCGAGCAGTGCGCCGAAGCAGAAGGCGATGAGGATCGCCTGCACCCGCTGGTCCGGGGACACCGAGGCGAACGCCCGGCGCAGCACCAGGTCGTAGCCGGTGAGCTCGGTGAGCCGGAAGATCCAGATCGCCGTCAGGACGATGTAGATGATCGGGAAGAGCCCGAACGCGCCACCCTCGGTGGCGGTGATGAGCGCCTGGCTCGCCGGCATCCCGAAGAAGGCGACGGCGACGACGATGGCGACGACGAGGCTGGTGAGCCCCGCCTGCCAGGCCTTCCACTTGAGCGCGCCCAGGAGCACGAACAGCGTCAGGAGGGGGAGGGCGGCGACGAGCGCGGAGAGCGCCAGCGACCCACCGACGGGTGCTGGTTGTGGCTGGAACACGGGGGACTCCTTTGTCCGGGTATTGTCCGACAGTAAGACGCGTATACTTGTCAGGCAATCGGTGGCGAAGGTCGGCTCGGTCACACTGCTCGGGCCGCCCCGCCCCGCCGCTGCTTGGCTGAACTCCGGCGATCCGGGAAAGGAGGTGGCTCCCGTGACCACCCTGCAGACCGTGTCGGTCGTCGACGCGCTCGTGAACACTCTGCGCGCGCGGGTGCTCGACGGCCACCTGGCGCCGCGCACGACGCTGGTCGAGGCCGACGTCGCCGCCGAGTTCGGCGTCTCGCGGCCCACGGCCCGATCGGCGATCACCCTGCTCGTCCACGAGGGGCTCCTTCGCCGGCAGGCCCACAAGTCGGCCCACGTGCCGGTGCTCTCCCGAGCCGACGTCGAGGACCTCTTCCTGGTCCGCATCCCGCTCGAGATCGGGGTGGTCGGTGCGGTGGTGGCGCACGGTGCGCCCCCTGCGGGCGCCGGCCGGGCCGTCGCGGCACTGGCGGCCGTGCCCGACGACGCGCCGCACAGCGTCTTCGTCGACGCCGACCTCGACTTCCACCGGGCCCTGGTGGGCTCCGTCGCCAGCCCGCGGCTGACCCGCCTGTACGCGGCGCTCAGCGGCGAGATCCACCTGTCGATGGTGCAGTCGCGCTACGTGCTCGGCCGCGACCGCATCGCCGCTGAGCACCGGCAGGTCCTCGAGGCGCTCGAGGCCGGGGATGCCGCGCTGGCCGAGGAGCGGATGCGCGCACACCTCGAGGGGGCGTGCGAGGCGCTCGCCGGCAGCCTCGAGGACGCCGACCCGGCCGATCCGGTCTGACCCGAACCGCCGGAACCGCTTCGGCGTCACGAGGGCAGCCCACCCCTAGGGTGGCGCGGGTGACGCTCTCGCCGCGGGTCCGGCTGGTGCTGGCCAGCGCGCTGATGCTGTTCGTCGAGCTCGCCCTGATCCGGTGGACGTCGTCGAACAACCTCTACCTGGTGCACCTCACCAACTTCGTGCTGCTGGCGAGCTTCCTCGGCATCGGGCTGGCGTTCCTGCGCGGCAACCGCGGCCGTGACCTCTTCCCCCTCGCGCCGGCCCTGCTCGCCCTGCTCGTCGCCTTCGTGCTCACCTTCACCGTGCGCACCGGCACGACCGGCGCCGGCGGGTGGGCGCTGGTCGGCAACTTCGGGATGGCGCCCCTGCCGCGCTGGCTCTCGCTCACCGTCATCTTCGCGCTGGTGGTCGCCACCCTGGGTTGCGTCGCCACCGAGGTCGCCCGCACCTTCGCGCGCTTCGAGCCCCTGGACGCCTACCGCCTCGACATCGGCGGCTCGCTGCTCGGCATCGTCACCTTCGCCGGGCTCTCGTTCCTGCGGATGCCGCCGCTCGCCTGGGCAGTGCTGTCGGCCGGAGTGTTCGTCGTGCTGCTCGGGGACCGGGTGCGGTCGTGGCGCTGGCTGCCCGCGGCCGGCATCGCGGTGACCGTCGTGGTGCTCGGGCTCGAGTCGTTCCTCGGCTCCTACCAGTGGTCCCCCTACTACAAGATCCGCACCGACACCGTGGCCGGCGGCAACGTGCGCGTCGACGTCAACAACACCCCGCTGCAGACCACGGCGTCGGTCGCGCAGATCACCAAGGACTCGCCGTTCTACCTCTACCCCTACACGTATGCCGGGTCGCACGACGACGTGCTCGTCGTCGGCGCGGGCACCGGCAACGACGTCGCCGTGGCCCTGAGCAAGGGCGCGAAGCACGTCGACGCCGTCGAGATCGACCCGGCGCTGGTGCAGATCGGGCGCGACCGGCATCCGGACCGGCCCTACGCCGACCCCCGGGTGACGGTGCACGTCGACGACGGCCGCGCGTTCATGGAGCGGGCCGCGACCCGCTACGACCTCGTGCTCTTCGCGCTGCCCGACTCCGCCACGATCGTCACCGGCCAGTCGGCACTGCGACTGGAGAACTACCTGTTCACCACCCAGGCGCTGACCAGGGCCCGCTCGCTGCTCAAGCCGGGCGGCACGTTCGCGATGTACAACTACTACGAGCCGTGGCTGCTCGACCGCTACGCCAACACCATCCGCACCGTCTACGGCACCGCTCCCTGCCTGCAGCTCGGCCCCAGCAACGGCCCGCGCCAGCAGGCGGTGATGACCCTGCGCGCCGACGCCTCCACGGGCGGCTGCACCACCACCTGGACCCCGCGGGTCGGCAACCTCGAGCCGTCGGTCGACGACCGCCCGTTCCCCTACCTGGGCACCCGCACCATCCCCGCGTTCTACCTCGTCATGCTCGGGCTGGTGCTGCTCGCGTCGCTGGTGCTGGTGCGCTGGGTCGGCGGCCCGCTGCGGAAGATGGCGCCCTACACCGACCTGTTCTTCATGGGCGTGGCGTTCCTGCTGCTCGAGACCAAGAACGTCGTGCAGTTCGCCCTGCTCTTCGGCACCACCTGGGCGGTCAACGCCGCCGTGTTCGCCGGGGTGCTGCTCAGCGTGCTGGCCGCGATCGAGGTGGCCCGGCGGGTGCGCATCTCTCGACCGGTGCTGCTCTACCCGGCCCTGCTGGCGGCGCTGGCCCTGGCCTGGCTGGTGCCCGGCGACCTGCTGCTCGACCTCTCGCCCGTGCCCCGGTTCCTTGTCGGGGTGACGATCGCGTTCCTGCCGATCTTCGTGGCCAACCTGATCTTCGCGGTGCGCTTCAAGGGCGTCGGGGAGACGACCACTGCCTTCGGGGCGAACCTGCTCGGGGCCATGGTGGGCGGCGCGCTCGAGTACCTCGCCCTCATCCTGGGCTTCAACGCCCTCCTGGTCATCGTGGCGATCTGCTACAGCCTGGCCCTGCTCACGGGGCGCCGGCACCTGGTGCCGGCGAGCGCCTAGGACGGGGTCTTGCGCACCAGCTTGATGACGGGCAGCTCGCGGTCGGTCTTGACCTGGTAGTTCGCGAACTGCTTTGACGCAGTGGTGATCTGCTGCCAGGCCTGCTCGCGCTCGGTGCCGTGCAGCTGCTCGGCCGTGACCGCCACCGGGCCGCCCGGGACCTCGATGGACACCTGGTCGGGGTGGGCCGCGAGGTTGTAGTACCAGGCCGGGTTCCTCGGCGCCCCCGCCGCGGCCGCCACGACCAGCCAGCTGCCGTCGGGCCCCGGGAACCAGCCCAGCGGCGAGCGGCGCTCCTGCCCGCTCTTCGCGCCGACGGTGACGAGCACCAGCGCGTCGAACGGCATGCCGGGGGCCTTGCCCTTGCGCGAGATCCGCCACGCGAGCAGCGCGTTCATCCAGATGAGGAACCGCCCCTTGGGCTGGCGGGCGCCCCGCGTGCCGTTCGTCGTGTCGAAGCTCATCGCGACCCACCACCCGTCTCAGCAACCGGCCCCATCGGCCCCGGTGGGACCCGCCTCGACAGTACGGACGGCGTCCGGCACCGGCAAGGACCGCGGGGCGCTCAGTGGGACCCAGAACGGCCGTTACCATTTCGTGATGTTTGCAACGCCCCGCTGAGCGACGTGGCTGAGGAATCTGGAGGTGAGGAAATGTAAGCGCTTTCAAAGACGAAGGCAGGACCATGGCACCACGCAATGACGCACGCCGAGGGACGACGATCTACTCCGTCGCCGACACCGCCGGCGTCTCCATCGCGACCGTGTCCCGGGTGCTGCAGGGGTCGCCGCTGGTGTCCGAGCGCACCACGCGCAAGGTGCTCGACGCCGTCGCCGAGCTCGACTACCTGCCCTCTGGCGCCGCCCGCAGCCTGGCGGTGCGCCACCACGACACCTACGGCCTGGTGCTGCCCGAGCTGAACGGTCCCTACTACGCCGAGCTGCTCGTGGGGTTCGAGACCCGGGCGGCCGAGCTCGAGAAGAGCGTCATGCTCGTGCTGGCCGGCACGAAGGAGGACCGCGACAGCGCGTTGCGCACCCTCGCCACCCGGGTCGACGGCATCGCTGTCTTCGGCTCGGACGCCTACGTGGTCAGCAGTGGGAAGCCGGTCGTCGTGATCGCCGGACACGCCCGCGCCGGCATCGAGGCGATCGCCGCCGAGAACGTCGAGGGCGCCCGCCTCCTCACCGAGCACCTCCTCGTCGACCACGGCCGCACCAACCTGCGCTTCGTCGGCGACATCGCCGCCGCCGCCGACCTCCTCGAGCGCTACGAGGGCTTCACCGCGGCACACCGCGAGCGGGGCCTCACGCCGCCCGAGCCGGTGCGCGCCGAGTTCCGCGAGCGCGACGGCACCGCGGTCGCCGAGCTGCTGCTGGCCGGCGACCTCCCCGCCGATGCCCTCGTCTGCGGCAACGACGAGCTGGCCCTGGCCGTCATGGCCCGCCTCACCGACGGCGGCGTCGACGTGCCCGAGGACATCGCCATCGTCGGCTGGGACGACGTCATGACGGCCCGCTACGTGCGGCCCGGGCTGACCACCGTCCGTCAGCCGGTACAGGAGCTGGGGGCGCTGGCCGCCGACCGGCTCCACGACCTGGTCTCCGGCGCCGCCCCGAGTGCCGAACGCCGGGTGCTGGCCTCCGAGGTGGTCATCCGCAGCTCGTGCGGGTGTCCGCCCGGCCACCCCGCCGGGTAGCGACCCGGCTCGCCGCCGGCTCGTGCCGACATCCGTCCCCAACACCCCTTCCCACCGATTACTGCACCCCAACCCAGAAAGTGAGAGACCGATGAGACGCACCTCCGCCATCACCCTGGCCGGCGTCACCGCGCTTGCCCTGACCGTGTCCGCATGCGGACGGCAGGACGCTGCCAGCGGGTCAGCCGCGACCGGCAAGGCGGTGAGCTCGGGCGCCGCGAAGGGCACGATCACCGTGTGGGCCATGGGCGCCGAGGGCGAGAACCTGCCCACTCTCACCAAGGAGTTCGAGGCCGCCAACCCGGGAGTCAAGGTGCAGGTCACCGCGATCCCGTGGGATGCCGCCCACGACAAGTTCACGACCGCCATCACCGCCAACAAGACCCCCGACGTGGCGATGGTCGGCACCACCTGGATGGGTGAGTTCGCCGGCATGAACGCCCTGGACCCCACCCCGCCCGCGGTTGACAAGAGCGTGTTCTTCGACGGCGCGCAGAAGACCACCGAGGTCAACGGGACCTCGTTCGGTGTCCCGTGGTACGTCGAGACCCGGCTGGTCTACTACCGCACCGACCTGGCCAAGAAGGCCGGCATCACCACGCCCCCCACCGACTGGGCCGGGCTGAAGACGATGGCCAAGGCCATGCAGACCAAGGCCGGCGCCAAGTACGGCATCGGCCTGCAGGCCGGCGGCACCGGTTCCTGGCAGTCGGTCATGCCGTTCGCGTGGTCCGCGGGCGCCTACCTCACCAAGGACGGCGGCAAGGCGTACAACTTCGACAGCCCCGAGGTGCTCAAGGCCTCGCAGTACTACCAGTCGTTCTTCACCGACGGCATCGCCGACAAGGCGGCCCCGGCGACCCCGACCACCGAGCCCGACTTCGCCAGCGGCAAGGTGCCGATGTTCATCTCCGGCCCGTGGGAGATGTCAGCGGTCGAGAAGGCCGGCGGCGGCGCCAAGTTCAAGGAGAAGTACGGCGTCTTCCAGATCCCGGCCGACACCAAGTCGTCCTCGTTCGTGGGCGGCTCGAACCTCGTCGTCTTCAAGAACACCAAGAACCGCGACTCCTCGTGGAAGCTCGTGAACTGGCTCACCGACCCCAAGACCCAGGTCAAGTGGTATGGCATGTCGACCGACCTCCCGTCGGTCAAGAGCGCCTGGCAGGACCCGGCGCTCACGGCTGACGACAAGCTCGCCGTCTTCGGCAAGCAGCTCGAGACCGCCCAGGCCCCGCCGTCCTTCCCGACGTGGGAGCAGGTCGTCACCTCGTTCGACACCGAGATGGAGAAGGTCACCAAGACCGGCGCTGACCCGGCCGCTGCACTGAAGACGGTGCAGAAGCAGGCCGAGTCCATCGGTACCGGAAACTGACCATGTCCACCGCCACCGAGCGCGACGCCGTGACCATCGGCGACGCTCAGGCCGGCCCCACCGGGTCGACCCCGTCCTCCCGCAAGCGCGTCGGTTCGCGCCTGCGGGAGGGGCGGGCGGCGTGGATCCTCGCGCTGCCCTTCCTGCTGCTGTTCCTCGTCTTCACCGTCTGGCCGGTGTTCCAGTCGCTCTTCATGAGTTTCACCGACACCAAGGCCAAGGACCTGAGGACCCCGTTCGCGGTCGCGTTCGTCGGTGTCGAGAACTACACCAGGGCGCTCACCGACGAGACGTTCCTGCGGGCGGCGCGCAACACGGCGTACTTCGTCGTCGTGGGCGTGCCGTTGACCCTGACGCTCGGGCTGGCCGCGGCCGTGGCCCTCGACCGCGGGATCACGAAGTTCCGGTCGGCGTTCCGGCTGGGCTTCTACACCCCGGTCGTCACCTCCATCGTGGCCGTCGCGGTGGTCTGGCAGTTCCTGCTCCAGCAGGACTTCGGCCTGATCAACACCGTGCTCGGCTGGTTCGGCATCCCCGGGCCGAACTGGCTCGGTGACCCCAACTGGTCGATGCCGGCGCTGATCATGATGGCCTCCTGGCGCAATTTCGGCACCTCGATGATCATCTTCCTCGCCGGGCTGCAGGCGGTGCCGTGGGCTCTGCACGAGGCTGCGGCGATCGACGGGGCCAGCGCGTGGCAACGGTTCCGGTTCATCACGATCCCGCTGCTGCGCCCCATCATCCTGTTCGTCAGCGTCATCACGATGATCGGCTACCTGCAGTTCTTCGAGGAGCCCTTCGTGATGACCAACGGTGGCCCGCTCGACAGCACCATCTCGATGTCCATGTACACGTACAAACAGTTCGGTTTCGGGAACTACGGGTACGCGGCATCCCTCAGCTACCTCATCTTCGTCGTGATCGCGATCGTCACGGCGATCCAGTTCCGGCTCCTGCGAGAGAACCAGTGAGGCCGTCATGAACTCAATACAAGCCAAGGGCAAGTGGTGGCTCTACCTGCTGCTCACCATCGCCGTCATCGCCGTCGCGGCACCGTTCATCTGGATGGTGCTCGGCAGCCTGAAACCCACCACCGAGCTGCGCCAGACACCGCCCACGTGGTGGCCGCAGAACCCGTCGCTCGACAACTACACCCAGCTGTTCTCCCGGCTCAGCTTCGGCACGTACTTCGCCAACTCCACGATCGTGGCCGTGGTCGTGACGGCGGGCAACCTGCTGTTCTGCTCGATGCTCGGCTACGCCCTGGCGATGCTGAACTTCCGCGGCAAGAACGTCGTGTTCGTCGCGGTGCTGGCGACCCTGATGATCCCGGGCGTCGTCACCTTCGTGCCGTTGTTCGTGCTCGTCGCCAATGCCGGCCTGGTCGACACGCTGCCCGGCCTGGTGCTGCCCTTCCTCGTCGCGCCGTTCGGCGTGTTCCTGATGCGGCAGTTCATCCTCGGCCTGCCTCGCGACCTGCTCGACGCCGGCCGCGTCGACGGCGCCGGTGAGCTGCGGATCTTCGCCCGGATCATCCTGCCGCTGTGCGGGCCGGCCCTGGCGACCCTCGGCATCCTCACCTTCCTGGGCAGTTGGAACAACTTCCTGTGGCCACTGGTGGTGGCCCAGACCGAGAAGACCTACACGCTGCCCGTCGCCCTGGCCCTGTACTCCAAGGGGCAGAACTCGACGAACTACGGGCTGCTCCTGGCCGGGGCGACCGTCGTCGTCATCCCCATCCTGCTGCTCTTCGTCGCGTTCCAGCGCAAGGTCATCGAAGGCATCGCCACCACTGGCATCAAGTAGTCGAACGTCGCCGACCGCCCGGCCACCCCGGGCGTCGGGGAAGCCTCCTACCGAAAGGCACGACCATGCCCGGCCCCACCGCTCCCGTCCCCGTCCCCGGACGCCGCAGCTTCCTCGTCGGCGGCACGGCGATGCTCGCCGCGCTCGGCCTCAGCCCGTCCGCGCAGGCGAGCGGGGCGTCATCCCTGCCGGATGCCGCGTCGCCGGCCTCCCGGCACGGCTCGCGCTCGCGCCTGCTCCGGTGGGCTGCGGACACCTGGCACAGCCTCGACGCGATGACCGACCCGGCCACCGGCCTGCCCGCGGACAACATCCCCGAGTCGCTCGCGGCGAGCGACCGTTCCGGCTACACCTCGCCGACGAACATCGGCGGCTACCTCTGGTCGACCGTCGTCGCCCGCGAGCTCGGCATCATCTCGGCCCCAGACGCCAACCGGCGGCTGACCCGCACGCTGACCACCCTGGGGCGGATGGAGCACCACGCCCCCAGCGGCATGTACTTCAACTGGTACGACCCGGCGACCGGCGCCACCCTGCACACCTGGCCCGAGGACGGCAGCGCCGTCGAGCCGTTCGTCTCCAGCGTCGACAGCGGCTGGCTCGGCGCCGCCCTGCTGGTGGTGCGGAACAGCGGCGGCCCGGCCGCCCGGCTCGCCGGCCGACTCTTCGACCGGATGCGGTGGGACGCCTTCTACGACCGCGGCGAGATCGCGGGCCACCCGGACGTACGCCCCGGCGGCCTGATGCACGGGGGCTTCTACCCGTTCGCCGACGGCCGCCCCGGTGGCACGTTCGTCGGCACCCACATCGGCGGCGACCCGGTCTGGCTGACCACCCACCACTACGACACGATCGTGTCGGAGACGCGGATCACGAGCTACCTCGGCATCCTCACCGGCCAGGTGCCGGGGGAGCACTACTACGCCCCGTGGCGCACCTTCCCGGCCAGCTGCGACTGGTCGTGGCACGAGATGCAGCCGGTGGGCCAGACCCGCCGCTACCTGGGCATCGACGTCTACGAGGGGGCCTACACCTACCGCGGCATGCACATCGTGCCCGGTTGGGGCGGAAGCATGTTCGAGGAGCTGATGCCGGCCGTGTTCGTCCCCGAGGAGGAGTGGGCACCGCGCAGCTGGGGTGTCAACCACCCGCTGCACGTGCGTGCCGAGCGCGAGCACGGCCTCGAGGACGCCAAGTACGGGTACTGGGGCTTCTCACCGTCGAGCAACCCGGCCGGTGGGTACCGGGAGTACGGCGTCGACGCGCTCGGGCTGAACCCCGAGGGCTACTTCTCCGACCAGGAGAAGAGCAACCTCGACGTCGGCTTCGGCGACTGCCGCCCCGCGACCAACCCGAACCCGACCTACGGCGACGGTGTCGTCACGCCGCACGCGTCGTTCCTCGCGATGATGTTCGAGCGCGGCGGTGCGACGGCCAACCTGGTCAAGATCCAGGACGAGCTCGGCGCCTACGGCACGGGCGGCTTCTTCGACGCGGTCGCCGTGCACAGCGGCACGGTCGCGCGGCGCTACCTCTCCCTCGACCAGGCCATGGTCATGGGCGCCCTGGGCAACGTGCTCGGACACGGCCTGTTGCGCCGGGCCTTCAGCACCCGCGACGTCGAGAAGGCATTGCGTCCCGTCATCGGCATCGAGGAGTTCGGCGCCGGGATCGTCCAGGAGTGAGCACACCCCCCGAACGCGCGACGCGTGCTGCCGCTTGGGCCCGGCAGCACGCGTCGTGGCGGTGCGTGGCGATGGCGGTCATCGGATGAGGCGGGTCGTTGACGGCCCGCCATGGGTGCTCGAGTCCCCCGGTGGCCTGCGTGCGGTCTTGGTGGACGGCGGCGCCCCGGCCTCCCTCGGCACGGACCGGGTCGAGCTTGTGCAGCACGCCGCCTCGCCCTTCGCCCCGGCACTGCTGCAGCTGTGGCTTCGCGACCGGGTGACCGGCCGGAGCTGGCCGATGCTCGGGGCCGGGTCGGGTTCTGCCGCGCACATCGATGACGGCGCCCTGGTCGTCACGGGGCAGGCCGACAATGACCTCGGGTGGCGGGTGACCCTCACCCTCGACCCCGACCGCACCGCCTGGGCGTGGCACGTCGAGGTGCTCAACGACGGACCGGTGGCCCGAGAGGTGGACGTCGTGCACGCCCACGACGTCGCCCTCGCTGCTCCTGGGATGCTGCGCACCAACGAGCTGTACGTGAGCCAGTACCTCGACATCGGCCCGCTCAACGGCGACGGCTTCGGCACCGCGCTAGCGGTGCGTCAGAACCTCGCCCAGGGGGGCCTGACCCCGTGGTGCGTGCTCGCCTGCACCACTGCGGTGGTCGCGTGGGCGACCGACGCGCTCGACGTCCACGCCCTGGCGGCCCGCGCCGGGCAGCCGCCCGCAGGTCTTCGGGGTGACCTGCCGTCTCGGCGACGGCAGCACGAGCACACCCTCGCCACCCTGCAGACGGCACGCCGGTGGCTCGAGTCCGGTCAGCGCCTGGTGACGTCCTTCGCCGGTCTGCTGGTGGACGACCACCCGGCCGCGACTTCCGACGCTGACGTCCGGCTCGTCCACGAGGCACTGGGCCTGGCTCGCACCGCGGCGTCGGCGCTCGCCTCGGCCCCCCGGCGGCCGGCGACCGCCGCCGGTGGGGGGCTCGCTGCCCCCTCCGGCGTGTACGACCCCGACCGCATCCTGGTCGCCCGGTCGGTGAGCGACGCCGAGGTCGAACAGCTCTGGCCTCGCCCGTGGCGTGCCGTCGAGCGCCGCGAGGACGGCACCCTGCTGTCGTTCTTCACGACGGAGGGCGAGCACGTGGTGACCCGGGCCAAGGAGGTGGGTGTCCTGCGCCCCCACGGCACGATCCTGCGCACCGGCGACACCGCTGCTCCCGACCCGCGTTCGCTCACCGTGACCTGCTGGATGACGGGTTCCCCGCTGTCGTACCTGACGCGCGGGAACGCCTCCGACGACAGGGTGCTCACGACGGTTCGCGGCTATCTGGGTCTGCACCCCGACCACGGCGTGCGTGTGCTCGTGGAGGTGGCGGACCGCTGGCGGCTGCTGGACCTGCCGTCCGCGTTCTCGATGACCCTCGACGGCGCCCGCTGGGTGCACGTGCTCGACCCCGACGATGGGGACGCCGGAGGGGTCGTGGAGGTGCGGACGACTGCCGCCACCACCGAGCACGCCGTGCAGATGTCGGTGCGCGTCACGTCCGGCCCGCACCGGCGCGTGATGCTCGCCCTGCACCTTGCCGCCGGCGACGACCCGCTCCCCGCCGCACCCGGGGCGGCCATGGTCGACGAGCGGTCCGACGGCATCGCCGTCGTGCTGCCGGCCGGGACGATGACGGTGCGCAGCGGCACCCCCCTGACCGTCGGCGACGACGGCCCCCTGTTCGACGACGGCGGCAGCCGCTCCTCCTGCGTGGTGACGCTGCGCACCGCACCCGGGCCAGGGCTGGACGTCGCGGTCACGGTCGACCCCGCCGGGGTGGCCGCCTCCGAGCCGGTCCCTGACGATCGAGGTGCCGGAACGGAGCGAGAGCAGGCCGACGACTGGTGGCCGGGGGTCACCGCCCTGCGCGTCGGCGGCGCGGGCGGGGCCCGGGCCGAGGTCGAGGCGCTCGACGTGGGCCTGCCGTGGCTCGTGCGGGACGCCCTGGTGCACTTCCTGTCGCCGCGCGGCCTCGAGCAGTACTCCGGCGGCGCGTGGGGGACGCGGGACGTGGCGCAGGGGCCGATCGAGCTGCTGCTGGCCCTGGATCGGCAGGCCGACGTGCGCGCCCTGCTCCTGAACATCCTCGCGGCCCAGAACACCGACGGGACCTGGCCCCAGGCGTTCGGCTTCCTCCCCGGGGACGAGCACGTCCGGATGGAGCCGGCGCACGGTGACGTCGTCCACTGGCCCGTCCTGGCTCTCGGCCGGTACCTGCAGGCGTCCGGTGACGCCACGCTCCTCGACGAGAAGGTGGGCTGGTACAGCCCGGCCGATGCCGATCCGGTGCCCGCCTCGGCGGTGCTCGCCCACGTCGAGCGCGCGCTCGAGGTCGCCCGCTCGAACGTCCTGCCGGGCACCAGCCTCGTCGCGTACGGCCACGGTGACTGGAACGACTCGCTCCAGCCGGCCGACCCGGCGATGGCCGTGACGATGTGCAGCACGTGGACCGTCACGTTGCACCACCAGTCACTGCGCGCCCTCGCCGACGGGCTGGAGACCGTGGGGGGCGAGGAGGCCCTCGTCGTGGCCCTGCGTGCGGAGGCGGCGGTCGTCGCCGCCGACCTGCGCCGGCACCTGCTCGTCGACGGCGAGCTGGCGGGGTACGCCCAACTCGACCCCCCGGACCGGAGCGGGCTGGTCGAGGTTGGCCGCCTGCTGGTGCACCCGCGGGACAGCGAGACCGGGCTACGGCACGGCTCGCTGCAGATGATCCACGCCCTCGGCGACGACCTCCTGGACGCCGATGAGGCCGCCCACCACGTCGCGCTGGTCCGTGAGCACCTCATGGGCGTGGACGGCGTGCGGCTGTTCGACCGCCCCCCGCCCTACTCCGGTGGGTTGATGAGCCACTTCCAGCGCGCGGAGACGGCGACGTTCGTCGGTCGGGAGATCGGGCTGATGTACGTCCACGCGCACCTGCGCTGGTGCGAGGCGATGGCCCGCTGGGGCGACCCCGACGCACTCTGGTCGGGGCTCCTTCAGGTGCTGCCCCCCACCACGGTGGCCGTGGTGCCAGGAGCCCGACGGCGCCAGGCGAACACCTACCCGTCGAGCTCGGACGCGGCCTGCCTCGACCGGGACGAGTTCGCCGCGCGGTACGCCGAGGTGCTCACGGGTGCGACAGGCCTGGAGGCCGGGTGGCGGATCTACTCGTCCGGGCCGGGGGTCCTGCTGCGGGTCGTCGTGCACTCGATGCTCGGCGTCCGCCGGCGCGCCGAGCAGGTCGAGATCGATCCGGTCCTCCCTGCCCTGCTGGCCGGGCTGACGGCCACCGTGCCGCTCGCAGGGGGCCTGCTGCGGGTCCGCTACCGCGTAGGGGGCCGGGGCCACGGACCGTCCGCCGTCCGACTGGGCGGACGTGACCTGCCCGCAACCCGAGCGGCGAACCCGTACCGCCTCGGCGGCCTCGTCATCGAGCTGGCCGCCCTCGAGGGGGCGCTGCGACCGGGCGGCGACGAGCTCGAGATCATCCTGCCGGGGACGTCGTGAGCACCCCCCGACGTCCGAGCACCACGAACCAGCTCGACCGACGTAGTCCGAGAAGGGACCACCTGCGATGACCACGCCCCTGCCGCGCCGTCCACGGCTCGCCGGCCCCGAAGGGGTCCGGTTCCGTGACCTCAACGGCAACGGACGGATGGACCCCTACGAGGACCCCCGCCTCGACGTCGAGGCACGTGTCGAGGACCTGCTGGTCCGGTTGAGCCTGGCGGAGAAGGTCGGCCTGATGTTCCACACGGTCATCGAGGCGGGGGCCGACGGGACGGTCATCGACTCCGCCGGCGCGATCAGCAAGTCGCCGACGAGTGAGGTGGTGCTGGACAAGCACCTCAACCACTTCAACGTGCACGCGCTCGACGACCCCAGGATGGCGGCCCGCTGGCACAACGCGCTGCAGGCGCTCGCCGAGCGCACCCCGCACGGCATCCCGGTCACCGTCTCGACCGACCCCCGGCACGCGTTCATCGAGAACGCCGGGGTCTCGTTCTCCGCGGGCTCGTTCTCGCAGTGGCCGGAGCCGCTCGGCCTGGCCGCCCTGCGCGACGCCGACGCCGTGCGCGAGTTCGCCGACATCGCCCGTCAGGAGTATGTGGCGGTGGGCATCCGGGCGGCCCTGCACCCCACGCTCGACCTCGCCACCGAGCCCCGCTGGGGCCGCCAGGCCGGCACCTTCGGGCAGGACCCGGGGCTGGTGACCGAGCTGGGCACGGCCTACCTCGAGGGGTTCCAGCAGAAGGTGCTCGGCCCGGACAGCGTCGCCTGCACCTCGAAGCACTTCCCCGGAGGCGGGCCGCAGAAGGACGGCGAGGACGCGCACTTCCCCTACGGGCGCGAACAGGTCTATCCCGGAGGCCGGTTCGACGACCACCTCGCCCCGTTCCCTGCGGTCGTCGAGGCCGGCACTGCCGGCGTGATGCCCTACTACGGGATGCCGGTCGGGCTGGTCGTCGACGGTGAGCCGATCGAGGAGGTCGGCTTCGGCTTCAACGCACAGGTCGTCACCGGGATGCTGCGAGAGGGGCTCGGCTACGACGGCGTCGTCGTCACCGACTGGGAGCTGGTCAACGACAACCACGTCGGCGGCCAGGTGCTACCCGCCCGGGCCTGGGGCGTCGAGCACCTCGACCCGCATGAGCGGATGGAGCGCATCCTCGCCGCCGGGGCCGACCAGTTCGGTGGCGAGGAGTGCGTCGACGTGCTGCTCGACCTCGTTGCTGAGGGCCGGGTGAGCGAGGCACGCATCGACGCCTCGGCGCGGCGGCTGCTCGCCGTGAAGTTCCGGCTCGGGTTGTTCGACGAACCGTACGTCGACGAGGACGCCGCAGCCCGCACGGTGGGCCGCGAGGACTTCCGGGCCGCCGGCTACGAGGCGCAGGCCCGTTCGGTCACGGTGCTCACCAACGGCGGCACCCGGGACCGGCCGGATGCCGGTGCCGTCCTGCCGCTCACGGCCGACCTGCGGATCTACGCCGAAAACGTGAGCCGTGAGGTCGTGGCCAGGCACGGCATCCCCGTCGACGCTCCGGAGGACGCCGACGTCGCCCTGGTGCGGCTGGCGGCACCGTTCGAGCCGCGGGCCGACCTGTTCCTCGAGTCGTGGTTCCACGCCGGCTCGCTCGACTTCCCGCCCGGGCTGGTCGTGCGGATGCAGCGGATCGCGGCGGTCTGCCGGCTCGTCCTCGACGTCACGCTCGACCGGCCGGCGGTGCTGACCCCGCTGCTGCCGGTGGCCGACGCCGTGGTCGCGAGCTATGGCACGAGCGACGACGCACTGCTCGGGGCGCTCACTTGCGCCATCCCCCCGCGCGGCCGGCTGCCCTTCGACCTGCCGCGTTCGATGGACCAGGTGCGCGCCCACAGCGAGGACGTCCCCGGCTACGACGACCCGCTGCTCGCGTTCGGCCACGGCCTGACCATCTGACGCCTCCCGACTCATTGCGAAATACCCACCACATCAGGCGGCCTCGAGGGCCTGCCGGGTGGGTATTTCGCAATAAGTCGGCGCGCGCGCGAACGCCGGCCGCCCCCTGGTCGGGGACGGCCGGCGTTCGGGTGGTGCTCAGGGCGCGAAGCCCCCGAGGTCAGGCCCTGCGGTCAGGCCTGGTCGACGCTGGTCGAGCCGGTGTCGAGGTGCGGGGTCGACAGGTCGGCGCCCTCGGAGGTCTCCGAGAGGGCGGGGACGGTGGCGTCGTCGCTCTCGTCGACGGCGTCGCCCACCTCGTCGAGCGTGTCGGAGACGGCGGCCTCGGCGTCGACCGCCTTGTCCTTGGCGGCGTCGGTGAGGTCGCTGGCCTTGTCCTTGGCGCCGTGCTTGGCGCTGTCGGCCGCGTCGGTGGCCTTACCCGTGAGCTCGCTCGCCTTGTCGACGGCGGCGTCCTTGACCTCGGTGGCCTTGTCCTTGGCGGCAGCGGCGAGGTCACCGACCTTCTCGGTGACCGGCTTCGGCGGGGTGTAGGAGCCCGCGGTGGCCCACGGGTCGGGGCGCTCGTTGCTCTTGCGCCAGGCCATGACCGCAGCGCCCGCCGCGAGCGCGCCGAGCAGCAGGATCCACTTGCCCTTGCCGCCCTTCTTCGCGACGGCGTCCCCGGTGAGCACGGCGTAGGCGTCCGGCGCGCGGTCGGCGGCCTCGACGGCCGACTCCTTCGCGGCGGCGGCACCGGCGGCGATCGCGGCGATCGCGCTGGCCACCTTGGGCAGCACGTCGTCGACGAAGGTCTCGCGGGCCTGCTCCACGCGCGGGGCGATGGCCTCCGCGGCCTCGTGGGCGTACTCCCGAACCGCCTCGGCGGTCTCACGAGCCACCTCGGCGGCGTCGGCCGCCTTCTCCTTGGCGACGGCGGCGCCGGCAGCGGTGGCCGCCCCGGCCTCGCCGGCCTTCAGCTTGAGGTCGGCGGCCTTGTCGACGGCCACCTGGGCACCCTCGGTGACCTTCTCGGCACCGGCCGCCACGGCATCCTTGGCCTGGTCGGTCCTGGTCGGTGTGCGGAACACGTGTCCTCCTCGTGTTGGACGTTTGTTGGAGGCCATCCTGCCCTGTTTGCGCGATTCCAAGCCATCCGGGGTCGCCGGGATCCGCGGTCGGCGGCTTCAACTGCCGTGAGAGGATCGTCGCCATGAAGGCAACCCTGCACACCAACCACGGGCCCATCGTCGTCGAGCTGTTCCCGAACGAGGCCCCCAAGACCGTCGCCAACTTCACCGGTCTGGCCACCGGCAGCAAGCAGTACAAGGACGACGCCGGCCGCACCAACCCGACCAAGTTCTACGACGGCCTGGTCTTCCACCGGATCATCCCCGGCTTCATGATCCAGGGCGGCTGCCCGCTCGGTCGCGGCATGGGCGGCCCGGGCTACGCGTTCGACGACGAGATCTCCCCCGACAAGCAGTTCGACCGGCCCTACCTGCTCGCCATGGCCAACGCCGGCAAGCGGATGGGCAAGGGCACCAACGGCTCGCAGTTCTTCATCACCGTCGGCGCCACCTCGTGGCTCAACGGCAAGCACACCATCTTCGGTGAGGTCGCCGACGGCCCGAGCCGCGAGGTCGTCGACGCGATCGCCGCCGTGCCCACCGGCTCGATGGACAAGCCGGTCGACGACGTCGTCATCGAGCGCGTCGAGATCGAGGACTGACCCGCCCCCGCGGGCTCCGGAGCAGGAACGGGTAGACGACGTGAGTGAGCAGCCGGCCATCCCGGATGCCGTCGCGCAGGTCCCGGTGTGCCCCCGCCACCCCGACCGCGAGTCGTACGTGCGGTGCCAGCGGTGCATGCGGCCGACCTGTCCGGAGTGCCAGCGGCCGGCGGCGGTCGGCATCCAGTGCGTCGACTGCGTGGCCGAGGGCTCGAAGACGGTGCGCTCGGCGCGCACCGTCTTCGGCGGCTCGGTCACCGACGGGCGACCGCTCGCGACGATGACGATCATCGGCATCTGCGTGGCGGTCTTCCTCGCGCAATATGCTTCTGCCCGGGTGCAGAGCGAGATCGCGTTCGTTCCGGCCGTCGCGCAGAGCGAGCCGTGGCGGTTCCTCACCTCGGCCTTCGCGCACGGCGGTCTCACCCACATCGCGTTCAACATGTACGCGCTGTGGGTGATGGGCAGCTACCTCGAGCCGATGCTCGGGCGCGCCCGGTTCGTCGCGATCTACCTGCTCAGCGCACTCGGCGGCTCGGTGATGTACCTGCTGCTGTCCAGCCCGCCCTCGGCCGCCGACATCTCGGTGGGCAACTACGGGATGTGGTGGACGGGCGCCGTCGGTGCCTCGGGGGCGGTGTTCGGCCTGTTCGGCGCGTTCCTGGTGCTCCAGCGGCGGCTGGGCCGCTCGGCGGCCGGGATGTACGTGATCATCGGCATCAACGCGGTCATCGGGTTCGTCATCCCCGGCATCGCCTGGCAGGCGCACCTCGGCGGGCTGCTCACCGGCGCTGCCGTCGCTGCCGCCATCGCCTACTCGGGCCGGGGCCGCGCGCCGCTGTCGCCCCCACCGAGCTCGCGCGTGCACTGGTTCTCGATGGGCGGCATCCTGATCGTGCTCGTCGTGCTGACGATCGGGAAGTACGCGCTGGTCGGCTGAACAGCCGGGGGCGGAGGTTACACGGGTGTCATTCGTCCCCAGTGGGGACAACTCCTGTGGACAACCCGCTGGGGACGCGGGTCAGCGCCAGCGGGTCGTCATCAGGAAGCCGGAGAGCATCAGGCCGAAGCCGACGGCGAGGTTCCAGCGGCCCAGGGCCGGAATCGGGAACTGGTGCGTGCCCGAGATGTAGAAGGTGACGACCCAGAGCAGGCCGAGGATCATCAGCCCGAGCATGAGGGGAACGAACCAGCGCGGGTTGGGCGTGTTGTTCTTCTGCGCCGTGCGCGGCGGGGTGTATGCGGGTTTGGAGCGACCCTTTGACTCGGGCACGACTGGTCTCCTCGTGGCGTTGATGATGTGGGCCTAGCGTAGAGGGTGTTGCGGAGAAGGGAGTGACCACGGTGGACGGCACGCACGCCGGACGAGTTCGGCGTCCCTCTCCGTGGCCCTGGCTGGTGCCCGTCGCGGCCCTGGTCGCCGGCACCCTGTTCGCCTCGAGCGTGCGAGCCGCCCAGGGGGAGGACCTGCGCACCGACCAGGCCCGGCTGCCAGACCTGATCAGGGCCCAGAACCGCACCAACGAGACCCGCTCCTCGCAGCTCGCCGCGCTGCAGGGGAAGGTCGACGACACCACGGCGGCCCTGGCCCCAGGCGACCTGCAGACCCAGAAGCTGGAACGCCAGGCCAACGAGATCGCCGCCGCCGCAGGCCGTACCGCCGTGCGTGGCCCGGCCCTGCGGGTCACGCTCGACGACGCCAAGCTGGCCGGTGGCCAGGTGCCGGCCGGTGCCGACCCCGACGACTACGTCATTCACCAGCAGGACGTGCAGTCGGTGGTCAACGCGCTGTGGCAGGGCGGCGCCGAGGCGATGATGCTGCAGGACCAGCGGGTCGTCTCCACCAGCGCCGTGCGGTGCGTCGGCAACACGCTCATCCTGCAGGGACGCGTCTACTCCCCGCCCTACGTCATCACGGCCATCGGTGACCGCGGCGCGATGCGCTCGGCGCTCGACAGCGACCCCTCCGTCGGCAACCTGCGCGACTGGTCGGTCGCCGTCGGGCTCGGGTACGACGTGAAGAGTGTCGGCGAGCAGACCTTCCCGGCCTACAGCGGCTCGATCGTGCCGGAGCACGCGCAGGCCCCCACGTCGTGAGCTGGCGCCGCGTCGTCGGCGGGACCGGCGAGGTGCTCGTGACGCTGGGCGTGCTGCTCCTGCTCTTCACCGCGTGGCAGCTGTGGTGGACCGACGTCGTCGCCAACCGCGTCCAGGCGCAGATCGTGCAGACCCTCGAGGACGACTTCGTCCACGGCACGCCGGCTCCGCTGGGCAGGAACGGTATCCCGGCGGCGATCGGCAAGGACGGCGCGTTCGCGGTCATCCGCGTCCCCCGGTTCGGGGCCGACTTCGCGCGGCCGGTCATCGACGGCACCGGGCGGCCGGTGCTGGCGCTGGGCATCGGCCACTACCGGGGCACGGCGGGGCCGGGGCAGGTCGGCAACTTCGCGGTCGCCGGGCACCGCACCACCTACGGCCGGCCGTTCCACACCATCGAGACGCTGGCCCACGGTGACCGGGTGGTTGTCGAGACCGCTGCGCGGTTCTACGTCTACGAGGTGACCTCGCACGAGATCGTGCGGCCGTGGGAGGTGGGCGTCATCGCCCCCGTGCCCGACCGGCCCGGCGCCCACCGACCCAGAAGATGATCACGCTGACGTCCTGCCACCCGAAGTGCAGCGCTCGGCAGCGCTTCGTCGTGCACGGGCGGCTCGTGGCCGACGTGCCGCGCGCCCAGTGGGACCCCGCGCGATGGCTCGGCCCGCCTCCGAAGGCCTGACCCCGGCGGGAAGCCGCTGCTGTCGTTTCCGGACTCGATCATGGGGACGTGGCGGGAACGGTGCACCATTGACGCCATGACCCGCATCCTCGTCGTCGACAACTACGACAGCTTCGTCTTCACGATCGTCGGCTACCTCGAGCAGCTCGGGGCCGACTGCGAGGTCGTGCGCAACGATGCGGTGGCACCGGCCGACGGGGCCGAGTTCGACGGGGTGCTCGTCTCACCAGGCCCCGGCACGCCGGAGGAGGCCGGTGTCTCGATGGCGATGATCGACGCGTGCGCCGAGCGCGAGCAGCCGATGCTCGGCGTCTGTCTGGGCCACCAGGCCCTCGGCGTGGTGTTCGGCGCGACCGTCGGCAGGGCGCCCGAGCTGCTGCACGGCAAGACCTCGCAGGTGCACCACGACGGCACCGGGGTGCTCGAGGGGGCCCCTGACCCGTTCACGGCCACCCGTTACCACTCGCTCACCATCGAGCCCACCACCCTGCCCGAGGAGCTGGTCGCCAACGGCCGCACCGAGAGCGGAATCGTGATGGCGGTGCGCCATGCGACGCTGCCGCTGCACGGCGTGCAGTTCCACCCGGAGTCGGTGCTCACCTCGGGCGGTCACCGGATGCTCGCCAACTGGCTGACGCTGTGCGGCATGCCGGATGCCGTCGAGCGCTCGGCCGGGCTGAGCCCGCTGGTGCACGACGCCGCCGGCGTCGCCCGGATGGTCGCCGCCGGCTGACCGGGACCGCCGCCGGCTGACCGGACCTCAGGGGCTCGGTGGCACCGTCGGTGAGCTGGACTGGGACACGGACGGGGTCGGGGTGGGCGTGGGGCTCGCCGTGGTGGGGGTCACCGTCGGCGCGGCCTTCTGGGCGACCACGATCTTGATCGTGGACCCGATGTCGGCGGTGCCACTGCGCGGGCTCTGCGAGAGGACCTGGCCCTCGGGGACGTTGTTGGTCTGCTGGAACGACGTGGCGACCGTGAGGTTGGCAGCCGCGATGATCGACTGCGCCTCGCTCTGCGACTTGCCGACCACGTTGGGCACCGCCACCTTGCCGGTGCCGACGTCCACGTTGATCTTGGTGCCGGGGGCCACGGAGGTGCCGGACCCGGGGTTGGAGTCGATGATCTTGCCCTGGTCGGTGTTGGGGTCGTCGACCTGCTTCACGGTGCCGATGACCAGACCCGAGTCGCTGAGCTGGCTCGTGGCCTCCGCGACGGTGAGCCCCTTCAGGTCGGGCACGGCCACTGCCGTCGGGCCCGAGGAGACGAACACCTCCACGGTGCTGTTGGGGCTGACCTCGGTGCCGGCTGTCGGGCGCTGGCTGATCACCGTGTCGACCGGGACGTTGTCGCTCGGCGTGCGTTTGGCGTCGATGACGAGCTTGGCCTGGACGATCTTCGCGGTGGCGGTCTGGAGGGGATCGCCGACGACCCGTGGCACCGCCACCTTGGGGGCCTGCGCGGTGCCGAAGTACGTCGACAGGCCGAAGGCGAGGGCGGCCAGGGCTGCGATGGCGACCAGGGTGAGCACGATCCAACCGCCCGGGCCGCGCTTCTTCTCCTCGGGCTGCTCCAGGCCCGGGAAGGTCTCGGTACCGGGGTCGGGCGCGATGGCGGAGCCGGGCGCGGCGGCGTAGGCCGCGGTGGCGTCGCTCCCCAGCGCGGGAACGACCTGGGTGGCGGCGGCCAGTGCGCCTGCGCCCGCGAGGGCGGCCGCCGAGCCACGGGCCGCGTCACTGATCGGCCGGCCGAGGCGCACGGCCTGCAGGTCGGCCCGGAACTCCGCCGCGCTCTGGTAGCGCGCCGCGCGCGGCTTGGCCAGCGAGTGCAGCACCACGGCATCGAGGTCCTCGGAGATGCCGTCGACGAGCCGGGACGGGGGGATCGGCTGCTCGCCGACGTGCTGGTAGGCGATCGAGACCGGGCTCTCGCCGAGGAACGGCGGGCGGCCGGTGAGCAGCTCGAAGAGCATGCAGCCAGTGGAGTACAGGTCGGAGCGCTCGTCGACCGACTGGCCCTGGGCCTGCTCCGGCGAGAGGTACTGGGCGGTGCCGATGACGGCGGAGGTCTGGGTCATCGTGGCGTTCGCGTCGGCCATCGCCCGGGCAATGCCGAAGTCCATCACCTTGATCGCGCCGTCCGGGGCGATCATCACGTTCGCCGGCTTGATGTCGCGGTGCACGATGCCGTTGCGGTGGCTGTAGCCCAGGGCGTCGAGCACGCCCTCGGTGATCCGCATCGCCTCGGTGGCACCGACCGTGCCGCGCTCGGTGAGCAGCTGGCGCAGGGTCTTGCCGTCGATGAACTCCATGACGATGTAGGGCACCTTCACCTGCGCCCCGCCCGTCTCGGTGAGGATGTCCTCGCCGTGGTCGTAGACGGCGACGATGGAGGCGTGGTTGAGCCCGGCCGCCGACTGCGCCTCGCGGCGGAAGCGGGCCAGGAAGATGTTGTCGCGCGCGAGGTCGCTGCGCAGCATCTTGATGGCGACCGGGCGGCTCAGCCGGGAGTCGTAGCCACGGTGCACCTCCGCCATCCCACCGCGTCCGAGGAGCTCACCGACTTCGTAGCGTCCCCCGAGCAGCTTCGGGACCTCAGGCATCGTGTGCTCTCCTCATCGGTTCAACCGTGCTTCCATCATCTGCTTGGCGATCGGGGCGGCGACGATGCCGCCCCCCGCTTCGCTTCCCGCGATCCCGCCGTCCTCGGCGATGACCGCGACGGCGATCTTCGGGTCGTTCGCGGGGGCGAACGAGATGAACCAGGCGTGCGCCTTGCGGCCCTGCCCGTGCTGGGCGGTGCTGGTCTTGCCGGCCACCTCGACGCCCGGGATCTGGGCGCGCTTGCCGGTGCCGTCCTGCACCACGGACACCATCATCCGGTTGAGCTGCGCGGCGACCTCGGGGGTCACCGCCTGCGAGAGCTCCTGCGGCTCGGCCGACTCGATGACCGACAGGTCGGAGCCGATCACCGACTGCACCAGGTAGGGCTTCATGACCACGCCCTTGTTCGCCACTCCCGAGGCGACCATCGCCATCTGCAACGGCGTCACCTGCACGTCGTACTGGCCGATCGAGCTCTGCGCCAGCTGCGGCTTGTCCAGCTGCGCAGGCACCCGGCTGGGCGTGACCCGCATCGGCACCGCGAGGGCGTCGCCGAAGCCGAACTTGGCGGCCTGCGACTGCAGCGCGTCGGCGCCGATCTGCATCCCGAGGTACGCGAACGCGGTGTTGCACGACACCGCGAGGGCCTGGGTCATCGTGATCGTCGGCGTCGACCCGCAGGCGCGGCCGTCGTGGTTGGGCAGGTCGGCCGTGGTGTCGGGCAGGTCGAGCACTCTCGGGCCGGGGAGCATCGAGTTCTCGGTGTACTGGCCCGTGGACAGGGCGGCCGCGGCGGTGACCACCTTGAAGATCGAACCGGGCGGGTAGAGCTCGTTGATGGTGCGGTTGAGCGTCGGCTTGTCGGGGTCGGCATTGAGCGCCTTGGAGTTGCGGTCGACCACCCGCAGGTCGTGGCTCGCGAGGTCGTTGGGGTCGTAGGTCGGGTTGCTGACCATGGCGAGGATGGCGCCGGTGCTGGGGTCGAGAGCGACGGCGGCGCCCTTGATGCCCTTCAGGCCGTCGGCGGCGGCCGCCTGCACCTTGGGGTCGAGCGTGGTCTCGATGTTGGCGCCCTGCGCGCGGCGACCGGTGAACAGGTCGGACACCCGCCGGTAGAACAGCTTGTCGCTCGCGCCGGACAGCAACGAGTTCTCGGCCTGCTCCAGCCCACCGGAGGCCCCGAAGAACGAGTACGAGCCGGTGACGTGGGCGTACAGCTTCGGCTCGTCGTACACCCGCTGGAACTTGTACTCGTCCTTGACGGGCACCGACTTCGCGACGGGGGTCTGGCCGACGAGGATCTCGCCGCGCTCCCGCCCGAAGGTCGACAGCAGCGTGCGGCGGTTGTCTGGGCGTGCGTTGAGGTCGGCGGCGAACACGTACTGGATGAGGGTCGTCGAGACCAGCAGCGAGGCGAAAAGCACCGCGACGACGAGCGAGAGCCGGCGGACGGGGGCGTTCACGGCATCCTCACCACCTCGGTGCGCGCCTCGGCCACGGGGCTCGGCGCGTCGGCCTCCGGCAACGGCCTGCGGGCGTGGTCGGAGATGCGCAGCAGGATGGCGACCAGCGTCCAGTTGGCGAGCAGCGACGAGCCGCCGGAGGACAGGAACGGCATGGTCAGGCCGGTGAGCGGGATGACCCGGGTGACGCCGCCGACCACGACGAAGCACTGCAGGGCCAGCGAGAACGACAACCCGGCCGCGAGCAGCTTGCCGAAGCCGTCGCGGGTGCCGAGCGACGTGCGCAGGCCGCGCTGCACGAGCAGCACGTAGAGCATGAGCACCGCGAAGAGGCCGATCAGCCCGATCTCCTCGCCGAAGCTGGGGATGATGAAGTCGGACTCCGCGAAGTAGGTGAGGTCGGGCCGGCCACGGCCCAGCCCGGTGCCGAACATGCCGCCGGACGCCATCCCCATCAGGCCCTTGGCGAGCTGGTCGGACGCCTTGAGCGCCTCCGGGCTGAAGGTGTCGAGCCAGAGCAGCACGCGGGTCTGCACGTGGCCGAAGGCCAGGTACGCGACGTAGGCGCCGGCGCAGAACAGGGTGAGGCCGATGACGATCCAGGACACCCGCTCGGTGGCGACGTAGAGCATCGCGACGAACAGCCCGAAGAAGAGCAGCGAGGACCCCAGGTCGCGCTCGAAGACGAGCACGGCCAGGCTCGCCAGCCAGGCGACGAGGATGGGGCCGAGGTCGCGGCCGCGCGGGAGGGTGAGCCCGAGCACCTTGCGCCCGGCGACCGAGAGGGCGTCGCGGGTCTGCACGAGGTAGCCGGCGAAGAAGATGGCCAGGGCGATCTTCGCGACCTCACCGGGCTGGAAGGAGAACGGGCCGAGCTGGATCCAGATCCGCGAGCCGTAGATCGAGGTGCCGATGACGGGGAACAGCGGCAGCAGCAGCAGCCCGAAACCGACCGCGCCGGCGAGGTAGGTGTAGCGCCGCAGCACCCGGTGGTCGCGCAGCACGACGAGCACGATCGCGGCGATGACCATGGCGACGGCGGTCCACATCAGCTGGCGCAGCGCCACCCCGTCGGCGATGGACTTGCCGTTGGCGAGGTCGATGCGGTGGATCATCACCAGCCCGAGCCCGTTGAGCAGGGTGATGATCGGGAGCATCAGCGGGTCGGCGTAGGACGCCCGCCAGCGCAGCACGAGGTGGAAGCCGATGGCCAGCGCGAGGTAGCCGCCCACCAGCGTCAGCGTGCCGGGCGGGATGGTTCCCGAGGTGGCGAGCTCGACGTTGAGGTAGGCCAGCAGCACGATCGCCACGGCACCGACGACGAGCGCCAGCTCGACGTTGCGGCCCCGGCGTGGGGCGTGCGACGACACGATGCTCATGAGGTCACCGGCCCGCCCGTCGGCACCGCGCCGGGTGGCACCGTGGGCGACACGGTCCCCGCGATGCTGGGGGTCGCCCCCGGCGACAGACCGGGTGACGGGGTGCCGGTGGGAGTCGCAGCGGGGCTGGCCGTGCTCGTGGAGGTGCCGGAGGGGCTCGGCGAGGGCACCGGGGTGGTCCACGTCGACGGGACCGTGCGGCAGGCCTCGCCGTTGCTCTGGGCCCAGCGGCAGGCGGTGGCCTGCAGCTGCAGCTCGTCGATCCGGGCCGCGGCGGCCGCCCGGTCGTCGACCTCGATGCCCTGCTTGAGGCTGTCCTGGTAGGAGGCGGGCAGGTCGTCGACGGCGATCGACGTCGCGAACTCCTGCCGGGACAACGAGATCGGGCCGAGCTTCTGCTCCACCCCGCGGAACACCGCGACCCTGCCGTCCTGCTCGGCGAGGTAGTACTGCCGC
>Ga0302299_10000232_pt1 | contig 27772 bp, 19 predicted proteins | sample III_Fen_N3_4_FD_198795 | JGI IMG/M metagenome (GOLD analysis project Ga0302299, IMG submission 198795) | Peat permafrost microbial communities from Stordalen Mire near Abisko, Sweden - III_Fen_N3_4 | ecosystem: Environmental > Terrestrial > Soil > Wetlands > Permafrost | place: Sweden: Abisko...
GGCCGAGGCCCTCGCGGAGTCGAGCGAGTGGGACGCGGCGGCCGCCGGGCTCAAGTCGCTGCAGGCCGAGTGGCGAACGATCGGCGCGGTCAAGAAGAGCCGTTCCGACGCCGTGTGGAACCGCTTCCGGGCCGCCTGCGACCGCTTCTTCGACCGCTACAAGAACCGCGACGAGCACGCGCGGCTGGCCGCGCAGCAGGCACGCGAGGCGCTGTGCGGCGAGCTCGAGTCGCTGCTGCCCGGCGAGGAGACCTCGCCGGAGGCCCCGGCGGACCTCGTGGCACGGCTGTTGGCCGCGCAGACGGCCTGGCGACAGGCGGGCGGGCTGCCGCACGACGAGCTTCTCGCGCTCGAGCAGCGCTTCAGCGCCGCCCGCGACCGGCTGCTGGCCAGCTTCCCCGCGGCCTTCGCGGGCTCGGAGCTCGACCCCGAGGCGAGCCGCCGCAAGGCCGAGCGGTTGGTGACGCGCCTGGAGGCGCTGCTCGAGGATCTGGCGCCGGCCACGCCGCAGGCCCTGACGGCCGGGGACCTCGCCGCGCGCCTGCGCGACGCGCTCGCGCAGAACACGATCGGCGGGCGCGCGGCCGTCGAGGAGAAGTGGAACACAGCGGCGAACGAAGTCGAGACCGCGCAAGGAGCCTGGAGGCGCCTCGGCCCGCTGCCCGGCGCCGAGGGGCAGGCGCTCAGCGAGCGCTTCGAGCAGGCGTGCCGGCGTTTCGCCGAGCAGCGGCCGAAGGTCGAGCGCAAGCCGGAGCGTCCGCGCTCGGACGGGCCGCGCCGCCACGACGGACCGCGTCGGCATGACGGGCCCGGCGGCGGCAGAGGGCCGCGTCCCGGCCGCGCCTGACGGTGACCCGAGCGGCGAAGCGGCGGGGCCGCGACGTCCTCGAGCTGTTCGTCCTCGCGCCCGACCCCGTGTCGGACGCGGCATCGCTGCTGGCCTCCTTCCGCAACGCGCGCGTGGTCGAGCCGTTCCCGCGCCGCGGCGGCGAGGCCGGCGCGCGCTGGCAGCGCATCATCCGGGCTCACGAGCGCACGCTTGGCTTCCTCGAGGGACGCGGCCGCGCCAGCTCCACGCCCTCTGGGGCCGAGCTGGTCGCACTCGGGCGTGACCTGTTCGAGGCCCTGTTCCCCGGCGACGTGCGCCGCCTGTTCGACGTCGCCCGCTCGCTCCAGCCGGAAGGCGTCCTGGACGTCGTGTTCACGTCGATGCTCGACTGGGTCGCAGACAAGCCTTGGGAGCTGGCGTGGGATCCGTCCCGCCGCGAGTTCCTGGCCACCTCGGGCGTCAACCTCGTGCGCAACGCCTTCACGGCAGTGCCGGCCGACACGCTCGCGTCCCGCCGGGGACGGCTGCGCCTGCTGGTGGTCGCCCCGCGCCCGCGCGGCGTGGCCCCCGTGTCCGCCGGCGAGGAGACCGTCGGCCTGCGCGAGGCGTTTCGCCGGCTGTCGCGCGCGCGCCTCGCCTCGATCGAAGTGCTGCAGCGGCCGACCGCGGCCCGCCTGCAGCGACGGCTGGCGGCCGGGGATATCGACGTGCTCCACTTCGTCGGCCACGGCGCCTTCGACGAAGTGACCCGCGAGGGGTCGCTGCTGCTCGAGGACGAGCGCGGCCGGCCGCGGCGGATCGGCTTCGAGTCGCTGCGACAGATCGTGTGCCGCCGCGGCGTACGGCTCGTGTTCCTGAACGCCTGCGAGAGCGGGCGCGGGGGCCGCGTCGAGTGGAACCGGGGCGTCGCGCCCGCGCTGGTGGCGGCCGGCGTGCCGGCTGTGGTCGCGAACCAGTACCCGGTGCTCGACGACGCCGCGACCGCCTTCGCCTGCGACTTCTACGCGGCGCTGGCGAACGGGAGCGCGCTCGCCGACGCCGCCCGTGAGGCCCGCGTCGGCGTCGGCCGCGACCTCGGCGCGGCCGCGCTCGACTGGGCGGTGCCGGTGCTATTCGCGCGCGACCCGCGCGAGACGCTGCGGTGAGGCGCGGCCTGGCCGTCCCGCTGCTCGTCGCGCTCGCGCTGCGGCTCGCCGCGCTCGCCGCCACGGACCGGGTCGTGGCCGACGTCGCGCGCTACGAGAAGGTGGCCCTGCACCTGCTCGACGTGTCCTGGAACCCGTACGAGACGCAGCGGCTCTACCCGTACCCGCCGCCCTGGGCGGCGGCGGAGGCCGCCGCAGGCTGGCTGGCGCGGCGCGGCGTGCTGCCCTTCCCCGTCGCGGTGAAGCTGCCGGTGCTCGCGGCCGATCTGCTGATCGTGGCCCTGCTGGCGGCTGCTGCACGCGCAGGGCGCGCCCCGGCGCTCGCGCCGTGGCTGTATGCGGTGCACCCGCTGAGCCTGCTCGTCGGCAGCTGCCACGGACAATTCGACGCGGTCGCGCTCGTCTTCGTGCTGCTGGCGCTGGAGGCGCTCGCGCGCGGCCAGCGCGACGCGTCAGCGCTCGCGCTCGCCGGCGCGATCGCGATGAAGTCGTTTCCCGTGCTGCTGCTGCCGTTCCTGGCCCTCGAGCGGGGGGCCTCGTGGCGCCAGGCCGCCCGCTACGCCGCGCTCGCAGCCGCGCCGGTCGCGCTCCTGCTGCTGCCGTTTGCGCTCGCCGACGCGCGCTCGCTCGCGCGCGAGCTGCTCGCGTACTCGGGCATCGCGGACTTCGGCTGGGCCGGCCTCGCCCGCGGCGTCCGCTGGTGGACAAGCGGTGCCCTGGCGCGCAGCGAGGCCCGCTTCTGGCCCGTCGCTGCGCCGGTCGCCAAGGCCCTGTTCCTGGCCGCCTGGGCGGCCCTGCTGATCGCGATCCGCTCCGGTCGGCTGCGGCTCGCGGCCGAGCGCAGCTGCCTGGCCGTGGTGCTGGCCTTCCTGACGTTCTACGGCCTGCTGAGCGCGCAGTACCTGCTCTGGGCCGTGCCGCTCGGGCTGCTGCGGCCCGGCCGGCACGGGGCCGCCTACGCGACGGCGGCGACGGCCGGCCTCGTGGGCTTCTACCTGTTCCTGGCGCCCGGCGTCCTGTGGCCCGAGCCGCTCGGCGGCGTCGCCCTCGAGCGCGCGGGGCGGCTGTGGGTCCTGGGCCTTGCCGCGACGCTCGGGGCCTCGGCGGCGTGGCTGGTCGCCACGCTGCGCGAGGGACGGGAAGGCTTGCGCGCCGCGACCGACGCGACGTAGCGCCCGTCGAACTCGCCCTCGCGCCGGCGCAGGACCTCGAGCGGCGCCACGAGCCGCGGCAGCTCGCCGGGCTCCAGCAGGTGCCGCGGCTGCGACGGCCGGCCGTGGCGCCGCGCGTGCTCGACGGTGAAGGTCTCGCACAGCAGCACGCCGCCCGGCCTGAGGGCACGCTGGAGCGCGGGGAACAGCGGCCGGTGCAGGTAGTTGAACACGAGCACGAGATCCCACTCCTCTTCGCCGAGCGAGACCTCGCCCTGCTCGAGGTCCAGGACCTCGGCATCGAGCGGCAGACGCAGGCGGCGCGCGCTGTCGCGCAGCCGGGCCACCCTGAGCGGATCGCGGTCGACCGCGCGCACCAGCGAGCCGGCCGAGGCGAGCAGCAGCGCGTGGCGACCCCGGCCACACGCGACGTCGAGCGTGCGCGCCCCCGGCGAGACGAGCAGCGCGTTCGAAACGAGCCACGCGGACGGTCCGCACGGCGGCTTCGCGCCGAGGGCGCGCTCCCCGGACCAGCGGGCCATCCCGCCGGCGAGCCAGCCCACTGGCGCCACGCCGGCGTCGGCCAGCAGCGCCGCCGCCCTGCGTGACACGCTCCCGTGCTCGCAGACGAACAGCAGGAAGCGGCCATCCTCCGGCGCCAGGGCCGGGGCGCTGGCGAGCGCCTCCATCGGCAGCCGGACCGCGCCGGGTACGTGGCCGTCCTCCGCAAATGGCCGCGGCGGTCGCAGGTCGACGACGAAGGCCCCTGCCGCGACGAGGGCCAGGCCCTGCTCCGGGGCCACTTCCTGGCGAGCCGGTCGGGCGGGGACTATAGTGGCGGGAGAGGAAGGCACGTTGACCGCATGGTAGTCGCGAGGATCGAGCGCGTCGGTGCGTGAGGTCACGCCCGCCCTGCCGGCGAAGACACCCCGGCGCTGGCGACCGGTCCTGCTCTCCGCCGCGGTGTACCCCGGGCTCGGCCAGCTGACGAGCGGGCACCCCTGGCGCGCGCTGCTCTTCGGGGGCACGAGCGGGATCCTGCTCGTGGCCTTCGTCCGGCGGATCGCCCACGAGACGCTGGTGCGGATGCCTGTCGAGGCAGAAGACCTGCTCGACCCGGCGCTGCCGTTTCGGCTCGCGTCCGAAATCCAGCGCGACAACGGCGCCTACTTCCTGTGGATGACGCTCGCGATCGTGGCGATCTGGCTCGCGTCCGTCGTCGATGCCTGGCGCAGCGCCGCGCGCGCGCAGGAGACCTCGCGCCCGCGCAGTTGAACTCGGGCCACGCACCCGCGTAGATTAGGGCCTGGCGAGGGAGGTCCCCCCCAATGCCGGTGCCACGGTTCTGCTCACAGTGCGCGGCCCCGCTGCCTGCGCCCCCTCCCGTGACCTGCCCGGCCTGCGATACCAGCCACTGGCTCGACGCCAAGCCGTGCGCCGGGGCCCTGGTGAGCCGGCGCGGCCGGCTGCTGCTGGTGCGTCGCGCGCACGAGCCGTGGCGCGGGCACTGGGACCTCCCCGGCGGCTTCTGCGGCCCGCGCGAGCACCCCGGCGAGGCCGCGGCACGCGAGGTGCGCGAGGAGACAGGGCTGGTGGTGCGCGTCGGCTCGATCGCCGGAATCTGGATGGACACGTACGCGCTCGAGGGCGCCGACTCGGACAAGGTCACGCTCAACATCTACTTCCACGCCACGGTGAAAGGCACGGCCGAGCCGAGCACCGACCCCAATGAGGTGGCGGAGATCGGCTGGTTCGCGCCGCACGAGCTGCCGCGCGAGCTGGCGTTCCCCGGCCACCTGCCGGCGGCGCTCGGCGCTTGGCGGGAGAGCCTCGGGCCGAAGCCGCAGAGGTCGAGCGGGGCGTTCGCGCGCTTCTTCGGCGCGCGCAAGCCGGCGTCGTCCGTCTAGCCGCCGGTTTGTCCGCCGCGCGGGCGCACGCGAGAATGCCCGCGTGAGCGAACCCGGCTTCCCCGACCTGCGCGCGTTTCTCGACGAGCTGCGTGGCGAGCGGGACCTCGTCGTCGTCGAGGCGCAGGTCGACCCGCGCCTCGAGGCAGCCGAGATCCACCGCCGCGTGATCGCGGCCGGCGGCCCGGCGCTGCTGTTCCGGAACGTGCGGGGCGCCGAGCTGCCGCTGCTCACGAACATGTTCGGCACGGCGCGCCGCGCCGAGCTGGCCTTCGGTCGGCGGCCGGCGCGTCTGCTGAGGCGGCTCGTCGAGCTGGCGCAGACGCTGCTGCCGCCGACGGCCGGCAAGCTGTGGGCCGCGCGCGACGTGGCGAAAGACGCACTGCGCATCGGCCTCGCGCGCCGCTCGCGCGGGCCGGTGACGCAGGTCGTGACGCAGGACGTGCGGCTCGACCGGCTGCCGGCGCTCACCTGCTGGCCCGACGACGGCGGGGCGTTCGTGACGTTGCCGCTCGTCTACACCGAGCACCCGGATGGGGCCGGGAGCGCGGGACGCTCGAACCTGGGCATGTACCGCCTGCAGGTGCACGACGCCCGCACGACCGGCATGCACTGGCAGATCGGCAAGGGCGGCGGCTTTCACCACGCCGTGGCCGAAGCGCGCGGGGAGGCGCTGCCGGTGACCGTCTTCCTCGGCGGCCCTCCCGCGCTCGTGCTCGCCGCGATCGCGCCGCTGCCGGAGAACGTGCCGGAGTTGATGCTCGCCTCGCTGCTGGCGGGCCACAAGCTCGCGCGCTGCCCGGGGCCCGGCGCCCACCCGCTCGTCGCGAGTGCGGAAATCGCGCTCGTGGGCCGCGTACCGGCTCGCGTGCGCCGGCCCGAGGGGCCGTTCGGCGACCACTACGGCTACTACTCGCTGCGCCACGACTACCCGGTGTTCGAGGTCGAGCAGCTGTGCCGCCGCAGGGACGCGATCTACCCGGCCACCGTCGTCGGCAAGCCACGGCAGGAGGACTTCTACATCGGCGACCTGCTGCAGGAGCTGCTCGCCCCGCTCTTCCCGCTGGTGATGCCGGGCGTCGTCGACCTGTGGTCATACGGCGAGACCGGCTACCACTCCCTGGCGGCCGCCGTCGTGCGCGAGCGCTACAAGCGCGAGGCGATGGCCTCCGCCTTCCGCATCCTGGGCGAGGGGCAGCTCTCGCTCACGAAGTTCCTGCTGGTGACGGACCGGCCCGTCGACCTGCGCGACTTTCGCGCGACGCTCGAGCACGTGCTCGCGTGCACGCGGCCCGAGACCGACCTCTACGTCTTCTCCAACCTCTCCATGGACACGCTCGACTACAGCGGGCCCGCCGTGAACGAGGGCTCGAAGGGCGTGTGGCTCGGCGTCGGCGACCCCGTGCGCGAGCTGCCGCGGGAGTTTCGTCCGGACGTCCCGCCGCCCTCGGACGTCACGGACGTGCGCGTCTTCTGTGGCGGCTGCCTGGTCGTCGGCGCGCGGTCCGCCGCGGAGGACCCGCAGGCCGGCGCACGGCTCGCCGCCCACCCGGCCTTCCGGGCCTGGCCGCTGCTGGTGCTCAGCGACGAGCCGCGCCGCGCCACGGCGAGCCCGATGAACTTCCTGTGGACGACCTTCACCCGCTTCGAACCGGCGGCCGACATCCACGCCGCCGCCACGCGCGTGGTGCGCCACCACGTCGTGCACGAGCCGCCGGTGCTGATCGACGCCCGGCGCAAGCCGTCCTTCCCGGCCGAAGTCTCGTGCGACCCGGAGACGGCCGCCCTCGTGACGCGCCGCTGGAAGGAGTACTTCCCGGGCCGTGCGGTCGAGATGGGCGACGCGGAGCGCGCGCACCTCGACCGCGCCTGAGCGGGAGTCAGGGCGCGGACGGCCCGGGGGCGACGACCGGCGCGGGCTCGGGGCGCAACGCAGAGAGCGCCGGGGCTCAGCCGTCGCGCGAGAGACGGTAGCGTTGAGCCACCACGGCCAGCGCGACCGCTACCAGCGTCGCGGCGAGCCAGCCGAACTGCACGGCCGGTGTGGCGGCGGCCCACCAGCCTCCGTAGTCGAGCGCGGGCTGCTGCCCCTTCGAGCTCAGTGCCAGGTACCACAGCGCGAGCGCCAGGGCCATGAACGTCTTCGGCGTGCCCGAGGCGATCCCGGCCGCGACGGAGCCGGCGGCGAGGACGGCAAGACCGACGAGCGCCGAGACGCCTGCACGCGGTTCGACCGAGAGCAGGCGCACCGCGGGCACGCCACCGATCACCAGGGCCACGCCCAGGGCGCCGGCGAGCTTCCACGGCGCGAAGCGCTCGCGGCGGCCCGGGGCGGCGTAGACGACGCCGAGCAGCCCCGCGCTGCGCTCGCGGGTGGCGTGGTCTGCGAGCGCCAGCGAGACGAGCACGAAGACGACCGGCAATAGACCCACGCGCACGTCGGCGGCCGGCAGCCCGAGCGACACCGCGGCGCCCGCGAGGGCAGCCACCGCGAGCAGCGGGCGCGCGCGGAACGTGAGCGCGACGTCGGGGGCCACGCGCGCGAGCGGGGAGAGCAGTGGGCGGACCAGCCAGGCCACGAGCCGACCGAGCCCGGCGGGGAGCGCGAAGCGGCCCCGGCCGCCGGCCCGCGTGCGCGCCGGGTCGAAGCGGCGGAACAACACGAGCGCGAGCGGGAACAGCAGCAGCGGAGCGACGAGGCTGGCAGCGCGCGCCGCCAGCGCGTCGGGCGGGAACGACAGGCCGGGGAAGTGGATCGGCGGCTTCGTCGGGTCGCCCGGGGCGTAGCCGATCGTGAACTGGGAGGTGCCCACGATCGCCTCGACCTGCCGGATGGCGAAGCCGAAGCCCATGTAGTCGAAAACGCGCAGGAGCTTCGGCCCGCCCGGTTTCCAGCCCTCGAAACCGGATGGGATCGAGGCGGCCCAGACGAGGAGGTACAGCAGGTCCCCGAAGCGGCCGGAGAGGCCGGGCGCGCACTCGAAGAGCAGCGACAGCATGGCGACCCAGGCGATGCAGGGCAGGCTCAGCACCGCGTAGTGGGATAGGTAGGTGAGCGGCTCGAGCGGCCCCTCGCCGCGGACGACCTGCATCGCCATGCAGGCGACCATGAAGCCGACCGCGACCGCCGCCAGCAGCGCCATCGAGCCGAGCAGCTTGCCGGCGAGGTACTCGAGGTCCGTGACCGGGCTCGCCGCGACGATCGTGCCGACACGCGAGCGCAGGTCGCGGCCGAGCGCATGGCCCGCCACGGAGAAGCCGAAGAACGACAGCGCCAGCACCAGCACCATCGCCGTGGCGAACGCGAGCGTCGCCGAGCTGTACAGGGCGCGCGCGCCCGCCACTTGCAGCAGACCCTGCCCGGGCTTGGGGTCCGGGATCATCAGCACCGCGCTGACGGCCGAGGCCGCGAGCAGCACGACGACCGCCGGCCGCCGCAGGCGGGCGCGCAGGTCCGCCTGCAGGACGGCGCCGAGCCGAGGGAGAGAAAGCACCGTCAGGCCGCCGCCACGGCCGCAAGCGAGCGCATCAGGTGCAGGTACGCGTCTTCCAGGTCGGGCTCGACCGGCGAGGCACCGGGCAGCGGCCGCTCGCGGCCGACCAGGCGGACGTGCACGCCGTCCGCCCGGCGCACCACATTCGAGACGGTGAGGCCCGCCCGCAGGCGCTCGTATTCGGCCGACGGCAGCACCGCCTCCCAGGCGGCGCCCGCGGCGGCACGCAGGAGCTCTTGCGGGTTCCCGAAGCCCACGAGCCGTCCCTCGCGCACGACCGCGATCTCGCCGGCGATCGATTCGATGTCGGAGACGATGTGCGTCGAGAGGATCACGAGTCTGCGGCCGGCAATGCCGGAGAGCACGTTGCGGAAGCGCACGCGCTCCTCGGGGTCGAGACCGGCCGTCGGCTCGTCGACCACCAGCAGGTCGGGGTCGGCGACGAGCGCCTGCGCGATCCCCAGCCGCTGGCGCATCCCGCCCGAGAAGCCGCCGACGGCGCGACCGGCCGCGCCGTGCAGGTTCACGAGCTCGAGCAGCTCCAGCACGCGGGCACGGCTGCGCACGCCTTTCAGCCGCGCGATGTAGTCGAGCATCTCGAACGCGGTCAGGTTGTCGTAGACGCCGAAGTCCTGCGGCAGGTAACCGAGGCGGCGGCGCACGAGATCGGGCGTGCGCGCCACGTCGACGCCGTCGAAGACGATGCGCCCCGCCGTCGGCCGGGTGACGGTCGCGATCATCTGCATCAGCGTCGTCTTGCCCGCGCCGTTCGGTCCGAGCAGGCCGAGCACCCCTGGCCGAGCGGACAGGCTCAGCTCGCGCACCCCGAACTTTCCCCCGCGGTACGCCTTCGAGACGGCCTCGACCTGGAGCACGAGATCCCTTCCGCGCGCCAGGCGACGGCACGCTCGACCTGTCCTACGCAATCGGAACGCGCGCGGTTCCAGGCGATCGGCTTGCCCTGCCTCCCGGCCGTCGGCTAGATTCGCGTGGATCGGAGGTCAGCCTTGGGTTCGAGCGCGACGAAGCGAATGGTGGCGGCGCTGTGCCTGTGCCTTGCCGGCGCGGTGCTGTCCGGGTTGCTGCTGGGGCAGCACCACGGGGAGCCCTGGGCGGTCTCGTCGGTCAACCAGGCCTGCGGCGCCGGCGCCGCGAGCAGCGGCTGCGACGAGGTCGCTCGCAGCTCGTGGTCTGCCTTCGCCGGCGTCCCGGTGGCGGCCTTCGGCCTCGTGTTCTATCTGTCGCTCGCCCTGGGGCTCGCCCTCGCGCTGCTCGCGCCCGCGGAGCTGCGGGACCCCCTAGCCGGCCTGGGTGCGGGCGCGCTCGCGCTCGGCCTGCTGGTCGACCTCCTCCTGCTGGGCGTGCAGGCGTTCGCGATCCACGCCTTCTGCAAGCTGTGCCTCGCCACGTACGTACTGAGCGCGGTCGCGCTGGTCGCGCTGTTCCCCGCCCTGCGGGTGGCGCGGGCCATTGCGGGCGCGCTCGGCCGCCCCGACGGGCGGCTCGCCCTCGCTGCGTGGCTGCTCGGCGCGCTCGCGCTCGTGGCGGCGGTGCTGGCGTCGGACCACGCCCTCGTCTACCGGGCGGCGCACCGCCAGGCAACGCTGCTCGGCGCGCCGCTGCCCGCCGCGGCGGCTCCTGCGGCTGCGCCGGCTTCCGCGAGCGCGGCGGCCGCGGTCGCCCCGCCGCCAGCCGTGGCGGCGCCGGCGGCCGCGCCGACGCCCGCGGGGCCCCAGGACGCGCGCTTCTGGCAGCAGCGCGCGGAGAAGCTGCAGGCCACCATCGACGACCCGCGCAAGCTCGAGGAGTACTTCTCCGAGAAGGCCCAGCGCGAGTACGACACGGCGACGCCCGTGCCGATCGACGTCGCGAGCGCCCCGCTGCGCGGGCCTTCGGGCGCGCCGGTCAAGGTGGTCGAGTACTCGGACTTCCTCTGCCCGTACTGCCGCAGCCTCGCGCTCGGGCTCTCGCAGTTCCTGGGCTCGCCGCAGGTCGGCGGGCGCGTCGCACTGTACTTCAAGAACTACCCGCTCGACGCGGACTGCAACCCGAAGCTCAAGCAGTCGGTGCACCCGGGTGCCTGCAATCTCGCGCTCGGCGCCATCTGTGCGCAGGCGCAAGGCAAGTTCGACGCTTACCACGACAAGGTGTTCTCGACAGAGCTGCGCAACCCGCAGCCGCCCGACGTGGCGCGGGTCGCGGGCGAGGCTGGCCTCAACGCAGCCGCCCTGCAGGGCTGCATGGAGGACCCGAAGACGAAGGAGACGCTCGCAGCGCAGGTCGCCGAGGCCAACCGCCTCGGCGTGGCCGCCACCCCGACGCTCTACATCAACGGAAGGAAGCTCCCTCGCGTCAACGACTTCGTCGCCGTGGTCGACAAGGAAGCCCGCAAGAAGGGTTTCGCTCCGCTCGGCCAGTAGCGCCGCGCACTGTCGCCGACGGCACGACCGCCGCCGCACACGCTGCTCGCCTTCCCGGCGGGGCTCGTGCAGGGCCTACGTCGTCGAGGAGTGGGTGCACCACTCGGTCTGCTTCTGCGGCTTCGGGAAGCTGTGCTTCCGCACATCTGCCACCACGGTCTACGGCCTCGCCAGCGGCCTGTGGGACCTCGCGTACGGCACGCGCATCCCGGCTGCGGTGCGTTCGGCCCTCTACGGGCCGCCGTTCCGCCGGCGTTCCGCGCCGCGCCGCGAGGGGGCTCTTGACCGCGAGGCCGAGCGCGGATAGCCTGCGCACGCGGCCATGAAGCTCGACGACTGGCTCACGCACGAGGTCACCCAGGCGGACCAGCTGCGGGTCGTCGAGAAGCTCGCCGAGGCGATCAACGTGGCGCATGAGCGCGGCGAGCCGCTGGCCGCGCTCGAGCCGGGCCGGATCGATGTCGGCTCGGACCTCTCCTGCGATCTCTCGGCGGCGCGTCGGGGGACGCCGCCGCGGGCCTACGTCGCGCCCGAACGTGCGGAAGGAGGGCCGCCGAGCCCCGAGTCGGATGTGTACGTCGCGGGCCTGATCTTCTGGGAGATCCTGGCCGGCCGCTCGCCCGGAGCGGCGCCCGTCCACCTCGCCGAGGCGCGCCCCGATCTCGCCCAGGAGCTGGCGGACGCCATCATGGCGTGCCTCGAGCGCTCGGCCGAGTGGCGCCCCAAGGACCTCACCTACGTGGCGCAGCTCGCGCAGCAGGCACATGCCCCGCGCGGCGCCGAGCGGGCGCGGACGGGCAGCACACCCCGCGCGGGCGCAGCCACGCGGCCTGCCACGCGGGCGCCGAGCTTGCGGGCGGGAACCAGGCGCGAGTCGCGCAGTCAGCTCCCGCTCGCGATCGCCGCCGTGCTGGTGCTGGCCGCCGCGGGCGGTAGCTACTACTGGCTGCGGCAGCAGGGCACCGACGACGGCGCCCGCCCTGCGGTCGCGCGGCCGAGCTCCGGCCTCCCCACGGCCCGCCCCTCGGCGACGATGACGCCCACCGCCGGCCCGGCGCCTTCGTCGGCGCCGTCGGCCACGCCCGCGCCCACGCCGACGGCCTCGGCGGGGCCTGCAGCGGCGGCCGCGACGCCTGCGCCAACGCCCCGGCCGACCACGGCGAGCGCGCAAAGTGCCGCGCCCGTCACGCCGGTCACGCTGCCGACTCCGATCGCCAGCACGCCGCGCACTGCCCCGCCGGCGCCGGACGCGCCGGTGTCGGCGACGACCGCGCCGACCACGACGGTCCCGGCGGTGGCGGCAAGGCCCGACCTGCCGAGCGAGCCGCCGGCCGCAGCGACGATCTCTCCCCTCACGGCGCGCCGGCCCGGCAAGGTCCTGTTCGACGTGCGCGGATCGAGCCTGCACGCCGCTCTCCGGGCCCGCGTCATCCCCCTGCGTCAAGCCCCGCTGGGCATCTCCGTGGTGCGTCAGAAGTGCGCGGACCCGACCCTGGTCAGCGTGCTGCTCGACTTCGACGCGACGGTGGCGCCGGGAGCCTACGCCCTCGTGCTCGAGGACGCAACGGGGCGACAGACAAAGCCGCTGACGTTCACAGTCGTCAAGTAGCGAGAGACGCGTCCAGGCCGGCGGGCCCGCGACACGCCCGCCGCGCCTTCCACGATGAAGCCGTGGCTGGACCTGCCATTCCCACAGCTTCTCCGCCGTGCCTGCACACAAGCAGCCCGCTTTTCCCCAGGCTTTCGACAGGAAGTGCTGCGCTGCAGGCTGCCGCTTCCACAGTTCGTGCGGGTCCGGACTCCCGTCTTTCCACAGGAAGTCGACAGGAAACCCGCAGGCACGCGCGGCAGAGCCTCCTCGAGAAGGGGAGCGCTCGGCCCAAGTCGATCGCCGCGATCGAGAGCTCTCACGAGCCGAGCCGAGCGACGCGGGACGCTACCTCGAGCGCTGCGCGTGAGTTGTGGTACGGGCACTTCCACGGCTCGACCTTCGGCAGGCCGGAGATCCGGGTCCCGTCGCGGCGCACCCGCCAGCGCCACTCTCCGTGCTCGCGGTCCACCAGAAAGCGGTCCACGAAGGCCCACGCACGCTCGGCGGCGGCCAGGAAGGCCTCCTCGCGCGTCAGCTCCCAGGCGTTCAGGAACCCGACCACGGCCTCGGCCTGCATCCACCAGTGCTTGTCGTCGTCGAGCCGGCCGTCCTCGTCCCGCTCCGCGAACACGCCGCCGTGGCACGCGTCCTCGCCCTCGGCGAGCGTCGTGCGGGCCAGCAGCAGCGCCGCCTCGCGAGCGCGCGCGAGCAGCGCGCGGTCGCCGGCGACCTCCGCCGCCTCCAGCATCAGCCAGCTCGCCTCGACGTCGTGGCCGTAGGAAACCGCGCGCGAGAGCGGCTGCCAGTCCTCGTCGAAGAACAGCCGCAGGTGCCCGGTCGCGGGATCGACGATGCGCTCGACGTGCAGGGCCACCAGCCCGACGAGCGTCGCACGCAGCCCCGGGTCGGGCCACACCCGCAGCAGGTTCGCGTAGGCCTCCATCACGTGCAGATGGGTGTTCATCGACTTGGGCGCGTTCTGGTCCTTCTCGCTCAGGCGCACGTCCGCGAGCGGGCTCCAGTCGCGGGCCCTCGCCTCCCAGTAGCCGCCCTGCCGGGGATCGCGAAGCTGGGCTTCCATGGCCCGGTAGAGGGCGACGGCGTGCTCGAGCGCCTCCGGCCTGCCGGTGGCGAGGCGATGCTCGGCCAGCGCGTAGACGCCGAAGGCGAGCGCGTAGGTCTGCTTCCGGTCCGCGATCGGAACGCCCGCGTGGTCGAGCATCCAGTAGATGCCGCCGTACTGCTCGTCCCGGAAGCGGCTCGTGAGCCAGTCGAAGTAGTGGTCCGCCGCGCGCCGGTGAGCGACCTCGCCCGTCTGCCGCAGCGCAGCGGAGAAGGTCCACAGCAGCCGGGCGCAGAGCACCCCGCCCATCGGCGCCAGCGGCTCGACGACGCCGTCCGCGCTCACGAAGCCGCGGAAGCCCGAGCGCTCGTCGGTGACTCGGTCGAGCCAGAACGGCAGGACGTTCTCGCGCAGGTCGCGCCCCATGGCGACGCACAGGGCGGCGAGGCGCACGGCAGCCTCCATCGGGGGGACGATACCAGAAGCCCGCGCCCCGGCGGCGGGCCAGGCCAGCGAGGACTAGAATCGGCGGCGTGAGCGGCCCCTTCCACCAGGCCTACGCACCGGTCGCCGGCAGCCTGGCGCTCTCTGCGCTCGCCGCGGCCCTGCCGCTGCTGGTGCTCGCCCTGCTGTTGGCGGTCGCGCGCAGCGCGCCCTGGAAGGCGGCGATCGCGGGAGCCGGCACCGCGTTCGTGCTCGCCTGGCTGGTGTGGGGCATGCCGTTCACGCTCGCTGTCTCGGCCGCCACGCACGGCATGGCGTTCGGCCTGTGGCCGATCAGCTGGGTGGTGCTGTGCGCGCTCTTCTTCTACAACCTGACGCTCGCGAGCGGCGACTTCGACGTGATCCGCCGCTCGCTCGCCCGGCTGACCGCGGATCGGCGCATCCAGGCCCTGCTGGTGGCCTTCTGTTTTGGCGCGCTCGTCGAGGGGATCGCCGGCTTCGGGGCGCCGGTCGCGATCAGCGCCTCCATGCTCGCCGGGCTCGGCTTCGAGCCCGTGGGCGCGGCCGTGCTGGCCCTCGTCGCGAACACTGCCCCGGTCGCGTTCGGCTCGATCGGCATCCCGGTGGTCACGCTCGGCGGACTGCTGGCCCCGATCCTCGGCCGCGACGTCGCCTCGACGACACGCGACCTCTCCGCGATGATCGGGCGGCAGCTGCCCGTCTTCTCGCTGATGGTCCCTGGCTACCTGGTCGTGCTGCTCGCCGGCTGGCGGCGCATGGTCGAGGTGCTGCCGGCGGTCGTCACGGCCGGAGGGAGCTTCGCCCTGGTGCAGTTCGCCGTCTCCAACTACATGGGCCCCGAGCTGACGGACATCCTCTCCTCGCTCGCCTCGCTCGCCGCGCTCGCGCTGCTGCTGCGGGTCTGGCGCCCGCGCGAGACATGGCGGGGGGAAGGCGCCGTGTCCGCCACCCGCGACGAGACGCGCGTCGACCCGCCGGCGCGGGTCGTGCGCGCGTACGGCGCCTACGCGATCCTGGTCGTCGTCGTGCTCCTGGGGCAGGCGGCTGCGGTCGCGGGCCTGCGAAACGTCAAGTGGGAGGCGCCATGGCCGGGCTCCTACACCGTCGTCGACGGCCAGCAGGCGCCACTTGTCCACCGCGAGCCGCCCGTCGTCCCGCGGTCGAGCCCGTACCCGCTCCGCTACCGGCTCGACGTGCTGACTTCCCCCGGGACCCTGGTGCTCGCGGCCTCGGGCGTCGCGTTCCTGGTGATGGTCGGCTTCGGCATGCCGGCCTCGGCGTTCGGGATCACGTTCGCCGCCACGCTGCGCCAGCTGCGGCGGCCCATCGTCACGATTGCCTTCATCCTCTCGATCGCGACGGTGATGAACTACTCGGGGATGACCTCTTCGCTGGCCCTCGCGCTCGCCGCCACCGGTGCGCTGTTCCCCTTCTTCTCCGCGTTCCTCGGCATGCTGGGCGTGTTCCTGACCGGCAGCGACACCTCCTCGAACACGCTGTTCGGCCCGCTGCAGGCGACGACGGCCAGGATCTCGGGGCTCGACCCGATCCTGACGGCGGCCACGAACAGCTCGGGCGGCGTCATGGGCAAGATGATCAGCCCCCAGAACCTCTCGGTCGGCGCGGCCGGCGTTGGCGCGGTCGGGCGCGAGGGCGAGATCTTTCGCCGCGTGGTCGGCCACAGCCTGCTGCTGACGTCCCTGATGGGTGCGCTCGCGATGCTCCAGGCCTACGTCTTCCCATGGATGATCCCCTGAGCGGCCGGCCGGGGGCCGCGCGTCCGTGCCTTGACCCGCGTGCGACCCAGGGCGTAGCCTCCCTCGCAGCGGAGCGGGAGGGGACATGCGGCTCATCAGGCTTTCTGCGGCGGTGCTCGCGGCCTTCGCGGCCCTGGCCGGCGGAGCAGGAGCGGACGACCTGAAGATCGAGCTCGGCGAGCGCTGGGCGGTCCAGTCCTCGGCAAGGGTCCACGCCACCGGCGCGACGCTGTCGCAGGCCGGTGCCGACACGACCGGCTGGCACTTCACGAGCGTGCCCTCGACCGTCGTCTCCGCGCTGGTCGCCGACGGCACCTACCCCGACCCGTACTTCGGCGCGAATCTGCGCCAGATCCCGGGCACCGGCTACGAGGTCGGCAAGAACTTCTCGAACCTGTCGATGCCGAAGGACAGCCCGTTCGCGGTGCCCTGGTGGTACCGCACGGAATTCGTGCTGCCGCGCGAGGCCGGCGGCAGGACGCTGTGGCTCCGCTTCGGCGGAGTGAACTTCCGGTTCGAGGCCTGGCTCAACGGGACCAGGATCGCGGACGCGGAAGCGACCGCCGGGGCGTGGCGGGCGCACGAGCTCGACGTGACCAGCGCGGCGCGTCCCGGTGCAAACGCCCTCGCCGTGCTCGTCTGGGCGCCGCTGCCGACCGATCTCGCGATCACGTTCGTGGACTGGAACCCGCTGCCGCCCGACAAGGCGATGGGCATCTATCGGCCGGTCACGCTGACGGCCACGGGCCCGGTCGCGCTGCGCCACCCGCAGGTGGTGACGAAGCTCGCCCCCGGCCTCGAGCGCGCCGAGCTCACGGTCAAGGCGTTCGCGCGCAACGCCTCGCGCGCCCCCGTCTCGGGGACGTTGCGTGGGCGCATCGGGGCGATCGCCTTCGAACGGCCGGTCACGCTCGCGGCCGGCGAATCGCGGGAGGTCGCGTTCACGCCCGCCGAGTTCCCCGCCCTGGTGGTCGCCAACCCGCAGCTGTGGTGGCCGGTGTCCTACGGACCGCAGAACCTCCAGCGCCTGGAGCTCGAGTTCGCGACCGGCGACGGCGTCTCGGACCGTACCAGCGCGAGCTTCGGGATCCGCGAGTTCAGCGCGGAGACGACCGCGGAGGGGAACCTGGTCTTCAAGGTGAACGGCCACCGCATCCTGATCCGCGGCGCCGGCTGGACCTCCGAGATGATGCTGCGCCAGTCGCGCGAGCGCGAGCTGGCCGAGGTCCGCTACGTGAAGGACATGGGCCTCAACACGATCCGGCTCGAGGGCAAGCTCGAGGACGACTCCTTCTTCGACGCGACCGACCGCGAGGGCATCCTGGTGATGCCGGGTTGGTGCTGCTGCGACTACTGGGAGCAGTGGGACAAGTGGACGGCGAAGGACCTGCCGATCGCGACCGCCTCGCTGCGCGACCAGATCCTGCGCCTGCGCGGCCGCGCCTCGGTCCTCGTCTGGTTGAACGGCAGCGACAACCCGCCACCCGCGAGGGTGGAGCGAGCCTACCTCGGCGTGCTGAAGGAGCTCGGCTTCCCGAACCCGGTCGTCTCCTCCGCGACCGAGCAGCGCGCCGATTCCGGCCCGAGCGGGATGAAGATGCGCGGCCCCTACGAATGGGTCCCGCCGGTCTACTGGTACACGGACACGAAGCTCGGCGGGCCGCACGGCTTCGCCACCGAGATCGGCCCGGGCCCCTCGCCGCCCCCGCTCGAGAGCCTCAAGCGCTTCCTGCCGGCCGACAAGCTGTGGCCGGTCAACGAGGTCTGGAACTACCACTGCGGCGGCGGGCCGTTCAAGAACCTCGACGTCTTCAACGCGGCGCTCGACGCGCGCTACGGCAAGTCGAAGAGCGTCGAGGAGTACGCGCGCAAGGCGCAGGTGGCCGCCTACGAGTCGCACCGAGCGATGCTGGAGAGCTTCGGCGCGCGCAAGTACGTGGCCACCGGCGTCATCCAGTGGATGCTGAACAACGCGTGGCCGAGCATGATCTGGCACCTGTACGACTTCTACCTGCGGCCGGGCGGCTCCTACTTCGGTGCGAAGAAGGCCGGCGAGCCGCTGCACGTGCAGTACTCGTACGACGACCGCTCGGTGCTGGTGGTGAACTCCACGCTCGAGCCGCAGCGAGGCCTGAAGGTGACCGCGCGCGTGCTCGGCCTCGACGCGAGCGAGAAGCTCGTGCGCGAGGCCTCGGTCGACGTCGGCGCCGACGGCGTGACGCGCGCGCTCGCGCTCCCCCCGTTCGAAGGCGTGGGCGCCACCTACTTCGTGTTCCTCACGCTGCACGACGCGGGCGGTCGCGCAATCAGCCGCAACGTCTACTGGCTCTCCACGCGGAGCGAGTCCCTGGCCTGGGACAAGTCCGACTGGTACCACACCCCGGTCGGCCAGTACGCCGACCTGACGGGCCTCGAGCGGCTCGGCCCGGCCTCCGTGCGCGCGAGCGCGCGCTTCGAAGCGAGCGGCGAGGACGGACGCGCGCAGGTGCTGCTCGAGAACACCTCGGGCGCGATCGCGTTCTTCGTCCGCGCGAGCGTGCGCGGGCAGGGCGGCGAGGAGGTGCTGCCCGTGCTCTGGGAGGACAACGACCTGACGCTGCTGCCCGGAGAGCGCCGCGAGCTGCTCGTGCGCTTCGCCTCGCGCGACCTGCACGGCGCGCGACCCACGCTCTCGGTCGAGGGCTGGAACGTGCCGCCCGCGAGCGCGCCGTGAGCCGCCGCCCGCCCGCCGGCCTCGGGGCTGGCCTGGAGGAGTCTAGTCCAGCTGTCTACTCGGCCCCGCGAGCCGCGACAAGCGACTCGAGCCTCTGGCGCAGGGCGGCCTTCTCCGCGGCGCGCTCGGGGCGCGCCGCGAGGTTCAGGGACTCGCCCGCGCGCGAGCGCAGGTCGTACAGTTCCTCGCTGCCGTCCGGCCACAGCGTGTAGCGCGCCCGCGGGGTGCGGATCGAAACGGCGCGCTCGGGCGGCTGCACGCGGCGGTAGGAGAGCGCGGGCCCGCGCCCCGGGCCGTCCGGCTGCGCCAGCAGCGGCTCGAGGCTGCGCCCGTCGAGGCCGGCGACGGGCGGCAGGCCCGCCAGCGCGACGAGCGTCGGGTACAGGTCGACGAGGTCGACGGGCGCGCGCACGACAGCGGGCCGCAGCCCGGGCGCGACCACGATCAGCGGCACCCGCAGTCCTTCCTCGAACAGCGTGTCCTTGCGCAGCAGCCCCGCGTGCTCGCCCAAATGGTACCCGTTGTCGCCGAGTAGCACCACGACGGTGTCGCGCCAGAGATCGTGGCGGTCGAGCGCCTTGAGCACGCGCGCGACCTGGGCGTCGGCGAACGTCACGCAGGCGTCGTAGGCGGCTATCGCCTGCCGTCGCTGGACGGGGTCGGTCACGAGACCGGGCGGCTCGCGGCCGCGCAGCGGCAGCCCGGGCAGCGGCTGCGGCTTGGTCTTGATCGCGATCGCGGGCACGTCGGCGAGGTCGTCGGCCGGCCAGGGGCTCAACACCACCGCCGCGGGCGGGTACAGGTCGAAGTACCGGGAGGGCGCGATCCAGCGCCGGTGCGGGCGCACGAGGCCGAGCGCGACGAAGAAGGGCCGGCGCGCGTAGCGCGCGACGAGCTCGGCCGCACGGCGAGCGCGGCGGCCATCGGGCTGGTCCAGGTCGTCGCCGGCCGCGCGCTCGAAGAGCGCCTCCTCGCCGCCGGCGCTCACGCCCTCGTGCTCGTCCTCGACCTGGGCGGGGTGCTCCTCGCGCACGTCCCAGTGGAAGTCCTCGGGGAAGTGGTAGATCTTGCCGACCGTCGCGGTGACGACACCGTGGGCCGAGAACAGCTCCTGCAGGGGCAACGAGCCGGCGGGCCGCGGAGGATCCAGGTTGTTCCAGACGCCCGTGCGCTCCGGCCGCCAGCCCGTGAGCATCGACACACGCGACGGGCTGCACATGGCGACCGGGACGTACGCACGGTCGAAGCGCACGCCGCGGGCCGCCAGGCGGTCGATCGCCGGCGTCTTCACCGGAGCGCCGTAGGCGCCCACCTGCGTGTTCAGGTCGTCGACGACGATCAGCAGCACGTTGCGCGGGCGCGCGGCCCGGGGCGTCGGCGCCTTCACGGCCGGCGGCGCGGGCGGCGGTGCGTCGAACGCATGGCTCATCTCCTGGACGACGTCGCGCTGCCCTGGCCGCGCCGCCAGGTTCGTGTTCTCGCCCGGGTCGGCATCGTGGTCGAACAGCTCGGTGCTGCCGTCGGGCCACTCCGTGTAGCGCCAGCGCGCCGTGCGTGCGCTGCGGCCGATGCGGCCGGCCTTGCGGGCGACCGTTGCCACGACCTCGGAGCCGGCCTCGGCCGACGGGTCGGCCAGCTGCGGCAGCAGGCTGCGACCCTCGAGACCCGGCTCTGCCTTCATCCCGGCGAGCGCCAGCAGCGTCGGCGCGACGTCACGCGTCGAGACGAGGGCGCGAGACACGCGGCCGGGACGCGAGAGGCCCGGCGCCGCCACGACGAGCGTCGTTCGCAGCGTGTCGTCGAACAGCCCGGGACGTGCCACGACGCCGTGGGCGCCGAGGTCGACCGGCGGGTCGCCGACGACCACAACGGCCGCACCGGGAGCACCGCGGTCGACGACGGCGAGCCACTCGCCGAGCTCGGCATCGGCGGCGATCGTGCGCTCGAGTGCGAACGCCTGCGCGCGCTGCCGGGCCAGCAGAGACCAGGCCGGGGGCTCGACGCTGCCCCCGAAGCGGTCGGCGAAGCCGAGGTCGCCGACCGCGATGCGGGGCAGCGCGGGCGCGAAGCTGCTCGCCGCCGGCGCCGGCACGGCCGCCGCGCCGGCCGCCGCAAGCGAGACCACGACGAGGAACGAGCCGCGCTGCGCGCGCAGCCAGGGCTCGAGACGGACGGCACCGCCCGCCGCGGCGAGGGCGAGGCGCAGGTCCGCGTCGATCTCGAGCGGCGCCTCCGGTGCGTCGACGACGGCCACCGCGGCGCCGCGCGCGCGGAAGAGCGCGCCCAGCGAGCGCGGCCCGGCGCCGACCAGCAGTGCGCGCGCGCCCGTCGGCTCCGGGTCGACGGCGAACGCGGACTCGAACGCGCGGCCCGAGGCGGCGAGCCGGCGCAGCACCGGGGTGCGGGCGGGATCGACGCCGGCCGCGTACGCGTGCGAGAGCACGAGCACGATGCCGCGGACCGGCGGAGGCGGTGTCGCGCGCGCGAGCAGCCCGCAGGCGGCGAGCGCAGCGCTCCCCGCGAGCGCGACGAACGCCGCGAGCGCCCCCTGCCACGCCTGGCGCTCGCGCGGCGGCCGGCGCTTCACTGGACGAGCGCCCGCAGCTGCTCGGCCGTCACCTCGACCGCCGGCTCGAAGCGCGGGCCCGCCACATAGTGCAGCAGGCTGTGGCGCATCTGGCGCGCAACCGGGTTCGCGGAGAGATCGCCGCCGAGATCGAGGCTGGTCACCAGCAGCCGTCCCTGCCCCACCCGCGCCTCGAAGACGAGACCCAGCTTGCGGCTCGTGACCCAGTCGTCGATCACCTGCACGGTCGGCCGCAGCGCCATCGGCAGGCCGTCGAGGATCATGGCCCCCGCGCGGCTCACGAGGTACCACCACTGCCAGTTGCTGTAGCCCTCGGTCGGGAAGCTCGCGAGCGCCGGGTGCGCCGGGTCGCACACGATGCCGAGCGTGTGGGGGGCCTGCCGGCCGGTCCACGCCGTATTCCAGAAGATGCTGGAGAAGCCGAGCTCGAGCTTCCCCAGCGCGTCGCCACGCACGCGATCGGGTGGGACGAGCAGCAGCAGGCGGCCGCCGGCGCGCAGGCGCGCGAGCGCAGCGTCGTCGAGGCCGCGCACGAGCGTCACCCCGGCGGGCACGCCGGTGTCCACGCGCGCCGGGTACAGCCACAAGTCCCAGTCGTTCTCGAACGGCGTCCCCGCGAGGGCGACGACCAGTCGATACCGGGCCGGGGCGGGCAGGCCGGCAGTAGGGATCGCGACGCGGCCGAGCGGCACGCCGTTGTCGACCGGCAGCTCGCGCGCCGGCAGAGTCCCGCGCGCCACGACGCGGTCGCGCGCGTCGACGAGCCGCCAGGTCGGGGTGGCGCGGGGCAGCGGCACGGGGCCGAAGTGCGCGACCTCGACGTCCGCCGCGATCGTCTCGCCCCGCGTGAAGACACGCCGGTCGAGCCGCGCGAGCGGCACCGTGGCGCCGGAGAAGCGACGGAACTCGTCCGCGCCGACGTAGCCCTTCGAGTCCCAGAACGCGTCGAGGACGCCGACGAGCGCCGTGCCCTGCCCCGGGAAGTCGTGCAGGTCCAGCAGCTCGAAGCCGCCCATCCCGGGCGTGCGCAGCGCCGACTCGATCTCCTCCTTATAGAGCAGCGTCTGCAGCCGGCCCGACGCGAACAGGAAGGCCTTCGCCTGGTCGGACATCCCGTGGGCCGCGAGCGTGTCGGCGAAGACGTCGAAGTTCTTCGCCTTCAGGTAGCCCGTGTACTTGGAGCGCTCGTCGAGGTTGGGGAACGCGCACCACTGGCCAATCTCGTGGCTGACGACCGGGACGCCGCGCGCGCCCACGTACTCACGGTAGTCCGTGCGCGTCTCGGGCGGCCGCGCGTTCACGCGCGAGCGCAGCCCCTCGCCCCAGGCCTGGATCCGGGGGGCCGCTGAGACGTGGAACTGGTTCTCGGCGATCTCGGGCCAGCCGGACGCGCTGGTGTAGAGCCGACGCGGGTCGCGGGTCTTCCAGTGCTCGACGAAGCGCGCGAGGTACTCGCGGTCGCGGCCCGCGGGCTCGTTGCCGTAGGGCATCAGCGCGAACGACGGGTGGTTGCCATAGGCCTTCAGGATGCGGGCCGCCTCGCGGTACAGCCACTCGTCGATCGGCAGCCCGCCGCCGAGCCGAGTCGAGTTGTTCGCCCACGACGCGACCTCCACCTGGTAGTAGAAGCCGAGCTCGTCGGCGGCCACGAACGCGGCCTCGGGCGGGCACCAGGAGTGGAAGCGGATCGTGTTGAGGCCGTGCGCCTTGGCGATCGAGACGACACGCTTCCAGGAGGCGACGTCGGTCGGCGGGTGCCCGGTCTTCGGGAAGATCGCGCACTCGAGCGTGCCGCGCAGGAACGCGTTGTGGCCGTTGATCGTGAAGCGGGTGCCGCGCGTCGAGATCTCGCGCAGGCCGAAGCGCACGCTGCGCGTGTCCCCGCCCTCCGGCCCCTCCAGCTCGGCCGTGAGCCGCTGCAGCGCCGGCTGGAACTCGTCCCAGCTCGCGCCCGCGCGGAGCGGCAGTTCGGCCTCGAATGCGCCGCCGTCGGCCTCCCAGGCCACGTCGATCGCGCGCGGCGGGAGCGCCTCGACCCCGGCCTGCGCCTCGAGCGCGAGGCGCAGCGTGCCGCGGCCGGCTCGACCGCTGGCGTTCCCGATGCGCCCGCGCACCGCCGCGCTGCGCACGGCGAGCCGTGGGTACACCTGCAGGTCGTCGAGCCACACCGGCGCCGTCGCGCGCAGCTCGATCGCACCGACGATCCCGTTCCAGTTCGACTGCGTGTGGTCGCTCACGCTGTGCGAGTTGAGGCCCACGTCGACGACGAGTCGGTTATCGACGCGGATCGTGAGCCGGTGGCGCCCGGGCACGACCGCGATGCCGAGATCGTGCTCGTGCGGTGTCGACAGGCTGTCCGCGGCGCCGATGAAGCGGTCGTCCAGCCACACCATCGTCTGCCAGTGGGGGCGCTCGAGGTGCAGCACGAGCCTCCGGCCCTGCCAGGTCGGCGGCACTTCGACGTCGCGCTGGTACCAGGCTGCGCCGACGTAGTGCTTGTCCGGCTGCAGCCAGAACGGCACCTTCACGTTCCCGGGCGCGCGGTAGGGCGCATACACGGGCGCCGTGAAGAACGAGCGGTCGACGATCTGACCCGTCCACTGCGTGTCGATCGTGACGTCCTCGCCGTGGCCCTGCGCTTGCAGCGCTCCCGGCAGCGTGATCGTTCCGCAGAGCGTTCGGCCCTCTCCCCAGGCGGCGACGAGCCCCTCGTCGGCCCGGTCGAGCTCGAAGCGCCAGCGACCGGCCAGCGGCACCGATTCCTCGCCGGCGAGGGCTGGAAGGGCCTGGACCTCGCCCAGGACACAGGCGAGCGCGAGCATGAGCCCGAGGCGAATCAGAGGTTTCAATGGCACGCTCCCGGCGGCGATTCTAGCGGAGCCCCTCCGCGAGCGCGTCGAGCAGCGCGCCCGTCGGGTCCCCGTGGTAGTCCCAGAACATCACGCCGGCGAGACCCAGCTCACGTACGTAGCGGCACTTCAGGCGCAGCGACTCCGGGTCGTCATAGGTGACGAACGTGTGCCGTGCGGCGTTCCAGAGGTACGGGGCCTGCGCCGCCTCGTCCCAGCCGCGCGTCCAGCCGTCCCGGCCGATGAGCTTCGAGAGGCCGCCGTACGTGGTGTCGAGGCCCTTTGCGGGACGGCCCCGGCGGTAGAGGTCCTCCGGCGAAGCCAGCCCAGTCCAGGCGCGGCCGTAGAACGGCACTCCGAGCACGAGTTTTTGCGCGGGCACGCCCGCTGCGAGGAAGGCGCGCACGACGCCGTCGGCCGAGCGCTTGTCGGGGTCGGCCGGATGCTGGCGCAGGTTCGCGTGGTGGCCGGCCTTGTCCCCGGACTCGGCCACCAAGAAGTCGTACGTCATCAGGTTCACGAGGTCGAGCGAGGCCTGCGCCCGCGCCATGTCGGTCTTCTCGAGGTACTCGAGCGAGGCCCCCGCCGCGATCGTGAGCAGCAGGCTTCGGCCCCGAGCCTTCCCCTCGCGGTCGAACGCCGCGCGCAGGTCCGCGAGCAGGGCACTGAACGACGCTCGGTCCTGCGGTCCGTGGGGATTGCCGGCGCCGGGCTGTCCCGGGTACTCCCAGTCGACGTCGAGCCCGTCGAGGTCGTGCTGATGGAGGAACGCGACCGCGCTTGCGACAAAGCGTGCGCGTCCGCTGGTCGTACGAGCGAGAAGCGAGAAGTCCTTCGAGCCGAGCCAGCCCCCCACGGACACCAGGACGCGCAGGCCCGGCGAGTCCCTTCGGGCGCCCGTCAGGACGGCCAGATCCGCCGCCTGGTCCGGCCCGCCGTCGACGACGCGCCCGCCGCGGATCTCGGCGAAGGCGTAGTTCACGTGCGTCAGCTTACCGGCGGCAATCTCGCCCTGGCGCAGCGGCCCGCCGCGCGGGAACACGTAGCCGACCACGACCGGACGGCCCGCCGCGGCCGCCGCCGCGGGCACGCTCACCGCCGCCAGGACCAGACACCCGGCGACGAGCGCCCTCCGCCCCCTGGCACGCCGAGTCGGCTGCACACGCCGATTCTATCCGCCCGCGGCGCTCAGGCCGACACGGCGCGGCGCGACTTGGCGATCAGGCCCAGGCCCAGCGCGACCAGCAGCAGCGGCCACAGCGTGTCGAGGCGCAGCCACCAGGGCCAGCGCAGCCAGTCGAAGTTGTGCGCGAGCCACAGGGCGCCGACCAGTACCAGGAAGGACCCGACCGCCATCTGGGCGGCCGCAGGCTCGGGAGCGGCGGCCCGCACGTCGGCCGCCAGGCGCTCGCCCGCCTCGCGCACGGCCGTGAAGCCGGTCGCGGGCGGGGCGCCGACGTCCGCGGGCGCCAGGGCCTCCTTTCGCGGCATCATGAACCAGCAAGCCAGGTAGAAGAGCACGCCGAGGCCGTGCACGAACGCCAGCAGCACGAGTCCGAGGCGCACCAGCACCGGGTCCACGTCGAGGTACTCGCCGAAGCCGGCGGCGACGCCTCCGAAAACACCGCGCTGCGTGTCTCTCGTCAACCTTGTGGGCAACCGGCGCCTCCCCGGGGCGGAACCGCCCGCACACGCTTCTACGAAACGGCCGGGCGCGGGGTTCGATCGCTTCCCGAATGGCGCTGCAGGTCAGTGGGTCAGTCGCGCGGAGTGTCGGGCGCGGACGGCTCGGGAGTGACGACGAGCGGGGTCGTCGGACGGCAGGACGGATCGGCGTCGGATCCTGCGGTGTCGCGCCGGAACACGCGGAAGACCAGCAGCGCAGCGCCGAGCAGGACGCGATCCGAGTCCTGCAGCGCGACCGGCCCCGACACCCGATCATTGTTGCGGAAGGTGCCGTTCCTGCTCCCGCAGTCCTCGAGCGTGGCACCGGCATCGCTGACGCGGATGAGGGCGTGCCGGCGCGAAACGCTCGTCTGGTCCACGCGCACCGTGGCCTCGTACGTCCGGCCCAGCAGGTTGTCGCCCCCGTGGAGCACGACTTCCTTGTTGCCGAACACGATACGGTACTCGCACGGGGCGCCGGCGGGACCTGCCCCGTCCGTCTCGGTCCAGGCGCCGCCGCAGAACGCATAGCCGAAGCGCGTCACGGTCCGAACGAAGCGTGGGTCGCGCGGGTCGTCCTCGAGCGCCTCGCGTAGGCGGTGGATCAGGACAGGTAGGTTGACCTCGGCGACGAACGTGTCCGGCCATAGGCGGTCATGAATCGCAGACTTGGAAACGGCGTTGGGGCGCCGCTCCACGAGCAATTCGAGCAATTCGAGCGCTTTGGGGGCAAGGTGGACGGAGCGCCCGTCCCGAAGCAGTTGCCGGGCTTCCGAGTCGAGAAGGAATCCTTCGAGACGAATCCGCACCATGCTGAGCCGCGCTAGGTTACGACAGTGGCAGCAATTGCCGATCTGGGAATCGGGCCTGCAAGCAAAATGCAAACACGACGACCCGAGGACCGTCGCTGACGATCCGCGGCTCCGAGCGCCGAGCGGGCTAGCGCTCGTTCCACCGCACCTGGACCGCCGCGCCGGTGTAATGGACCGTTCGGTCCGACCTTGGCACAAAGGAGAAGCCGACGGGCCTCGCCGGACCCACGAAAACCACCTCGAACGTGCGTTCAGCCAGCATCCCCGGGAACATCCCTTCCCGCGTTCCGATCGTGAGCGTGCGCCGCGCCTCGTCCCAGCGCAGCGGGATCCGCGCGCGAGCGCCGGTCTCGTACCCGTAGCTGAGCCCGTCGTCATCGTAGAGCGCGAAGGCGCCGTCCCTCCCCGCGTAGACGTAGAGGGTGACCGGGTCCGCCGGCCGCTCGCCGGTCCACTGCAGCTCCGGACCGAAGGGCACGATCGAGCCCTCGCGAACGTGGACGGGGATCGCGTCGTAGGGGGCCGCCGCGTCGATCTCGCGCCCCCCCTCGGAGCGGGCGCCGGTCCAGAAATCGTACCAGCCGCCCGCGGGGAGGTAGACCGCGCGGCGGCGAGCCGCGTGCTCGGTCACCGGGCTCACGAGGAGCGCCGGGCCGAACAGGTACTGGTCGGCGGTCCGAGCGGCGCGCGCGTCGTCCGGGAAGTCCATCACCAATGGCCGCAGGATCGTGCCAGCCTCGTGGGTCACCGCGCCGGCGAGCGAGTAGACATACGGCAGCATGCGGTAGCGCAGGCGGTCGAACTTCAGGTGCGCCTGGTACGACGGGTGCGACTCGCCGCCCATCTCCCACATCTCGCGCCGCGGCGACTCGCCGTGCACGCGGGTCAGCGGCACGAAGGTGCCGAACTCGAACCAACGCGCGTTGAGCTCCCGCCACTCCTCGACGTCGGCCGCCGCGGCGTCCCTGCGCGAGAAGCGGCTCGGCACGGCGAAGCCGCCGATGTCCATCGTCCAGTACGGCAGGCCCGAGAGCGAGAAGCCGATGCCTGCCGCGATCTGCTGGCGCAGCGCGCTCCAGGTCGATGTGATGTCGCCCGACCAGGTCGCCGCCGCGTAGCGCTGCTGGCCGGCGAAGGCCGAGCGCGTCAGGATGAAGACGCGCTGGTCGGGCGCCGCCGCGCGCTGGCCTTCGTAGACGCCCTGGCTGTTCAGCAGCGGGTAGGCGTTCAGCACGCGAGAGCCGCTGCCGAGTGCCGTCGGGTGCATGTGGGCCCGCCCGGCGTCCAGGTCGGGCGTCGGCAACAGGTCAGGCTCCGTCGCGTC
>Ga0302299_10000235_pt1 | contig 27572 bp, 28 predicted proteins | sample III_Fen_N3_4_FD_198795 | JGI IMG/M metagenome (GOLD analysis project Ga0302299, IMG submission 198795) | Peat permafrost microbial communities from Stordalen Mire near Abisko, Sweden - III_Fen_N3_4 | ecosystem: Environmental > Terrestrial > Soil > Wetlands > Permafrost | place: Sweden: Abisko...
TGGTCGTCGGCGCGGGCCTGGCCGGCCTCTCGGCGGCCCTGCGCCTGGCCGGCGCCGGGCGACGCGTGACCGTGCTGGAGCGGGGACCTCGCCCCGGAGGGCGCGCCGGCGTCGTGCTGGACCGGGACTATCGGTTCGACAACGGACCCACCGTGCTCACCATGCCCGACCTGATCGCCGACGCCTTCGACTGCGTCGGGGAGGACCTGTCGGACTGGCTCGAGCTGGAGCCGGTCAGCCCGCTGTACCGCGCGTTCTACCCCGACGGTTCCCGCCTCGACGTGCACGCCGACGTCGACGCGATGGCCGACGAGATCGGTCGAGTGGTCAGCCCGCACGAGGCCGACGGCTACCGCCGCTACGTGGACTTCGTGTCGTCGTTGTACCGGCACGAGATGCGCCACTTCATCGACGCCAACATCGACTCGCCGTTCGACCTGCTCACCGCCGACCTCGCCCGTCTGGCAGCGCTGGGCGCCTTCCGGCGCATGGCACCGAAGGTCCACCAGTACCTGCACGACCCCCGCACGCAGCGCGTCCTGTCGTTCCAGGCGATGTATGCCGGGCTGTCGCCGTACGACGCGCTCGCCCTGTACTGCGTCATCGCCTACATGGACTCGGTGGCCGGCGTGTTCGCTCCACGCGGTGGCATGCATGCCGTTCCCGAGGCGATGGCTGCGGCCGCCGCGAAGCACGGCGTGGAGTTCCGGTACGACACCGAGGTCGTGCGCGTCATGCGCAGCAGCGACCGAGCCACTGCGGTCGTCACGTCCGACGGTGAGTGGATCTCCGGGGATGCCTTCGTGCTCAACCCGGACCTTCCGGTGGCCATGCGCGACCTACTCGGCGTCGACCCGTGGTCGGTGCGACGCCTGCGCTACTCACCCTCGTGCTACCTGATGCTCGTGGGCTCCACCCAGACGTACTCGGCGCTGGCCCACCACAACATCCACTTCGGCCGGTCGTGGCGTGGGGTCTTCCGCGAGCTGATCGACGACGGACAGCTGATGAGCGACCCGTCGTTCCTCGTCAGCAACCCCACCCGCTCCGATCCGGCTCTGGCCCCGGACGGGCGTCAGATCTACTACGTGTTCTTCCCCACCCCCAACCTCGACGCCGGGATCGACTGGGTCCGCGAGTCGCCGCGCTACCGCGACCAGATCATCAGCACCCTGGAGGAGCGCGGCTACCACGGATTCGGCGACTCCATCGAGGTGGAGCACGTCACCACCCCGGCCGACTGGAACGCCCGCGGCATGGAGCGAGGATCACCGTTCGCATCGGCGCACTCGTTCTTCCAGACCGGCCCGTTCCGGCCCCGCAACCGGTGGGGCCGCAACGTCGTGTTCGCCGGCTCCGGAACGACACCGGGGGTCGGCGTCCCCATGGTGCTCATCTCAGGACGCCTCGCCGCCGAGCGGATCACGGGCAAGGACCCGTCGTACCGGTCGCGCGCCCACCGCTGAGGCTCGGTGACGTTCGGCTCTGGCATCGCCGCCCTCGAGCCGGTCGACTGGGATGCGAGGCAGATGCCCGAAGGAGGTGCACGATGCCAACCACGACGAAGGCTCGTCCGGTGGAGAACATCACGCGGGTGACGGTCGCGTTCCCGTTCTCGACGATCAAGACCACCGGCGCCGAGGGTGCCGACGCGGTCGAGGAGTTGGCGACGCTCGTTGCCGCTCTGGCGACCGAGCTCGATGCCCGCGACGGCAACCAGGTGACCGCCGACCTGGCGGTCCGATGCCAGGAGCTCGCCGAGCGGATCGCCACCGACTGACGCCGGTCCCCGAGCGGTGCTGCTGGCAATGCCATACTCCCCCACCATGCGCCCAGCACCGCGGTTGCTGCTCTCGAGCTCGTTGATGCTGTTCTTGGAGCTCGCGCTCATCCGCTGGACGGCGGCCAACATCGTCCACCTGGGTTACTTCTCGAACTTCGTGCTGCTGGGGTCGTTCCTCGGCGTCGGTGTCGGCTTCCTGCGGGTGGGACGCACCAGTCGGGCGCCCCTGTACTTCCCGGTCTGCCTCGCCCTGCTGGTCGCCGCCGTGCTGCGCTTCCCGGTGACGGTGGACCGTTCCGGCTCCGACCTGATCTTCTTCACGTCGTTGCACACCAGCGGACCACCACCGTGGTTGGCCCTGCCCCTGGTGTTCGTGGGTGTGGCCGTGGTGATGGCCGGACCCGGCGAGCTCGTCGGCCGTTGCTTCACGCAGCTGGGCCGGCTCGACGCCTACCGGCTCGACCTGCTGGGCAGCCTGATCGGCATCGGTGCCTTCACGGCGCTGTCCTTGCTGCGTGCGCCTTCGGTGGCGTGGGGCGTCGTGGTGGCCGTCACGACGGGCGTGCTCCTGTGGCGGCCACGGCGCGCGGCGCTGCTGGTGGTCTGCGGCGCAGCGCTGGTTGCCATGCTCGGCATCGAGTCGCTCGCCCCCGGAGTGTCGTGGTCCCCCTACTACAAGGTGTCCACCACCGAGCGGATCGTCGGCGGGCACCGAGTGATCTCGGTCTCGGTCAACGGGGTCCCGCACCAGGCCGCCATGGATGCGGAGACCAAGGCCAAGCTCGCGCCCGCCTACGCAATGCCCTACGAGCGACGCACGGAGCCGACGCCGGGTCGCGTCCTCATCGTCGGTGCGGGCACGGGCACCGACGTCGCACTGGCCCTGTCACGTGGAGCCACCTCCGTGGACGCCGTCGAGATCGACCCCCGGCTGCAGCAGATCGGCGCCCAGCGGCATCCGGATCTTCCGTACTCCGACCCTCGTGTCCACGTCCACATCGACGACGGTCGCGCCTTCCTCGAGCGCAGCAGCGACCATTACGACCTGATCATCTTCGCGCTGCCCGACTCCCTCACTCTGGTGTCGGGGGCGAGCTCACTGCGACTGGAGAGCTACCTGTTCACGGCCGAGGCGATGCAGTCGGTGCGCGACCACCTGGCTGCGGGTGGGTCGTTCTCGATGTACAACTCCTACCGCGAGGACTGGCTGATCGGTCGGCTCGCCCGGACCGTCGGTGCCGCCTTCGGACACTCACCGTGCGTGGACGCGCTGACCGGGGTGCAGGCGGTGATCACCGCCGGCCTGACCGCCGCCGACCAGCGGTGTGACCCGGCGCAGGTGATCCCGGCCGGCCCGGCGCCGGCCACCGACGACCACCCCTTCGTCTACCTGTACGGGCGGACCATACCCGCGTACTACGGGCTCACGCTGCTCGGGATCCTCCTGCTGAGCCTGCTCGCCGTACGAGCCGCGGGCGGGCCGGTCCGGCACATGCGCCCGTACCTGGACCTGGGTTTCCTGGGGGCCGCCTTCCTGCTGCTGGAGACGCGGGCGATCACCGGGTTCGCCCTGCTCTTCGGCACCACCTGGATCGTGAACGCCCTCGTCTTCGCGGGCGTCCTGCTCGTCGTGCTCGCGGCCGTCGAGATCACCCGCCGTCGGCCCACCCCACCCCTGCGCGTGCTCTACGTGGCGCTCGCGGGCGCGCTGCTGCTGGCGGCCCTGTTCCCGCCCACCCTGCTGCTCGCCCTGCCGGTCGCACCCAGAGCAGTGGCCGCGGTGTTGGTTGCGTTCGGCCCGGTTTTCGTGGCCAACCTGATCTTCGCAAAGCGCTTCGCCGACACCGCGAGTGCAACGTCCGCGTTCGCCGCCAACCTGCTGGGGGCCATGGTCGGCGGCTGCCTGGAGTACCTGTCCCTGGTGGTCGGATACCAGGCTCTGCTCCTGATCGCAGCGTTGCTGTACGCCGGAGCCCTCGCCACGACGCCGCGACGCACGGCCCTCCAGCCGTCGGCGACCTAGAGCCGACAGCAGCGGAGTCAGTGGGCGCCGTCCCTCCACTCCCGGGCGCGAGCCGTGATGGCGCGGACGAGCTCGGCCTTGCCGTCGGTGTAAGCCTCCCGGTCGTCGGCGTGGGCCGCTGCGAGTCGGCGCTTGAGCATCTCGTACGCGGCCCGGTCTTCGGGATGGCTGCGCAGGTAGTCCCGGAACGCCAAGACGTCGTCAAACCTCGCCGAACCGGTCGGCACCAGGTGCAGGTGGTGGGTGCGCCGGGCCGGGTCAGGCTTGCAGAACCAGTGCATGACGTCGGGCCGGTACGCGGCGTACCGGTACTCCAGCGTGGCCAGCACCTCGATGCAGGGCCGCGAGGTCGCCAGGTCGCGGACTCCCACCTGGATGTCGATGACCGGCTTGGCCGCCAACCCCGGCACCGCTGTGCTGCCCACGTGGTGGACGCCTCCGGTGATCCACGGCCCGATGGCCTCGCGCAGGAGCACCGCCTCGGCCTCGAAGCGCGACGGCCACGACGGGGCGTACGCGACGATGTGGACGCCCTCGTCGCGCCACGCCGGCGGGTCCGGCTCGGGCTCAGACGCGGGCAAGATCGGTCTCAGGCCCCTCGCCGACCAGGAACACCGCACCGTCGAACTCGTCGTCGCGCCAGGCGACCGTTGCGTCCTGGAACACCTCGACCGCGAGCTCGAACGAGTCGGGGTCGGCATCGGCGAACTCGCCCCAGCGGTACCACAGCACGAGCAGTCCGTCGGGGTCGTCCAGGTCCAGCACCCGCAGGTGGCCGTCGAGCGCCTCCCAGGTGCCGGCGAACGACTCCGGAAGGCCGAAGGCGTCCGACACCACGGCCATGAATGCGTCCTTGTCGTCCACGTCGGACGTGTCCAGCACCACCACGTGCCAGCCGCCGTCGCGGGCCCGGTCCTGCGTGAGATCGACGTCGGCATCCAAGTGGAAGACGCCGGTCGTCGTGCCGGCGAAGACCTCGCCCAGGCTCATGAACGGGTCACCTCCCCACCGATGCTCGCCGGACCTCGAGGTAGGCCGTCCAGCAGGCCTACCCGCATCGTGCCATGCGGCAGGATGAAGTGGTGAGCCAGCGTGAGTTGGATGCGGCGGGGATCGTCGATGCGCACCTCAGGACGTCGTACGAGCGCTGCCGCGAGCTCAACGCCCATCACGGCCGCACGTACTACCTGGCCACCCGGCTGCTGCCGCCGGCGAAACGTCCATACGTCCACGCGTTGTACGGGTTCGCGCGCTACGCCGACGAGATCGTCGACGACCTGTCGAGCACGCTGACCCCACAGCAGAAGGCCGACGCCCTCCACGACTGGGGCGAGGAGTTCCTCACGTCGCTCGACAAGGGGTACAGCACCGACCCGGTGGGGCGAGCCGTGGTCGACACGGTTCAGCGGTGGTCGATCCCCCGCGTGCACTTCGAGGCGTTCCTGCACTCGATGGCCATGGACCTGACCGTGGGGCAGTACCAGACCTACGACGACCTCTACGAGTACGTGTACGGATCGGCCGCCGTCATCGGGCTGCAGATGGTGCCCATCCTGGAGCCGCGCGGTGACGACGCCTACCCGCGCGCCATGGACCTCGGGGTGGCCTTCCAGCTGGCCAACTTCGCCCGCGACATCGGCGAGGACCTCGACCGGGGACGCGTGTACCTCCCGCTGGACGAGCTCGCGGCGTACGACCTCACCCGCGACGACCTCGAACGGCGCGTCGTCGACGACCGGGTGCGGGGACTCCTGAAGTTCCAGATCGCCCGCGTCCGGCGGCTCGAGCAGGCGTCGCGGGCCGGGATCGCCCTGCTCGACCCGGCCAGCCAGCCGTGCATCGACGCGGCGCGGATCTTGTACTGCGGGATCGTGGACGAGATCGAACGGATCGACTACCAGGTGTTCGATCGTCGGGCCACGGTGCCCATGTCACGCCGCCTGGCCGTCGCCCTTCCGGCGTGGGGCCGAGCCCTCCGGGCCCGGCGGACGCGAGCCGCCGGCAGCATGGGAGTCGAACCAGCGGCGTAGCGCCAGGAACGGTGGCCGCGGCGGGCCAGCCGACGGCGTCGCCTGCACGCCTCGGCGCCCCCACCACACCCAGAGCGCCATCGTCGAGACGACCAACGTGAAGCCGAACATCAGGTCCTCGACCGGCGCCCACGCGATCCGACCGGAGCCCAGGAACGTCGGCGTCGACGTCCCGATGATCGCGGAGTCGGCGTAGCGAACGATGCGCAAGCCCGTGAGCACGCCGTTGGTCAGCAGCTGGAAGAACACGACGATCGCGTAGGCCGCCCAGAACACCCGTCGCCGCAGCAGACAGGTGCGCAGGACGACGAGGTCGAGCAGCACCGTGCCGATCACCCCGGCGAGACCGATCTGCGTGTAGGTCACGCGTCGCCCCGCTCGCCGGCCTCGACGACCGGCTCGTCGCCCACCGTCCATCCCGTGACCGAGCGCACACCCTCGAGGGTGAGCACCGCGGCGAAGGGCACCACGACGAAGAACAGGAGCTCCTCGACCGGGAGCCGACCGGGCAGCAGCGCCCCGAGGGTCTGCGTCGGGCTGAAGCTCCAGTGTCCCCGCGAGATCGCGTAGACGTCCCACACCACCATGGTCGCCACCACCGGCGTCACGGCGAGCAGGAAGCGACGCCATCGGGCGACCACGCGGGTGCGCATGCCCACCTCGAGCCACACCGAACCCACGACGATGAAGGCCAGCACCCCGCAGTAGGCGAACCGGCTCACCTCAGAAGCCCGACGCCTGCGCCCGCCGCTTGACCTCCGTGCCGCGGTTCTCGGCCAGGGCCTGCACCGGCGTCCCCGGGAGGGAGTCGTCGGGCGTGTACAGCCACCGGATCGCCTGGTTCGGGTCGAACCCGGAGTCGTCGAGCACGGTCAAGGTGCCCGTGAGTCCCTTCAGGATCTGGTCGCCGTCGATGAAGTCGGCCGGGACGCTGAGCACGTTGCGCTCCCCACGCCGCACGGCCACCACCGCGCCGTCCCGGACGAGCTGACGGGCCCGGACGGCGTCCAGCCCGAGGGCCTCACCCACGTCGGGGAGGGTCAGCCAACGAGGCACCAACGCGTCGACGTCGGGCGTGATTGGGGTGTCGAGGCGCATTCCGGTCACGGCCGAAGCCTGCCACGAGCACGCTCGGGCGGCCGGACCCACCGCGTGCCGACGGCGACGCGCGCCGCGCCGCCTGCCGGGCGGAAGCCGAATCGCTCCGTAGACTCGAACGTCGTGGACGCGACAGTGACCGATCCGTTGGTCGGCCGCATGCTCGACGGTCGCTATCTCGTGCAGGCACGCATCGCCCGCGGCGGGATGGCCACCGTCTACGTCGCGTTGGACACCCGGCTGGATCGCGTGGTCGCGATGAAGATCATGAACTCCGGCCTGGCCAGCGACCCCGACTTCGTCGCGCGGTTCACCCGCGAAGCCCGCTCCGCGGCCCGACTCACCCACCCCAACGTCGTGGCGGTCTACGACCAGGGGTCCGACCCGCAGACCGGGGCGATCTTCCTGGCGATGGAGTACGTGGCCGGTCGGACCCTGCGCGACGAGCTGCGGTCCCGCGGTCGCCTCGGTGCCGACGAAGCACTCGACCTGATGCGTCAGATGCTGGCCGGACTGGCTGCGGCCGAGCAGGCCGGACTCGTTCATCGCGACGTCAAACCCGAGAACGTGCTGATCGCCGACGACGGTCAGGTGAAGGTCGTCGACTTCGGGCTCGTGCGAGCGGCCGAGCGCGGTGCGAGCTCGAGCCAGACGACCCAGGGCGTGCTCATGGGCACGGCGGCGTACCTGGCGCCGGAACAGGTGGAGCACGGCGTCGCCGACTCGCGCACCGACGTGTACTCCGCGGGCGTCGTCCTCTACGAGCTGGTGACCGGCGCCCCGCCCTTCGTGGGGGACACACCGTTGTCCGTGGCGTTCCAGCACGTGCATGCCGACGTTCCGGCGCCGTCGAACGTCGTGCCGGGTCTACCGGCCGGGATCGACGCCTTGGTCCGCTCGGCCACGCAACGTGATCCGGCCGACCGGCCGGCCGACGCATCGGCCTTCTTGACCGCGGTCATCGCCACGCGCGCCGCCCTGCCCCCTACCTCGCGACCTCCGGCGGCGTCGGTCGACACCCATCCCACCGTGATCGTGGCGCGCGACGAGGTGGCCGCTGCGTCGGCCGCGGCCGCCGCTTCCGGGACCGACGCAGAGGGCGCCGGCACGAACCTCCGGCGTCGGAGCCGCTGGCGTGGGTGGATCGGCGCCTTGGTCGTCATCGCCCTCGCGCTCGCCGCCGCGGGGCTGGCCTACTGGCTGGCCGTCGGGCGTTACACCTCGGTGCCCGGCATCGTGGGCCTGAAGGCCGACGCCGCCATCTCCAAGCTGGAGTCGGCCGGCCTCCACGGCGACGTCGGGACCACTGCGTTCAGCGAGACGATCCCCAAGGACGAGGTGATCAGCAGCGACCCCGCCCCGGGTGCTCGCGTCCGCGAGGGCGGCACCGTGACATTGACCGTCAGCAAGGGACCCGAGCGGGTCGCCGTGCCGTCGGTCGTCGGGAAGCCGGTCGGCCAGGCGAGGAAGGCGTTGATCGACGCCCAGCTGACCGTCGCGCCGGTACAACGGGCGTACTCCGAGAGCGTGGCCAAGGGTTCGGTGATCAGCGCCCAGCCGAGGCCGGGCCAGCAGGTGCGACCGCACTCCCCCGTAACCCTGGTGGTGAGCAAAGGCCCGGCGCCGATCCCGGTGCCGTCGGTCGTCGGCAAGACCCTGGCCGATGCGCGGTCGATCCTGAGCACGGCCGGATTCCGCACGACGACGTCGAGCGACTACTCCGACAGCGTCCCCGCGGGCTCGGTCATCCGGCAGACCCCGTCGTCGGGCACGGCACCGGTGGACTCGACGGTGACGCTCGTCGTGTCCAAGGGGCCGCAGCTGTTCCCGGTGCCCAAGGTGGTGGGGGTGAACGTGGAGCAGGCGACGAAGACCCTCGAGGCCGCCGGCTTCAAGGTGCGCGTGCTCGACCTGCCGGGCGGGCCGAACACAGTGCTCGCGCAGTCGCCGTCCGGCGGCACCCTGGAGCCGCACGGCACCACGATCACCCTCTCGGTCTTCTAGCCCCACCCACCGACCCACCCACCGACCCACCCACCCCCACACCCAGCCCCCCACCCCCGCAGCCCCCACCCTTGTTGATCTTGGACTTGATGGGCAAGTTGATCACCGGGAGTCGACATCTTCTCCTTGATCAACAACGGGAGGGCCACGTCTGGAGGGACGGACCCCGCAGGCCGGCCGATCGAGCGACGGGCTACCCTGACCCCGTGCGGTCAGCAGTCCGGCTCGCCGACCCCGCAATCGCGGGCGTCGCCGAGTATGAGTTTCCCGGCCGGGGTCACCGGTCGGGTGGCTCGGCGTCCGCGTAGCGCCCAGCAATCCGCCCAGGCCCCGGTGATCCACCGGGGCCTTTGTCGTGCCCCACCGAACCCCCATCCCATCCCGACGTTCGATCCGAAGGAGCACCCGATGGTCGTGGTCATGGCCCCCGACGCCACCAGCGAACAGGTCGATGCGGTGGTCGACCGCGTGGTGTCGGCCGGCGGCGAGGCATTCGTCAGCCGTGGCATCAGCCGCACGATCGTCGGACTCGTCGGCGACATCGAGCAGTTCCGGGCCCTCAACCTGCGCCGCCTCCCCGGCGTGACCGACGTGGTCCGGATCTCGGCGCCCTACAAGCTCGTCAGCCGCCAGCACCATCCGCAGATGACGACGGTCTACGTCGGCGCACCGCGGATCCCGATCGGACCCGACACCTTCACGCTGATCGCCGGCCCCTGCGCCGTCGAGAGCCCCGACCAGACGCTCGAGGCCGCCCGGATGGCGGCAGCCGCGGGCGCGACATTGCTGCGTGGCGGGGCCTTCAAGCCGCGCACCTCGCCCTACGCCTTCCAAGGGCTCGGCGAGCAAGGTCTGCGGATCCTCGCCGACGTCCGCGAGGAGACCGGGTTGCCGATCGTCACCGAGGTGGTCGACCCCCAAGACGTGGCTCTGGTGGCTTCCTACGCCGACATGCTGCAGGTGGGTACCCGCAACATGCAGAACTTCGCCCTCCTGCAAGCCGTCGGCGAGTGTGGCAAGCCGGTCATGCTCAAGCGCGGGATGACGGCCACCATCGAGGAGTGGCTGATGGCCGCCGAGTACGTCGCCCAGCGGGGCAACCTCGACATCGTCTTGTGCGAGCGCGGGATCCGCACGTTCGAGACCGCCACCCGCAACACCCTCGACGTGAGTGCGGTCCCGGTCGCCCACGACCTGTCGCACCTCCCGGTGGTGGTGGACCCGTCGCACAGCGGGGGACGGCGCGACCTCGTGGTCCCGCTGTCCCGGGCGGCCATCGCCGTCGGAGCCGACGGCATCATCGTCGACGTCCACCCCGACCCCGCCACTGCGCTCGTCGACGGGGCGCAGGCCCTCGTGAACGGCGATCTGCGGGCCCTCGCCCAGGCGGTGCGTCAACTGCCTCCGTTGCTCGGACGACGGCCGGCAGGTCCGGCCTGACCCTTCGCCGGCTACGCCGGGCCGAACGCCAGCTGGTCGTCGGGGCGGCCCTCGTGGGCCAGCAGCCACTCCTTGACGTCGAGGCCGTAGTAGTACCCGCCCAGCGAGCCGTCGGTGCGGACCACCCGGTGGCACGGCACGAACGGCGCGACGAGGTTGCGGGCACAGGCCGAGCCCGCCGCCCGCGCGGCATCGGGGTTCCCGGCCTTGGCCGCCAGCTCGGCGTAGGACCACGTCTGGCCCGGCGGGATCCGGCGCATGACGTCCCACACCTGCTGCTGGAACGCGCCTCCCGGCTGACGGACCGGCACGTCGTCGAGCGCCGACACGTCCCCGTCGACGTACGCCCGCACCGCCCGCGCCGCGGCCGAGCCGGCAGCGTCGTCCGCGACACCGTCGGCCTTCAACGCGTCGGGTAGCCGGCCCAGCTGGTCGTCGACGTCGGTGAAGCCCGACGCCACCACCACGCCGTCGTCGTCGAGCACGATCGCCAACGGTCCGGGCGGGGTGGGTACCACGGTGGTATGCAACATCAGTGGGCCTCCTCGGCGGCCTGGGTCCAAAGGTGTACCGCGGCGTACGAACGCCAGGGTCGCCACGCCGCGGGGTCGGCGCCCGTCGTGTCGACGACGCGTCGCAGCACGAGGTCGGTGCCGGGCCACGCATCGGGATCGCGCAGTGCCCGCATGGCCACGTACTCGGCCGTCCACGGGCCGATCCCCGGCAGGTCGAGCAGCACCTGACGCATCTGCGTCCGCGCCGACCCCGGGTCGAGGACCAGCCGGCCGTCGACGACGGCCTGCGCCAAGGCCTGCAGCGTGGCCGCACGTGCGCTCGTCAGACCGATCCTGCGGCCAGCTTGCGGGCCAGCCGACACCATGGCTTCGGCCGACGGGAACAACCGCGTGACGCCGTCGACCTCCGGCACCGACGCGCCGAGATCGGTGACCAGGCGACCGAGCATGGTGGTGGCCGCGGGCACCGAAACCTGTTGGCCGACGACCGTCCGCACGGCCAGCTCGAACCCGTCCACCGCGCCGGGCACCCGAAGCCCCGGGGTCCGGGCCACGAGCGGTCGCAGGAGGGCGTCATCGCCCAGGGCGTCGTCCACCGCGGCCGGGTCGGCGTCCAGGTCGAGCCAGCGGCGCAGTGCAGCGACCACGCCGGTCAGCACAGCGAGATCGGGCAGCCGTAGCTGCGCGGTCACCGCGTTCAGCCGGCCGTGACCCGGCGCCACCGAAACGACGGCCGGGCCCGCTGGGGTGGGAACCGACCGGGTGATCGTCGAGTCGGCCACGACCTCGACCCCGGCGATCGCGCGAGCGCGCAGGAACTGCCACAACGGTTCACGCGCGAAGGGTTCGCGAGTGGCCAACCGCAACGTGAGCACGCCGGGCCGGGCCGGTCGATCCGGTTCCGTGGCCGATCGCCGGAGGTCCCTCGGCGCGGCTCCGAACTGCTCGCGGACCACGTCGTTGAACTGCCGGACGCTGGCGAACCCCGACGCGTACGCGATCTCGGTGACGGGCAGGTCGGTCTGCTCCAGCAACAGGCGCGCCGTCTGCGCCCGACGCGTCCGGGCGAGGCTCTGCGGAGCCGCACCCACCTCGCCAACCATCGTTCGGTGCAGGTGCCGCTCGCTGACGTGCAGACGCTGCGCCAGTCCGGCCACGCCGTCCACATCCACCGCGCCGTCGGCGATCATCCGCAGGGCACGGGACGCGAGGTCGCTGCGGTGGTCCCAGTCCCGCGACCCCGGCACGGCGTCGGGTCGGCACCGCTTGCACGGGCGGAACCCGGCGGCGTTGGCCGCAGCCGGCACGCTGAAGTACTGGACGTTCTCCGGCCGGGGGGTCCGCGCCGGGCACGACGGCCGACAGTAGATGCCCGTGCTCGTGACCCCGAACACGAACCGCCCGTCGAAACGACGGTCGCGGCCGCTGACGGCGCGGTAGAGGGTTCTCGGGTCGTCGATCACAGACCCATCAAACCGCGCTCCGACCCGAAGAACTAGCGGGAATCGGACCTCGCGACCCCGGCCCGCCGGGGGTCAGCGGTTGGCGTCGCGACGAGTCGCCAACAGCTCGGCCACCATGAAGGCCAGCTCCAGGCTCTGCTGCCGGTTGAGCCGCGGGTCACAGGCGGTCTCGTACCGGCTTCCGAGGTGGTGTTCCTCGATGCCCTCCGCGCCCCCGACGCACTCGGTGACGTCGTCTCCGGTCAGCTCGATGTGGATCCCGCCGGGGTAGGTGCCCAGTGACTCGTGCACGGCGAAGAAGCCGGTGACCTCGTCGACCACGTCGTCGAACCGGCGGGTCTTGTGCCCGCTGTCGGTCTCGAACGTGTTGCCGTGCATCGGGTCGCACACCCACACGACCGGATGCCCCGTTGCCGACACCTTCTCGACCAACGCCGGCAGCACGTCGCGCACCCGCGACGCGCCCATGCGGGTGATCAGCGTCAGGCGTCCGGCGTCGCCGTCCGGGTCGAGACGCTCGACCAGCTCGACCGCCTGCTCGGGCGTGGTCGTCGGACCGATCTTGACGCCGATCGGGTTGCGGACCCTGGCCGCGAAGTCGATGTGAGCACCGTCGAGCTGACGCGTGCGCTCCCCCACCCAGACGAAGTGACCCGAGACGTCGTATGGCAGGTCGGTGCGCGAGTCGATGCGAGTGAGCGCACGTTCGTAGTCCAGCACCAGTGCCTCGTGGCCGGCGTAGAACTCCACGCGATGCAGCTCTTCGGGATCTGCGCCGATCGCCCCCATGAAGGCAAGGGCCCGGTCGATCTGCGTCGCCATGCGTTCGTAGCGTTCGCCGGCGGAGCTGTCGCGGACGAAGTCGGTGTTCCACGCGTGCACCTGACGCAGGTCCGCGTATCCCCCCTGCGTGAACGCCCGAACCAGGTTCAGCGTTGCGGCGGCGCGGTGGTAGGCCTCGACCATGCGCGCCGCGTCGGGCCTGCGGGATTCGGGGGTGAACGCAAGGTCGTTGACCATGTCTCCCCGGTACGCGGGGAGCTCGACGCCGTCGATGCGTTCGTCAGGGCTCGAACGCGGTTTGGCGTACTGACCGGCGATCCGCCCGATCTTGACCACCGGCAGGCTGGCACCGTAGGTCAGCACAACGGCCATCTGCAGAACCGTCTTGAGCTTGGCCTTGATCTCATCGGCCGTTGCTCCCGCGAAGCGCTCGGCGCAGTCGCCACCCATCAGCACGAACGCCTCACCCCGCGCGGCCTGTGCCAGCCGCGCGCGAAGGTCGTCACACTCCCCCGCGAACACCAGCGGTGGCAGCGAACGCAGCTGCTCGACGGCGCGGTCACGCGCCTCCAGGTCTGGCCAGACCACCTGTTGAGCGGCAGGTCGGTCGTCCCAGGTGATCACGTCGGGCATGGCTCGAGGGTAACCAGCCCGGTCAGCCGAAGAACGTCTTGGCCTCGGCGTAGCGCTCCGGCGGCACGGTCTTCAGCTGCGCCACGGCGTCGCGCAGCGGCACCTGCACCATCTCGGTGCCGTGGAGCGCCACCATCGTTCCGAACTGCCCGTCAGCCACCGCCTGGATCGCGTGCGAGCCGAACCGGGTGGCCAGCACGCGGTCGCGAGCAGTCGGGGTGCCTCCGCGCTGCACGTAGCCCAGCACCGTCGTCCGGGCCTCGTGGCCCGTGCGCTCTTCGAGCTCGCGAGCCAGCCACTCACCGATCCCGGACAGCCGCACGTGCCCGAACGAGTCGGTGCGCGAGTCGCTGGTCACCAAGTCGCCACCAGCCGGCAGTGCGCCTTCGGCCACCACGATGATCGGCGCGTACCTGCGACGCAGCCGGGTCTCGCACCACTTGGTCACCTGGGCCAGGTCGAACGGCTCCTCGGGGATCAAGATGGCGGTGGCGCCGCCGGCCATCCCGCTGTAGAGCGCGATCCACCCGGCGTGACGGCCCATCACCTCGACGACGAGCACCCGGTGGTGTGACTCTGCGGTCGTGTGCAGCCGGTCGATCGCGTCGGTGGCGATCTGTACCGCCGTATCGAACCCGAACGTGTAGTCGGTGGCGCCCAGGTCGTTGTCGATCGTCTTGGGCACGCCGATCACGCGCACGCCGGCGTCGTGCAGCGCCGCGGCCACACCGAGCGTGTCCTCGCCGCCGATCGCCATCATCACGTCGATCTCGAGCTCGGCGAGGTTCGCCGTGATCCGCTCCAGCCCGCCCTCGACCTTCATCGGATTGGTACGTGACGACCCGAGCACGGTGCCGCCCTTGGGCAGCAGCCCACGCGTCGCGGCGAGGTCGAGCCGCTGGGTCTTCTTCTCCAGAGGCCCGAGCCAGCCGTCCCGGAACCCCACGAAGTCGAACCCGTACTCGGTGACACCGCGCCGCACGGCTGAACGGATCACCGCATTCAGGCCTGGGGCGTCCCCGCCACCGGTGAGCATGCCGATCCGCACGTGAGTCACTCCAGAGTCGTCGAGCCGCTGGCTGGCCGAGCCCCATCCTGCCCCCTGCCCGACACCGGCGCACTAGCCTCCCGAACATGTCGGTGCTCGCCATCGACGCCGGCACGACCGGCGTCACCGCCCTGGTCGTCGGCCACGACGGATCGATCCGGTCCCGCGGCTACCAGGAGTTCCCCCAACACTTCCCCAACGACGGGTGGGTGGAGCACGAGCCCGAGGAGATCTGGCAGGCGACGCTCACCGCCGTTCGACAGGCGATCGACGGCTCCGACGACGCACCGACCGCGCTGGGCATCACCAACCAGCGCGAGACGGTGGTGTTCTGGGACCGCGAGACGCTCGGCTCAGCACGCCGCGCGATCGTGTGGCAGGACCGCAGAACCGCAGGGATCTGCGAGCAGCTGCGGGCCGACCGGGTCGAGCCCGAGGTGCAGGCGATCACCGGTCTGCGCCTCGACCCCTACTTCTCGGCCTCGAAGCTGGTCTGGGTCCGCCACAACGATGCAGGCACGTGGAACGGGATCACCACTGGACGCGTGGCGATCGGAACGGTCGACTCGTACCTGATCGCCCGGCTGACCCGCGGCCTGCACCACGTGACCGACGCGTCGAACGCCTCGCGCACGTTGCTGCTCGACCTGGCCACCGGCACCTGGTCGTCCCGCATGTGCGACTTGTTCGAGATTCCGGTCGAGGCGCTCCCCGAGGTCGTGCCGTCGTGGGGCGTGATCGGTCGCACCGATCCGGCGACGTTCCTCGGACTCGAGCTGCCGATCGCCGGCGTGGCTGGCGACCAGCAGGCAGCGCTGTTCGGCCAGACCTGCTTCACGCCGGGCGACACCAAGTGCACCTACGGAACGGGTTCCTTCGTTCTCACGAACACCGGTTCACGAATCGTCGCGTCGTCGTCGGGTCTGCTCAGCACGGTGGCGTGGCGCGCGCCAGACGGCGGGCTGACGTACGCGTTGGAGGGCGCGGTCTTCGTGACCGGGGCCGCGGTCCAGTGGCTGCGGGACGGGCTCGGGCTCCTGGCCCACGCCGCCGACTCCGAGGCCCTGGCCGCGAGCGTTCCCGACTCCGGTGGAGTCGTGTTCGTGCCGGCCCTGACCGGACTGGGAGCCCCCGACTGGGACCCCTACGCGCGCGGCACGATCCTCGGCATCACGCGGGGCACCACGGCAGCCCACCTGACCCGAGCCACCCTCGAGGCGATCACCTACGAGGTCCGTGACGTCGCCAGCCTGATCGTGCGCGAGGCCGAGCTGTCGCTCACGTCCTTGCGGGTCGACGGAGGGGCCAGCGCGAACGACCTGCTCTGCCAGCTGCAGGCTGACCAGCTGCAGACGCCGGTCTCGCGTCCGAAGGTCGTCGAGACGACGGCGCTCGGCGCCGCCTTCCTGGCCGGTCTGGGCAGTGGCGTCTGGGCCGACGCCGACGAGCTGCGCCACACCTGGCGGCTGGACGCCGCGTTCCGACCACGGCCGATCGATGAGTCCGGCTACCAACGGTGGCGCCGCGGCGTCGAACGCGCCAAGGGCTGGGCCGACGCCTGACGGACTCCCCAGCGCTGCGGGGAGCAGGTCAGTCGGGCGGGTCGGAACCGGCGGATCGACCGGAGCGGATCGCCTGGCTGGCTTCCTTCACCGTTGCCGTGATGGCGTCGCCCATGGCGGTGACGGCCGCTCCCAGGTCCTGGTTCGCCTGATCGTCACGGAGGGTCTTGCCCAACGCCGTGAAGCTCCGGGACAGCTCGTCGATCACGTCCTTGGCGATGCGTTGCAGCTCCTGTTCGGTCTCTTCGGCGGTGGCCGCTTCGGCGCCGCCTGCCGCGTGGTACCGACCGGCGAGCCGTCGCCCCCAGGACGAGAACCGCTCGCCCACCTCGGTCCAAGCCTGTTCGGCGTTGCCGGTCATGGCTCACCTCCGCAATTCGGGCTCAGCTCAGCCGACCGGGCCCGCCACGGCTGGGGCGCTGTCGGACGGCGCGTCGGAGGAACCGATCCCGACCAGTTCCGGCTGGGGCGGCGCCGCAGCGAGCTGCTTGGCCCGCGTGGCGTAGACGTCCACGTACTCCTGTCCGGACAGCTCCATCAGCTCGTACATGATCTCGTCGGTGATCGACCGCAGGACGAACCGGTCTCCCTCGAGTCCTTCGTACCGGGAGAAGTCGAGCGGCGGGCCGAACCGGATCCCGATCCGACCGATGTGCGGAATCACCTTGCCGGGCGGCTGCACCTTCTCGGTGTCGATCATCGCGACGGGGATGACCGGCGCCTTCGCCTCCAGCGCCATCCGCGCGACGCCGGTCTTGCCGCGGTACAGCCGACCGTCGTGCGAGCGCGTGCCCTCCGGATAGATGCCCAGCAGCTTGTCCTGGTCGAGGATCCGGACGCCGGTTCCGATCGCGGCCTCGCTGGCCCGTCCCCCGGAACGATCCACGGGCACCTGTCCCACGGCGCGGAACCACCAGGCGATGAGGCGTCCCTTGACACCACGCCCGGTGAAGTAGTCGTCCTTGGCGAGGAACGTGATCCGGCGCGGCACCATCAGCGGCAAGAAGATCGAGTCGGAGAAGGACAGGTGGTTGCTGGCGAGAATGGCCGGGCCCTCGTCGGGAACGTGTTCCAGGCCTTCGACCCAGGGCCGGTAGACCAGGCGGACGAACGGGCCGACGAGCACGTACTTCATCAGCCAGTAGAGCACCTGCTGCCACCCCTCTCACGATCGCCCGAGTCGGCCGCACGCGGACGGCCCTGCAGTGCTGACCCTACGGACCCCGGGGGGGTGGCGGCAACGCACCGACCGCAGTCGCCGGCCATCGGGTGACATGCGACGATGCCCACATGCCCGTGCGCCCCGGAGCCGAGCCGTTCGCCGCCGACCGCGGCGACTTCGGCATCGTCTTCGTCCATGGTTTCACCGGTTCGCCGGCTTCGCTTCGGCCGTGGGCCGAACAGGTCGCCGACGCCGGATACAGCGTGCGAGTTCCGCGCCTGCCCGGGCACGGGACCACCTGGCAGGACATGCAGCTGACGCGCTGGCCGGACTGGTACGCGGAGGCCGAACGCGCCTACGTCGACCTGCAGGCGCGGTGCTCGCAGGTGTTCGTCTTCGGTCTGTCGATGGGCGGCACCCTCAGCCTCCGGCTGGCCGAGGAGCACCCAGAGGTGGCTGGTCTGGTTCTGGTCAACCCGTCGTTGCACAGCGAGAACAAGCTGCTCGTCCTGCTGCCGTTGCTCCAGCGGTTCGTTCCGACGTTTCCCGGCGTCAGCAACGACATCAAGAAGCCGGGTCAGGACGAGATCGCCTACGACCGCGTCCCGCTGAAGGCCGCGCACTCACTGGCCGATCTGTGGCGCGTGACGACGGCCGAGCTGCCCTCGGTGACGGCCCCTCTGCTGCTGTTCCGTTCTGCGGTGGACCACGTGGTCGAGCCGTCGAATGCCGAGTACCTGCTCAGCCACGTCGGATCCAAGGACCAGGCCGAGGTCGTGCTGCCGGAGAGTTTCCACGTGGCCACGCTGGACAACGACGCGCCGACGATCGTCGACGGCTCGTTGAGCTTCCTGTCACGGCTGACCCACTCCGCCAGCTGAGCCGATGGCTGACGACCCCGACGACGTGGATGCCCGCTTCGCGGAGCTGGTGGCCCAGTTCGACGACCCGACGGACGGGGTCGAGGTCTCCGGACCCGACGACGACCGGTGGCGAGGCGACGACGACACGGACGCGGAACCGACGGATCCCGGAGCCGGCCGCTCGGTCGGTGGCTACCGCGACCCGCTGGCCGAGGACGAGCCGTTCGTCCCGCCCACGCCCCCACCGCTGCCCCGTGGCACCAAACGGACGCGATGGGCGCTGACCGCGGCCGTCGGGTCCCCGGTGGCGTACTTCCTGCTGTGGGCCACGGGCCGTCAACCGGACTCCCTCACCCTGCTCGTGCTGGTCGCCGGCTTCGTCGGTGGCGTGGGCGTCCTGGTCGCCGGCATGCGAACCACGTCGCCGGACGAGGAGGACGACGACGGCGCGGTCGTCTGACCACACCGGTCGGCCCGTCGCCGCGACGATCGGTCAGGCCGATGCCGCCCCGGACGACAGCAGGTCCTCCATCGCCGCCGCCGGACGGTCGCCGGCACCGGGCGCGGCCCGCGCGGCGCGCGCCAGCAAGCGACACTCCTCGACCACCTCGGCGGCGTGCAGCAGGTCGTCGTCCACGCGGACCGCAGCGTCGTCGGCGGCGAGCACCGCCCGGTAGGCGTCGACGGTCAGCGCCCGCACCTCGTCACGCCAGCGCAGCAGTGCGACCTCCGGAACCGGAGCCCCCTCGGGAGCCAGCCGCTGTGCGGCGGTGCGGCCCGCGTGGTCGAGTGCCCGCAGGACCCGCGCGAGGTCGAACTCCGGCGGGCTGCCCTCGAGCGCGGCACCGGCGGCGAGCACCTCCGGTGCCAGCCGCACGTGCTCGCCCGGGAGCAGGACGAACGCGCTCAGCCCGACTCCGGCCGTCGGCACCGTGGCCGAGCCGACGGCCGCCTCGAGCGGACGAAGCGAGTCGCGAACCCGCGGTCGAAGCTCCCTCAGCCGCTGCGCCAGCGACTCCGGGGCCAGCACCGTGGCCGCCGTCAGGTCGTCAGCGGTGTCTCCACGCCACCGGGCGACGTCGGCGGCACTTACCTGCCCGCGGGGCAGGTCGCCGAGCCCGCCCGGCGTGGCCAGCGCCCGGTGCAGCCCGGCCAGCGCGACGCCCAGGCGCAGCGCCAGATCGCCGGCTGTCGCCGCTGCGTCGCCGGCGACGAGGTCGGCCAGGGCCGCAGCCACGGCGTACTCGGTTGCCGCGGTGACGTCCGGGGGGAACGCGGTGGCCGAGACCAGCGGTCCGACCCACGAGGCACCGGACCAGACGAGGTCACCCACGTCGTCGAGGAGCGCGTCGTACCCGACGGCACGCACGTGGGCGACCAGGTCCGGCCGGGGGCCAGGCAACGCCTCCGGCGTCAGGTGCCAGGTGACGCAGACCCGCCCACCGACGCGGTACACCTCGCGCTCGGCGTCATGGGACTGCAGCTCCTCCTGGATCGCCCGCTCGGCCACCAGGTGCCGCCGTCCGCCTCGGCGCACCCCGAACCGCCCGCCCGCGGTCGCCAGGGCCCCGGCGCCGAGCAGGTCGATGGCCGCGAGAGCCGCTCCGTCGCCGGCCCGCGCACGTCGGACCATCGGGCCCTCGTCGACCAACGGCACCACGTGCAGGCGCTCGTCGGGGTCGATCAGCACGGCCACGCACCGACCCGGCCCACCGGCGGGCAGCGGCAGGACGTCGACGAGCTCGAGCCGGTCGGGGGGAGCCGCTTCGTCCAGGGCCGCCGCCGGAAGCAGCAACCGCGGATCGGTGCGGCGCAGTCGCTCGCCCAGCTCCGACACGCGGTCTCCTCCCGTGCTCACGATGCGGCCCCCCATCCTGACGGGTCGGGTGGGGGGGCGGACAGCGCCAGGTCGGCGACCACCGGGAGATGGTCGCTGGCCCGGGCCAGACCGGGCAGGACCGGGACGCCGGCGCGGAGCACCGGCACCACGGCCGACGTCCAGATCTGGTCGATCCGCGCCTGCGGCCGGGCGGCGGGGAACGTCGGCGCCAGGGTCGAGGCAGTCGCGAACACGTCCACCAGCCCGGGGACCGACGCCGTTCCGGCCCGGAGCGCCGCGGTGACCGGACCGTCGGGCGGCTCGTTGGTGTCCAGGCCGACCACCCACGGTCGGTCGGGGGTCGCGAACTCCTCGATGAAGTCGAACAGCTCGCCGCAGTGACGTCGGCGCTCACCCGCGTCGAGCCCGAGATGGACGCTGGCGACGGTGACCACCGACCCGGCCGCCTCGATCCCGGCCGCGGTGACCGCCCGCCGGTGCCGTCGCGGCGTGGCGCTGAGCGGCACGACGACACTCGCTGCGGTGTCGACCCGCTCCGACGTCAACAGTGCGGTCCCGTGCGCCCGTGACCCGCCCGCCACGAGCCGCAACCCGGCGCGGGCCGCGAGTCGGCGGGTCCGTCGATCGGCGAGCAGGAAGCGGGGCGCCTCCTGGAGCGCCACGACATCGGGCCGCAGGGTTCGCAGGACGTCCGTCACCTGGGTGATGTCGTCGCGCAAGGACCGCACGTTCCAGGTGACGAAGCGAAGGCGCCCGACGCCCGGCACTTCCGACCCGGTCAACCGATGTCGATCCACTCGACGTGGTCGCCGGACCCGCGCTGGTGGCGGTCGTGGGCGACCATGGCGGCGCGGGCCGCCGCGAACAGCGAGTCGGCAGCCGCGCCGAGGTGGTCGATCACCTCGGGGCTCGCCTCCCGCGCCAGCGCGATCACCTGGCACAGGGGGCACAGTCGGCAGGCGGCCGAGCCGTCGGCCCAGCCGGGTTCGTGGCCCGGGGTCGAACCGGCGCCCGGGTCGGGCGATCCTGCGGCGGCGAACCGGCCACCGGCCTCGCCGCGCAGCCCGTTGCGGCGGGCCCAGTCCTGCACCGCGGCCATCAGGCGGGCGGCCTCCTCGCTGGCGCTGCCCAGCGGCTCCTGGCTCCCGGTCACGTCGGTCCCCCGTCACTCTGGGTGGGTGCGGGGGCGAACGACACGGTGAGCCGACCGTGGCGCAGGATCGCCCCCGAGACCTCGTAGCGCCGCAGCGCGGTGGGCAGGGCCAGGATCCGGCGGTGCCCACCGACGGTCAGCAGCAGCTCGTCGCCCTTGCGGGCCAGATCGGTGTGTTCGCGGTCGGCGAACGGCAACGCCAGCGACAGCTGGAACCCGTCGCCGTCACGATCCACCCGGACCAGGTCGGACTCAGGTGGCTGGGCGAACGGGTCGCTGTCGCCGTAGGCGGCCTCGGCGAAGGCCAGGAGCGCGGCTGCGCCCACGGGTTCGGCCGCGTGGTACGGGGACCGGAACACCGGCAGGGGCGCGAACGAGGCCTCCACGTCGGCCAGCAGCGGCTGCTGAGCCGCCACCCACCCGCTGCGCCAGTCGTCGGCCGTGGCGGAGGGAAAGACCCGGTTCGCCACGACGCCGTCGACGCGGTACCCGTACAGGGCCAACGAGGTGAGCGTGCGGCGCGCCTCCGCGACCACCACCGACTCCGGCGTCAGGACCAGCCGGACCGACGTCCCGGGATCGGTCAGGGCCTCGCGCACCTCGGCCAGCTCGGCGTGGAACCGTTCGACCGCGTCCAGCACGCCTTCGGCCGGCATCGGCACCCCCACCGCGCGACCGAGCACCGGCCGCAGGGTGCGCAGCACCCGACGCTCCACCGGGAAGACCCGCTCCATGTACCAGCCCAGCGCCTCGGGCAACGCCAGGAGCCGCAGGGTCTCGGCGGTGGGGGCGCAGTCGACGATCACCACGTCCCACCGACCAGAGCGCACCTGGTCGCGCACCTCGAACAGCGCCAGCACCTCCTCGGCGCCGGGCAGCACCGTGAGCTCCTCGGCCTCGAGACGGTCGACCCCGGCCGAGTCCAGCACGCTGAGCAGGTACTCCTGGATCTCCCGCCACGACCGCTCCAGGCGACGCTGCGCGTCGACCTGCTGCACGAAGAGGCCGGGCAGCATCTCCTGCGGTTCCGGCCCAGCGGCCACGTCCAGGGCGTCGGCCAGCGAGTGCGCCGAGTCGGTGGAGAGCACGAGCGTCTTCAGGCCGCGGTGGGCAGCGAGCAGCGCGGTTCCGGCCGCGGCGGTCGTCTTGCCGACGCCGCCCTTGCCGGTGAACAGCAGGACCCGCATCTGGCTGAGGCTACCGGTGCCGGCTCAGGCCTCGACGCGCCGCTTGAGCTCCTTCAGCGCGGTGTCGGTGATGACCTTCTCGGCCTTGCGCCGCAGCATGCCGATCATCGGGATCTTGACGTCGAGCGACAGGAAGTAGTCGACCTGCGTCGAGCCGCCACCGAGGTCGGTCAACTGGTAGGTGCCGTCCATGGCGGTCAGGATCTGGCCCTCGATCAGCCACCAGCGCACGTGCTGGTCCCCGGTCCACTCGTACTCGAGGGTGTAGGTGTCCTTGACGGCCCCGGCGTCGAGCCGGAACCGTGCCTGCGCCGGGCGCTCGTCCGCGTCGTCGAAGACGGTGAGGACTTCGACCGACTTCACCGACCCGGTCCACTCGGGGTACGTCTCGAGATCGGCGATGACGTCCATGATCTCCTGGGAACTCGCGTCGATCACGATGCTCGACGACGTCGCTTCGGCCATGACGGCAGCGTAGCGAGCGAATCGGTCGCAGATTCCCCTGCGATCAGAAGATCGCGCCGAGGATCGCCATGACGACGAACAGCCCCAACGCCAACCCGATGGATCCGCCGACCATGACCATCACGCGGCTGGACTTGTCGTCGAAGTAGTGGGCCCACGGCGTGTGCCGGTTGTCGAGATTGCGTTGCTCCACGGCGAGCATCGCCAACATCGCATCGACCGAGGTGGGATCGCCGGCCGTGCCGGTCGTCGGGGGCTCGGGGGCAGCGTGCGCAACCTGCGGCGTCGGCGGGGCATCCCGCGTCCACGCGAGGTCGTCGGCCGGGGGTCGCGCGACTGCGACTGCCGGCTCCGCCGTCGGCGGAACGGCGGGCGCGGTTGTCGCCTCGAGGACGTCGGGCTCGGCCAGCCACTCGGGCGCCGGCGCCACGGCGGTCAGCGTCTGCGGTCCGGTGGCGGCCAGGACCTGCTCCAGCGGAGCGGTCAGCGGGTCCACGATCGGGGCGAAGCTGGCGTGGCACAGCGAGCACCACGCGGCGTCGGCCCGCTCAGACGCGCCGCACCGCGGGCAGATTCGTTCGCCCACGCTCACGAAGGGGTCGTCGGCAGGTCGGTGCCGGTGCTTGAACCCACCGCCGGAGCCCCTGGTGACCGACCGGCCTCCAGGCGGTCCTTGAGGGCGAAGACCACGCGTTTCCAACGCCGCACGTACCGGCGTTTGGCGCGCGCCGTTCGAGCCACTGACCCATCGGTGCTGACCCGCAGGTAGTGGTGCAGCACCACGCCGTCGAGCACCGGCTCCAGCCAGACTTCCGAGCTGCCCCGCACGACCAGTCCGTCGAGACGACCGTGCACCGTCCACCGGGTGCCCTGGACGCCACGGTCCATGAACACCGACAGCTGCCAGCCCGGCCACCAGCGCTGCTGCTCGTGGGGGTCGGCCAGGACGGCCGCCACCTGGGCGGGGGCCGCGGCGACGAAGGTCTCGTCGACCAGCTCGATGCGCGACGCCGACTCGGACACGACGTCAGCCTGCCAGGAACCTGCACCGGAGCCATCGGGCCGGTACCGTCCCGAACCACCGGACGGCGGACGTCAGCCGGGGCCCGGAGATTCGCGGATCGCAAGACCCGAGGCAACGGAGGAAATGTGACGCAGGAGTACACGAACTCGGCCACGGTCAGGTTCGAGCCGAACGAGACGCTGGCCGACCTGGTCGGCGCGGCAGCGGCGCGCGAACCGGAGCGCCCGCTGTTCAGCCGCCCGGTGGGCGAGGTGTGGGTCGACGTGCCGGCGGCCGCCTGGCGCGACGAGGTCTATGACGTCGCGAAGGGACTGATTGCGGCCGGAGTGTCCCGGGGCGATCGGGTCGGGCTCATGTCGCGCACGCGTTACGAGTGGACCGTCCTCGACTTCGCCATCTGGTCGCTGGGCGCCGTCACCGTGCCGATCTACGAGACGTCGTCGGCGGAGCAGGTGGAGTGGATCCTCTCCGACTCCGACGCGGTGGCCGCCGTCGTCGAGACCACGGCCCATGCCGCACTCGTGGACCTCGCCCGTGGGTCGACACCGAACCTGGAGCACACCTGGGTCATCGACGACGACGCCGTGGCCGACCTGGTCCGGCGGGGTGCCCATCTGACCGATGCCGACGTCCGCAAACGTCAGGCCGACCTCACCCCCGACTCGTTGGCGACCTTGATCTACACGTCGGGCACGACCGGGCGACCCAAGGGTGTGGAGCTGAGCCACCACAACCTGTTGTTCGACGCGCGGGCCGCCGTGACGTCACTGGACGCGCTGTTCCACGTCGCCGACGGATCGACGCTGTTGTTCCTGCCGCTGGCCCACATCTTCGCGCGAGCGATCCAGGTGGCCTGCGTGGACGCCGGCATCCGGCTCGGCCACTGCACCGACGTCTTGGACCTCCCGGCGCAGCTCCAGTCGTTCACCCCGACGTTCGTGCTGTCGGTGCCACGGGTGTTCGAGAAGGTCTACAACGCCGCCCGTCAGAAAGCGATCGCCGACGGCAAGGGCCGGATCTTCGACGCAGCAGCCAGCACGGCCATCACCTACAGCAAGGCGAGTCGGTCCGGGCACGTTCCGTGGTCGCTCCGGGCACGGCACGCGGTGTTCGATCGGCTGGTCTACGGCAAGCTGCGAGCGGCGTTGGGCGGCGAGGTGAGTTGGGCGGTGTCCGGAGGCGCTGCCCTCGGCGCCCGGCTCGGTCACTTCTTCGACGGGGTGGGGGTCACGATCCTCGAGGGCTACGGCCTGACCGAGACGTCGGCCGCTGCGACCGTGAACACCCCAGACAACGTCCGGATCGGCAGCGTCGGTCGCCCGCTGCCGGAGACCACGATCAAGATCGCGGGCGACGGCGAGGTCCTGATCCGTGGACCTCAGGTGATGCTCGGTTACTGGCGCAACGAAGCGGCCACCACCGAGGCGTTGGACGCGGAGGGCTGGTTCCACTCCGGAGACCTCGGCGAGCTCGACGACCACGGGTTCCTGTCGATCACCGGCCGGAAGAAGGAGATCATCGTCACCGCCGGAGGCAAGAACGTGGCCCCGGCGCAGCTGGAGGACCGGCTGCGCAGTCACTGGTTGATCAGCCAGGCCATGGTCGTCGGTGATGCACGGCCGTACGTGGCCGCGCTGATCACCCTCGACCCGGAGGCCCTCCCGAAGTGGACCGAGCAGGCCGGCCGGACCGGCGACGTGGATCTCGCCAGCCTGCGCGACGACCCGGCCCTGCTCGCCGTCATCCAGGCCGCGGTCGACGACGCCAACCGGGCGGTGTCGCACGCCGAGGCGGTCAAGCGGTTCCGCATCCTCACGGTCGACTTCACGCAGGACGACGGCCAGCTGACCCCCACCATGAAGCTGCGCCGGCAGGTGGTCCTGGCCGAGTTCGCCGGCGACGTCGAGGCCCTGTACTCCTGACCCGCACCGTCAGGGCGCACCGAGCCCGAGCAGCGCCTGCAGCGTCTGCGCCTGCCGGTCCCAGCCCCAGGTGTCGAGCACCCAGCGCCGACCCGCGTCGCCCAGCCGCCGGGCCAGAGGTGGGTCGGTGAGCAACGTCACGATCCGCTCCGCCACCGCCGACGGGTCGCCGCCCGGCACCACATAGCCGGTGCGGTCCGGCAGCACGGCATCGGGAGCCCCCCCGGAGTCCCCGGCGACCACCGGGAGCCCGCTCGCCGACGCCTCCAGGTAGACGATGCCCAGCCCCTCGACGTCGAGGCCGCGGTTGCGGGTTCGACACGGCATCGCAAAGACGTCACCCGCGGTGAAGTACCCCGGCAGGTCGCGGGCCGACACCGAGCCGGTCAGCACGACGTCGCCGCCCAGACCGAGGCGGTCCGCCGAGGACTCCAGACGTCCCCGGTACGGCCCGCCGCCGACCAGCAACAGGGCCGCACCCGGCACCCGCTGTCGAACGGTCGGCCAGGCGGCGAGCAGCGTGTCCTGCCCCTTGCGGGGCATCAACCGTGAGACGCACACGACCACCGGCCGCCCGGTCAGCCCGTGGCGGGCGCGCAGGGCCAACCCGCGCTCCGGGTCGGGACGGAAGATCTCGGCGTCCACGCCCGGCGTGAGCCGCACCATTCGGGCTGCGGCGGGCTCGGACAAGGCCCTCGCGATCCGACGCCGCGTGTACTCCCCCAGGTAGGTGACGGTGTCGACGCCGTCGCCGATCCGACGCAGCAGCCGACGCGCTCCGGGCACCTGTGCCCATCCGGCCTCGTGCCCGTGGGTCAGGGCCACGGTCCGAACCGCCCCACGCGCCCGAAGCGACGGACCGAGCAGCCCCAACGGGGCAGCCGCGCCGAACAGCACGGCGGTCGCGCCGACCTCGTCGAACACCCGCCCCACCTGTCGCCGGACGTCAGGCGTCGGGAGCAGCACTCGGCCGGGGTGCCGGATCACGGGGAAGTCCTGCTGCGCGTCGAACGACGCACAGTCGCGCCACGACGAGGCGAACACCACCACCTGCTGGGCCGGAAGGCGGCGGACCAGCTCGTAGACGAACGTCTGGATCCCACCAGGGCGAGGCGGAAAGTCGTTGGTGACGACCAGCACGCGGCCCGGTGGCGTCACAGCCGGTCCGCCAACCAGGCCCGCCAGTCCGCGAGCACGGTGTCGCGCGACTCACCCAGCACCGTGCGCATGGCCGCGGTCTCGCGATCGACCTCGGTCCCGGGGGCGCGGGCCACGGCGGCGTACAGCTGCGACACCGAGCCGGTGCCGTGTCGGTCAGCCACCGACTGCAGCAGGGACCAGGCCTGCTCGTAGGCACCGGCCAGCTGCCCCGGCGAGCTGTCGAAGGTGAACGCGTGGTCGCTCGGCGGAGCCGACGGTGCGGGATCGTCCCTGATGTCCTGGGCGATCGTCGTGGCCGGCAGGCCCGACCCGGAGTAAGCGACGTAGTCCGCCGAGCCTTCGACCAGCCACAACGGGGCGCCGGCCGGGAGCGCGGCCTGGGCCACATGGGTGATCTCGTGGGTCAAGACGAT